>Ga0105240_10000415_pt1 | contig 78890 bp, 77 predicted proteins | sample KBSC54metaG_FD_80426 | JGI IMG/M metagenome (GOLD analysis project Ga0105240, IMG submission 80426) | Corn rhizosphere microbial communities from Kellogg Biological Station, Michigan, USA - KBS C5-4 metaG | ecosystem: Host-associated > Plants > Roots > Rhizosphere > Soil | place: Michigan, USA...
CGTTCGCTCGGTGCCCGCAATGGTGATTCTAAAGTATGGCGACCCCGGATAGCCGCCCGCGTTGGGAGCCGGCGCAATCGCCCATTTTTGCTGAGCCTGTAACAGGTAGTTGGCCATGCGGACTTCGATGTTTCCCGCGGGCCAGTTGGCCGAAACCTGTGCCGCGTCCTGAGACGGGATCGGGCTCCCTGTGCCTCCGAACATCCCCCGTCCGCCGCCGTCGGCAGGTGGCGCACCGGAGCCCCTGCCGGGGCCCCTGCCAACGCCTCTGCCACCTCGGCCACGCGGGCCGCCCACCGGCATTCCCTCCACGGCCAGTTCCAGTGCCGTCCCCGTACGCACGGATTCAATCTCGTACGTACCGCTTTTTAGATTCTCGCCGGCGACGGGCCAGCCGTTCTTCCATAGCAGGGGGCGGATATCGAGCACACTGGCTCCGCCCTGATCGAGGTCGGCTTCCCAATGCATTGAGAATCGCTGCACGCCGTCGCCGAGATCGAGCAGCCCGAAATGTCCGGGGCCCACAACCCGGCCGCCGGAGCCAATGAGCAGTTTGCCACCGCCAAGGATCATGTCGACCCCGTTATCGTCGATATACGGGCCGGTCACTTTCTTCGATCGGCCCATGCGTATGTTGTAGCCCGAGTCGGCGCCGCGGCAGCAACTGCCATGGGTGGCCAGCAGATAATACCAACCGTCGCGATACATCAGGTCAGAGGCTTCGCAGTTGATGGCCAGATTGCGGGGCTGGTCGCCAGGGTGCAGGCGTTTGCCGGTTTTCGGATCGAGCTCAACCAGCCGGATGTAACCAAAATACGAGCCGTAAACCAGCCATAGCCTGTGGTCGTTGGGATCAAGGAGAACGCCGGGATCGATGGCATTGGAGTCTTCGACTCCGTCCGATGAGGCGACAACTCCGCCATCTTCCCATTTGTAATCGGGCGAATCCGGGTCGAGCGTCTTGCTCCAGATCATGTTGACCGCGGCCTTGGGCTGCGCGCCGATGTTGGCGGCAACGTATGTGTAGTAGCGTTCGCCGATGTGGATGACATCGGGGGCGAGACCGCGGCGCGGAAGAGTGGCCCCGCGTTTCCACGTCCAGCCGTCGTCTGAGATCAGCGAAGTCCCGCCGGTGCCATAGGTATAAAACTTGCCGTTGCACAGGACGACGGTGGACGGATCGTGAATGCCGAACTGGCCATCGAGAGCCGCTGCAATCGACGCCAGCGTAACAAAGAGAATGGTGAGCAGGTATTTCATATAGCGAAACGAAGATTGATTTTGTGAAAGCGCTTGCGATATTGTACACGATGTGAACAAATGCGCCTGAGCACCGGGACGGTTGCATTGACGATGCTGGCGGCTGTCAGCGCGCGAGGCCAGAGCACCCCCTCACTCAAAGAAGCATATCGGGGGCTCTTTCGAATTGGCGCGGCCCTGAACCAGGCGCAATTCGAGGAACTCGACCCGCGCGCCGCAGGCATCATCGGGGCACAGTTCAATACCATTAGCCCTGAGAACGCGCTCAAGTGGCAATCCGTGCATCCGGCCCACGATTCCTATAATTTCGGGCCTTCAGATCGCTTCGTGGATTTTGGCGAGAAGCACAAAATGTTCATCGTGGGGCACTGCCTTGTGTGGCACAGTCAGGTGCCTCTTTGGGTGTTCGAAGACGCCGAGGGTAAACCACTCACGCGCGAGGCTCTGCTCGACCGCATGCACGAACACATTCGGACTGTCGTCGGTCGTTATAAGGGCCGCATCGGCGGCTGGGACGTCGTCAACGAGGCTTTGAATGACGACGGAACCATGCGCCAGTCACCGTGGTATCGCATCATCGGCGAAGACTATCTTCTGAAGGCGTTCCAATTTGCTCATGAGGCTGACCCGGATGCCGAACTCTATTACAACGACTACTCCCTCGAAAACGAAGCCAAACGAAAGGGCGCGGTCGAACTGATTCGCAAGCTCAAAGGCGCAGGCGCCGCGATCACAGGCATTGGCCTGCAAGGGCATGTCAGACTTGAACGCCCCGACGCACGGGCGGAATCCGATACGATCGAAGCCTTTGCGGCGCTGGGAATTCGGGTGAACATCAGTGAACTGGACGTCGAGATTCTGCCCCGCGCAACGGACTCGGCCGACATCTCCGCGACTGCCGTGAAAACGGCGCCAGTGAATCCCTACCCGAACGGCCTGCCGGAAGAGATTCAGCAAAGGCTCGCGAAGCGCTATGCGGAACTGTTCAGAGTTTTCGTTCAGCACAGTAAAGTAATGGGCCGGGTCACATTTTGGGGAGTAACTGACGGTGACTCATGGCTCAACAATTTCCCCACGCGAGGACGCACGAACTATCCATTGCTGTTCGATCGCGAAGGCAAGCCGAAACCCGCGTTCGCCGCAGTGCTTCATGAAGCCGAGGTTCACTAACAAATAAGCAAGGCTGATAGCCTGTTATCCGCCCAGACAAACAATGATCAAAATTAAAGGACTCAGATGGTGGATGATCAGCCTGATTATGCTCGGCTCGATCATCAACTACTTAACCCGAAGCACGCTGTCAATCGCGGCCCCGACGCTGCTTCAGGAACTGCATATCAGCGCGAAGGAGTATTCGTGGATTGTGGGCGCTTTTCAGGGCGCCATCATGGCTCAGCCCATCTGCGGGTACGTGCTGGACGTGCTCGGCCTTAAGTTCGGATTCGCCATTTTCGCCATCGCATGGTCGCTCGTGAATATGTCACATTCGCTCGCCGGAAGCTGGCAGTCGTTCGCCTGGCTTCGGGGCATGCTCGGGTTCGCCGAAGGATCGGCCAATCCGGCGGGCATGAAGGCCACTGCGGAATGGTTTCCGGCAAAGGAACGGGGATTGGCGGGTGGCGTGTTCAACATCGGAGCCTCAGTGGGCTCCATGCTGGCGCCTCCGTTGGTAGCCTGGGCCATTCTGGTCTATAACTGGCGGGTCGCGTTCGTCATTACCGGTAGTCTGGGGCTGGTTTGGGGGGTGCTGTGGCTGTTGCTCTATCAATCGCCCGACAGGCACCCCGCCCTTTCCGAAGAGGAAAAGAAATTCATAGCGGCTGGCCAGGAGAAGCACCTGAAGGGCGATGGCTCGCGCCCGTCCGTCACCAAAATTCTCTCGCAGCGAAACTTCTGGGGAATCGCTCTGCCGCGCTTCCTGGCCGACCCTACCTGGGGCACTCTGAGCTTCTGGCTGCCGCTTTACCTGAGCACGGTGCGACATATGGATCTGAAGCACATCGCGCTCTTCGCGTGGATGCCGTTTCTGGCAGCAGATTTCGGATGTGTTTTCGGCGGCCTGGTCGCGATGAAACTGCAAAAGCGCTTCGGGCTGACCGTCATCAATTCCCGGCGCAGCGTCTTCACGCTCGGTGCCTTCATGATGCTGGGCGTGGGTTTCGTAGGGTTCGTCGAAAGTCCGTATGCGGCCATCGCGCTTCTCAGCCTCGCCGGCTTCGCACACCAAACCCTTTCGGTAACCGTTATCACCATGTCGTCCGACCTGTTTCGCAGAAGTGAGGTTGCCACGGTCGCAGGAATGGCGGGCACTCTGGGCAACGCGGGTTTACTGATCTTTTCCCTGTTGATCGGCGGCCTGGTCGCAAGCGTCGGCTACACGCCTTTCTTTATTTGCCTGGCGCTTCTTGACCTGCTGGGCGCCGCGGTCTTGTGGAGCGTTGTGCGCGAACGGCCTGCGATGGAGGAAGTCGGGGCATGACGGAGATCCGCAATCCGATCCTGCCTGGGTTCAATCCGGACCCTTCCATCATTCGCGTCGGCGACGATTATTACATCGCCACTTCCACGTTCGAGTGGTTTCCGGGCGTTCAGATTTACCACTCCCGCGACCTGGTTCATTGGCGATTGCTCACGCGCCCACTGACTCGCGCCAGCCAGCTTAACATGCTGGGCGAATCCGATTCCTGTGGCGTTTGGGCGCCCTGCCTGACCTATGCCGATGGCCTGTTCTGGCTGATTTACACAGACGTGAAGCGCTATGGCCGCACCTCTCAGCCAGGCGCGGGTGGCGCGTCACTGCGCGACACGCATAACTACCTGGTGACCAGCCCTCAAATCGACGGCGAGTGGTCTGATCCTGTGTACCTCAACAGCAGTGGCTTCGATCCTTCGCTCTTCCACCATGACGACGGCCGAAAATACCTGGTCAATATGCGCTGGGACCATCGGCCCGGCAATAATCGGTTTTCAGGCATCGTACTGCAGGAGTATTCGCCCGCGGAACGCAGCATGACCGGTCCGATTCGCACGATATTCCAGGGCACGCCGATCGGGTTTACCGAAGGCCCTCACCTCTATAAGCGGAATGGCTTCTATTACCTGCTGACGGCTGAAGGCGGCACCGGATGGGGGCACGCCGTGACGATGGCGCGTTCGCGCGACCTGACCGGTATATACGAATTGCACCCGGATACTTACATCCTGACAGCGCGCCATCGCCCCGATGTGACCCTGCAGCGCGCGGGGCATGCCGATATTGTGGAAACTCAAAACGGCGAGACGTATCTGGTTCATCTCTGTGGCCGGCCGATCCCGAATCGCGGACGCTGCACGCTTGGACGCGAGACCGCGATACAGCGCATGGTCTGGTCCGAGGATGACTGGCTTCGAACCGCGGATGGCGCGGGCATTCCTTATACGGAGGTCGCGGCGCCCGGGCTTCCGCCGTACGGTTTCCCCCTCTCGCCCGAACGCGAGGACTTCGACAATCCCACTCTCCCGCTCGATTTCCAATGGCTGCGAACTCCTTGGCCTGAGGAGCTTTTCAGTCTGACCGAACGCCCTGGCCATCTGCGCCTCTATGGCATGGAATCCGTGGGCAGCCTCTTCCGGCAATCCCTGGTGGCGCGCCGGCAGCAATCGCACTGTTACAGCGCGGAGACCGTGATGGAATTTGAGCCCGACCGGTTCCAGCAGATGGCGGGCTTGATCTGCTATTACAACAGCAGCAAGTTCCACTACCTGTATGTCTCGCATGATGAGAGGCTCGGTAAGCATATCCGCGTGATGTCGTGTTTGCCCGATCAGGTCCAGTCGGATGCCTTCAGCGCGCCGGTTGCAATCCCCGCCGGAACCCGCATCCACATGCGGGTGGAAATCGATTTTGAGCGCCTTTACTTTGCGTTCCGTATCGAAGGCGGCGAATGGATACGGATACCCGGCCCTCTCGATGCGAGCATACTTTCGGACGAGGCCGCGGCTCCCGGAACGCCTAACTTTACGGGCGCGTTTGTCGGCGTTTGTTGCCAGGACACTTCGGGAATGCGATGCCCGGCGGATTTCGATTACTTCATCTACCACGAACGCGGGTATCGCGCGGAACCGTTCGGCACTGGGATCTGAACGGGAAGAAGGACCGCGTGTGCGTCAGGCCGTAATTAAGACGCCGCTCTCACGCGCCTGGAACGAAGAGCGGGAACACAGTTGACCGAAGAACTCACGAGTCGACGCGGTTAACCGTACTGTATTACCGGAACAACAGGGGAGCGTATTTCGACAAATAAGTCTGCCAGTTCGGCCAACTATGCCCACCGCCGGATTCATTGTAGACGTGCGTGATCTTCTTCTCGGTCAAGAGATCCGCCATTCCCTTCACGCCCTTATAGCCAGGGTCCTCCGTGCCACATCCAATCCAAAGCACCTTGAGCTTCCTGTTCAGCATGGCCGGATCAGCTTTTTCCCATTCGGCCCGATTTCCTCCACCGCTGAACGCCGCAATATAGGCAAATTGATCGAGATTATGCAGCCCGATCGACAAAGACTGAGCGGCGCCCATCGATAGGCCTCCAATAGCCCTGTGCTCGCGATCGGTGAGAACGCGATATTTCTTTTCTACCTCAGTCTTCACGCTGCCCAGCAGTTCCTTCTCGATCGCCGTCGGGTCGGCGGGACCGGTTGGATCGGGCTTGATCTCGCGTGGAATGTGGCCGTAAGGCATCACCACGATCATCGGTTTCGCCTTGCCGTCGGCCAGCAGATTGTCCATGATGATGTTCGCGTGGCCAGTCCAGGTCCATGACGATTCGATCTGCCCGTTGCCGTGCAGCAGATACAGGACCGGCAGTTTCTGTTGGCTGGTTTCGTAGCCCGGCGGGGTGTAGACATAGAACATTCGGGATGTTCCCAGGTTCTTCGAATCGTACGTGTCGATATGAACCGTTCCGTGCGGCACCGGTCGCTCTTCAAAAACGGCCTTTTCGGCGCCGGGCACTATAAAGATGCTCGTGTTCCCCCAGCGGCGCAGTTCCGGATTCGGATTCGACGGGTCGGGCATTCGAAGCCCTCCATCGATTGCATATCCGTAGGTGTAGAAACCCGCGGGCAATGGCCCCACGGTCAGGCTCCACACGCCCTTGTCGTCCTTCGTCAGGGGCTTAGGCTCTTTGATCGCTTCCAGAATTCCAGGTGATCCCATAAGGATCACGTCAGATGCCCTGGGCGCGAAGAGTCGAAACGTCACCGTCCGATCGGGATGAATCTCCGGCGAGACGGGGACATTTTTCGTGTCCTCATAGTAGGGTGCGGGCCCGCGCTGGCCAAATACCGGCGACGCGAGACAGAGCAGACCGAAAACAGTTATCGATGCGCGCATTTAGGCTCTCTCCAATTGGATGTGACGAAGACTGTCGTCCACATTGCTGGAACCTCAAAGACTACCACAATTCACCCGGCTGGTGAGAGCGTTTGCAGGCGGATCGAAATTCGTAGCTACCTGCTTTTTGCGACTCCAACACCCTGAACTATGTCTTGCGCATACAGGATCGCATTATTTACCAGACGGGCAAGAATCAGATATCGGAAAGACGCTGTGCGCCCGCCAGAAGCGTGCGTAACTGTTCCGCGCCCTGCGCAAGAAAGGATTGTGCGCATTGCAGGCACAGATGATGCTCTTTATTGTCTTCCCTGATGGTCAGGCGAGCCATGCCGGTTTCAATTCGATGGCCGCGATTGTGGCCACATTGATGTGAGTGGCTCGTCATTGTGAATTCCATCGGGACGAGAATCGATTCAGGCCGCGGCATTGTGCGTTCGATCCTCCAGAATCCGCTGCGAATTATGGCCTTCCGCCTGACTGGGCCGGACCTTCCTCTGCATTTTCATCCACCAATAGTCCTAATAAGCCACACGAATAACCAGGGGGGGCTACCTGAAGAGCCGCGGCGCAAAGTCATTGAGGCATCGGCGCCAGTTGACTGATACGACCGTGGGGCACGTCCCTAACCCGGTAGTAATCGCCTTCCGGCGCGGGCTCAGGGACTCAATTCCGCTGTTCCACCACCCCCCGCCAAAGAAAGTGACCGTGGATGGGTCAGCCACAACGGCCCCATCGATATGGACCGTGTAGTAACGGCACCAAAGGGGACGTGGAGACGCTCCAGACATTATCCGGCCCCCTTGCCATTTTGAAATCCTGCGACCCGCCCAGCCGCACGGAGACTTTCTGTGCCTCAGGAGCCACCACCCGGAACAGAGCGCGATGATCCGGATAAACGCATGGATACTTTACCTCGGGAATGTTGAGCGATGAAGGCTCGCAGTCGCCAGCAACCTGCGCGCGGCCCAAACCAGAAGTTAAACTTAGGGCGGCGATCAGGAATATCGACGTTTTCCCAAACTCCGCACTTGTGACCCACATCCTGTCAGCCTCCTGAAACGTTTCGCATTACGCAACGAATGATGACTATGCGGAAATGTTAGCAGCGGGCCCGAGAAAATGTCAAGAATAATCGAAAGCGCTTTCAGGAGAGAATTTAAACGTGGCATCCCTTTGGCTATTGTTTCGGAGCACAAACAATCAAAGCGAGATATCTGACACGTTACGCCGTTGCTGCAAGCGGTCTCAAGGCTGATCTGGATACTGGCCTTGTGAACAGGGGCTTGCTCAGTTGCAATTCTTCCCGGAGCAGAGGTTCTTGCCGAAGAACGGCATCACGTGGTTCTGAAAGCGATCCGCTACCGCACTGGTGTGGGTGCCGCTGTAAATCTCGAAAGTGTTCGCAATTCCATACCTGTCGAGAATCTCGTGGAGCTGCGCCGCCCCGGCTTTCAGTCCGTCCTGGTCACCCACGTCGATCGAAATCGCCCGATATTGACGCAGGTTGCTGATATATTGATCGACGAACGCCAGCGGAGCATTCGCCGCCCATTTCGCAATAACCTCCGGATTCACAACGCCGTTTTTTGTCGGAAGATCCAGATAGAGCGGTGGATTTTTCGGATTGGGCGACCACGCCGCCGCCGATGCCAGCTGAGCCCGCAAACCGAACGATAATTTCGCCGAGTCGGCCGCCGTTTTCACCGCTTCGAGTGCCTTCTCCGTCTCCGGATTGACCGGTCCGGCGCCCCGGGCCGCCATACAGCACGGGCTCATGATGTACAGGCTCCCGAACACATCCGAGTGTTTCATGCCGATTCGACTGGCGCCGTAGCCACCCATGGAATGGCCCGCCAGACCACGGCTTGTCCGTTTGGGGATGGTTCGGTAGTGTGCGTCCATGTAGGCGACAACGTCGTGTGCGATGTACTGCTCAAAGTCGCCCGTGGTTGCCGAACTCGAATACATGGAACCGTTGTGAACGGTCTTCGAGTCGGGCAACACCACAATCATGTTCTGCGCACCCTGCGCCAGCGCGCCCTCGATTGTTTGTGGAACTACGATCTCCTTTGTCCACTGCTCGGCGCCTATGGAATAACCGTGCAGAGCATAGATCACCGGATAGCGACGGTTCTTCTCAGTTGCATAACCGGGCGGCAAGAAGACGATCGCCTCGCGGTCCACGTCGTTGCCTTCCAGATTGCCTTCGAGCGCGGCGCCGTGAATCTTAATGTGCTCCACCGTAACCGGCTTGGCGCCTGGCACAACAGGAGGCACGAGAGTCCTGACCTGCGCCGGCGCCCCAATCGACAGGCCCAGCATAATTCCAAAAGAAGTGATGATTTTCATGTCTCGGCTCAGACTGTTTGTCGCGATCATATTATCATCCGAGCGGATAAATTCACGTTTATCGGGAGGAAGACAACGGCGAAGAAGTGATCCGCATCGTCTCAGCGGGTCCGCGACGTAAGGCCTCGTAAGAGTGTCGTCACTGAGCGTCTGGATGGAACGTGCCCGTCTGGCTGAATTGCGAGGGCCGCGGCCACCTGACGCTCTCGCGAATTTGATAGAGCCGGAACTAAGGGGAGGCCACGGTCATTGGACATTGCGGGCGGCGCGAACAAACGAGCGTCAACCAGCCGCACTCATGCCCGTGGCACCATCGCGCGCAATCGAACGCGAACCTGCGTAAAGCACCCCCGCAAGCAAAATCGAGAGCACGGGCATAATTAGCATTGCCTGCTGTAATCCCGTTGCCCGAAACGCCTCAGTCATCGCCGCGGTACCCGCCGCGCGCCGCGCCATTATGTCGCTAACTCTCCCGGTGAGCAAAGGTCCGAATGACGCTCCGCATAAGTACATGCACATGAAATAAACGGCCATCGCAATCCCGCGAACCGAAGCCGGCACAATATCCTGAATCGCGGAGTACACCAGACCGTAATAACCGATCAGCGTTCCCAGAAAAAACGTGAGCAACGCAAGAGACAGCGCGACGTTTGGAGCAAGCACGCCGAACCACGCCGCGGGCGCGCCCGCCAACGCCAGTGCGGCTGCGCAAAGCATTCGTTTATTCCTTCCGGATCGAACCACGGCATCTCCCAACCAGCCGGAGAAAACGCTGCCCCCGATCCCGCCGACCGCGTAAGAAATCCCGGTGTACACTCCCGCGCTACCTACGCTCAAATGATGGATGCGACCGAGAAACGCGCTCAGGAATTGAGCCAGCGCATACGCGTTAAAGTTCAGCAATGCACCCGAAGCGACAATCCACCAGAACGTCGGAATCCGCAACACCGAGCCGATTGGGTTTCGTTCCGAAGTATGCTGCCTGATGTCACAGGCTCCCCGTAACGGCTCCTTCAACATCAGCAATAAGGGCACAATCACCATGGCCGGAAGCACCGCCACAACCATAGATGCGCGCCATCCGAACGCCTGCGCCACAGGTCCGCTTATTAAATAGCTCAATGCCGCCCCAATCGGCACAGCGGCCATGAACGCGGCAAGCGCTCTCGACCTTTTCCCCGGAGGAAACAGATCGCCGATCCAGCTCGTTGCGGCCGGCGCGACAACCGCCTCGCCGATTGCGAAACCAAGCCGTGAAACCAGCAACATGGAATAACTGCTCACCAACGCCGTACAGGCCGTCAGCGCGCTCCAGGTTGTGACACCGCCGGCCAGCAGATTCCTTCTGCTGCTCTTGTCCGCCAGGCGTCCCAACGGCAATCCGACTATCGAATACAGCCATACAAACGCCGACCCGATCAGTCCAATCTGAGTGTCGGTCAGGTGGAATTCCTTCCGGATGGGCTCGGTCAGCGCGCCCATTAGATAACGATCATAGAAATTCAATATATTGATCGCGATCAGGATCGGTAGCGCGGGCAGTTTTAGCCGGATCATCTGGAGGCTCGAAAACTCTATCACAAGCCGATCCGATTTACGCGCGCGACTATGTAGATTATTTCTTGAACCGATACATCTCAGCGGGCCGAAAGCCCGGACCGCGAATGCTCGTGGCCCGGGCTTAAGTTTAGATGAGCCCCGCGAGGTAGGCGATCAGGACGATTAGCAGAACTGTCCCTAACCCGATTCCCGCACCGCCCCCGACGCCCCAGCGACTGTGACCGTAGTAACCGCCGCCGCCTCCGAAAATTAGAATAAGAAGAATGATTAGGATGAGCATAGCGATCCTTATTGGCCGATCACTTTTTCAACTTCGCCGACCTTCTTCTGAACCTTGCCCGAGATCTTTTCATTGGCACCCTTGTCCTGCAAATCAGGATTGCCGATGAGCTCTCCAAGCTTCTCTTTCACCGTGCCCTTTGACTCGTGGAACTTACCTTCCGCCTGATCTCTCGTGCTGTAATTCATGGTTTGCTCCTGCCGGGCTACAATGCAATTTGGTGGCCAAAATCATCCAGACTTAGTTCCACACGCGACGATCTTCTGACCGGCTCCGTTCGCGGGAACTTTGTCCGCCACCATCTCGCTGCCCGATATCTCAATATTGTCTTGACCCCGAATCCGCTCACGCGGGCGCGCGTCAACAATTTCCTCGATTGCGGAAGACCGAAAACTGCCAGATAGAGACGTGCTCACCGGGCACCGCTGCGCTCAGGCATCGCATTTGGGCAATCTGTGTTACATGCAGAAGCGCCGGCTGGATTTCGATACTGCCCATGAGGAAATACGGCCTTTCAACGGTTGCTACAATTGGGAGTAATTTCACTCTGGAGTTTTCTTACCGCATGCTTTCCGCAACTCAGATTCGCGCCGGAATGGTGATCAAGTTCAACAACGAACTTTACTCCGTTTTCGCCATGACCCACCGCACGCCGGGCAACCTTCGCGGCTTCGTGCAGGTCCGCATGCGCAGCCTCCGCAACGGGTCCATGAACGAACACCGCTTCTCGACCGATGACAAGGTGGAAAAGGCCATCATGGACGAGCAGGAGATGGAGTTCCTCTACCAGGATGGCGATTACTACTACTTCATGAACACGGAAACTTTCGATCAGATACACCTCACGAAGGAACTTCTCGGCGACACTACCGATTACCTCATTCCAAACCTCAAAGTGAAGGTGGAGTTCTATGAAGGCAAACCGATCAGTGTCGAGCCGCCGCCGACCGTCGAGATGACCGTAGTGGAAACCGAGCCCGGCCTCAAAGGCGCCACCGTTTCTAACGTGGGCAAGCCGGCGAAGATGGAAACCGGTCTCATGGTGCAGGTGCCCGCGTTCATTAATGAAGGGGAAAGAATTCGCGTAAACACCACGGAAGGCACCTATCAGGAAAGGGCTTGAATAATTGCGGCTTCTTCCTCCGGGAAGACGGTTCGCAGATCCAGCAATAGACGGTCGCGCTCGATTCGGGCGACGATCGGTGGGTCATTCGCACGCAGCCGCCGCTCCAACGTGGCGGCTTTTTCTTTTCCAACCACAACCAACCAAGTCGGCAGCGAGATGTCGGGCGTGGATCCGCCTCCGATGACGGATATCCCGGCCTCCACGGCACCCCCTACACGCGCTGCAATGGCCTCCGCGCGGCGTCGGATCTCATCCGCGGACATCATTATCATCCGGAGTGCGGGAACTGCGTCATATTCGCCCAGAACGATGTGCCGCAGCGTGACCTGCAGCGCTTGCAGGGCCAGTTTGTCCTGCCGGAAAGCCCGGAAAAGCGGGTTTCGCCGAATGCGGGCGACGAGTTCCGCGTCGCCCGCCACGATACCCGCCTGAGGGCCGCCCAATAGCTTGTCGCCACTGAACGAGATCAGGTTCGCGCCCGCCGCGAGGCTCGTTTGGGCGAGCGGTTCATCGATGCCGTGTTTGCGCAGATCTACAAGGCATCCACTGCCCAGGTCTTCGTAAACAGGAATGCCGCGCGCCCGCCCAAGTGCAACGAGTTCTTCAAGCGATGGGCGTGCGGTAAACCCATGCATCCGGAAATTGCTTGGATGCACGCGCAACAGCACGCGGGTCCGTTCATTGATCGCTTCCCCATAATCCTCAATGTGCGTCCGGTTCGTGGATCCGACTTCGCGCAATTGAGCCCCCGAGCGCGCCATAATTTCGGGGATTCGAAAGCCCTCGCCGATTTCAATCAGTTCGCCGCGGGAAACGATAGCCTCGCCCCCGGAAGCGAGTTCATTGAGCACCAGAAAGAGCGCCCCCGCATTGTTGTTGACCACCACTGCCGGTTTGCCCAGAATCGTTTCCAGCAACTCGCCCGTGTGAACATCGCGTTTCCCACGCTTTCCGGTAGCCAGATCGTATTCCAGATTGGAATATCCCGTGTTCGCGGGAGCCGATGGGAGCGGTGCCCGTCCAAGATTCGTGTGGAGCACTACCCCCGTTGCGTTGATGACCGGTCGAAGCGAGGGCGCCCGCAGTCGCGCCAGCCTGCATTCAACCGCCTCCAGTATCGGCGCCTCGGGCCGGGTACCCCGTTTCAACGTTTTCCGCGCATCCCCAATCGCTTCACGTACCACACGAACCAGGAGTTCCCGAGGCAATCCCGCCACTTCCGGCGAGAGTTGTTCCAGCACTTCATGGACGGAAGGTATGTCCCTCAGGGTCACCTCATGATGGTATTGCACCCGGGTGGATCTCCGGGTAGGTTGTGTTCCCCGCCACTTTGTACTAAAATCAGAGTTTTGGCGATTGCCCGTCCGCTGCAAGTGTGCGTTCGTGCTCTCAAAGAGGTCAAATTCCCCATGCATGCAATAGTTGAAACTGGCGGAAAGCAATTCCGCGTCGCTCCGGGCGATGTGGTGCGCGTTCCCAAAATTGAAGGTGAGCCGGGCGCGGAAATCGCGCTGGGTAAAGTATTGGCGGTGTTCGGCGACGGTGGCGAATTTGCCATTAAGGACAGTGCGACGGCAGCTTCTGTGAACGCGACGATCACTGGTCACGATCGCGGCGACAAGGTTCTGGTCTTCAAGTTTAAGCGGAAGAAGCAGTACAAGCGAACGCAGGGTCACCGGCAGGATTACACGGAGGTTCGGATTCGCGACATCGTTGCCTGAGCCCGGTTCAGCAGCGGCAAACCGTAATCCATCAAATTAGTCATGGCACATAAAAAAGGTTTAGGCAGTTCTAAAAACGGTCGCGATTCCAAAGCCCAGCGGCTTGGTATCAAGGCTTTCGGCGGCGAATTGATTCCCGGCGGTTCCATCATCGTTCGGCAGCGCGGTACCAAGATTAAGCCGGGCGTCAACGTGGGCTGGGGCAAAGACGACACTCTGTTTGCCAAGGTCACCGGCACCGTTCTGTTCAAAGATCGCGGCAGCATGGGCAAGTACGTCAGCATCATCGCCGCGGAACCAGCGCAAGTTCAGTAAGTTCAACTCTCTTTTCAGCAACCGGCCGCTGGTGCAACAGCCAGCGGCCTTTTCGTTTTTCCAGTAAGGTTTTCCAGGTAAATCATGTTAGTCGATGAAGTAAAAATCACGGTTAAAGCGGGCGATGGCGGCAATGGCTGCCTTGCGTTTCGGCGCGAGAAATACGTGCCGCGCGGCGGCCCCTCGGGCGGCGATGGCGGCAGCGGCGGCGACATCACCATGGTCGCGACCATCCACCGCAATACCCTGCTCCATTTCCGCTTCAATCCCGAGTACACCGCCCAGCGCGGTCGGCACGGCGAAGGCAGCAACTGCAAGGGGCACGATGGCACGCCCATTCTGATTCAGGTCCCCGTCGGAACTACTGTCTATGACGAAAACACCGGCGAAAGACTGCACGATTTCACTGAAGACAAGGAAGAATGGCTGGCGGCCAAGGGCGGCAGGGGGGGGCGCGGCAATGCCCGTTTCACCAGTTCCACCCATCAGGCGCCCACCGAGCACGAAGCGGGCTTTCCCGGCGAATTCAAGCGCCTCAGGCTGGAGCTCCGGCTGCTCGCCGATGTGGGGTTGGTCGGTTACCCAAATGCGGGCAAGTCGACCCTGATCTCGCGCATCTCCGCTGCGCGACCCAAGATCGCCGATTACCCGTTCACCACGCTCGAGCCGAATCTGGGCGTAGTTCAACTCCCGGATCACCGCTCATTCGTCGTTGCCGACATTCCAGGCATCATCGAAGGTGCGCACGAGGGCAAAGGCTTGGGCATTCAGTTCCTGAAGCATGTCGAACGCACCAAGGCTCTGGTGCATCTCGTGGATATGTCGGACACCTCCCGTGACCCCGAACACGATTTCGAGACCCTGATGCGCGAACTAGAGGCCTTCAACGAAGTCCTCGCGAAGAAACCCATGGTCGTTGTGGCGAGCAAGATGGACGTAGCGCAGGATCCCGAAAAGGTGGCCGCGGTCCGCAAACTGGCCGAAGATCGCGGCCACAAATTTTTCGAGATTTCAAGCGCCACAGGCCAGGGAATAGACGTATTGAAGTTCGCGCTGGCCGATCTCGCCTTGCCTCAGCTCAATCCGACCATCGAACACACGTATCCCGACCCGCGCCGGGACGCGGACGAAGAGCGGTAGCACGCAAACGGGGACTGGCGCGAATTTCGTCGGATTTGCGAAACTTCGCGCCTGTACCCTTTGCGTACTACTCTAGGTGGCCACAGCGCTTATCAGAGCATCGGTCAGCGTTCCAATATCCGCCGACGCGAATCCGGCGGGATTACCGGCGCGCTCGGCAAGCAACTGGGCGCGCATAGCGCCTTCCGTCATGCCTAAAAGTGCGGCCCGAATCGCTTCGGGGCGCACGATTCCGCGTAATTGGCCCGCCGCCGACATTTCCGACAGGGTTCGATCGATCAATTCGACGATCCCCCGAAAACCGTCCATTAGATTGGTTTGTAATCCTTCCTTCCGGATTCTTCGGCCTTCCAGCAGAAGTAACAGCCGAAGATCTGGATCTTTGTCGAGGGCATCCATCAGCAGCCTTGGAATCTGGCGAAGACGATCCGCCGGTGAATCGATAGTTTGCAGGACTGTCTCAAATTGAGATTTGAGCGCAGTCCAACCATCCACGAAAATTGCATCGAGTAAGCCAGCCTTGCCGCCGAAGTGTTTTATTAATTGCGATTCACTTGTTCCCGCTTCTCGGGCGATCGATGAGGTGCTGGTGCCCTCATACCCGTTGCCGGCAAAAAGTTTGCGACCTGCTGCAAACAGCCGGTTGCGGGAAAGTTGTTCCGTTGGCATTGTTGGGGAAAACATCTTTGGAGAAAACATCTATTCTTTGAGGTTAGCGTTCCGATAGCATCTGTAGTAGCGTGAGGAGGGAGATAAAGTGCTGGATTCGGTGTCTTTGCGTACACTTGGCGCGCTAATTGAGAAGGAGATCACAACTCCGGAGTATTATCCGTTGACCTTGAACGCTCTGGTCGCCGCCTGCAACCAAAAATCCAGCCGGTGGCCAGTAACCGAGTATCCGGACCACGAAATCCAAAACGCCCTCGGCAATCTGCGCCACGTCGGATATGCGGCAGAGATCGTCGGCGGAAGCCGTGTGCCGAAGTACGCCCAGCGCTTCACGGAAAAGCTCAATCTGGGGCGTCGGGAAACAGCCATTTTATGCGTCCTGATGCTCCGGGGTCACCAGACGCTTGGCGAGATTAAGGGGCGAACGGAGCGGCTTTACCAGTTCAGCGATCTGGATGAGGTCGAGATGGTCGTCCACAAGATGATGGAGCGCCCCGAAGGCGCTCTGGTGCGGAAACTGGCCCCCGCCGCTGGAATGAAAGAGCCTCGCTACGCCCAGACGCTCGGCGGGCCTGTGGATGAGGCTGCGGTTGCGCCTCAGCGCGCGGCTGTGCAGACGGACCGAATAGGCATTTTGGAAGCCGAGGTAGCTCAGCTAAGAACCGAAGTCGCTGAACTGCGGCGCCTGCTGGAATCGGTTCTCTAGGTTCAGTTGAAAACTGAGCTCCGGTCGGTCGTCCAAAAGCTGTTCCAGTCCGAAAAACACGCGCTGGCTCGAAATTCCGCCGAAGCAACTACGGTTTCTTAGGCGCGAACGGGCCTGCTTCCGGCTTCGCCTGCGTATCCTTCAGCGGCCCCAGTTCCGCTGCCACGCCTCTCGCGATCGCAGCCGTTTCACTGCCGCCCTGGAAACATGTGAAGTCGGGGCGGTCGCGCCACGATAGCGGACCGCACAACCGTTTGCCCGCCGAAATTGCCGCATCGTGAACCGCGTTAATCAGCCGTTCGTAATCCGGCGACCCCTGTTTGTAGCCCGAAAAATTGCCCAGATCGCCGCTCGCGGCGAAGATTGCGGTGACGCCTTCGATACCGGCAATCTCACGCGCATTCTGCACGCCATCGATCGTCTCAATCATTTCGATCAGAACGATGTTGTCGTTAATCGTGTTGCGATAGCCGCCTGGAACGTTGCCCCAGATTTCAAAAGCCTGCCCGCCGCCCGTGCTTCGCTTTCCCAGCGGTGGGAAGTAAGTCCAGTTGCGTCCCGCAATACCTTCTTCGAGAGAGCGCACAGTCGGAATCACCACCACCAAAGCTCCGGCATCGGTAGCATGCTGAATTTCGCGCTCATCCGCATAAGCGACACGGACTCCCGGGACGGCCTTTGCATTCGGGCACGCGCGCCACATCCGTGCCACGGATTCCCAGTCTCGCGGCGAATGCTGCATTTCCGTCCAGATGAAATCGTAGCCCGCGTTGGCCATCGCGCAGTACGTCGCCGGATCGGTCCCTGAGAATACGGTTCCTCCGGTTATTTTTTCGCCGCGCATCATCTTGAGCTTCACCGGATTCCATATCTTCGCGTTCGGCGGCGGATCGAAGGCATGCCCGTACTTCCATGTGGCCGGGTCCACCAAGCCCTGATTGACTCCACCGGGCAGGGCCGTCCGGATTGCTCCGGTGTCCTTCCCTGCCGGGGCCGCCAGTGGAAACTGCAGCTTTCCCGCATCCGGGTTATTTGCGTAAGGGTCGGCGCTCGGAGGCGGTGTCTGTGCCGAGTTCTGTCCCAGCGCCTGGAATGGAACGATACCGAGCGATGCCGCCATCGCCGCTATGAAAAACTGACGCTTCATCTGTAACTGCTCCTCTGCAATATCGGCCCGCGCATGCGCGGTTCACGGCGATTCTATCAGAACCCGGAAATTGCCCCTGGCACGCTGTTACGGTGAGGAAACTTTACCTTTGCGCAGGCGGTAATGAGTTGATGTAGCTCCGAATCACCCAGCCCAACCCGGCAAGGAAGAGCAGTGTGAGCGTACTCCACGGGGCGAATGGGCAGAATGTGTAATATCCCAAATCGCTCACGGTGGGCCCGGAATGCGGCACCAGGGTCGCCGCGGCCAGAATCAAAAACACCACGCTGCCGGCGCGAAGGAGAGTACCGAGAGTTTGCCTGGACATTTTATGCGAGCGCTCAACAGTGTAACAACCGCCCCCGGCTACCCGCCCAGGCAGCTATTTCCGGACCGCTGCCTTAGAAAGGGACATCGTCAATCCGTAACCTTGCCGGATGGCCGAGGCGCGGGTCTTTGATTCAGGTTCAGCAGTACTGGCAGGTTCCGTTTGCGGGTAAAGTAACGAACCGAATCGCTTGAAATGCAGTTCGCATATCCACTCCTTCACCGGGAGCTTCCACCTCTGACGAGGATCAGGCCTGGCCCGGACCAGCGAATCCGGGCCTAAGCCGAGCCGTTTGGCCATCTCCACATCAAATTGATTCAGACGGCACAGTTTCCTTCCGTCGTCCCAGGTGTGGCGTTGCGGTTTCTTGCCCATGCGCTAAATCAACGCCAAACGAGGGCTTTATTGCCTAGAACGGAACGTCGTCGTCCGTAATTCCCTGGCCAAACTCCTCGCGCGGCGCAGGCGCCGAGGAACGCTGTGCCGATCTTGGCATTGAAACCGGCTGCTGCGAATACTCTTCGCGTCCACCGGCCTGGCCACCGGCGCCACCCCCGCCGCCCAACAGAATCACGTCGTCGGCCACAACGCTTGTGCGGTAAACCTTCTTGCCTTCCTTATCCTCATAGCTGCGTGTCTGCAGCCTGCCCTCAACGTAGACTTGCTTGCCCTTCGTGAGGTATTGCGCCAGATTCTCGCTTTTCCAGAGCGTTACGTCAGACCAGTCGGTCTCTTCCTTCCACTCTCCCGACTGCTGATCTTTCCAGCGGCGGCTGGTGGCGACGGAGAAACTGGTGACGGCGGACCCGCTCGGCGTGAATTTCGTTTCCGCGTCGCGCCCCAGATGCCCGACGAGGATCACTTTGTTGACACTACGTGATGCCATATAACCCTGAAATGTAGCACATCAGATAAAACCCTCAGCATGAAGGTCCGCCAGCAATTCCCCTCGGGCGTTTCGTGGAAAGCCGCGGACCCAAAAGGCGTCTGCCAGTTCACTTTCCCAAATCGCGCGGTCACCGCCGGTCAAGGTTGCGCGCAGCCTCTCATCCTCTTCGGCCACTTCGCTATCCAGACCGAGAAACGCAATCAGTTCACGAATGTCCAGGTCGTTGCGGTAATCGTCAAGTCCAAGCGGGTATCCGTTCTCCACCTGCCTCACGAAATTGCGCCACCGCTCAGTCAATGCCTTTGAGCCGCCCTGAATGACATGGTCGGGCACACCGCGGTCTCGCAGCTTGCGAACTGATTCGTCTTCACTCGGGAGGTCCGGCATAGTTTTTAGCCTGGCGCGCAAAATATCTGATGCCTTCGTTGGGAACAAAGAATGTCCGGATGGTGCCGTCTGAATCGAAAGCAACGAACCAGCCGTTCCTCTTGTCGAATTTCGTGCTGCCACCCTGGCGCCTGGCTTCGAGAATATTCTTCCCCGGGCGGGCATCGCGCAGTTGCTGCGCCATGCGTAAATACTGATCCTGGGTTATCTTTCCAAACTGATAACCGTGTTTGGCATAGTGCTCTTCGAGCAGGTGGCGCGTGCGAAATCCCGGCCCGCCTCCCGCCAGCAGAGCGACGGAGGCCAGCAGCGTAACCATCACGCCGATCGCGAACGCCGATATTGATCTCTTGCTTCTATTGCCTGGCAATGACTTTATCTTTTATCTTTTCGTACGTCCCGGACGGGATCACGTTCCTGCTTTTCAGCTGTGTTTTGTTCGCGTATGGGCGATTCTTAATGATTGCGGCGGCATAGGCGTCTCCTATACCGGGCAGGGTCTTTAGCTCGGGGGCGCTTGCGCTGTTCAGGTCAACCAACGCTCCGCTCGGGGCTGATTTATCCGCGCCCTTCTTATCAGCCGCCTTTGCGCTCGAATTCGGGGCGCCTTTCCGCGGGGCCGGTGTCTGCCCCGGAACCTGCGAGCCGAAGACGAGCATCGCCAGTAGAAGTGTAAAGAATCTGACGTATCTCATACGCCAACGATGATATACAGGATTTCGCCGCCGCGCATTACAAAACTTGTGGTATCCCTGCAAAAAAGTACGGTTTGCGATCTTTCCGGGGCCCTGCGAAAGCCCGTTTCGAATCCGTTTTCATCTGCAATAATAACTACATATGTCTCCAAAGTACTGGCTTGTAGGCTCAGTCGCGTTTGGCCTCGTGTCCGCTCCGGCTGGGCCGTTGCGCGCGGCGGACAAGCCTGAAATCCAGACGCGCATTGTGGAAGAGATTGTCGCGAAGGTGAACGGTGAAATCATCACGCGCGGTGAACTTGAAAAACAGCGTGCCATGATTCGGGCCCAGGCGGAGAAGCAGGGGCTTGCCGGGCAGGCACTTGAAGATGCCGTGAACAAGGCGGCAGCCGACGCTCTGCGCGATCAGATCGATCAGTTACTGCTGGTGCAAAAGGGTAAGGATCTTTCCATCAACGTCGACGCGGACGTGAATCGGCGAATCGCGGAGATCCACCGGACCGCCGCCCAACAGCATCCCGAGAAGGGATTGGCCGATCCCGATAAGTTTCACGACTTCATTCGCGAAGAGACCGGCGAAAGCTTCGAAGATCTCAAGCTGGCGTTTAAAAACCAATTGCTCACCCAACGTGTGATCGGTGAGGAAGTTTATCGGAACGTCTCGATTCCGAAAGCCGACATGCAGAAATATTATGACGAGCACAAGGCCGAGTTTGTCCGTCAGGAGACGGTTTCCCTTCGCGAGATTCTGATCTCGTCCGGTGACAACACCCCTGCCAAAGTTGCCGCGGCAGAGAAGAAAGCGAAAGACGTCGTCGATCGCGCTCGTAAGGGTGAGAAGTTTGTAGAACTCGCGCGGCAAAATTCGGACGCCGAAACCGCGAAAGACGACGGCCTGCTCGGTACGTTCACAAAAGGCCAGCTTGCCGCGCCCATTGAAGCCGCGGTGTTTCCGAAGAAAAAGGGCGATGTTACCGATCCGATCCGCATCGCGAACGGTTTTGAAATCCTGAAGGTGGAAGAACGAACCGCGGAAGGTCAGGCGAGCTTCGATGAAGTGCAGAATGAAATCCAGAACCGCCTTTCCGAGCCGAAAGTGCAGCCGAAACTGCGCGAACTGTTAACGCAATTGCGCACCAACGCCTTTCTGCAAATCAAGCCCGGTTACGTGGATTCCGGAGCATCTCCCAACAAAGATACAACCTGGAAAGACCCGGCTCAGTTGAAGCCGCAAACCACCACGAAAGAAGCCGTGGCCAATCAGCGCCACTTCAAGAAATTTCTGAAGGTGGTCCCGTATGGCCGAACCGGGGTTAAAGATACGGAGGGAGCCGCGGCGCCCCAGGTCGCCCCTGTCCCAGCCGCGCCGGTTAAGAACGCGGACGGCTCCGAAAAATGAAGACGCCTCTCGTCAGCGACCTGAAGCCTAACGAACCCGTCACTGCGCTGTTTCTCGTGCAGGCGAAAGAGATTCGCCAAAAACGCACGGGCGAGCCCTATCTCTCCATGACGCTTTCGGACCGCTCCGGCGAGCTCGACGCGAAGATGTGGGACAACGTGACGGAGGTGATGGATACCTTTGAGCGCGATGACTTTGTGAAGGTGAAAGGGCTGTTTCAGCTCTACAACAACCGCCCGCAGTTCACGATTCATAAGATTCGTCCGGTGCGGGATCACGAGGTGGATTTTTCGGATTTTTTCCCCGCCTCGGCCCGTGATGCGGCGGAGATGTGGGCGGAACTGCGCCGAATCGTTTCAGGTATCTCAAATACTCACCTGCGGGCGCTGTTGAATGCCTTCCTCGACGACCCCGAAATTGCGGCGCGTTACCGAATCGCGCCTGCCGCCAAGACCATTCATCATGCCTTCCGAAGCGGCCTTTTGGAGCACGTGCTTTCGCTCTGCGGGCTGGCGAAGGTGGTGGGTCCGCACTACCCTAATATCGACACTGACCTGCTGCTGACCGGCGTCGTTCTTCACGACATCGGTAAGATCCAGGAACTCACGTACGAGCGCGGCTTCGCTTATTCGACCGAAGGCCAATTGATTGGGCACATCTCGCTTGCCATGCGGATGATGGCGGATAAGCTCCAGGCGCTGCCCGGCTTTCCACCTGCGCTGCGGAACCTGGTGGAGCACATGATTTTGAGTCATCACGGGCTGCTGGAATACGGCTCGCCCAAGGTGCCGTCGTTCCCTGAAGCGCTCTTGCTTCATCATCTGGACGACATGGATTCTAAGATGGAAAATATGCGGGCTCTTGTGGCCAGGGACCCGCAGGCGGAAGGTTTATTTACTGGCTACAGCTCATCTTTGGCACGGGTGGCTCTGCGCAAGGAACGATACCTCAATCCAGCGGAGTCATGCCCTGCACCATCATCTGCGCCGGAAGCCGGATTACCCCCGGCGCCCGTTGTGCATAGTGTTGCAGCATCGCAAATGAATTCCGGTATCGCGTCTGCCGTTGTCGCGCCGCCGAAACCCAAACCCGCGCCCGCATCCGATTCCCTGTTCGGGGAAAAGTTGTCGCTCGCGCTCAACTTCGACAGGAAATAACACAATGGCCCGAGATCGTGAATTACCTCCCCCGCTGGAAATGATGTGCCTGAACGCGCTATGGGAAATTGGCGAAGGGAATGTGGAGGATGTGCGAAAGGTCGTATCGCAGGACAGGCCTCTCGCCTATACCACTGTTCTGACCTTGTTAGACAGGCTGGCCCGGCGCAGCGCCGTCTCGCGCCGAAAAGAAGGCCGGGGATTCCGGTATCAACCCACCGTCGAACGCAATAAGCTGCGGCGCATGGCGCTGAAGCTGTTTCTGGAGCACCATTTCGACGGTTCCGACGTGAAGTTGAAAGTGTTTCTCGAAGAGTACGGAAATAATCCCGAACCGGTCGGGATCATGGCTGAAGAGTTGCGAACGGATGAACCGGTTTCGCTGGCTGCCGCCGCCGAGGAACCGGCACAAACAATGGCCGCTTCGGCGGGCGCAGGGTTTCCGCCGCAAGAGTGAAGATTCTCGTTCGCGCTACGAACTGGATTGGCGACGCCGTCATGTCGTTGCCTGCCCTGAGGGCGCTCCGGGTCGGGTTTCCGGACGCTCAGATTGTGGTGTTGGCAAAACCCTGGGTGGCCGCGCTGTATGAGGGCGAGACTGCAATAGATCGCGTCATCGCGCTGCCCGGTAATCCGGGGTTTCGCGATCCTGGGGTGAAATGGCGCACCGCGCAAGCGCTCCGTAAGGAACGTTTTGACTTGGCCGTGCTGTTGCCAAACTCTTTCGAGAGCGCTGCGATGGCCTTCCTCAGTGGCGCTAAGCGACGGGTGGGCTACGTTCGTGACGGTCGTGGTGTCTTGCTGACGAATCCTGTTCCTCTTCCTCGCCCGGGCGACATCCCGAAGCACGAGCGCTTTTATTACCTGGAACTGCTGCGACGCGCGCGCCTGATCGACCAGATTCCTGAAGTGAGCGAAATTCGCCTGGACGGAGCAGATGCGGCACGCGCGCGCGGTGAGAATCTGTTCAAAGATCGAAATATGAGTGGCCGCATCATTGGCGTAAGCCCGGGCGCCGCTTACGGAAATGCGAAAAGGTGGATCCCCGCCCGGTTTGCCGATGCCGCGCGCACTCTGGCCGAGCGACTTAACGGTATCGTAGCGGTCTTTGGTTCGCAAGCAGAGAACGCACTCTGCGAAGAGGTCGCGCAAGCCGCGGGCGGGCGCAACTTCGCCGGAGCAACCGCGCTGCGAGAATTCATCGACATGACCGCCGCGTGTGCCGTGTACCTTACCAACGATTCGGGCGCCATGCATATCGCATCGGCGCTTGGTGTTCCAACAGTCACCGTCTTCGGCCCCACCGACGAGACTGCGACGGGGCCATTGGGAGCGCTTGCCAGGCTGGTCCGCGAGCCGGTGGAATGCGCCCCTTGCAAGTTGCGCGAATGCCCTATCGACCACAGATGCATGACCCGTGTTTCAGCCGATCGCGTCATCGCAGAGGCCCTTATCGCCGTTACGGAGCGGTGTTAGACTACCATGTTGCAAAGCATCCTGATCGTACGGCTTGGCGCGATGGGAGATATTCTCCATTCGCTCCCTGGAGCCGCCTCGCTCAAGCACAGTTTCCCCAATGCCCGCATAACCTGGGTTGTTGAACCGAAATGGATTCCTCTTCTGGAAGGGAACGGCTTCATCGACAGGTTTGTCCTTTTCCGCCGCAATGAGCCGGGCTCCTGGAAGCGGACGAAGGATGAACTTCGCAGCGAACATTACGATCTTGCTGTCGATTTCCAGGGCCTGGCGAAATCCGCGATGATCGCGCACTTAGCGAAGCCGGAACGTCTGGCTGGTTTCGGCCCCGGGGTGGTGCGGGAGCGGGCTGCGGGTTTCTTTTATTCGAACCGCGTTCCGAGCAGCGCCGTCCACGTAGTGGATCAGGCGCTTGATCTTGCCGCCGGAGCCGGAGCCACCAACCTGATCCGCGCGTTTCCTTTGCCGCAGGGAAAGCCCGAAGGCGATCTTCCAAACGAGCCGTTTGCGCTGGCGAGCCCATTGGCAGGCTGGGCATCGAAGCAGTGGCCGCTGGAATATTATCAGGAATTGGCAGCAATGGTGCGCAGCAAGCTGGGCATGCCTCTGGTGCTAAACGGAGCGCCCGGCGCGATGCCGGCGGTGAGTGGTACCTTGCCCCACGAAAGCGGTATCGAAGGCCTGATCGACGCTACGCGCCGCGCGGCTTTGGTCGTCGGTGTTGACAGCGGCCCTTTGCATCTCGCTGCCGCGCTAAACAAATCCGGCGCGGCAATCTTCGGACCAACCGACCCGGTCCGCAACGGTCCATATGGCGGCGATTTTCAGGTGCTTCGCCTCCCAGGTGTTCGCACCACTCATCGACGCGGTTCAGTGATAGACCCTTCCATGCGGGCCATTTCACCGGAACAGGTTTTTCAAGCGCTGGCTGCGCGTGTCGGCTGTGCCGTGTCCGGGTACAAGGCTTAGTGAACACTCGCCGGCACTGGTTCCCGAAAGCATATTCCGACCGCGTCGCGCGGCTTCGCGTGACTGCCGGATTCATCATGGTCGCTGCATTCGCCGCGTTTTCGCGCCCCACGCCCCGTTCTCTGGCCATCGGCCTGCCGGTGTCGTTGATCGGTCTTGGGCTGCGCGCGTGGGCGGCAGGGCATCTCGCGAAAAACCAGCGCCTCGCGGTCTCCGGACCCTATTCCATGACCCGGAATCCGCTCTATCTGGGCACACTGCTCACCGCGCTCGGTTTCGCGGTGGCGGGCGATAGCCTGGCCCTCGCAATCCTGTTCTTTGCCCTGTTTGTTCTCGTGTACCTCCCGGCGATCGAACTGGAGGAACAGCACCTCAAGGAGATTCTGCCGGGCTATGCGGGTTTCGCTTCCCGTGTTCCGCTGCTTCTGCCGCGCTGGCCGGAGAATCTCGGCCCTGTTGCATTCTCGTCGGAACTCTACGTGAAGAACCGCGAATATCAGGCCCTGATCGGTTGGTGCGCCGGCGCTTTATGGCTGATCGTGCGAGCGTTCTGGTTCGGGCCCGCCTGAATCCATTCGTACCCGCCCTTCATCAGTAATAGCTGACAATATAGCTATGCCTTATAACGAAATGCTAATCGCACCCATGCGCCAGGATTTGACGCGCTATGGCCTCGAAGAAACCCGTACTCCCGCGGATGTGGATCGCGTGATTTCCCAGCCCGGCACGGTGCTGATGGTGACCAACTCCGTTTGTGGCTGTGCGGCAGGCAAAGCTCGTCCCGGCATCGGCATGGCTCTGCAGCACGCCAATCGGCCGGATCACACGGCCACCGTATTCGCCGGTGGCGACGAAGCGGCCGTTGCGCACCTTCGTGGAATTCTTTCGGACGTTCCGCCTTCTTCCCCATCCATCGCTCTCTTCCGTGACGGCAAGCCGGTGTACATCATGCATCGCAGGGATATTGAGCAGCGCGACGCGTTCCAAATTGCTCAACTGCTGACACAGGCTTTCGATCAGTACTGCGTCAAGACGCCCGCGAACTCGTAAGCTCTAAGCAGGCTCTTAAGTGGACAACCAAATCCCGCCCGAGCAGTGCCAGAGTTTGGATGAGATTCGCGCCGGTATGGACGCGATTGATCGCGAGATCGTTCGCCTGATCGCACTGCGTGTCCATTACGTTCGGAACGCGGCGAAGTTTAAGACCAGTTCCGCGGACGTCGCCGCACCGGAACGCGTAGCCGCGGTTCTCAAAACCCGGCGCGAATGGGCGGAAGCCGCCGGGCTGAGCGGAGACGTTGTAGAAGGCATTTATCGGGACTTAGTCGCCTACAGCGTTTCGGAAGAACACAAGCAGTGGACGTCTGAAAAACCCACGTACTGAACTTCTTCCTCGAGCGGCATTCCCCATCGGTCTTCCACTCGCTTCTTCAATTCGCGAATGATCCCGGTGAGTTCGCGCGCCGTGCCCTTTCCCGCGTTGTAAATCAGATTGGCATGATACTCGGCGACGTGGATATCGCCAGCGCACATTCCCTTCGCTCCAATTTGCTCCAGGAACCATGCCGAGGGAACCTTTCCTTCGATCACCACCTCCGCCGGAACCTCAGCGGCGGCTGAAGCAGGCAATCCAGCGAGCAAATAATTTTTGAAGATACTGCCGGCGCATTTCATGGTCGGCGGGTATTTCTTGTTTCGCGTGGCGAGGATTTTATCGGCGGTGGCCCGAAGTTCCGCAGCGTCACCTGGTTCCATCGCGAGGTCCGCCGAAAAGATAATCCACTCTTTGTGTTTCTTGAACGTGCTTTCGCGATAGTGGAACTCACACTGCGCGTTGTCAAATGTTCGGACTGCGGCGCCATCGAAGAACCGAACTTCTTTTACACGCTCCTGGATTGAATGGCCGTACGCGCCCGCGTTCCCGTAGATCGCGGCCCCAACAAATCCCGGAATCCCGGTCATGGTCTCAAGCCCCTTAAGCCCGAGATCGACCGTAAAATCGACCAACGATTGAAGCACGGCGCCACCCTCGACGTATACGGAATTCCCCTCCGCTCTCATCTTCCGATTCGAGAGCTTTAGAACAACGCCCCGGAACCCTTCATCCGAGACTACGAGATTGCTGCCGCCACCGATAACCACCGTTTCAAGGCCGCTGTCACGGGCAATCCGGAAGGCCTGTATGAAAGAATTCGTATCGTCCGTCTCGATGAAAATATCAGCGGGACCACCGATCCCAAACCGCGTGTACCCCGCCAGCGGAACATTGCGGAGTACCGTAACTCGTGACAAATCGGAAAGGTGCTGAGATGTCTCTTCGCGAACAGCCTCTGCGGCATCGACCATTGGTCTAATTATAGGGATATGGCAATTGGCGCAAGGTTTAGGGGCTTCCCGGCAGAGGGCATGGCCTTTCTTCGGGATCTAAAACAGAACAACGATCGCGAATGGTTCACGCCGAGGAAGGAGATTTACGAGAACCAGGTCCGCGGGCCGATGATGGAACTGGTGAGCGCAGTTCACGCCGAGATGCTGCGGTTCGCCCCCGCATACGTCGGTGAGCCCAAGAAATGCGTCTATCGGGTTTACCGGGATACGCGCTTCGCCAGGGACAAGACACCTTATAAGACCCACATCGCGGCCTCCATGTGGAGTAATGCAATTGGTAAGCAGGGCGGCGCGGGCTTTTACTTCTCCGTTTCGCCCGACGAAATCGATATCGGCGGCGGCATGTATGCGCCGGAGCCGCACACGTTGCTGGCAGTTCGTCAGTACATCGCGGATAACCACAAGGCGTTCCGGAAAACAATCAAAGGCGAACTGTGGGGAGAAAGCACCGCGCGCGCCCCGAAAGGCTTCGACCCCGAGCACCCCACAATCGACCTGATCCGGCGCAAGCACTATGTGCTCCTGTCAAACCCAAAACCGTCGATAGCAACCACCCCAAAGCTCCTGCCCGAGATCGTGAAGACCTTCGAATCTCTGACTCTCTTCATCGAATTCCTGAACCGCCCCTTACTCCGCCCAGCGCCGCAAAATCGTTTAGAGTGAAATTGTGACAGCCGCGGAGGCTTACGAATTGACAACTCAGGGGGGGACGACGGACTTTAGCCGTGTGACAGCGGCTTGCAAAGCCTGCGGACCCTGGTGTTTAATCGGCGGCCTGGCGGTGAACGTATTCGTGGAGCCGGTGTATACGCTCGATGCCGACCTCGTGCTCGTGGCGTCGGGGATGGAGAGGGTTGCAGAAATGCTCCGGACCCAGGGATTCGCGATAGAGCAGCATCCACATTCCCTCAATGCGCAGCTACCGGGAAGCGACTTGCGGATACAATTTACAACGGACGTTCGGTATCAGGCATTTCTCGACAGGGCGGTGGATGCGGTGGTTCTGGGTGTGCCGGTAAAAGTGGCCAGCCTTGAGGACACGACCCAGGGAAAATTATGGGCCTATGGCGATCCGCAGCGTCGTTTCAGTAAGCGAAAAAAAGATGAACTGGATTTGATCCGCCTGGCTGAGGCGTGGCCGAACCTAAGGTCTTTTTATCCGAAGGATCTGGTAGAGCTGATTGATCGGGGTTGAGGCAAGACATTCGCTCTGAAGCGCCGGCACTTATCCCGCCTCTGCTAACCTGGAGTCATACATCGGATGGTGAAAACCTGGTACGGCCGGCGCATGCGGAAATGGGAGCATGAACTCGCCTTCCGTTCAACAGACCGCGTGGTCCGCCCCTTCGACTGGGGCCTCGAATGGACCCTCAACTGGCCATTCCAATCCACGGAGTCCGACCCCGAGACAAAGATTCTGGATCTCAATCGCGCGGCCATGGCCGATAGCGACCGCTTCTTCGCCTATGAACCTCCGCGCGACTTTCAATTCAACGGCGCGGAAGTTAGTTTCACATCAGCCGTGCATACACCGCATGCGGAAAACAACACCGTCCACGCGCGTTATTTCCCGGCGAAACCACGCTGGAACCGCGGTAAGAAAGCCGTTGTCCTGCTTCCCCACTGGAATGCCAGCGCAGGGCAGCATGTCGCGTTGTGCAGAGGCATCGCGGAACTTGGCATCACCGCGCTTCGCATCAGCCTGCCGTATCACGACCGGCGCATGCCCCCGGAACTCACACGCGCCGATTACGCCGTTTCGGCCAACATCGCGCGTACTATCGATGCGACTCGCCAGGCCGTAATAGACGTCCGCTCATGCTTCGATTGGCTGGAAAGCCAAGGCTATCGGGACTTCGGAATTGTAGGCACCAGCCTGGGCTCCTGCTATGCGTTCCTCGCGAGCGCGCACGACGAGCGCATCGCGACAAACGTCTTCAACCACTGCTCCACTTACGTTGGAGACGTAGTCTGGAGCGGATTATCCACACGACACATTCGCCAGGGAATCGAATCTGAAATCAGCCTGGAACGGCTCCGCGCAGCCTGGGATTGCGTTAGCCCCATTCACCACATCGATCGGTTCGCGGATATGGGAAAGAAGTCCTTCTTCCTGTACGCAACCTACGACACCACATTTCCACTGGAACTCTCGCAGAACATCGTGGAACACATCCAGCGCCGGGGCGCCGCACAGAAGCTCGTCGTCATGCCCTGCGGACACTACACGCTCGGCGAATCGCCGTTCAAGTTCATCGCCGGCTATCAGATCTGTTCTTTCCTGAAGAGGAATCTCTAACCGGTTATTCCCACTCGATCGTGCCGGGTGGCTTGTGCGTCAAATCGTAGTACACGCCGGCTATCTCGGGGATCGCCATCAACCGCTCCGCCATCCGATGCAGCAGTTCGTCCGGCATCGATACGGAATCCGCCGTCATCCCGTCCACCGATTGAATCGGTCTCAGCACGATTGAATCGCGCGACTGACCCGAGCCCACCGGAACAAGAATTACCGGGAACTGCCAGACATCCTTATCGAAGCCCGATTCATGCGAGATTGCCCGCACGATGGCGTCCGCTTCACGGAGCAGGTCGAGACGCCCGTGAGTGACCGTGGACGCGAATACGTGCTGCCTGCTCAATGGTTCGCGCGCCGCCACACGAGCGATCACCCGATTCACGCCTGCGCAGCGGTTCACCAATTCCGTTGCTTCGTCCTGCAGTCTCGAAGCCTGCGTGGGGAATGAGTCAATCGCGAGTACCGGCGCATAACTTCTGCTGTCGCCCTGCACCCCCACCGAGCGAACCGGGACGAGGTACCCATCCGGTACGACGGTGACCGGCTCATCCGTTTCCGCGCAAAGACATCGAATCGCGAGCCCCGGCCCAGGGAATGGATGGCGTTCCAGCAACTGCGGCGCGAGACCGAGTTCCCGGCCAATAGCGCGAACCTCATCTTTGTAGAAATCCGCCAGCGGTTCCACAATGTGGCCGGAATCTATGAGCTTCTGAATCCCGGGCACGCGATTATGGTGGGTCTTGATGGTCGCCGCCTTTGCCGTCCCGCCGGATTCGATCGTGTCGGGGTATATCGTTCCCTGCCCCAAAACCCATCGCCCGCTCAGTAAACCCTGCTGCTCGATGATCCGCTCCTGAATCTTCACAAACTGCTCGCCGATGATGTGGCGCTTCAATTCAGGCTCCCGGACGCCCTCTAAAGCGGTCAAAAATTCGTCAGCGCACTCCTCAATTCGCACCAGGCCCAAACCTTCGAAGGTTTCGCGCACGAAGTCCGTCTCGCCCGCGCGCATCAACCCCGTGTCCACATAGACGCCCCGCACGCGCTCCGAACCAAGCGCGTCGAGACAGAGCATAAACGCCACTGTGGAATCGACTCCGCCCGAAACGAAAAAGAAAATCCGTCGGTCACCCGCTCTCTCCCTGATCAGGTTTTCAATCAGCGCAATTCGCTGCCCCGCGTTCCAGTCCTTTTCGCAGTGGCAGATGTCGAAAAGGAAATTGCGAAGCACCCGCATTCCCTCGGTAGTGTGAACCACCTCAGGATGAAACTGGACTGCGTAGAGATGCCGCGAAGAGTCTTCGATGGCGCCCGTGTCGCACGTGGAAGTGGTCGCCACGATACGGAACCCTGGCGGCGGCGCAGCCACTTTGTCCCTGTGCGACATCCAAACCTGCTGATGATCCTTAACTCCGCGCAGGATCTCAGATTTTTCACCGGTAAGGTCCAGCAGAGCGAGGCCGAATTCCCCTTTGTCGCCTTTCCGGACATCTCCTCCCAGGAGATAGGAAATCAGTTGCTGGCCGTAGCAAATCCCCAGAACCGGTATACCGGCGGTTAGGACTGCCACCTCCATAGTAGGGCTGGATTCGTCATAAACGCTGCACGGGCCCCCGGATATGATAATCCCGCGAGCGTGCCGCAGTTTTTCTAATGGCGCCTCACTCGGAAAGACTTCCGAGGAGACGCCCAATTCTCTGATTTTGCGGGCGATGAGGTGACAATACTGACCGCCCGTGTCAAGTACTGCGATCTGAGCAGGAGAAACTACTTTTTCATCCTCTCCACTACCAGCTTACGCGTGCTCGCGAGTAATGCCTGTGCCTTCGGCATAGCGGTGACAGCAGCTTCCACTTCAGGGTCTGTCATGACCTCGTACTTGGCCGCTTCGTCCACGCTGAACGCCGTTTTGTAAATCTCGGCCTGCAAGCGACGCCGAATCTTGTCGTAATCTTTCGTGAAGTCAGCTTCCGTGAAATCGATCTTCTTCTCGAGCAGCCAATTGTGGAAAAGATCCACGTTCCTGGTGTCGAGCGTCCAGCCCACCGGCAGCTTTTCCTTGTTCACGGCAAAGAAGTGCTCCGTGTACTCGGAGAAGGCAAACTTTGAAAGCAGTTCGATCTCGAGCGGTGTCAGCTTCTCCGGCGTGAATTTCTCGTCGGGGGAAATTCCGCCGCCGCCATACACAGTGCGACCGCCATCGGTCATTTTCACGTCCGCGGGATTCCGCGTGGCTGTGTTGTTCCGGTAGTAATAATCGAAAAAGGATACGTTGCTGTAGTCGCGCTGAATCAGGCGTCCACTCGGCGTGTAGTACTTGGCGGTGGTGAGCGTCAGACCTGTATTTTCGATGAGCGGATAGACGGTCTGAACCAGACCTTTGCCGAATGTGTTATCGCCCAGAACCCAGGCGCGATCGTGATCCTGCAGGGCGCCCGAAACGATCTCGGCCGCGCTCGCGGAGTTTCTGTTCACCAGGACAACAATCGGATAAGCCAAGCCATGATTGCCGGTGCGAGCTTGGTATACGCGCTCAGCGGAACTGCGGCCCTTATGGGAAACGATCACCTGCCCTTTCGGAATCAGATGGTCCACCACGGCAACGGCTTCCGTAAGTAGCCCGCCAGGATTGCTGCGCAGATCGAGAACCAGCCCCTTGAGGTGCTCTTCATCCAGCGCCTTCATCCCGTCTTCGAATTCGCGACCGGTGGTCTCGTTAAACTGCTCGATTCGGATATAGCCGATGCCCGGTTTGAGAGCAAAAATCTCAGGTACGCTCTTCCGGCTGATCTCGTCACGGATGATGTCGAAGACAACGGGTTTTTCCATCCCTTCGCGCGCCACTTTGATCTGTACCGGGGTGCCTTTCGGTCCTTTCAAAAGTTCCGCAACCTTGGTGGAATCGAGACCATCGGTCGACTTGTCGTTGACTTCCACGATCACATCACCTGGTCGCAACCCGGCTTTGTACGCCGGTGAGCCTACGAACGGAGCCACGACAATTGTCTTTCCGTTTCGTCCCTGCACCTGCATCCCGACCCCGTAATAGTGCCCGCGCTGATCTTCACGCAGTCCTTCGAAATCTTTCGGATCGAAAAAGTTCGAGTGCGGATCGAGCGTGCGAAGCATACCGGGAATCGCGCCTTTATAGATCGCCTTGTCGGAACTTACCGGATCCGCAAAATTCTGCTCGACGGTCGAATAGACCTTCGTGAAAGCCTGCATGCTTGTCTTGACGTCATCGTCGGAAGATGCCGCGGAAGCAACTTGCACCTTTGGCCCATAAATGCCGCCAATCAGGGCGCACATCAGGACTAGAAAGGGGATGAAAAAGAAAGACCGGCGTTTGAGAGGCATTCCGGATTAGAACCGTCCTTGATAGAAGTATAACAACCTTGGTGCGGCTTACTCTCTCATTGGACGACGCCGCGACAACAACGTTTCACCGAAACCGGTACACGCAAGTTTCCGTCGCGTTTGGCTACCGGTGGTTGCCTCTCCCGTTTCGACATTTTCCTGTCCTAATGAGTGCCAATAAAACGTGGGGCGGGCCAATCCTGCCCGCGGAGTGGCTTTCAGCCGCTCCAGGCGACTCTGCCGCCTCCTTACCTTTTCAGCAGCAGCTCGATTTTGTGCCGAATGTTGCTGTCGCTGTCCTGGAAAAGAATGTCATCTCCCAGATGCTGGCTCGCAATGACCCCATGGCGGTCGATAAACGCCACAATCGGTACGAAATAACCCTGATCCATTGGCTGGTTCAGCCACGCCATCACCGTGTTTTCATCGGAGTAGCCTAGCGGGTACCCTTTCACGAACTGATCCCGGAATTTTGCCAAACCGGCTTTCGCGCCGTTATCGAAGACTACTCCGATCACTTGCACGCCCTTCGGTCCGTATTCCTGCTGATACATTCCGAGTTGCTGGGCGAAGTGCTGGCAATGCGGGCAGCCCGTCTGCATCATCGCCAGAACCACCACTTTGCCTTTGTAGCTACTGAGCAGCTTGTTCGATCCATCTGCCATGTGGATCGTGAACTCCGGCGCGCGCCGCGGAGCAACCGTCTGAGAGAACGCGCAGAGCGTCAGTACAAGCGCCAAAAGACATCTCATCTTTAACCATCTTACCGACGGCTTGCTACTTCTTCGGCTGAATCACACTCGCCCGCAGAGGACCCGAACCTTCCTGAACGCCCGCCCGATACCGGGCCAACCGTGCTGCCGCTTTGGCTTTCGCTTCTTCCGAAACTTGAATGTGGTTTTCAACCGCTATGGCGCCGCCCAGGCGCGCAATCCTGGTCGCCACGCCCTTATGCTGAATCACGTTGGTTTTGCCTTCGAGCGTCGCTACACCGCCCTGAACGGAAACCGTGAAATGCTCTTTGCCGCTCATTTTGGATCTGGCAAGACGCGCCTTGATATTCCGCTCAATTTGCGCATCGGGAAGAACGCGGCCCTTCGGGACGGAATTGACGCTGGGCTTGATTGCACCGGTTCCAGTTGTGGCTACCGACGCGGCCTGGGTCTGCCCCGCAAAAACGGCGGCCAGAACCAGCGCATAGAGATATTGCTTCACGCTGATAGCAGACTACACCCGAACGCCAGTGCCTGTCTGTACCTCCAACTTTTACGAAGGAATAGTAGGTGGGATCACCGACGTCTTCAAGGTTCCTTCGCCCTGAAGCAAATGTTCGAACATCATCCCGCGCGCCTTCTCAGCTTCGCCGGCCTTTATCGCCAGGTACATTTGCTCATGCGCGCGCAGCGGCGTTCCGTCTTCGCGCAGGGATGACGTCACCGTGAGGCTGCGCGACATCGCCCGGTGCAGAGAGGAAAACATTCTCTGGCAAACTCGGTTTCCGGAAGCCCGCCAAATGGCTTCGTGAAATCGCAGGTCCTGCTCGGCGAGTTCTTCCGCATCCATCGCGGGGTTTGCCTTCATTGCCTCCACAGCTTTCGATAGCTCGATCAGATCGTCTTCGGAGCGTCGCCGTGCGGCTCTTGCGGCGAGTTCCGGCTCCACGATCCGGCGCGCTTCAAAAAGCTCCTGGAAAGTGATGCCATCCACCAGAATAAGAAAATCGAGCGGAGCGCCCAGAGTCGTCGATGCATCGTTCGTCAGGTAGGTCCCGTCCCCCACGCGCTGATGCACAACTCCCATCACGTCAAGCGCCTTCAGGGCCTGTCGGATGGAACCGCGGTTCACGCCGAATTGCCTCGCCAGTTCGCGTTCTGGAGGAAGTTTGCTGCCCGGATGCAACTCTCCGCCGGAGATCATATCCTTCAATCCCGCTACCAGGGTATGTGTCAGGTCCTTCGCTTTGCGCACCGGCATTTATGCGGTATTCACCCTATCGATTGCGCCAAGCATATCAAAGCCGCCGTCTGACGCTGGATTTTGGATATTTTACTCGGCTGGAAGCTGACTGCGGGACTGCCCCCGCGACCTGCATGTGGTCCACACTTTCGACGCTCGCGTGCCGGTTCGCGCTGCCGGTGCGGTTGGATTCGGACCGGATGGGCGAGTCGGCTCTTCGTGCTACGCTGGCGCGTAGTTGAATGCTTTGCGGCAAGGAGAAGTGCAATGGCAAGGCTATCGCGAATTGCGCCTGAGATTCCAGTGTCTAATCTGCGCGGGGCCATCGAGTATTACGAACAAAGACTTGGCTTCGCGGTCACCATGGAAACTCCCGGAGGGGACTACGCCATCGTGGAACGTGACGGCCTTGCGATCCACCTGTTTCAGGATGATGGCGGGAGCCATTCGCCTGTAGGCATCCACATCTTCACGCACGAACTCGATGAATTGCATGCGGAAATTGTGCGGCGCGGCGCGCGTCTGTCGCAGCCGGTCGTGCGGAAGCCCTGGGGAAATCGCGATTTCCGTGTGAATGACCAGTGGGGCAATGAGATCAAATTCACCGAGCCGCTGCCCGAGACCGAATAGGCCACCTAATGGGCGGCGGCTGGCGCCGCTCCACGCCTCGGTCGCTTCATAACGAGGACCAGCGGCGTCAGACAAAACACCCCAAGCGCCATGGCGGAAATCACATCTACATAGGCGAGGGCCGTTGCCTGGCCCGTCACCATTCGACCAATTAGCGCGTAGGCCCGTGTCTGCGCGGCATCGTGGGCTAAACCCTGAGAGCTGAATATCCGGGTTAAGCCCTCGATCCTCTGCTGAAATGCGGCGTCGGTGGCGCCCGTGTGTGCGCTCAGGTACACCTGATGTTTCTGGGCGAACCTTTGCAGCAAGGTACTCAGAAGCGAAATGCCTATTCCTCCTCCCAGGTTCCGGAACAGATTCGTCATCCCCGAGATCTGGTTGCTTTTGTTCGGCGGCATGCCCACGTACGACAGCGTATTGATCGGAATGAAAATGAACGCCAGACCCAGGGTCTGGTAAACGCGCAGCATCGCCGCTGTCCTGAAATCCATGCCGGTATTGATGATCGTCATGTGATACAGGGCGGCGGCTGTTCCCAGAAAACCGATCGCCACCAGGGCGCGCGGGTCCACCCGGCTTACAAGCCGCCCCACAATCGGCATCATAAACATCAGCACGATGGCGCCGCCCGAGAGCGCCTTTCCCGCATTTTCCGCGCTGTAACCCATCTGCACCTGGAGGTACTGAGGAATCAGCACGGTCGTCCCAAACAGAACCATGCCCAGCACGAACATCATTACGACGGCGGCCGCGAAATTGCGCTGGCGAAGCAGCCGGAGATCGAGAATCGGGTTCGGATGATTCCATTCGCGCACCACGAAGGATACCAGGGTGACCATGCAAATGGTCGTCAATATGCGGATCAGCGAAGAAGAGAACCAGTCTTCTTCCTGGCCCTTATCGAACACGACCTGCAGACACCCTATGCCGACGGTAACCAGCCCGAGCCCGAAATAATCGATCGGATTGCGCCTGAGTTTGACGCCCTCCGCCTTGATATAGGGCGGATCTTCAACGATTTTCTGGGTCAGGAAAAGTGAGATGAGTCCAATCGGAACGTTGATATAGAAGATCCAGCGCCAGCTATAGTTGTCCGTAATCCAGCCGCCCAGGGTGGGTCCGATGGCGGGCGCCGTAACGATCGCCATTCCGTAAACCGCGAAAGCCATGCCGCGCTTTTCCAGCGAAAACGTGTCGGCCAGAATCGATTGCTCGCTGGTTGCCAGGCCGCCGCCGCCCAGCCCCTGCAAGACCCGGAAGAAGATCAGGGTACCCAGTGAGGGCGCAAAGCCGCAAAGAAAGGAACTCACCGTAAACATGACCACGCAGGTCATGTAAAAGCGCTTTCTGCCGATCATCACGGACAGCCACGCGCTGATAGGAAGCACGATGGCATTCGCCACCAGGTAGCTCGTGAGCACCCACGTGGATTCGTCCTGCGTGGCCGAAAGCCCGCCCGCGATGTGGGGCAGAGCCACGTTCGCGATCGACGTATCCAGCACCTCCATAAACGTGGCGAGTGTGACGGTGAGCGCAATCACCCAGGGGTTGTATTTCGGTCGCCAAACCGCGGGAGTGGTGGTCATCTAAAGAATGCAAGCACCCACTTGCATTCTCTCACGCAGAGCAAATTCCGTTCAAAAACAGGTCGACGCAGGTAGCCAGATACGTTTCCCGCGAGTAGCCCGGTGAAAAGACAGCGCTGCGCAGTACGGCCGCGAAAATCATGCCGGTGAAGGCATCCACGGCCGGTGAAAGTTCAATCGTCTCGCGAATAACGCCTCTGCGCTGCCCTTCGGCCAGATACCGGATGAATTTCGCCCGTAGCGGCTGAATCACCTGCCGGACAATCTCCTCGGTTAGACGGGGGTGCATCCGGTGGGCGAGAATGGTGCGCAGAAAGGCTTGGTATTTGTGGTGTGTGTCGTAAAAGACCTCGGCGACGGCTGTGATGTCCCGTTTGATGTCGAAATCGTCGAAGTCAACGCGATCCAACGCTTCCGATTCAGCGCGCACCACTTCCTGCACGACTGCCGCGAGCAACCGGTCCTTGCTTTCAAATAAGCGAAAAAGTGTGACTTCATTCACTCCGGCTGCTTCCGCGATTTCACGGGTGGTGGCCGCCATGCCGCGACGCGAGAACATATCGAGCGCCGCCTGAACCAAGCGTTCGGAACTGCTGCCTTTTCGCAACGATGCGGCGCTGTCTGGAACGGGAACGGCTGACATGGGTTCTCGATTGTCTTTAACTACGATAGCGTTCCTGGTTCCGGGTCTTTGCCCGGGCAGGCCGGCTTCAGTTCGTAGCCCCTGCACCGCAAAACCGGAAGACCCGGGTATTTTGGCCAGGCGGGATCAGTAAGCCCTCTCTGGCAAAGCGTGAAAACGCTTCCCTTATCACTGCGAATTTCTGTGCGGTAAATGCAGCGATCGCAGAGCCCGGCGGACGGCATCAGTATTAATATTACGGGTGCGATATGAAAATCGTTGAGAGAGAAGGCTTTTGGGTAATGGGGATCCACGCCCGCACCTCGAACGAGCGCGAGATGCGGCCTGGCGGGGTTATTCCGGAAATCTGGAACCGTTTCATGAAGGAGGGTTTGCCGGAAATGGTTCCCACTCGGATCGGCAATGCCCTGATTGCGCTCTACACCGATTACGAGAGCCACGAACACGGCGAGTATACGTTCGCGGTGGGGGCGCGGGTGCATGAAGGCGCCGAAGCGGGCGGCGGATTGAGCCTTTGGCGGGTACCTGCCGGACGGTACTGGAATCTGGTGACCGAACGCGGACCAGTCTGGCAAGTGGTTCCGGCAGCCTGGAAACGCGTCTGGGCGGAATCCGGGGATCGAACGTTCCAAACTGACTTCGAAATCTATGACGAACGCGCGACAGACCCGTCCAACGCAGTAGTGGAGCTTTACGTGGGTGTCCGTTAGACTTGGTAAGCTTGGCCGGATCGGGCTCCGGCGGACCTGAAAAAGGTTCGGCGGACCCAAAAAACGGTCGGGCGCATCCAATGAACCGAGAGGACCTAATGGTCAGACGTATTTGCGCAATTTTACTGGTGCTGATGATGTCCACGGCGATTTTTGCCCAAAGAAGGGACAAGACACCGGCTGAGAGATCAGTTTCCGGAATTGTAACCGATGCGAGCGGTAATCCGGTGCCCGGCGCAGTGGTGCAGTTGAAGAACATGAAAACCCTGCAGGTGAGATCGTTCATCGCTAAGGACAAAGGCGATTACTATTTCAACGGTCTCAGTACGGACGTCGATTACCAGTTGCTCGCGCAGGCGAACGGGAAAGAAAGCGCGCCCCGAACGATAAGCACCTTCGACAGCCATCCCCAGGTGGTCATGAATTTTCAGTTGAAATAATTTGAACGGTCGTATCCGGAAGACCGGGGCGTCCGCATTGTCATACCTTTGGAGGTATGCGGGTGTCCCTACGCAATGGAAATATGCGCTGGAATGAGGATGAACTGTTCCGCCTCTTTCTGTTGCGGGACCCGTCGCTAAACGGCAAGTTCCTGACCGGCGTGATTACTACGGGCATTTACTGCCTGCCCTCATGCCCGGCGCGCCGGCCGAAACGCGAAAACGTCAGATTTTTTAGGTCCCCGGCAGAGGCGCTGCAGAGCGGCCTCCGGCCTTGTCGGCGTTGCCGTCCCGATTATTTTTATCGTGGCGCCGAGTGGCACGAAAATCTGTTCGAACAGACTGCCGCGCGGGTTCGGAATAATCCCGGCGCTTGCGCGGGTATTGCGGACCTGGCTCGCCTGGCGGGCTTGAGCCGGACGGCGCTCAACGTTCTGTTTCGCGACCATGCGCAGGAATCGCCCGCGGCTTTTCTGCGCAGGGTCCGGGTAGATCGCGTTTGCGCGCTGCTTCGCGGTGGGGCCAAGTCCGCCGATGCCGCCGCGGAGGCGGGATTTGAGAGTTCCTCATCATTTCACGAGCAGTTTGTTTTGCGAACTGGTTTGACTCCGGGGGCCTATGCCGCGCTGGGGGCAAGTTCGTCGTTTTCGCTGCGGCTGCCCCCGCGTTACCGGGCAAGCACAGTTCTCGATTTCTATGCCCGGGATTCCGAGAGCGTGAGCGAACGCGTTACGGGGAACGGGTTGATGAAATGCGTGCTCGCAGGCGGTCGTTCCGCGCTGATTGAAATCAGATTCTCAGGCGATAACGCCGTTTGCACAAGTGATGCGCCTGATCTGTTTCGTGCACACGAGGCGGCTGTGCGGATGCTGGGCCTACATTCGGATGTCGCGGGGTTTGAACGGCAGTGCGGGGGCAAAGGGCTGCTTGGGCCTTTGATAGCCAGGCAGCGGGGGCTTCGGATTCCGCTTACGCCCGGGCCATGGGAGGCTCTCGCGTGGGCGATTATCGGGCAGCAGATCAATTTGAGATTTGCGGTCACGCTGCGCCGAAATTTGATCGCACAGTTTGGTGTGCCGCATCCGTCCGGGCTGCGGGCGCATCCGGCTGCCGACGCCATGGCATCTCTCCAGCCGGAACAACTTCGGGCTCTAAAGTTCTCCGCCTCAAAGGCCGAATATCTACTGACGGCTGCGCGCGCCGTGGCCTCGGGCGAACTGCCTTTAGACAGGCTGCGTCAGACGTCCGCGCGCCGCGCCGCAAGGCTGCTGGGGTCTTTGCGGGGGATTGGGCCGTGGACAGTGCAATACGCGTTTCTGCGGGGCCTTGGGTTTCCAGATTGCCTTCCTTCAGGAGATGCGGGGCTCGCGCAGGGACTCAAGAAGCTGCTGGCGAGAAGACCGATTGAGATGGAGATTAGAGAACTGATGGCCGCTTATGCCCCGCACCGCAGCCTTGCGACCTGCCACGTGTGGGCCAGCCTGAAAACCGGCGAGACAGAAGGAACAAACAATGAAAATTGAAACGCCATTTGGGCCCGCGTGGGCTTCCGTTAACGAAGCAGGCGCGCTGACTGGATTTGGGTTTGGGGAGCCGAAGAACGAGACCGGGTTTTCGGCGGAGACGGCGCGGCAGATTTCGGAATACTTTGCGGGCAGCAGAACGCATTTCGATCTGCCACTGGCGCCCAGGGGAAGCGAGTTTCAGAAACGGGTCTGGGATGAGTTGATGAAAATTCCGATCGGTGAAAGTATTTCGTATGCGGAACTCGCGCGACGTGTCGGTCGACCGGGAGCGGCACGGGCGGTTGGCCGCGCGAATGCGACTAACCCAATCGCGCTGATTGTGCCGTGCCATCGGGTGATTGGATCCAGCGGCAAGTTCACCGGGTACGCGTATGGCGTGGAGTTGAAGCAAAAGCTGCTTGCCTGGGAGCGAACACAGTTTTCGATGGCGGACGAGGAGCACCGCGGCACATGATGGAGTTACAGCAAACGCCCGTGCGCGCGGTTTATACAGCTTTCAGCGACTTCGAGCGATAAAGTCGCCGGGGCCGGCCCGGAGGTCGGCTTCCCGCGTATACCAGGTTTCAAGCTTGCGAAATCTGCGATACTGCCGAATTGCCGGCCGTCCCAAGCCACCTGGCTGTCTTCAAAATCAAAACGCAGCTTGACCCATGGGTGATTTCGCCGTCCATCACCATCCGCACCGCCTCATGCAAAGGCACCCGCAGCGTCTCCATGACCTCCCCCTCCTCCCGCTCGTGCGGCACCTCCGTGATACCCCGCGCAAGAAACAGATAATTCGCGCAGCGCAGCATGGTCGTGAAAGGGTCCACACGCCCCATGGGGATAAGTTCACTCGCGATCAGGCCAGCCTCTTCGCGCATTTCGCGGTGCGCCGTGTCTTCAGGAGATTCATCGGTCTCCATGCCGCCGCTGATCACCTCCACAGTCTGATAGCCGAGCGCGTATTTCCACTCCCGCACCAGCCAAACATCGCCGTTGTCAGCTAACGCCAGAGTGCTGGCGCCCTGCTTGATCTCGACGTGTTCGTACTCCGTTTCCGTGCCCATGGGCAGCACTACCGTGTCCAGGCGGAGGCTCACCAGGCGCCCCCGATGAAGCTCACGCGAGGAGATCAGGCGCACAGGGTTCTTCTGACCGGAATTCATTTCTTCAGGATAAACATGCGGGGTTAGACAGGGGAGCCAGACAAGAGAGTTCCGCGCCGGCTACTATGCACAAAAACCACCGCCCGCGCGAGGGGAGCGCGGACGGTGGCCTCTTCTTCAGCCGAATGGCGGTCTCAGAACGTAACGCGAATTACCGTCTGCAGGATGCGGGAGTAACCGAATGCCCCCGGTCCTGATTGGGTAACCGAACCAAATCCGCCGATCTGGCTGCAATTCGTGGTGCAACCCTGAGCAGGGTTGTTGATCGCAAGCGTGGTGGATGTCAGAGTGGGCGGCCCGGTAATGCCGCCGCTGCTGTTACCCGGGTAGGCGTTGAAGTTCAATCCGCTGTTGATGCCCGTGAAGATCGTGTGATTGAAAACGTTGAAGGCATCCACCCGGAACTGGAAGTGGAACTTCTCTTTCAGGGTGAACATCTTCTGGATCGCCATATCGAAGTTGGCGCCGCCCGGCGCATACAGATAGTTGATTCCCGACTCCAGACCGACACTTCCCATTGACGGCGCAAAGAAGCAGGCGGCGTTCAGGCGGTTAAACGGATTGCTGGAGTGCGTATAAGGATCACATCCCTGCACCACACCGATTCTGGCCCCTTCGGTATAGGACCCGGTGATCTGTGAGTTGCCGTTGTTCGTGATGCCGAACGAAGGGGTGAATGGCTGGCCGGTCTGGACGATTGTGACGCCCGAGACCTGCCATCCATCTGCAACTGCCCGTATCAGGTGGTTGTTCCACTCGGGTTTCGGGATGCTGTAAACGTAATTGACCGCGAGCACCTGGCGGCGGTCGAAACTTGCTGGCGCGTAGTTCGCCAGACGGTTAAACTGGTCGGGGCGCACGAACGAATTGTCATTGGTGCCGCCGCTCTGAGATGTTGAGAGAACCTTGCTGTACGTGTAGGAAACCCCGAAGAAGAGGCCCTTCGTACTGCGGCGCTGCAACTGGACCTGCAACGAGTTATAGTTCGACGTCGCCTGGCTCTCATAGAGGTTGATGTTGCTATAGCCGTAGATTCTCGCTTCGAAGTTCTGTGGCAGCGCGTTGCTGCCCAGCAGTCGCCCTGAACCGAGCGCGGCCGAGCAGCCACTACAGCCAGTACCCGCCGTGGGGTCCGTGGCCGCTTGCGTAAAGGTTGTGCCGAACGGACTCCAGTTCAGGTTCTTGTTGTCGGAGAGGTGCCGCGAGGAGGACCCCACATAGGCGGTATCGAGCATCAGACTCCAGGGGAGGCGTGTCTGCACGCTGAATTGATAGGAATACAGCGTCGGGACCTTGCCCGTTGGGTCTGCCGCCACCAGGCTCGGGGGAGCAATCAGGGCGGTAGCTGGATTGATGGTGGAAGCAAGCCCAAACGTCAGCGTCTCGCTCAGCGCTTCCGGCGGATTCGTCACGAGATCGAACGTGCGGTTACCCTGCACACGGTCGTAGAAAATACCCGCGCCGGTACGGATCACAATGTTCTGCTTGCCCGTAACATCCCAGGCAACGCCGAACCGAGGTCCCCATTGTTCGCCGCGATTGCGCGTGAGGTATTTGCTGAGGCAGCCGCCCGCCTGGCAGATGCCGTTGAAGGGATCGCCACTGTTCGGGATTTCCAAACCGATGTCGAAAGACGGCATGTATACGTTTGCCACCGAATCGTAAGCCTGCCGTTGATTGTTGGCGGGGTTGATACCGGGGAAGTAGAGGCGCGGAGCTTTTTTGGGATCCCAATTCGCGAGCACAAAGGAAGACGCCTGCTTCGAAGCGTCGTACTGAGGCTGATACCACTGACCGCGCAAACCGTAATCGAGCGTCAAACGGGGAGTGATCTTCCAGGTGTCCTGAACGAACTGCTCCATGTTCCAGTAGCGATACTGACCGTTGATGTGATTGCTTGCCTGGCCGAAAGTGTTGTAGACGCCGAGCAGCGCGTTCGAGAACGTGTAGCCGGTGTCATAGGGATTCGACGTGCTGTCACTGAAGTTATACGACCCGTTGAATGCCGCGAAAGAAGTCTGGTCTTTGCGGCTGCGCTGGAAATACACGCCGGTCTTTATCGTGTGCTTTCCCCACACCTTCGTGAGGTTGTCGCTGAAATCGATGGTTGTATTGTAGTTGATAAACGGTGCGTTCGAGGTGCCGAAACTGCTGGAGTTCGCGAGGTGTCCTCCAAAAGAGACCTGTGGAATGTAGTCATCCTGCACCGCGTTCGGAAACAGAACCGGCAGGCTAATACCTGTGGCTTTGCGGGACAGTCCGTCATTGGTCGCGAAGATGTTGATGGAGTTCTTCGTGTATCCCCAGTTAAATTCGTTGGTCATGGTCGGACTAACCACATAGGTGGCGCCCGCTGCGATGCTGCGGCCTGGAATCGGGTCGCCAACGGGCGCGATGGGCACGTTCAGCCCAAGCACGAAAGAGCCGTAGGGCACCACGGTTGGCTGCACGTCGTTGATGTAGTGGCCGAACACGCGCAGACTGTCGCGGACATTGTAGTCGAGCCGAAGCAGATCTTCACGCCGGGGAATTTTTCCCGGCAGCTGCGACGTGTAGTTGTAGTTGACTGAAGTGGGCAGACTCGCATTTGCGGCGAGCGCGATGCTGGGCATGGGAAACACGTTCAGCAAGGCTTGACCTGGCGCATAGATACGGCTCTGCGGAACCACTTTACCGGGGAACGGCGTTTGGTTCAGCGGATCGAGAATCTGCGCGATGGGGTTGTGATTGTTATCTACGCTTTGCGAAAAATCGCCCTTGCGTTCGAGCGCGGTGGGCACCGTCACGTTGCGCGCGGTGTTGGGCTGTAACTGATTCTGCCACTCTTCGCTGAAGAAGAAAAATGCCTTGTTCTTCGCTCTTTCAAAGATCTTCGGAATGAAGATGGGGCCGCCGATGGTATAGCCAGGATCGTTGTAGCGGAAGAGCGGCTTCGGAATTGCCGCCTGCCCGAACTGAGGACGGATGTTGTTGAGCCACGTATTGGCGTTCAGGCTTTCATTGCGGTGATACCAATAGCCGCTGCCATGAAACTGGCTGGTGCCCGTTTTGGTAACCAACTGCACCTGAGCTCCCGCGCTGCGGCCATACTCGGCCTGATAAGTGCCCGTGAGAATTTTGAATTCCGCAATCGAATCGATACTCACGCTGACATTGAGGCCGCCGTTGTTACCGGTATCGACATCGCCGATGCCGTTCAGCGTAACCTGATTTTGAGAAGGGCGAGCGCCATTGGCGACGAACTGGTTGCCGCCTGTCGCCGAGTTGCCGACCGCGTAAGTGTTTCCTGTCTGGAACGCAACGCCGGGAATTAACTTTGCCATATCCAGCGGGTTCCGGCCGTTCACTTCAATATTCTCCACCTGCTTGCCGCTGATGGTGCCGGAGCGCTCCACGCTCTCCGTCTGTAGGGTAGCGGCGGTGGCGGAGACTTCGATGGATTCGGTAACGGCCCCTACCTGCACGATGAGATCGCCCAGCGAGATCTTGTCGCTGGCATCGATAACCACGTCCGCATGCGAGAGCTTTTTGAAGCCCGGCGCGACTACCGTTACGGTGTATGTGCCGGGCAGCAGACCCGCGACATAAAAGTCGCCCGACGCGGTTGATTTCGTTGTGACTGTAACTTTACGGGCAGGTTCGGCGGCTGTGACAGCGGCGTTCGCGACGGTTGCCCCCTGCTGATCGACAATGCGTCCGGTGATGGAACCGGTGATGGTTTGCGCATACCCCTGTAACGCGAGTACGAACAGGCCGATCAGCATCTTCGCGGATACTTTTCGCATACTTAATAACTCCCTGTTTTTTGACTCAGCTCCGTGAAGCTGCCTGAAGCCGGATTGGGTTAAGAATACAGAATCCAGAGCAAAAATGCAACTTTAGTTCGCATTGACAACAAAAATGCCGGAGTTTCGGGCGGCACTCAAACTATTGCCGGTTGCCAGCCACCGAAGAGAGACTCCAAAAGCTCGGCGACAGCCAGCGCGAGATCTTCGCGCCATGGCCCGGCGGCGATCTGCAATCCCACAGGCAAGCCTTCGGGCGATGTGCCGCAACGAACCACGGCGGCCGGCCAGCCAGTCAGATTGTGGCTCATCGTGTAGCTGAAGCCGGGGAAAACACGGTCACTAACGGAAGTGCCATGCGGCACAGCGGGAAACGCGGCCACAGGCGAAAGCAGAATATCGAAACGCCGCAGCCCCTTGAACATTTCCGTCCTGAATTGGTCGAGTTCATCCCAATAGCCGGCGAAACCCGCCAGTGTGGTGCGATACCGTTCAAGTTTGGTAAGCCATCCTTCGAGCAGCGGATGGGTTTCGTGGCTGCCGATCGAGCGGAGAAACTCGCGCAGTCCATCGCCACCGTCAGCGCCGAGCAGTTTCATTTCAAGGTCGTAGCTTTGTTCCAGCGGCGAGGGACGGAACTCTTCCACTCTCATCCCTTCACGCTCCAGCGCGCGGGCGGCGTTCCGGACAATGGCGGCGGTCGTGGTGTCCGCCGGTACAATGCCGTTATCGACAAAAAAAGCTACACGCGGGGAGCGTTCAGGCGGCGCCGCGAAAGGCATTGGAACCACGGTGCGATCCTCTCCATCGGAACCGAGCAGGGCGTGCATCGCGCTCCAGAGGTCTTCAACCCGTCGTGCCATAGGACCAATCTGCCAGAGCGATTCGATCCACCCTCCGGCGGGTGGCACGTGCCCCGTTCGCGCGAGGCGCCCCGAAGTCGGCTTAATAGTTGCGATCCCGCAGTAATGCGCGGGAAGGCGCACGCTGCCAGCGGCGTCGGAGCCGAGCCCAAAGGGCGATCCACATGCGGCGATCAGAGCCGCTTCGCCACCGCTTGATCCTCCGGAGGTGCGCGTCACGTCGTAGGGATTATTAGTGCGGCCGAAGATCAGATTGTCGCTTTCAAAAGCAAAGAGCAGGTCGGGAAGATTGGTCCGCGCGAGCGGAATCGCACCGGCATTTCGAAGGCGGGCAACGAGCGTGGCATCTGATTTCGACAGCGGGTTATTGCGATAACCAAGCGTGCCGGCGGAACAAATTGTGCCCCTCACTTCGATGGAATCTTTCACAGAAAACGGCACGCCTTCAAGGGGCCTGAGAGTCTCACCCCTGGCCCGGCGCGCATCTGCCGCGTGAGCTTCGGCCATCGCTTCTTCGCGCAGAATGTCGACGACAGCATTGAGCGAGGGGTTAACCTGATCGATGCGATCGAGGTGCGCCGAAATTAGTTCGGCGGACAAAACCTGCCCTTCACGAATGAGCCGGGCCTGCTGAGTGCCTGAATACGTGAGAACAGCGTTCACTGTTCGTGTACCGTGAGGCGCTGATCGGCTTTCACGTTCGTCAGCGTCTGGTGTTTGCCGCTGGGCCAGTCGATTTCAATTGTCGACGCGCTCTTATCTTTGCCAAGACCGAAAGTAAGGGCGAGGTCGCTGGCGGAGCAGTAGCTCGACCCGCTGTGTACGGCTTGCCACTGTTTGCCTTGCGGGCTCGTGATCCGCACATTTGCCCCGATGCCGTCGCGATTGCTGGCGGACCCGATTAGCTTCAGTTGCAGCCAGTGATTGCGATTGCCGCCGTCGTTTCGATAGAGCACTGCCGGGCCATTGTTGTTCGAGACAAGGAGGTCAAGGTCGCCATCGCCATCGAAATCGCCATACGCGGCGCCGCGCGCCACCAGTGGTCTGGTGAATGCCGCGATGGCTTCAAACTTTCCTCCGCCCGAGTTATGGAAAAGCAGTGGCAATTCGGCGTATTGGATCTTCGGCTGCACACGTGCGATCTCTTCTTCGAGATGCCCGTTCGCGGCAAAAATATCGGGCAGGCCGTCGAGATCGTAATCGAAGAAGAAAAGTCCGAAAGTCAGGCTGAGAAGAGTGGCGCGACCCACGCTGGAGCGGGGAGCTTCATCGACGAAAAGGCCGTTCCCCTCGTTGTGATACAAACCCATCATCTGGTTGGCGAAATTACCCACCGCAAGATGCGGCCGGCCGGAACGGTCATAGTCGGCGGCATCGGCGCCCATAGCCCCGCGAGCCACGCCGTCTTCTCCAAACGCGACCCCCGCCGCGAGCCCTTCCTCCTTGAATTTGCCGTTGGCAAGATTGCGATAGAGCTTGTTGGGCTGCGTGTCGTTCGCGACGAAGATGTCGGGCCAGCCATCGGAATTGTAGTCGAACACAACCACGCCGAGAGATTTACTGTTCGCATCGCTCAGACCCGCTTTGTCAGTCGCATCTTCAAACTTGCCGTTCCCCAGATTATGAAAGAGCTTCACGGGCGAACCTTTGTAAGATTCCGGCGTGCAATAAGACTTCGCCGAGCCATCTAAAGAGCACCAAAGATCCCCCTGCGCACTCCATTGGACATAGTTCCCAACGAACAGATCGAGCTTGCCGTCGCGATCGTAATCGAGCCATGCCGAACTCGATCCGAATCGGGCGTTCCGGATGCCGCTGCTTGCGGTGGCATCTTTGAAGTGCCCGGCGCCTTCGTTGTGGAAGAGATGGTCGCCATCGAGAGCGGTTATGTAAAGATCGTCGCGACCGTCGTTATCGAAGTCGCCGACCGAAACGCCCATGCCGTGGATTTCGATGTCAAGCCCGCTGCCCCGCGTAATGTCGGTGAACGTGCCGTTGCCGTTGTTCTTGTAAAGCGCCGCGGTGGTGTGGCGACCGCGCGCAATGAAATCTTTGCCGTTCAGAAGCAGAATATCCAGACGCCCGTCTCCATCGGCATCGAAGAAAGCCACGCCGGACCCCATGGTTTCTGGAAGCCATTTCTTGCCGGTTCGGCCCGCATTATGCATGAAGTGAATGCCGGCGCCGGCGGTCACATCCGTAAAGCGAACGGAAGTAGCGGAGTTCTCAGCGGCCAGCGTGAGAGCCAGGGCCAGAGCTAGTCCCGCTAACGTACGCGCTGACGTGATCGTGAATCTGCTGTCTTTCATTGTTGTCTTCCGGATTTAGCAAACGCGGTTTGGCGGTGATCGCCTGCGATGACTCATCGGCCTTGAAGCGGAGAAACAGTTTCTGTTCTCGCTCGGCGAGATCATTCTGCCTGAGGCCCCTGTAACAGAGCATGAGATTGTAGTGGGCCTGGACATCTTCGGGGTCTATGCTGACCACGCGCTGAAATGCACCCGCGGCCTCGTCGTACTTACGCTGAAGAAACAGCACGCGGCCCATCTGATTCAGCACGACGCGATCCCGCGGATACTGCGACGCGCATTCGTTCAGGCTTCGAAGAGCGCCATCGTAATCGCCGCCGGCCTTTTGAATCTGAGACAGAAAGAAATCCGCCCGCGCGAGCCGGGGCTGCAGTTGCAAAGCTTTCATGACCAGAGGGCGGGCACGCTCCATCTCGCCTTCCTGAATCAGTGCGCGGCCGATGTTGAGCCATCCATCGGCGTAGGCCGGGTCGGCTTCGGTAACGCGCGTGAAGGCGTATTCGGCGCCTCTGAGATCGCCCTGAAGCAGCAGCCCGATACCCCAGTCGTTCCAGCGTTCGCGGTCTTGTTTCTTCACCACCGGCTCCCATTTCGGCTCACCCAGCGCAAGCTGCGCTTTGGCAGAGGCGATGGTCACAATCGGGATGTTCGGCACGGGCGCGGAATCGAAGGAGTACTCACGGCTGTCAAAGCTGATGTCGGCATTTCCGGATTTCGGCACTCCTGCAAAAGCAAACTTCGTGAAGTAGTTCGAAAACTTCCGGTAGTTCAGTTTCGCCTCAAGCGTAACGGGGCCACGCGCGTCCTTAGGCACCGAGAGGCGGAAGTGAACTGTGTCATCAGCGCCGGGAGGAATTAGCCGCACGTATAGTACGCCGCGGGTCTGCCAGGCATTGCGTTTATTGATCGGATTTCCCTCGCCGTCGAGTTGAAATGACTTGTAGAAATGCGCGCCTTTATCGACCGGCCCCTTGCCATCGTCTTCCACGCGGCCGCTCCAGGCGAGTATCCGGCCGGCGGCATCACGCGCTTGAAATTCGAGCCAGACATCGAAGCCATCCACTGTTCCCGCCGGAAAGAAGTGGCCGATTTTCTTTGTGCGCACCACCGCGTCGATGCGCACCGTCGAACCGGGCTGAACAGCAACTCCGGGCGCATTTAACGGCGCCATGATCTTGCCCACGTCGCGAATCGTGACCGGCGCGTTTTGATCGGATTCTTCGCCAACGCCGAACATGGACTGCGAGGCAGGCACGTTATCGGCGCCGGCCCGGCGAATCTGGACGCCCTTGGCTTCTTCCACCGGAGAAATCGCGAAGAGATCCACTGCCATAAAGCCCGACTTCAGGAACTTCTCTTCCTCTGCCAGTTGCACGGCGTCGTTATTCACGAACGGAATAGCCGTGTTGGCCCCAGGGAAACGATGCGAATGCACCATCCCGTTTGTGCCGCCCGCATCGTTCGATTTCACAAGCGGCATGTGGCAATCGGCGCAGCCCACAGCTTTCGCCGGATAGTAAAAACTACGCGCGCCCTGGCCCGACATACCGCTCGCCTGCCAGTTATCGTACTCATTGAAGCCGCGGATCCAGCGATAGTGATTCACGGGCTCATCGAGATGAACCTTATGGCAAGTGGAGCAGTATTCCGAAGTCTGCTGCCGCATGTACGGCCTCATAAACGTGAGCTTGTGCGGCTCCGGATTTAGGTACGTTATGAAATCGCCGGCTTTGCGAATGAGCGGGTTCTTGCTGTTTGCCAGGCGATGCAGAGGCGGATACGTCATGGTGAAACCGGAGTTCCCCATGGAGCTATCCACATGCACCATGGAATGGCACGACACGCAGCCCAAACCGTTTTGCGCTTCCGCTGTTTCCAGTTGATCTTTGATCGGCTTTTCAAATCGGCCGTTGAAGAAAACAGCGTGATCGTGGCATGCGGCGCACCACTTACTCCCCTGAGTGCCACTCAGTTCCTGCATGTGCAAAATCGTAGCGCGGTAAAACTTATTGTTGAAAGATGCCCAATGGTGCATGCTGCCGTTCCACTGATCGTAAATATCTTTGTGGCATTCGGCGCACGTCCTGGAATCCATGAAAAAATCTGACGGGATAAGCCCGCCGGTATTCGTTCGCGCCGATGAAGGCCAGAATGGCGACTTGGGACCCGCTCCTTCTTCCGCCATTGATGCGGGGGCGACCGTTGGGTTTTGAATGCGATCGGTGGCGGGCTTTCCAAAGCGGAAAGTCACCGCGATCAAAGTCACCGTTACGAGCAGCGTGCGGGCGCGAGGAACAAGCATCAGCAGCCCGATTACCCCAAGCGCAATATGGATCCAAAGCGCAGGCCGATGCTGCGTAGTGGCGCCCCGTGCAATCAGGTAAATTCCGGCAACCGCGGCGCCCGCCAGCGGAATGACCTTCGCATTTCTGCGCCACGACCAGCACAGCCAGGCAGTTGCCGCAAAGCCAAGCACAAGGTGAAGCAAGACATTCGCGACGTAGACCAGGGTCGCGGATGGCAGGGCCGCAACGTACGCGACGTTCAGAATGGCAAGAACGATTAGCCAGAACAAGTAGCCTTTAATCGTATGAAGCGCGACGGGACCCCGGCAATAATAGAAACATACTATTGAGTTCGCCGGCTTTCAAGGCTGACAATCTGCTGAAACAATTGAACCGACCTTCCCCAACGCTTCGGTTGCTCGCCGGGCTCGCGGTAACGCTGCTGGCCGTGAGCGTGTACGCCGGTTATACCGTTCTGCAGCTGCGGAGCCTGCGGCAACTGCAAACTGAAACCATTGACCGCAACCGGACGGACACGCTGTTGCTGCTGCGAATTCAAAACAGTTTGAATTCGCTGGCGCTCACTATGCGCGACATGCTGGATGAGCAGGAGCCCTATCCGCTCGCCGCATGGCAGCCGCAGTTCCGAAGGATCTGCGCGGATTTGGAGGACGCGCTGCGCCGCGAAGAGCAGGTATCCATCGCTTCACGAACCCAAGGCCAGCGGCGCTATCTGGCGGACTCGTTTCGTCAGTTCCGGGAGTCGGTCGACAGAATCTTCTCGCTTACGCCGGAATCTGAGGCGCGTGCCCAAATCCGCCTGTCTCTTCAGGCAAGGCAGGCCGCGCTCAGTTCCGCCGTGTCGCGTTTGCTGGTTCAGAACAATGAGAGCGAACAGGAAGCCGCCGTCCGCGCGCGCTCTCTCTATGAAGGCGTTGAGCGCAATGTGTATATCTTTCTGGCTGCGATGCTTGTGGTGATCGTGATGACCAGCCTCTATCTTGTGAATTACAACAAGCGGCTGTTCGATCGCGTGGCGGTTCTCTCGGATCGGCGCAGCGAGCTCGCGCGGCAGTTGATCACGATGCAGGAGAGCACTTTCCGATCGATCTCGCGGGAACTGCATGACGACTTCGGGCAGATTCTCACCGCAATCGGCGCGATGCTGAAACGCGCGGATAAGAAAACGGGCGATTTGCTGGAAGTGCGCGAGATCGTGCAGGGCACGCTGGAGAAAGTTCGTTCGCTGTCCCACGCACTGCATCCGGTGGTGCTGGATGAAATTGGTCTGGAGAGCGCGCTTGACGTCTATCTGCCCGACTTCGAACGACAGACAGGCATCGCGATCCGATACCGGAAGACCGGGCCTGTGAGGGAGTTAAATCATGAGATCTCGATTCATCTGTATCGCGTAATGCAGGAGGCGCTGAATAATGTGGCGAAGCATTCCGGATCGAAGTGCGCGGCGGTCCGGTTGAGGTTCAGCGCCGACTCGGTTGCGTTGGAGATTGAGGATGAGGGAAGTGGATTCGGCGGCAGCGATAAACAGGGTCTGGGGCTTGTCTCAATGCGCGAGCGCGCTGAACTTGTGAATGGAAGCATCGAATACTTGCGGGGCGAAGGGGGCGGCGCTTTGGTTCGCGTAAGAGTCCCTTTGGCGGTAGAGGAAGCGCATGCCTGAACCAGCTATCACCGTGCTTCTGGTGGACGACCACAGCCTTGTGCGACGAGGCTTCCGCCGCATGCTGGAAGACGAACCGGATATCGAAGTAGTTGGCGAGGCGAGTGACGGGCACGAGGCTGTGACGGCTGCGGCGGCGCTAAAGCCACGGGTAATCGTAATGGACTTCGCGCTGCCCAGCATGAACGGTGCAGTCGCGGCGCGCCGCATCCGGGAATCGCAACCCGACATCGCGATTCTCATGCTGAGTATGCACGCCGAAGCGAGTTACGTCCGTACCTGCCTTGAGGCGGGCGCCCGTGGTTATCTGCTGAAGAACGCAATGGATCTGGAGCTGGTCTCCGCAGTGCGCAGGATTGCGGCGGGCGAACAGGTAATGGATGCGCGGCTCGGCACGATTTCCCGTGATGCAGGCTCTTCCGGGTCGCTCAGCACGCGCGAGTTGGAGGTGCTTCAGCTCATCGTACACGGGAAATCGAATAAAGACATCGCGGTGGTTTTGGGGTTGAGCGTAAATACCATCGCGGTGCATCGGGCGAACATCATGCAGACACTCGGCATCCACAACACGGCCGAACTTGTGGTTCATGCGATACGCACGGGTTTGGTGAGTATCGCGTGACACGGCGGACATTTCTTGCCGGCTCCGCCGCCGCGATGCGTGCCAGCGCTGCAAGCGCCACGCCCGGCTTCCGGCTCACGGATGTGACGGCTCAGTCAGGCATGAGCTTTCGTCATAACAGCGGCTCGTTCGGGGCCAAGTACCTGCCCGAAACCCTGGGCCCCGGCTGCGCCTTTCTCGATTACGACGGCGACGGCTGGCTCGACATTCTTCTCGTCAACGGCTCCGATTGGCCCGGCCATCGCAAACAGCCCTCAACCCTGAGTCTCTATCGGAATAACAGGAACGGAACCTTCACAGACGTGACGCGCCGTGCGGGCCTGGCGCTTGAAATGTATGGCATGGGCGTGACCGTTGGGGATTACAACAACGACGGTTTTCCAGACATCCTCATCACCGCTGTTGGCCAGAACAGACTTTTTCGCAACACCGGCAAAGGCACATTCATTGACGCCACGCAGCAAGCGGGCCTGGGCGGCCGCGCTGGCTTCAGCACCTCCGCCATGTGGTTCGATTACGACCGCGATGGATTCCTCGATCTGTTCGTTTGCAATTACGTTCAATGGTCGCCGGAACATGATGTGTTTTGCAGTGTGGACGGGAAGAATAAATCATTCTGCACGCCCGAAGCATTTCACGGATCCACCTGCTGGCTCTTCCGCAACCGGGGTAACGGCACATTCGAGGATGCGACAGCGAAGAGCGGCATCTTCGATACGACATCAAAATCGCTCGGCGTCACAATGCTGGACTACGATCGCGATGGCTGGCCCGATTTATTCGTAGCCAACGATACGCAGCCGAACAAGCTCTATCGCAATCTGCGCAACGGAACATTCGAGGATGTCGCCGTGCGCGCGGGCGTGGCATTCAGCGAAGACGGGAAAGCCCGAGCGGGCATGGGGGCCGATTCAGCCGATTTCGATAACGCCGGCGTGATGGGCCTCGCGATTACCAATTTCGATGACGAAATGATGGCGTTATATCGCCCGGCGAAAGATGGCGCGTATTCCGATGCCGCGCTGCGAACCGGAATCGGGCAAGCCTCACGGACGCGCCTGGGATTTGGCTGCGCCTTTCTGGACATCGATCTCGACGGGCACCTCGACTTAGTGGCAGTCAACGGGCACATCGACGAGACAGTACGAAATATCAGCGGCAATCACGGCTTCGCACAGTCGCCGCTCCTCTTTTTGAACGACGGCAAGGGCCAGTTCCGGGACGTTGCGGCGCAATCCGGCGGTGGATTTTCGACGGCCAAAGTCGCACGCGGAATAGCATATGGCGACTTCGATCGCGACGGCGACGTGGATCTTCTGGTCACCACAAACCAGGGCCCCGCATTTCTTTATCGCAACGACGTGTTGAACGGAAACCGATCGCTGCGCCTGCGGTTACAGGGCACCAAATCGAACCGCGATGGGATTGGGGCGGTTGTGCGCGTCACCACTCCGGATGGAACGCAATCCCGAATGGTGAAGAGCGGGTCCGGATATCTCTCGCAATCGGAATTGGCCATAACATTTGGACTGGCACGCAGAACGAAAGCCGACCGCGTGATAATCGAATGGCCAAGCGGTCAGGTGCAGGAATTCAAAGATCTGAACGCCGGTTCGTGGCGATGCGTCGAAGGGCAGAAACCCGCCATCAATCCGTGAGTGGCCGCACCAGCCGCAAAGCCGGACGCGTGTTGTATTCCGCGCGCCATTTCTCATGCGCGGCGTCGTTCGGGAAATGCTCCGTGCTCGGATACGGATACACGCTCATCCCATGGAACGGCAATGGCCCGACCGACGTGGAATACGCCGTATTCGGATCGCGATCTTTAGCCCAGCCGTCCACTTTCAGCAGGTAATCGCGGGTCCAGCCTGCGCGCAAAGCGGGCAGTGCCGAGGCTGAGAACCGCAGCGTCGCTTCATCGCCGGAACCCATAATCACAAGCCTGTCATCGATATCGGTCATGAGTTCGCGAATGTCACCATAGCGCGTGTACATTCCAGCAGTCGGATTCCAGAATGACGATGCCGTTGCGCCCTCATAGGAATACGTATCGGGCTGCTTGCGGGCCTCGTCAATGCGGCTCAATGAGAATCCCCGGAAATGCAAATCGGCTGACAGGAGCGGCGCCTGAGTCTGATTGACCGCGGGCTGACCCGCGTCTTCTCCCAGGAAGATCTCATCCCAATACACGCAAAGGTTCGTCACGATCCGAAGCTTCCTGCTCGCCGAAATGAAGTCCACCGGAACAGCAATGGTCTTGGGTTTACCTGCCGGCATTCCCATGTCGGCATTGACAGTTTTCCAAACCCCCGCCGCATCCCGCATCTGCAACTCAGGCATCCGAAAGCCGCCCTTGATCTCCTGCGACACCGCGCGGAAGGTGCTGCCGTCAGGCCAATCCACCCAACCCCGCAGAAATAACGCGGCGTGACCTGAAGGGGCGGCAGACCCAAAATCAAGCTCCAGCGTATGGGTCTCCGCGGTGCCGTTTGAGTTACGCGCAAACTGGTCAGGATATTGCCGGTCTGTCTTTAAAACAAGCGGCAGGACGTCCCTGCCCCTCTCATCATGAGCGGCGCGCGGATGAATTCTCTGCCGCACGCCAAATAAACGGAACTCTGGATATGGCGGCGACTTGAATTTTTCATTGGTGAATACTTCAGTGCCGGCCGGATGATCGATTGCGAACAACTGCACCTGATCCAGATACGAAACCTCGCTCAGTTCTTCTGTAATTCGAATCTGATACCGACCATTCGCCGCAACGAGCGCCTTACCGGGAATGGAAACATACTCGTCGTGATCCACCGGGAAGAAAGATCCGTCGCCATCGCTGGCGCCTAAAGGAGCAACGCCCAACACGTCGGTGATGAACTCGAATCCGTGCCCGTTCCACGTCCAAACCATGGGGCATGAGCCGGAGAGGCGCTGCGCTTCCTCATACTTGTAAGCCTTGTTCGCAGCCTGCTTCGTCTCGTTCTGAATCAACCCGTTCATCCACGTGATCCGCACCACGTCAACCTGCGTGTAGTCGCCGATATCGAAGCTGATTGGAATGCCGGTGTAAAACTGTTTGCGGTAAAGACGGCCCGCCTTGATTTCGATCTCCGCATCCTGGCCAAGCTTCAGGCTCTTTACGCCCGCCAGTTGAATGCGAATCCAGTGGTGCGCGGATTTGGTTTGATTCCGCATGAAATGAACCGAACCGTCCTCAGCGATGCGCACCCGATCGGTTTTGCCATCGCCATCGAAGTCGGTTTCCAGCAACATTGGGTCTCCGGATTTTCCGGTGAATGCCGTTAGGGAGTAGTGCCCGCCCAGTTCATCCCGATAGATGGATGGTTCGTGACCGGCATAAAATACCGCCAAATCGAAGGCTTTGGAATCCGGCACTACGCGAAGTTTGTATGCGCCGGTCACGGCGCCGCCGCTGACGAACGGCAGATCTGCCGGACGAGCTGCGAATCCGGCCGCGCCTTCGTTGCGGAGCAAGGTCGATGTCGGGCCCAGCAGCACAAGATCGAGATCGTAATCATGATCGTAATCGATCCAGACGGCGCGATCGAAACGCTGCGAGGGCAGGTCGGCCGCAAGCTTCACGAACTTACCGCCTGTGTTGCGATACAGCAGGGGGCCGGTTTCGGTGAGAACGCAAAGGTCCATCAATCCGTCGTTATCGAAATCGCCTGGCGCTACGTGAATAACATCCTTCAGATTCGATAGACCCGAATCGGTCACCAGCGTAGTTCCCTGCCGATACAGAGAGACGCCCTTCGCGGACCAGACCAGCAAATCGACCTGCCCTTTACCACTTACGTCGATAGCGACCATGCCGGCCGTCTTCGGATCCACTGACCCGGTGAGAACTTTATCGTCATAATATGGCGCGGGCTCCGGACCCAAAACCGTAGCCGGCTTGGGGGGATCGTAGATCTCCGCGTAATTACACCAGTCGACATCCTCAGCAACGGCGGACCCCTCTTGCTGCTTCTTCAGGGCTTGGAACGTTTGCAACTGCTTGCCCGCGTCTTCGGTGCGACCCGCCTGGCGGTACAGATTGTAAAGCTGGAAATGCGCACCGGCCAGCCGCGGATTCAGGCGGACGGCCTGTTCAAACTCAGCCATCGATTCCTCGTTCTTCCCCAGTTGCTTATAGAGGGCGCCAAGCTGATAATGGACGATCGGCTCTCCCGGCGTGAGCTTGACCATCCCCTCAAATTGCGCTACGGCGGGTTCGGCATCGCCGTTCTTCCGGTAATAAATGCCCAGATTGAACCACGTATGCGGAATCTTCGGATCGCGCCGCTGCACGTCTTTCAGAATGGTGACCGCTTCCGGGCCTTTGCCGCCATGGAGCAGCGCCAGCGCATAGTTCAAGCGCTCGCGATTCGAAGCGGGCGCGAGATCCAGAGCCTTCTTGAATTCGACAATCGCCTCGTTTGCAGTGGTGGGGTTCTCGTAAAACGCTTTGCCGAGGTTCCGTGCCTGTTCCAGACGCTCCTCAACAGGCGCGGGTCCCGCACCCGTAAAGAAAACAGCCGCGAACGAAACTGCCAGTAACCGCAACGGACGATGGCTCATATTTGCCCCTGAAGCCAGATTATAGCGGCGATACCGGGCAAACGAGAGTCAGCCATCTACGATACAGTAGACCGAGTAGCTGGAGGAAATGCTTGAATCGATTGACTACGGTGTTGGCGGCGCTGGCTATGGCGGCCACGGCATGGGGTCAGGACACCATTGCCGAGGGGCGCAAGACCTTTGAAAACCGATGTTCCGGCTGCCATGGCGCGGACGGAAACGGCGGCGAACTCGGTCCGCCGATCGCGGGCAAAGTGCGAACTCTCAGCGATGCGCAGATAGCCACCACAGTGCGCGAAGGCCTGCCGACCAAGGGCATGCCGGCCAACGATGTCAAAGATACAGACATGACGAGGCTGATCCAATTCCTCCATTCGTTGCAGCCGCGGAAGACGGGCTTCCGTCCCTATTCCATAAAGGCAGCTCTCACCAGCGGCAAGACGCTGGAAGGCGTTGTGATTAACGAAAGCCTGGTGGACGCGCAGGTTCGAACGTCCGACAAGAGGATCCACCTTCTGCGCAAGGCGGAAGCCGGTAAGTTCCGTGAAGTGACGTCGGAGGTGAACTGGCCCACTTACAACGGCAATGTCGGGGGCAACCGCTATACCACTCTGACCCAGATTACGAAAGCAAACGTGAAGCACGTTGCTCCGCGCTGGACCTTTACGATTCCCGGCGTTTCCGGCCTGCAGGGGACGCCCATTGTAGTGGATGGAGTGATGTACGTGACCAGCGCCAATCAGTGCTATGCGCTCGATGCGGGCAGCGGCCGGATCGTCTGGCATTTTCAGCGGGCGCGCACGCGAAGGTTGATCGGGAACGCGGCGGGCGGAATCAATCGCGGCGTGGCTGTGGCCGGCGAGAAGGTATTCATGGTAACCGATAATGCCCATCTGCTGGCGCTGAATCGGACGGACGGGACCATCGCGTGGGAGATTGAGATGGCCGACTGGACCCAGAACTACAATGCGACATCCGCTCCTCTGATTGTTGGCGACATGGTCGTTAGCGGAACGGCGGGTGGCGAGGAGGGTGTTCGCGGCTTCATATCGGCCTACGATCAGGCTACGGGCAAACGTCTGTGGCGTTTCTGGACAGTGCCCGCGGCGGGCGAACCGGGTTCGGAATCATGGAAGGGCCGCGACATTGCGCACGGCGGAGCAACGGCCTGGTTCACTGGCGTGTATGACGCCGAAACGGACACGCTCTTCTGGCAGGCGGGCAATCCGGGGCCTGACTATAACGGCGACGAACGCGGCGGGGACAATCTCTATTCGGACAGCATTCTGGCGCTCGAACCGAAGACGGGCAAGCTGAAGTGGTATTACCAGACCACTCCGCACGACCAGTGGGATTGGGACACCACCGAGACGCCGCTCGTGATCGATGCCACATGGCAGGGGCAGCCGCGCAAACTGCTGGTGCAGGGGAATCGCAACGGCTTCTTTTATATCTTCGATCGCACGAACGGGAAACTTCTGCTTGCCAAGCAGTTCATCAAGGAATTGACGTGGGCTACAGGTGTCGGTCCGGATGGCCGGCCTGTGAAGGTTCCGGGGCAGGCGCCTTCTGAAAAAGGCACACGGGTTTGTCCATCGCAGGATGGGGCGACGAACTGGTATTCGCCTTCTTACAATCCGGCTACGGGTTTGTTCTACATGCAGACCAATGAGAAGTGCTCTATCTACTCTTTGCGACAGGCGGAGTGGGAAGCGGGCAAAGCGTTTCTTGGCGGGGCGGAAAAGACGGATGCCGGGACAAGCCCGCAGAGGATTCTTCGGGCGCTGGACCTGCAAACCGGGGCGACCAAATGGGAGTTGCCACAGCAAAAAGGAGTGGCCGATTCCTGGGGCGGCACGATCGCGACGTCGACCGGACTGGTTTTCTTCTGCGATGAAAGCGGCGCGTTTGCGGCCGCAGACGCGGTGAACGGAAAGCTGTTGTGGTCGTTCCAGACGAATCAGAACTGGAAGGCGTCCCCGATGGCTTATCAGTTTGACGGGAAAGAGTATTTGGGGGTCGCCGCCGGGGGGACGATCATGGCGTTCGGCTTGGTCGAATAGAGGGCGGACGGCGCCGCCAGTGAAATATCCAAAACGAAGTCCTGCCGGCACGCAAGGCTTTTGCAACGAACTCTCTGCCTGACGTGTACGCGGCGCTACAAAGTGACCGCTGCCTGGGGTCCGAGCCAACTTTGCCTTGCAAAGTTCTTAGCGCTGTATTTATAATCGTTGCATGGCTGCCGTTCGGCCCATTCGCGAGCCGCTCGAAGAACCGCTGGGTCTGCATACGCAGGCGATGGCGAACCTGCGCTTCATTCGCAGCGCCATGGAGAATGCCGGCTCCTTCACTGCCGTACCGGGTGTCGGGGGCATGGTTATGGGCGCCACTGCTTTGTTTGCGGCGTTCGCAGCGCACCTTAGCCGCAGTCCGCGCGCCTGGCTTGGAATTTGGGGCGGCGAGGCTTTGCTGGCGATTGCGATCGGTCTGGCCTTCTCGTATCGGAAAGCAATGCGCGACGGATCGCCCTTGCTATCGCGACCGTTTCGTCGCTTCGCACTGGCGATGGTCCCGGCCATTTTCGTCGGCACCCTTCTTACGTACGATTTTTATCGCGCCGGGAACCCCGGCATGATGCCGGCGACCTGGCTGCTGCTATATGGAGTGGGCGTTTCTTCCGGCGGAGCCTTCTCGGTCCGTGTGGTCCCTCTGATGGGGATTGGATTTTTGATCGTAGGCACCGTTGCGGCGCTTGCGCCTCCCGCTTGGGCAGACGGCCTTTTGGCACTTGGGTTTGGCGGTCTGCACATTGTGTTTGGATTTGTGATCGCAAAGAAATTTGGTGGTTAAAGTGGCACAATCGACATCGGCACGACAGAACGAGGAAAGGCAGTGCCCCCAGGCCCTCTCAGCGGGTTCCCGCGCACGCTCCCTCGATCGCATTATTCATGAACGCCTGCGCCTTGGTATCGTGAGCGCGCTTGCCATAAATGAGAGCCTCACATTCAAGGATTTGAAAGGCATTCTCGCCACCACCGACGGCAATCTGAGCGTACATTCCCGCAAGCTGGAAGATGCGGGATACATCCAATGCGAGAAAAGATTCGAAGGGCGAATGCCGCGTTCTGAATACCGGCTCACCGAAAAGGGTCGTGCGGCGCTCGAGGGCTATCTCACGCACATGGAAGCGCTGATTAAGGCAACACGGCAGCCGTAGGCTACTAAAAAAAATTTACTCACTTACTTTATGTTACAAAGTACATTGCACGTAGCGATCATTATGGACGGTAATGGCAGGTGGGCTCAAAAACTGGGCAGGCCTCGTTATGAAGGGCATTGCGCGGGCGCGGAATCGCTGCGGCGAATCGTGGAGGCCTCGCCGTCGCTGGGGGTCGGAACACTCACGGCTTATGCGTTCTCGTCCGACAACTGGAAGCGCCCTCCGGAAGAAGTGGAGGCGCTGATGCAATTGCTCGCGGGCTATCTCGGGAGCGAGACGCCAAGCCTGCTGGCGAATGGCGTGCGCCTGAGCGTGATCGGCCGGCGCGACAGGCTTCCCCGCGCACTGCTGAACGCAATGGAGAGCGCGGAGCAAAGGACCACTGGGTGCGAAAGGATGCATTTGCGCCTTGCAATCGACTATTCGGCGCGCGAGGCGATACTCAGGGCAACTCAACTGTGCGGCGGCGCTTCCGTTACTGCTGAGCATTTCGAGCAACTGCTTGGGACGCCGAATCCGGTGGATCTGCTGATCCGCACGGGTGGCGAACAACGCCTGAGCGACTTCTTGCTGTGGGAATGCGCATACGCGGAACTGGTGTTCACGCCGCGCATGTGGCCTGACTTCGATTCGTCAGACCTGAAGCAGGCGTTGAAGCAGTACCATCGCCGAGAGAGGCGGTTCGGGGGCATCATGCCGCCGCCAGCGCCCGCAACTTCGCATGAGCGCTGGCTTCGATAACACCCGCTGGCCGTGGCGGGGCCTTGCCGTCTTCGATTAAGCAGGACGCTTGCTTGCGCGCAGCTCGGCAGCGTGAGGCAATCTGCGAAAATCGGATTTCCGATGTCAGAAGGCCGGTTTATCACATTCGAAGGTATGGACGGGTGCGGCAAGACTACTCAGTTGCGAATGTTCGCCAATGTCCTGCGAGCCGCGGGCCGCACAACCGTAGAGACGGTGGAGCCTGGCGGCACCGAGATCGGCCAGCAGATTCGCAGGATCCTGCTTGATCCGGCTAATACTGCCATGCACCCGCGCGCGGAGTTGCTGCTGTATTTCGCCAGCCGGGCACAAAATATTGAACAGGTGATTCGCCCCGCGCTGGAAGCCGGTTCGGTGGTCCTCTGCGACCGATTTACCGATTCCACGATGGTATATCAGGGCTGCGGGCGCGGCCTCGATTCGGAGATCGTAACGCAGCTTGACCGCATCGCCTGCCAGGGGCTCAAACCCGATATCACGGTGCTGATCGATATCGATATGCAGACGAGCCTGATGCGGGCAAAGCGGCGCAATCAGCGGGTGGGGCAGTCGGAATCGCGAATCGATGAAGAAAGCGCGGCGTTCCACGAGAGAGTCCGCGGCGGATACAGGGCGCTCGCCCGGGAGGAGCCCGATAGATTTGTGGTGATTGACGGTCGGGCCGATATCGCCGAGGTTTCGGCCCGTATCCAGGAGGCGTTGTCCGGTCGTGTTTGAGAATTACTGGGGTAATTTGCATGTGCAGACCGCCCTTGAGGGCATGATCGCGCGGGAGCGGATACCGCAGACCATGCTTTTCGCGGGTCTGGAAGGGCTCGGCAAGGCCACCCTTGCGCGGCGTTTCGCGGCCAGGATTCTGGGAGCGGCAGATAAAATTGAGCGCGATGATCTGAGCCTCGCCGAAAATTCGTCGGCGATCGCGGCGCGGGAAAAGCTGGCTTCGGATAAGCGCAATGACGATCCGCTGGTGTTTGCGAGTCATCCGGATTTTCTTACGTTTCCGCCCGATGGACCGCTGCGTCAGCTTGGGATTCCGCAGATGCGACTGCTCAAAGAGCGTGCTCAGTATAAGCCGCTGAAGGGCACGCGGCGAGTGTTTCTGATCGATAAGGCGGATCGCGCGGGCGAGCAGGCGGCGAACTCTCTATTGAAGACTCTGGAAGAGCCGCCGGATCATTTGATTCTGATCATGACGGCGGAGAATGTTTACGATCTGTTGCCGACCATTCGCTCGCGTTCCGTGATTTTGAATTTTTCGCCGCTTACGAATGAGGAGATGCGGGATTTCGCGCGGGTGCGCGGCCTGGATAATGCCGAACGCCGTATTGCGCTTTCAGGCGGCAGTCCAGGAGTGGCGGCCTCGCTCGATATTGAGCTGTATCAGAAGCGCCGCGCATACATGCTGGCGCTCTTGAAGACTGGAGCGGGCGCTGCGTCTTACGCATCGTGGCTGCCGGTTTCCGAAGCGCTGGCGCGCAGCAAGAGCGAGAAACTGGAGTTGCATTTGAAGCTGCTGTATGACCTGTTGCGCGATATTACTGTGCTTCGCGAAGGCGGCGAAAGCATTCGGAATTTCGATCTTCGAAACGATTTATCGGCATTGGCTTCACGGGTTTCGAGATCGTGGATTCTGCAGTCTGTAAAAGGCGTGGATGAAATCGCCGGCCTGGTGCGGCGGAACATTCAGAAATCCATTGCGCTCGATGGTTTGCTGATGCGGATGCGGGCTGAAAGGGTCTGGACCGCTCCGCTTCAGACGCGGAGTTCGTAGCCCGCGGACGTCAGGCCATCGATGATTTGGCTGCGAATTCCGGCAATCTCCGCGCTTGACAGTGTTCGGTCGGAGGCGCCCACGGTGATCCGGAACGTCACGCTCTTTTTGCCATCCGGCAAATGGTACTCGTCGAAGTAGTTGACAGTTTCCGTCAGTTCACCCGAGAGCTCGCGGATTCGGCGCTCTATGTTCCCGGCGAGTTCGCGCTCTGGAACGATAATCGACAGATCGAATGCACTTGTCGGGAAACGGCGTACGGGACGGTATTTACTGCTCGCGGGAATAAGCTCCTGCAGCAGTTGGAGATCGATATCGAGCACCGCGCCGCGACCGGTTTCGATCAGACCTGGATGCAACTCACTGAGGCGACCGATCCGGGTACCCATCCACCAGAGATCGGCCGCGCGGGTGGTGTGTTCCCAGGTGTTGGCCATCGCCGGGCGAACTTCGAGGCCGGGCGCCAGGCCCTCAGCCGTCCGCTTCAGTTCCAGCAGAGCGGCGCGACCGTCATCTTTCGAATAGATGGCAGCCGCCAGATGAGTCCGCTCGTCAGGCTTGGCTTCAGTCTTGTGAATCTCGCGGCCAATTTCAAAGAGACGGAATGAATCCAGATGCTTCGCGTTTTCGGTGAGATTGCGATGGATGCCAGGCAGGAGCGAAGTGCGCATTAACTCCTGACCCGCGGCAATGGGGTTCAGTACACGAACATGATTCTCGACGGCGAACCCGAAGCGCCTGGCTTCATCCTCACTGATGAACGAGTAATTAGAAACTTCCGTGAAGCCCTGCGCGGCAACGGCGCGCTTGACTTGGCGCAGAAATTCGCGCTCCGGCGGGTCGAAACTCGGGCGGCAAAGCACGAGCGGCGCCGCGGGCGGAATGGAATCGTAACCGATCATGCGGCCGACCTCTTCCACCAGATCGTCCGGCATGGAGATGTCTTTCGTAGCGCGCCAGGAAGGCACGGTGACCGACAGGTTTTCCGCGTCAGGTTGAGCCACGCCAAACTCGAGACTCTCGAGAATGCGGCGAACTTCGGCAATATCTAAATTCCTGCCGAGTTTGCGACCGAGCCAAGCCAGATTCAGCACGATTGGCGCTGGTTCAACGAATTCCCGATGAAGATCGGCCAATCCGCCAACCAGGCGGGCGCCGGGTGAGATCAACGGGAGCAGTTCAATGGCACGGGCCAGTGCGCGGGTTGTGTTGCGCGGATCCTGCGCCTTCTCAAACCGCATAGAGGCATCGGTACGCAGCTTCATGGATGAAGAAGTTTTGCGGATATTCGATGCCTGGAAGCAGGCGCTTTCCAGAACAATCGTGGTGGTCGATTCGGAGATCGCGCTTTCTTTACCACCGATTACTCCCGCCAGAGCAATCGGACCGTTCGCATCGGCGATCACGAGATTGTTGGGAGTCAGTTCGTAAAACTCATCGTTAAGAGCCGTGATGCGCTCTCCCGACCGTGCGCGCCGCGCGGAAATGGTGTCGCCATGCAACCTCGCCTGGTCGAACGCATGCATGGGCTGCGCGAGTTCGGCCATGATGAAATTCGTCAGATCGACAAGGTTGTTCTTCGGATTCAGCCCAACAGCCGTGAGGCGCGCCTGAAGCCATAGCGGCGAAGGCTGCACCTTGACGTTTTCAAATATCAGCGCCGAATACCTCGGGCAGAGAGTCAGGTCTTCAATCTCCACCCTTATCGAACTTCCCTGCCCCGGCAGCAAGTTCATGTTTACGCGATCCACAAGCGCGTGACCCGTGATGGCAGCGACTTCACGAGCCATGCCGTGATGCCCCCAAAGGTCTGGCCGGTGCGTGATGGACTTGTTATCGATCTCGATAACGCGATCGGACGCCGGGAGTTCCTGTGTGCCCTCGAGTTCCAGAATGCCGGCGTGATCTTTGTTGATTTCGAGTTCGGCGGCGCTTGCGAGCATACCGTCGCTCAGAATTCCGGAGACCTTCTTGACACCCAGCGGCACATAGACAGTCGTAATGCCCGCGCGGCAGTTTGACGCTCCACACGCAACGATCTTGCGCCCGTACGGACCCGCATCCACAGTGGCCTTCACGTTATGAGCGCCCTCGATCGGTTCCACGGTTTCGATACGCGCGGGGACCGCTCCATTCAACAGCGCACCCGCGACTTCGATGCCGTCGCACTCGGCGGTCTTCATCGTAATGAGCCGTTCGAGAGCCTCCGGCCGGACATCCAGCGACGGAATAAATTCTTTGATCCAGCTATACGAAAACTTCATTTAGAACTGCCTCAGAAAGCGGAGGTCGCCGCTTTGGAGCCAGCGGATGTCGTCAATCGCATAGCGCATCATCACGAGGCGCGTAAGGCCGAGGCCGAACGCGAAACCATTCCATTCATTCGGATCGATGCCGCTCATCCGCAGTACGTGGGGATTGACCAGTCCGCAGGGCAGCAGTTCCACCCAGCCGCTGTGCTTGCACACGGGGCAACCCGTGCCGCCGCAGATAAGGCACTGAATATCGAGTTCAAAGCCGGGCTCGACGAAGGGGAAGAATCCAGGCCTGAGACGCACTGTGACTTCACGTTTGAAGATCGCCCCGAGCAGCGTCTTCATGAAGTAGATGAGATTACCAACCGAAACATTGCGGTCGATCATCATGCCTTCGAGCTGATAAAACGTGTGCTCGTGCGATGCATCGACCGACTCATTGCGAAAGACGCGTCCCGGAGCGATCATGCGCAGCGGCGGCCCTAACTGTTCCATGCCTCTCACCTGCACCGGCGACGTGTGGGTGCGAAGCAGGTGATGACCTTCGAGCCAGAATGTATCCTGCATGTCGCGCGCGGGATGGTCGGCCGGGATATTGAGTGCGTCGAAATTGTAGTGTTCGGTTTCAACTTCAGGCCCGTCAAGGACCGTGAAGCCGAGAGAGCGAAACAGATCTTCGATCTCCCACTGAATTTGCGTAATGGGGTGGAGACTTCCGGGGCGAGGGCCAGGCGCGGGCACTGTGAGGTCGAGCCACTCGGCATCGAGACGCTGTTCCAGAGCGCTCGATTCAAAGCGCCCCTTTAACTCTTCGTACGCGTCTTCGAGCAGTTGCTTCGCGGAGTTGATGAATTTACCGCGGCCAGCGCGCTCTTCAGCCGAGAGCTTGCCCATGTCTTTCGAAAGCTGCGCCAGCACGCCCTTCCGGCCGAGCACTTCCACGCGCGCGGCCTCAAGCTCTTCCGCGGTAGACGAGGCTTTGATGCGCGCAAGGGCGCTGTCGAGAAGATCTTGCATTACCCGTTACGCAGCCGCGGGCAGAAAGATCTGCTGAGCTCCGCCCAGTTCCCAATCGAGGTGATTGATATAGAAAAGCAGCAGCGTTTCGTTGTATTCGCCCTTGAAATGTTCGAATACGCGCGCTTGCCAGCCCTCATTCAGGAATGGCTTCGCATCGATATCCTTCTCGAAGAAACCCTCCTGATTGGGTATGCCCAAAAAGTTCAGCACGGTGGCAATCATGTCGAGATGTGCAATCAGAATCGCCTGAGAGAGATCGGTGGTGAACTCGGTCTCATGCGCCTCCAGGCGTTTCCAGAATTTCGGAACCGCGTTGCGGAGGTTCTCGGTATTCACCTTCGGAAGATGCGTTCGCGTCTTGAAACGCTCGTAAAGCTGATACGTTCGAAGTTTGCCTATGGAAATGTTGCGCACGAGTTGCCGCAGGCGCTCTTCACCGAGCTGCAGAAACACGTCGGAAAGCTGCATAAGACGCCAGCGTAGCACAGTGGGTTACAATAACGAGTTTGGGCGAAAGTAAGGCGAATTTACAAAAAGAATGAGCAACATAATAATTTTAGGCGCGCAATGGGGCGATGAGGGCAAGGGAAAACTGGTCGATTTGTTGGCCGACAGGTTTGACTATATTGTCCGTTACCAGGGCGGCCATAATGCCGGCCATACGATTCTGATCGGAGACCGCAAGTTCGTCCTGCGGCTTGTGCCGAGCGGTATTTTGCATCCCGGCAAGATCGCTGTAATCGGCAACGGGCTTGTGGTTGATCCTCTTGCGCTGCTGGAAGAGGCCGAGCAGTTGCGGGCAGCGGGTATCGATGTGGAGAATCAACTCTGCATCAGCAACCGCGCGCAGGTGCTGCTTCCCTCGCACAGGCTCGTGGAGAAGATTTCGGAAGCGGCGCCCGGGCGCGTGGCGATCGGCACGACTCTGCGCGGTATCGGGCCATGCTATGAGGACAAGGCGGGCAGGCGCGGGATTCGTATGGCGGACCTTCTGGACCGCGAATATTTCAACGCAACAGCCCGGGAATTGATTGCGGATCACGTGACGCGCGCGCGGGCATTCGGGGTTGAAGAATGCCTGGATGTGGACGAGATTGTGGCGCGCTATCAGGAAGCCGCGGAGAAACTCCGCCCGCTGATTTGCGATACGGCATACATGCTGGCGAACGCGATGCGCGCCGGAAAGAATCTGCTGTTTGAAGGCGCGCAGGGCACCATGCTCGATCTCGACCACGGCACCTATCCGTTCGTGACTTCATCGAGCGCGTGCGCCGGCGGTGCATCAACGGGCACTGGTGTTCCGCCCACGAAGCTCGATGCGGTGATCGGAATTTCGAAGGCGTACATCACCCGCGTGGGCGGAGGGCCGTTCCCCACGGAAGCGCTTGACAAAGCCGGCGATTTGATTCGAAATCGCGGGCGCGAGTTTGGATCCGTAACAGGACGGCCCCGTCGATGCGGTTGGTTTGATGCGCCGCTGCTTCGGTATTCGGCGGCTTTAAATGGCTTCGAGACTATGGTTGTAACCAAACTCGACGTGCTCGATGAACTCGATGAGATTCCCGTTTGCGTGGGTTACAAAATCGGGGGCGTTATGGCTTCAGAGATGCCTGCGACCGTACGCGAGCTGGCGAAGGCTGAGCCGGTTTTCGAGGTGATGCCGGGCTGGAAATCCTCAACGGAAGGGATTTCGGACTGGGAAAAACTACCGGCTGCCGCACAGGAATATGTGATGTTCCTGGAAGATCAGACCGGCGTGGAAGCCGGGTGTATTTCGACGGGCCCCGAGCGCAACCAGACAGTGCGCCGCAAAGGCTCGCGATTCGAAGAAATCACTCGCTGAACGAACGACGGTGCGAATAATCACAACGCGGTGTGTGAAATGGGCCATAGCTTGCGGATGGTAGTGCATGAAAGTCGCACAACTCCTTATCCCGTTGTGCTTGTCAGTGAGAGCGGTGGCAGCCCAGCCGGATGCCGTTTCGCTTGTGAAGAACTCCATCGCCAACTACGAACACGACTGGCGAGAAGCAGAACAGTGGCGCTGGCGGGCAACGGAGACGACGTGGAGCGGAGGGGTTAAGAAGGTTCAGGTTTCTGAATCGATACCGATTCTTGGGACGCCATACGAAAAGCTGATCTCGAAGGACGGGCGGCCCCTGCCCGCCGAAGAAGAGGAACGCGAACAGGAGAAATACCAAAAAGCCGTTCAACGACGGGAGAAGGAATCTCCGGCGCAGCGCGCCGCGCGGATTCGGAATCATGAGCAGGAATGGGCATTTCTTAATGAAATCCCAAACGCTTACGATCTCTCGATCGCAGGCGAGCAGACCATCAATGAGCGACCGGCGTGGATTGTAAATCTGACAAGGCGCCCCGATTTCTCGCCCAAGTCGTTCCGCGCCTCGATGCTGAAGCACATCGAAGGTAAATTGTGGATCGATGAGAAAGAGGTTCGGTGGGTGAAGGCTGAGGCGCATGTGCTCGACGCCATTGGAATCGGATGGATTCTGGCACGAGTGGAACCGGGGGCTCATATCAACCTGAGTTTCACCAGAGCGGCGGAGAATCTCTGGCTTCCCGAATCGATCAATATTTCAGGCGCTGCCAAGGTGATGATGTTCTACCGCAAGAATTTGGACGAGGAGATCCGGTATTCGGACTATTCGCGTGTTGGAAAGGACGTTCCGCAACACGTCACAGGAATCTCTCGCGAAAGAGGGCAGACGCCGAACAGGTAGGCCTCAGTTTTCTCCGCGCGAACGCAATCCATTACTGCGAAGTATCGAGCTTTACCATTACGCCGCAACACCTCACCCGGGGTCGCCCAGCTGTTACCACATGACTTCCACGCCTTTTCGTGGCGGGGTTGAGAGTGACTACGGGACGACCTCGGCGTGTGATGGTTATTTACCCACATCGAAAAATTACAGCTGATTTAATTCGATGGAGTTGAAGAAAAAAGCCAGTTCCGCAGCGGCTGTTTCCGGGGCGTCGGAACCATGCATCGCATTGCGCTCAATGCTCTCCGCGTACAGCTTGCGAACAGTGCCTTCGGCGGCGTTCGCCGGGTTCGTGGCGCCCATCACCTCACGCAGCTTTTTCACGGCGTCTTCACGCTCGAGAGCCATCACGATAACCGGCCCTTCGGTCATGAACGTGACCAGGCTGTTATAGAACGGCCGTTCCGCGTGGACGGCATAGAAACCGGCCGCTTGTGACTGACTAAGCGTGGTCATTCTGAGAGCAACAATGCGGAAGCCATTCGACTCCAGAAGAGCCAGGATGTTGCCGGCTTTACCGGACTTCACCGCGTCCGGCTTAATGATGGAAAAAGTCTTTTGCATGTTTGTTATTTGTTCAATCGTTTTTGAATATTCTCGCCGATTTGCGCGGGCGATGAGCAGACCGTGATTCCGGCTGCTTCCATTGCGGCGATCTTATCGGAAGCCGCGCCCGATCCGCCAGAGACTATAGCCCCGGCGTGGCCCATGCGGCGCCCCGGCGGCGCAGTCTGGCCAGCGATGAAGCCTACAACGGGCTTCTTAACGTTAGCGCCGATGTAAGCCGCGGCAGTCTCTTCGGCATCGCCGCCAATTTCCCCGATCATCACGATTGCATGGGTATCGGGATCGGCGTCAAACAACCGGATTGCGTCGAGAAAGGTGGTGCCGATGATGGGATCGCCCCCAATGCCGATGCAGGTTGACTGGCCTATGCCGAGCTTGGTCAATTGACCGACCGCTTCATAAGTCAGCGTGCCGGAGCGCGAGACAACGCCGACGTTGCCTTCGAGATGGATGTGGCCGGGCATGATACCGATTTTGCACTTGCCGGGCGAGATCACACCAGGACAGTTCGGACCCACCAGACGCGATGTCTTTGTCTTGAGGAAATTCCAGGCTTTCACCATGTCGATCACGGGGATGCCTTCGGTGATGCAGATGATGAGTTCGATACCCGCATCCGCCGCCTCCATGATGGAATCGGCCGCGAATGGCGGCGGCACAAAGATAACCGTTGCGTTGGCGCCGGTCTCTTTGCGCGCCTCGAGGACAGTGTTGAACACCGGGCGTTCGAGGTGGGTCGAGCCGCCTTTTCCGGGAGTCACGCCGCCCACCAAATCCGTGCCGTAAGCGATAGCGGTGGTCGCGTGGAAAGTGCCTTCCCTGCCCGTGAAGCCCTGCACGATGAGGCGTGTATTCTTATCGACAAGAACGCTCATTATTTTGCACCTCGCGCCGCGGCGACAACTTTTTCGGCGGCATCCTTCATGCCATCGGCGACCACGAAGTTGAAGCCGGATTCTTCCAGAACCTTGCGGCCAAGTTCCACGTTGGTTCCTTCCATTCGGATGACGATTGGCACTTTGATAGCGAGGTCGCGGGCCGCGGCCACGACGCCGTTCGCCAGCGTGTCGCAGCGCAGGATTCCGCCAAAAATGTTGATCAATACCGCTTTGACCGCGGGGTCACCGAGGAGAATTCGAAACGCGTTCTTTACCTGCTCGGCATTGGCGCCGCCGCCGACGTCGAGGAAGTTTGCAGGCGAACCGCCAGCGTATTTGATGATATCCATGGTGCCCATGGCAAGGCCGGCGCCGTTCACCATGCAGGCAATGTTGCCATCGAGCTTGATGTAGTTGAGGCCGAACTTCGAGGCTTCCACTTCGAGCGGATCTTCTTCGTTGATGTCGCGGAGTTCAACCAGGTCTTTGTGGCGGAACATGGCGTTGTCGTCGAAGTTGATCTTCGCATCGAGCGCGAAGACCCGGTTGTCCTTTGTGAGCATAAACGGATTGATTTCCGCGAGGGAAGCATCCATTTCGAGGCATGCCTTCGAAAGCGCGATCATGGCCGCTACGGCGCCGTTCATGGCAGCCGCTGGAATTCCGATACCGAACGCGAGCTTGCGTGCCTGGTACGGCTGAAGGCCGATACCGGGCTCGATGATTTCCTTGAGGATCGCATCGGGATTGGAATGCGCGACTTCCTCGATCTCCATGCCGCCGGCCGCTGAGGCCATGAAAATGATCTTGCCTATGGAGCGATCGAGAACGATGCCAAGGTACAGTTCCTTGTCTATCGGCAGCGTCTCTTCGATAAGGAGCCGTTGCACGAGACGCCCCTCAGGCCCGGTTTGGTGGGTGACGAGAGTCATGCCGAGAATTTTCTCAGCGAGAACCTTCGCCTCAGCCGCATCCTTGGCGACCTTTACACCGCCGCCCTTTCCACGCCCGCCGGCGTGAATCTGTGCCTTCACTACGACGCTTCCGCCGAGCTCCTGCGCAGCCGCCTCGGCTTCGGCGACGGTGAACGCCACCTTCCCGCGAGGCACGGGGACGTTGTACTTGGCAAGGATTGCCTTAGCCTGATACTCGTGGATTTTCATGTGGGGCGAGCCGAACGATTATGCTGAATTTTAGTCCGGAATCATCACTCTAACATGACCCTTGAACTGCTCCATGCGGTTGTCGATGGCCTCGCTCTGACGGAACTTCAGGCCGAAACAGCTATGACATCGCTCCTGGCGGGAGAATCGACGCCCGTTTTGACTGCCGCGTTTTTAACCGCATTGCGAATGCGTGGCGAGACCATTGATGAGCTGACCGGCTTTGCGCGCGCAATGCGGAGGGCCGCCTTGATTCTGCCGATTGAGGAATGCTGCAGGCCCATTCTCGATACCTGCGGCACGGGTGGCAACCCGACTGCGGGTTTCAATATTTCGACTATCTCGGCGTTTGTAATTGCGGGCGCGGGTGTGCGGGTGGCGAAGCATGGGAATAAATCCATCACGAGCAAGTCAGGAAGCGCGGACCTGCTTGAGGCCCTTGGAGTGCGAACGGTTTGCAGCCCGGAAGTAATCGCGAAGGGAATAAAGGATGCGGGGATTGGGTTCGTTTTTGCGCCCTCGTTTCATCCGGCGGTGAGGCATGTGCAGCCCGTGCGGCTGGAATTGAGGTTTCGGACAGCGTTCAATTTTCTGGGGCCGCTGACCAACCCGGCTGGGGCTGAGATGCAGGTTGTGGGCACGTGGTCAGACGAAGGAGCCGGGAAGGTTGCGGGGGCACTGGCGCGATTGGGGCTCCGGCGAGGCTTTGTGGTGCATGGGTCGGATGGGCTGGGCGAGGTGACTATCAGCGGGATCTCCACGGTGTTCTCGATCGGGAACGGCGCGGTGAGTGAAACGACCGTGTCGCCTGAGGATTTTGGATTCGAACCGCGGTCGATCGATTTGGTCCGCGGGGGGGATACCGCTTATAACCGATCGCTTGCCGAGGCAATCCTGGGCGGTGACAGCGGGGCGCCGCGCGAGATCGTTCTAATGAACGCGGCGTTGGGGATTGTGGCCGCCGGGAAAACAGCGGACTTCAGGGAAGGCGTGGCGCGCGCGGCGGAGTCCATCGATTCAGGAGCGGCGGCGGCCAAGCTCGAAATGCTTCGGAAAGCCACGGCCTAAAACGACGGTCTGAGAATGGGGTACGATGCATGGCAGGAGCCCAAAATGCCCTGCTTACGCCCACTGATTCTTCTTACGTCCGCGTTCATTTTGACTGTTCTGCCGTCCATGGCGCAGCGCGGCCGGTATACGAGCCCGGAGGCGAAGACTACCGCCACAATCGGCGGGAAGGTCTTCACGGTCGATTATTATGCGCCCTCCATGCATGAACGGAAGGTCATGGGCGGTCTTGTGCCGTATGGCCAGGTTTGGTGTACGGGCGCCAACATCGCGACGGCCTTCACGTTAGGGTCGGACATTCAGATGGGGGATTTGAAGCTGCCGAAGGGATCGTACAGCATTTGGACTCTGCCGACCGAGAATGACTGGACGTTGATTGTCAATAAAGAGACCGGTCAATTTCACCTGAACTACAAGGCCTCGCTCGATTTCGGCCGAACGAAGATGAAACTCAAACGGCTGGATACACCGGTCGAGACGTTCCGTGTGGACCTGCGGTCGGACGGCGGGAATAAGGGGACGCTGGCTCTGGTTTGGGAAAGGACGGAGGCATCGGTTCCGTTTACAGTGATTCCATAACCCGCTTGGGGCGACTTTGTCGCACCCTTGAGTTTCTACATTTTTGGGCGACTTTGTCGCCCCAGTCTGCTGGACCGCCTCGATCAAAAGCGTAGGCGGATACAAAGTGATAGATAGAATCGAACGGATGCCAACCGGGAACTGAGGGGGTCAGTTTTTTTGTTACAGAATCCGCAACCTTTCGTAATTTGTTTGCATCAAAGTGCGGGCACTCGAATGCATCTGGAAGTCTCGACGCGGGAACGTGAAGGAATTGCGCTGCTCGATTTGAAGGGCCGGATCACCGCGGGGCCGGATGTTGCTGCTTTCCGTGATGCCGTGGAAACTGCCAGCGCCGGGCCCGACGCCAAAATCATCCTGAATCTCCAGAATGTCGATTACATTGACAGTACTGGTTTGGGAGCAATGGTGATGTGCGCCAACCGAACCAGGAACGCCGGCGGCATGGCAAAGCTGCTCAATCTCAATCGCCGCAATGTGGAACTTCTGGTGCTGACGAAGCTCGACACCATTTTCGAGGTCTTCGACGATGAAATGGACGCGATCAACAGTTTCTTTCCTGGTCGGGAGATCAAACGGTTCGACATCCTGTCGTTCGTTCGTAAAATGAAAGAGGAGTAAGTCCGGCGTATGCTTTCAGAAGGCGTTCCCGCTCCGGATTTCGATTTACAGGGCTGGCGGCTAAGCAACGCGGTGAAGAACGGGCCTGTGCTGCTGGTCTTTATCAAAATTTCCTGCCCGACGTGCCAGTTCACGGTTCCGATTCTCCAGGCGTTTGAAGGCGCCGGACTGCGGATTCTGCTGATCTCGCAGGACGACCAGGCGAAAACCGCGCAGTTCCTGAACCGATTTCAAGTGACGCTCCGAACTGTACTCGACAAGGCCCGGGACTTTACTGTCAGCAATGCTTACCGAATTACGCACGTGCCTTCGCAGTTTTTGGTGGAACCGGGTGGAACCATTTCCGCCGCTGTGGAAGGGTTCAACAAGGCTTTCATTGAGCGGCTTGCCGAGCGGTTCGGCGCCAGGCCGTTCGGCCCGGAACTGGCGTCCATTCCCGCGTTAAAGCCCGGCTGAACATCTAAAAACTGACTCCCGTGAGGAGTTTCGGTACCATATACCCAGATGGCAAATATCGGCGAAGTTTTCGGCGCGGCCTCCGCAATCGTAAAAGGCATGGGCGTCACGATGAAGGAGATGTTGTCCCCCACCGTGACGGAGAACTATCCCGACGAGCCGCCGAAGCTCCAGGAACGCTATCGCGGCGTTCACGTGCTGCAGCGCGACGAGAACGGGCTCGAAAAATGTGTCGCGTGTTTTCTTTGCGCGGCGGCGTGCCCGGCAATGTGCATCTACATCGAAGCGGCTGAGAACACGGATACCGTTCGCATTAGCGGCGGGGAACGTTACGCGAAGGTCTACAACATCGATTACAACCGCTGCATCTTCTGCGGTTTCTGTGTGGAAGCCTGCCCCACCGATGCCATTACCCACGGGCACGGTTTTGAAGTGGCGAGTTACAACACCTCCACCCTGATTAAACGCAAGGAAGACATGCTGGCGCCCATTCCGCCGGGCGCGCATCCTCCGGTTATTCAGGAAACAGCCGAAGCCTCCGGGCACTAAGCGACATCTGAAACGTGTGTTTGCCGCAATAAGGGAACAGATCGATACCATCTTTCGCGAGGATCCCGCGGCAACCAGCGTCCTCGAGATCTTCCTTTGCTATCCCGGCTTTCACGCTATTCTTTTCCATCGGTTTTCGCATTGGCTATACGCGGCGGGAGTGCCGCTACTGCCGCGCTTTTTATCGCAAATTTCCCGCTTCTTTACCGGAATTGAGATTCATCCCGGAGCGACGATCGGACGCCGTTTTTTCATAGATCACGGGATGGGTGTCGTTATCGGCGCGACAACGGAAATCGGGGATGACGTGCTGCTTTACCAGGGTGTGACGCTGGGAGGAACCGGCAACGAACAAGGCAAGCGCCATCCCACGCTTGGGAATAATGTGGTGGTCGGCACGGGCGCGAAGGTACTGGGCGGGATTCGGATTGGCAGCAACGTCAAGATCGGCGCGGGCTCGGTGGTGGTACACCCTGTGCCGGACAATTCGACAGTCGTGGGGATTCCGGGTCGCGTGGTGCGGTTTCGCGCTCCTGAAGGAGTTCTCGAGCACGGCACGCTGCCTGACCCGGAGGGCCAGGAGATCAACGAGCTAAGGCAGCGCCTTGATGATCTCGAAGCGCAGATCAAGGCACTGAGCGTGGAATACAGCAATCAGCAGCATTTGGCGCGCTGATATTTTGCGTGGAACCGCTCGTCTGAAAATTTGCGCCATTCCGCGGCGGAGTGCGCTGTGCCATGTGCCGACAGATGGCGATCATAGGCGTTCTGATCGCCAATTTCTCGCAAGACACTCCACAACAGTCGAAGCAGCTTCATCAAAATTCCTCCCTTAATTGCGACATCACGAACGGTGTTTCGCGCACTCTGCGATCCGCCGTTCCGCGCAGGATGCCGTACCAGAGCCGAAGCGAATCGGCCAGGACGATGGCGACCAGAACCATGAAGGCGCCACAAACGAAGGCATCGAGCTGATTGTTGAAGATCAGGGTTTGCACCTGCGGGGTTATGGGGCCTTTTTGAAGCACGTCGGCTTGGGCGAGAAAGCCAATTCGCGGCAGAGGTGAAAAAATCTTTTGCCATGCGGCGGTGAACGTTACAACCACCAGCCAGACCATGGGGACGCAGGTGATCCACAGGTATCTCGGACCGTGCATCTTCAGGATTACGGTGGTGGCAACCGCCAGTGCGATCAACGCCAACAACTGGTTCGCGATACCGAACAGCGGCCAAAGGGAATTGATGCCGCCGAGGGGATCGCGGACGCCCTGCACGAGGAAGAAGCCCCACGCGGCGACGATTACCGCGCTGCTGCCAATCACGCCGGGCATCCAGCTGGTGCGTCCGAGCGGCTTTGAGAAGTGGCCAAGCAAATCCTGCAGCATGAAGCGACCGACGCGTGTGCCGGCGTCGATGATGGTCAGGATGAACAGCGCTTCGAACATGATGGCGAAGTGATACCAGAACCCGAGGACCGCGTCGCCACCGCCGCCTCGCGAAAAGATGTGAGCCATGCCGAGCGCGAGTGAGGGTGCGCCGCCGGTGCGGCTGAAGAGTGTAACCTCACCGACGCTTTTGGCCAGCGCCTGCATCTGATCGGCTGTGACCGGGAAGCCCCAGTTGCTGATGGTGGTCACGGCCGCCTGCGCTGTTTTGCCGACGAGACCGGCGGGTGAGTTGACGGCGAAGTAGATTCCGGGCTGAAGGGCGCAGGAAGCGATCATCGCCATAATGGCGACAAAGCTTTCGAGCAGCATGGAGCCGTAACCAACCGGGAGCGCGTGGGTTTCCCGCGCGATCATCTTGGGCGTGGTGCCGGAGGAGATCAGCGAGTGAAAGCCCGATATTGCGCCGCAGGCGATGGTGATAAAGCAGAACGGGAAGATCTTGCCCGCGAAGACGGGTCCATTGCCATCGGCGAAGCGGGAGATTGCGGGCATTTCGAGAGTGGGCCGAACCGCCAGAATCCCGATGGCGAGCATCGCAATGACCCCTAGTTTCACGAAGGTGCTGAGGTAATCGCGAGGCGCGAGCAGCAGCCACACCGGGAGTGCGCTGGCGAGGAAGCCGTAGACGATGATTGCGACGGCTACCGTCATCGCGGAAACGGTGAACCACGGCGCATAACTTGATCCGGCAACCCATTGGCCGCCGAACACCGATCCGAGAACGAGCGCGAAGCCGACGGCAGAACACTCCAGCACCTTGCCGGGTCGCCAGTACCGGAGGTAGAGGCCCATTAAAATGGCGACAGGCATGGTTGCGGCGATTGTGAATGTTCCCCAGGGGCTGCCGGCGAGTGCGTTCACCACCACAAGCGCCACCACCGCCAGCAGAATGATCATGATGAGCAGGACCGTCACAAGGGCGACGAAGCCACCCACGCGGCCAATCTCTTCACGCGCCATCTGGCCAAGGGATTTTCCATCGCGGCGCATGGAGGCGAACAGGATCACGAAATCCTGCACGGCTCCGCCGATCACCGCGCCGGCGATGATCCAAAGGGTGCCCGGCAAGTAGCCGAACTGCGCGGCGAGCACGGGGCCAACGAGAGGTCCCGGGCCGGCTATGGCGGCAAAGTGGTGGCCGAAGACGATCCATTTATTGGTCGGAACGTAGTCGTGGCCGTTCTCGAGGCGTTCGGCGGGAGTGGCACGGGTTTCGCTGAGGGCCATCACTTTCGCGGCAATGAATGAGCCGTAGAATCGATACGCGATGAGGTAGGAACAGGCGGCGGCGAGCACGAGCCAGATGCTGTTGATGCGCTCTCCGCGGCTGGATGCGATGGCGCCCAAACAAATGGCGGCCGCCGCCGCGATCAGCATCCATATCGACTTTTTCAAAAATGCCATTAGGTTAAAGATTGTCAGAACGGGGGAAGGAAGCGCAAGAGCGGGCGGAACTTACGGCGCGGGTACCTGCCAGGCGCTGAACGCGATTAACTGAAAATCGGTATACCATCGCTTCAAAACGCGTCAAGAGTCTGAACGGAGTTACAGCGACTTCAGCACTTCTTCGAAGGCGTCCATCGCTTCCGTACACTCCGATTGCGAAACGTCATAGTGCGTCACCGCGCGCATCAGTTTCCTGTTCACGCCGTTCATACGCACGCCGCGGGTTCTCAGTTCAATCGAGAGCTCCGCGGGCAGGCGACCGGTTGCGGAGACGTCGAAGATCACGATATTCGTTTCCACGGGGCTCACGCGAATCCCTTCCATCGCGGAAAGGCGCGCCGCTATGTGGCGGGCATTCGCGTGATCGGCCGCCAAGCCTTTTGGACTTTCTTCCAGGGCGATAAGGCCGGCGGCTGCGAGCACGCCGGCCTGCCGCATCCCGCCACCCAGCCTCTTACGCAGCAGCCGGCCTTCATCGATTAACCGCTTCGGCCCGGCGAGCATCGAACCCACAGGCGCGCCCAAAGCCTTCGAGAGACAGAACATCA
>Ga0105240_10000416_pt1 | contig 78700 bp, 43 predicted proteins | sample KBSC54metaG_FD_80426 | JGI IMG/M metagenome (GOLD analysis project Ga0105240, IMG submission 80426) | Corn rhizosphere microbial communities from Kellogg Biological Station, Michigan, USA - KBS C5-4 metaG | ecosystem: Host-associated > Plants > Roots > Rhizosphere > Soil | place: Michigan, USA...
ACGTCCCTGCTTCAACCACTCGTCGATCAACTCGTCGCTTACCGGCGAGGCCTGCTTCGTCTTCTTCATCTTCGTTCTCCCAGTGTCACCGGAGAACGTTTACACAGACCTCAGCACACCCTCCTGCGCTGTCATTTTTCTGGCGACTCTTGGAATAACTAAGGTTCCCAAGCCGCTGGCCTATCTTGGTAAGATCTCGTACGGCTTGTATATGTTGCATCTCGGAATGCTGCTGTTGGCATGGCGGCTCACAGCAGCATTGCACCCGGCTGTTTCCCCGCTCTCCAGAATGCTTATCGTCGATGCCGCAGCCTTGCTGCTATGCATCGCCGCAGCGCACCTGTCCTATCAATATTTTGAAATGCCTTTCCTCAGGCTGAAGCGCCGGTTTGAAATTATTCACTCTCGTCCCGCATGATGAGTTTCTGTTTTCCGTGACGAGCTCTCGGTTGTCGCAATGGTCAAGCATATGGTTTCCGGGCGCAGCGATTCGTGGCTCAGTAGTCTGCGAGCCGTTTCCACATCGTCGGTCTTCCGCTCTGAGTCTTCTCTCAGCCCGGAGAACTGGTTGTTTGCAATACGGGTCGCATTCTGGCTCTTCGGAACCGTTTTGGCGATTGTTCAGGCATGGAGTTACCGTTACTGGGTGTCCGCAGACGGGATTTCCTACCTGGATTTAAGCGACGCTCTGTCCGGCATGGGCTGGCACAGGATCATCAATGGCACGTGGAGTCCGCTGTATCCTATCCTGCTGGGACTGGGCCGGATCCTCCGACCGGATCGCTACGGCGAAGTCGTGACCGGCCACCTGGTCAATATTATTCTGTTTGTCGGAACCTTCTTAGCTTTCGAGTATTTTTTGTGCAGCTTATGGCCTCGACAACCCCTGACGGACGCGGTGGCTCAGAATCGTCAGGCGCCGCGGTGGCCGTGGTTTGTGTTGGGCTACTCCATCTTTCTAAGTGCATTCCTCGTCGAAAGCACTCTGCGGTATCTGCGTCCCGACATTTTGATGGCTTTTTTCTTATTCCTCGCTATGGGGTTGCTCATTCGCATTTGCCAGAACGGCGCAACGTGGAGCAGATATTCCGCATTGGGCGCCGTTCTGGGCATGGGTTACCTCGCCAAGCAGCCGATGTTACCTATAGGTTTCCTGATCATTGCAACGAGCGCTCTCGCATGCAAGAGTCGCGTGGCCTTGTCTAAGGCGTTGTTTGCCGCGTTGCTGATGCTCCTAATCGGGGCCGCATATTTCGTTCCGCTCTCGAAGGCTCGTGGCTATGTGACGTTTGGCGAAGCAAGCACTTACAACTATCTTGTCTATGTCGATCAACGCTCGGAATCTGCGTATTTAATGGATCCCGGTGCGGGATCCGGGCACTTTTTGCATGTGCCAACCAAGATTTCCGATACACCGCCGACTTACTCGTTCCCGACCGAAGAAGCGGCTACACATCTGCTGCGCTACGATCCGAGCTATTGGACACAGGGCGGGAAAGCCCGCTTTTCTGCCGGTGGACAAATCAGAGCTGTCTTCCGCAACTTTAAGCCATTCATCGACACGCTCGAAAGGAACGGCGGACTGATCGCGGGTCTGGTTGTTCTGTGTTTTGCCTTTGCAGACTCCCGGCGCATCCTGGCCGGGCTCTGCCAGCAGTGGCCAGTATGGGGAATTGGCTTGATCGGACTTGGCATGTACGCGATGGTACACGTGGAAGACCGGTATACAGCACCTTTCTTCGCGTTATTCTGGCTGGGATTGCTAAGTGGCGTTCGGCTGCCGCGTATTCTGTCAAATCGGGCGGCGCTTGCTGTGGCGCTCGCTATTTCGATTTCGATTCTGGTCCCGCTGGTTGCATCGGCGGGCCACGATGTCGTCGATCGGCGAGGCGCAACCGACTTCAGCGCCGAAGCAGCAAGGCAATTGACGAGTCTCGGTATTCGTCCCGCGGATCGCGTGGCGCGGATCAGCCCATGGTACACGGATTATGCCTGGGCTCGCATGCTGCGATTATCGATCATAGCCGAAGTCGATCCGGTACACGCCGGCGAATTTTGGGAATGCGGTCCGGAGGTTCAGGCTCGGGTATTGAAGGCGATGTCACAAGCGGGCGCAAGGGCTGTGGTGGCGCATATCAAAACCGACACAGCACCACCGCTCTGGCAGAGGCTAGGCAACACAGAGCAGTGGATATATTGGCTGAATTAGCAAGTGGCGGAGGGCTATGTCGCCGGCAATGAACTCATCGTTTCCGGTTGTGCCCAATCCGACAAAGGCAGGTTGGGGTTTCGTTGACTTGCTTTATTGAGTACGGTAGTGTTGGTGGTCTGACGAACGGTGATTTCAATCGTCACTTGGAGTGAGATACAGCTTTCTCGTTCCGGCTCGCTGCCAAGACCGTGAATCGACCAGGTGGCGAAATCGGCGGAGCTTTGGGCACACACGCCGCTTCACCTCTGGTTCCCGCACTTTGTAAGTAGACATCGCAGAAGACGATCCCGGACCCGGGGATCGTTAGCCCTTACCACTTGATTTTTTTATGACTGTTACCGCAGGTTTCCGACTTTCCGCCCAGCAGGAAAGAGTCTGGGCGCAACAGATCGATACTGAAACTCCCGATTGGCTGGAGTATCACATATTGCTGGAAGGCCGCCTTGACCTCCCGAGACTTCACGACTCCATCCGGAATGTCGTGAGCCGGCACGAGATCCTGCGCACAGTGTTTCGGAGGCAACCGGGATTTAAGAGTCCTCTCCAAATCATCCTGGAGGACAGCCACTTCGCATGGCAGACGACAGACCTAAGCCCGATTGATTCCGAAAATCAGAAGATCCAAATAGCGGCCATTGTCCGGGCGCAAAGAGCCACGGCCACCATCGAATCTCCGCCCCTACTCAACATATTGGCGACCTTGTCATCTGAAAAACACCTTTGGGTGGTCAGCCTGCCAGCACTTTGCGGGGATCTTCAGAGCTTGCGGAACTTTACGGAAGAGGTAGGGCGCTCGTATGCGGCAATCGGAGAACGGCGCGTCGCCGCGGACGTTTTTCAATATGCCGACGTGGTTGAATGGCAACAGGAATTGCTAACGGGTGAAGATACCCGCGGAGGCAGGGACTTTTGGCGCAACCAGTGCCGAACGTTGAATTTCGCTTCGAGTAACTCCCTGCTTTCGACTTTCGGAAGAAAATCCGAGTCGGGCTTTTCTCCACAGTTTGTCCCAAAACAGATAGACGCTACTCTTTTCCATCAGATCGAAGAAGCGTGTTCCACTCACGGCGCCTCGGTCTCGGATTGTCTGCTCGCCTGTTGGCACATCTTCTTCTCGCGGATCACCGGGCAGCCATCAATCCTCATAGGCTGCGCGGCCGATGGGCGAGCCCACCAAGAGCTGGAAGGAGCAATTGGACGATTCGTCAAATACCTTCCGATCCAGTTTACGACGGATTTTGAACTGCCTTTTAGCGACAGCCTAAAGCTGACAAAGACGCGCCTTGCGGAGTGCCTTAGCTGGCAGGACAGTTTCTGGTGGACTCAGGTGAATGTGCCGGCCGATGAAAAACATACCGCGAGAATCGCACTCGCGTTCGATTACGGCGAACTTGACTCAAAACAATTCGATGGCTTGAAGTTCACAGCTTTGCGTGAAGAGGGATGGTCGGAGTTCCCGACGATCAGACTTTCGGCTCGCAGAAGCAGCGACCTGTTGTTACTGGAGTTTCGTTACGATGGCGCCCTGCTCGACCGTGAAACGGTCGAACGCTGGAGCGGCCACTATCTTACGCTGCTGGCAGAGGCTGTCGCTCATCCCGACACGTGCGCTGGACGGTTGTCTTTGCTGGACTCGACCGAACTCCATCGAATGGTGGTGGAATGGAACCGCACGGACGCGTTCTATCCTCCTGGGCGCTGCATCCACGAACTGTTTGAAGAGCAGGTGCTGCAGACGCCGAGCCGAATTGCAGTGCGATTCCATGCTACCCAACTGAGTTACAGTGAACTCAACGAACAGGCGAATCGCCTGGCGCACCGGTTGCGATTTCTCGGCGTCGGGCCGAATAGTCTGGTGGCGCTGCTGATGGATCGGGGCGTCGGGATGATTGTTGGTCTGTTGGGAATCCTGAAGGCAGGCGGAGCCTACGTTCCACTAAATGTCGATAATCCCAAGGCGCGGCTCGAGCAACAACTGGCCGGAACCGCGGTACTGGTAACAGGGAAATCCGAAACGGGAAATTTACCCGAATGCGGCGCCCCGATTGTATACCTGGATATGGATACAGAGGACAGGGCGGCGGGATTATCCGAAAACCCCGAGAATCATTCGCGACCGGACGACCTCTGCTATGTCATTTACACATCCGGGTCAACGGGTGTGCCGAAAGGCGTGGCGGTCCGCCATCGCAACCTTGTGAACTACACGCGATTCATAACCGCTCTGTTGAATCTGAACAGCCACCCGGACGGTCTGCACTTCGCCACAGTTTCGTCCCTTAGTGCCGACCTCGGCAACACTTGCATTTATCCATCCCTGATATCGGGAGGCTGCCTGCATGTGATTCCAATTGAAGTATCGAGGGAGGGAGAGAGCTTCCGGGAGTATGCCGACCGAAATCCGATAGACGTGATGAAAATCGTTCCGTCGCATCTGGCGGCCTTGCTGGACAGCGCCGGTCACAATCAGTTACTTCCGCGGAAATTCTTGATCACCGGTGGCGAGTCGCTGACGGCGCCGTTGCTCGAGAAGGTGCGGTCGTTAAGCCCCCATTGCGAAGTTGTCAATCACTACGGGCCGACCGAGACAACGATCGGCTCGCTGACGATGAGGCTGGCGAAATACAGAAACGATTCGGGAGTGGGCGTTATCCCTATCGGGCGGCCGATAGCAAATACAAGGACCTACATTCTGGATGCGCGACGTGAACTCGTTCCGGTTGGTGTGGCGGGTGAACTCTATATCGCTGGGGAGGGCGTGACAGCCGGCTACCTGAATCAGCCCGACCTTACCGCGGAACGATTTTTCCAAGAGTGCTTCACAGGCGACCCCGCGTCGAGAATGTACCGGACTGGGGATCTCGCCCGATATCTTCCGGATGGAACGATTGAGTTTTTGGGACGGACTGACGATCAGGTAAAGATCCGCGGATACCGTATTGAACTCGGAGAAGTGGAAAGCGTTCTGGTAAGGCACGACGCGGTGCAACAGGCAATTGTTACGGCTCGGGCGGATGAAACCGGGGATCGCAGGCTCGTAGCTTACGTGGTTCTCAGAGACACCACGCCTGCTGTCACCGACTCGTTACGGGCGTGGATGAGGGAGCAATTGCCGGAGTATATGATTCCAGCGTGCATTGTCTTTCTCGCCCGGTTGCCGCTGACTTCCAACGGAAAAGTTGACCGTCAACATCTTCCGAATCCGGCCGATTCGCAGACACAAGCTGGCGTTTATATCGCCCCGCGAAACGCCGTCGAGACAGGGATCGCAGAGATATGGAGCGATGTACTCCATTTGAACCGTATCTCGATCGAGGATAATTTTTTCGAGATTGGAGGACATTCACTTCTGGCCACGCAGGTGATATCGCGGGTCCGGCGGCGCCTCAATATCGATGTTCCGCTTCGGGTGCTGTTCGAGACGCCGACAATTACGGCACTGGCCGAAGCCGTAACTCAAATGCTGCGTGGGAGTCAAACGCTGAAAGCGGCATCCATAACGCCTTCTCCGAGGAACGTGGCTTTGCCTCTTTCGTTTGGTCAGCAGCGTCTGTGGGTCGCCAGTCAACTGGAGCCGAATAGTTGCCGTTACAGCGTTCCGAGAGCTATTCGGCTGAAGGGTGTACTAAATCCGCAAGCGGTGGAAACAGCGCTAAACGATGTGGTTGCGCGGCATGAAGTGCTACGAACAACTTATGCGGCCGAACGGGGCTGCCCGCTCCAGATTGTAACGCCGAACGTGGTAATCGGTTTGCCTTTTGACGATTTGAGTCTTTTTCCCGCCGCAGTTCGTGAACAGGAGGCCTCGCGAATACTTCAGGAAGAAGCTGCCAAACCGTTTGATCTGGAACGCGATATCGTTCTTCGGGCGCGGCTGTTACGACTGGATTCCGAGGATCACATTCTTTTTCTGAACACTCACCACATCGCCAGTGATGGCTGGTCATTTGGAATACTGCAGCGCGATTTTATCGGTTTTTACCGGGCGTCGATTGGCAGTGCTTTTACGCCTGCGCCTGAGTTATCCATTCAGTACGCGGACTACGCAGTATGGCAGCGCAAGTGGCTGCGGGGTGAACTTCTCGAAAAGCAGCTCGCCTACTGGAGGACCCGCCTTGATGGCGCACCGCCATTGCTTGCCATTCCAACGGACAGGCCCAGACCGAAAGTGCAGAGCTATCGGGGCAGCGCGCTTCAGATGTTATTGCCCAGGTCTCTTGCCGAAGCAATTCACGTTCTTAGCAGGCAGGAAAGAATCACGGTCTTCATGACGATGCTGGCCGCGTTCCAATGTCTGGTTATGCGGCGCTCCGGTGTCACCGACCTGGTCATTGGAACAGATGTTGCGGGCCGCAACGACACTCGGACTGAGGATCTGATCGGCTTCTTTGTGAATCTTCTTCCATTGCGGACGGACTTATCCGGCGATCCCTCGTTTCAGGAGTGCCTCTCGCGCGTCCATGAAACGGCCCTCGGAGCATATAGTCACCAGGATGTACCTTTCGACAGAGTGGTTGAAGAACTTCGCCCGAAACGCAATCGGGCATACTCTCCGCTGGTACAGGTTCTGTTTTCTCAACGCGACACGCCCCGCAACCATTCGTCGATGCCCGGAATTGAAATGAGCGGGTTCGATCTGACATGCAATTCGATATTCGACCTGAATGTGTCGTTCGCCGACAGAGCGGATGGGATCGCACTTGCCTGGGTTTACAACTCAGACTTGTTCGATGAGGGGACGGTGGCGAATCTGGCAGACCTTTACAAGTTCATTCTTGAGCGTGTATCGGCAAATCCGGGTATTCGGCTCAGCGAAATCGGGACATTACTGACGTCTTCCGGCGAAGCGGCTTCTGCAACTTCACTTCACGCCGCTTCAGCAATCGGATGATACACAGGTCACCTTACAACTCAACGCGACAAAGAAAAGAAGCTATTCGTGAGAAGTGATATCCACAATCTGATGCTTGCCGAAAGCCCGGAAGCGGTAGACGCCGCCAACCGTGAGTTCTATGCCACGTTTCCATATCCCTGGCCACCCATGAGTTTTCCTCGTTTGGACGATTCGGACTTCGAAACGATCATGTTGAATCAGAGCATTGGGGATTTCGATCATCGGACAATTCCTGCCGATGGAAAAATCTGGGTCGCCGGATGCGGCACAAACCAAGCGGTGTACACCGCACTCCGATTTCCCAAAGCTACCGTGATAGGGTCGGACCTTTCTCCGGCGTCGCTTGAAACAGCTGCCCGTAACGCCAAAACTCTTGAACTGTCGAATCTGGAGCTTCGACAAGAAAGCCTGAATGCAGTCGCGTATCATGACGAGTTCGATTACGCGATCTGTACCGGTGTGATCCACCATAACGCGCAGCCGGCAACCGCGCTTTCCCGGATCAAGCGGGCACTCCATGCAAACGGAGTACTTGAGTTGATGGTCTATAACCGCTTTCACCGCATCTTTACGACGGCGTTCCAAAAAGCAGTTCGAACAATAACTATGCATGGCGGTCGCGTTTCCCGCTATCAGGAGGAACTGGCCGTTGCAAAGGCAATTGCAGCCACGGAGCCAATTGCATCGTCCGAGCACATGTCTCCTTTTCGGGACTCCCACGAATCCAAATTAGCCGATGCCGTAATTCAGCCGGTTGAGTACAGCTACACCATAGAATCTTTCACTAATCTTTTGGCGGAGTGCGGTTTGGAGATGATGCTGCCATGCTACGACCAGTTTTCCCAATCGCGGGGCGTGAGTTGGGATATGCAATTCACTACAGCTGAACTTCAGGAGCAATTCGACGCTCTCCCGGATGCGAGCCGATGGCAAGTGGCAAATCTCCTTTTACTTGACCGATCGCCGATGCTCTGGTTCTTCGTAAGACACGGGCGGGATTACGACGATGGCCGATGCGCCGCCCGGGCGAATCAGGACTTTCTCGACCGCACATTCATTCGTGCGACGACTCGTCTGAAGAATTATGTAAGGGGGTCAAGGGACCTGAATTACAGGTTATCCTCCGTCTCAGTCCCATACCCGTTCAAACCCAAAGACGTTTTGGTGCGCTCAGTAATAGATTGCGCTGACGGCAGCCGGACTATGCGTCAGATTCTTGGCGAGCTTGGCGTTGATGTGAGTTCTCATAAGACTATTGCGGATTTGCGTGTACAGACTACTTCATCACTGTGCCCGCACTTGCGGTCCGTTTAACGATTCAGAGATTCTGCGGAAATCGAGGAACCAATTTCTAAAATGCTGACCATGAACAAATCGATAGCCGACGGCGACAATCTGATCCTGGCCGAAAGCCCGGAAGCCGTCGATGTGGCGAATCGGGATTTCTATTCCCGGTTTCCGTATCCCTGGCCTCCGATGAGCTTTCCCCGTTTGGAGGATCCGGATTTCGAAGCAATCATGTTGAACCAGAGTATTGGAGACTTCGATCACCGGACAATTCCGGCCGACGCGAAAATCTGGATTGCGGGATGTGGCGCCAACCAGGCTGTCTACACCGCTCTCCGTTTCCCAAGAGCGACGATTCTGGGATCGGACCTTTCTCCCACATCTTTGGCGACAACCGAGCGCAACGCGAAAACCCTCGGAATCACTAACCTGACGCTGCGTCAGGAAAGCCTGAACGATGTTACCTATCGGGAGGAATTCGATTACATCATGAACACTGGCGTGATTACTATCATGCCTGTTCCCGAAAAACCACTGTCCAACATAGCCCGGGCTCTTCGACCGAACGGCGTACTCGAGCTCATGGTCTATAACCGCTTTCACCGCACGTTTACAACGGCCTTCCAGAAGGCGGTCCGAACTATCACCCGGCACAAGGGCCGAGTTTCGAGCTACGAAGAGGAATTAGCCGTCGCGAAAGCGATCGCCGCGACTGAGCCCATGGCCTCCAGCCACCATATGTGGCCATTTCGGAACGTTCACGATTCCAAGTTCGCGGACGCACTGATTCAGCCGGTTGAGTTGAGTTACACGGTAGAGTCTCTGAATGCGTTGGTGAGTGGCTGCGGTTTAGAGCTTATGCTGCCAAGTTACGACCAGTTCTCGCAATCGATGAATGCGCTTTGGACAATGAAGTTTAGCACTGGGGAGCTACAGGAGCAATTCGATGCGCTTCCGGATGTAATCCGATGGCAGGTGGCCAACCTGCTTCTATTGGATAAGTCGCCGCTGCTCTGGTTTTATGTAAGGCACCGGTCTTCAGAACCCGACGCCCGCTTTGAGGTGAGCGTAAGGGAGGAGTTTCTGAATCGCAGGTTCGTGCGCGCCAGAACCGGTTTGACAAACTTTGTCCGGAAAGCGACCGACCTGAACTATAAGCCCGCTTCCAGCGCCACGAATTACCCATTCACGCCCAAAGCCGACCTAATTCGCGATATCGTCGAGCGGACGGACGGCTCCCTTAAGATGCGCGATATATTGAGCGACCTCGGCGTGGACACGACGGATCACAAGGTCGTGACAGACATAAGGGTTCAGACAACGACATCCCTCTGTCCCCAACTGCGGGCAGTTCAGGCATAGTGTGCCCGGAAAAACTAATGACCAACATTGAAATCGGAGATCAGAGCATGGACACTTACATCACGGTTGCTTCTTCACCGCTGGAGGAATCCGAACGCATTCAGCTGCTGGAAGAGTGGAACCAAACAGCCGTCGAGTTTCCACGCGGAATGTGCATTCATGAACTTATTGAAGCGCAATCCGCCCGGACTCCGGACCGAACGGCCGTGCGCGCCGGCGAGGAGGTGCTGACCTACAAGGAACTCAACGAGCAGGCCAATCGATTAGCGCGGCATCTGCGCGAACTGGGCGTGGGGTCAGGCAGCCTTGTGGGATTGTGCGCAGATCGCAGCGCCGGAATGCTGGTGGGATTAATGGCGATTTTGAAGGCAGGCGGCGCCTATGTGCCTCTGGACGCGAACAATCCCAAGTCCCGTCTCGGGCAGCAACTGGCGGGGGCGACGGCGCTGGTGACCGAAATAGCTCTGGCGGAGCGGCTTCCGGAATTCGATGGGCCCCGGATCTGTTTGGATACCGATGTTTCGAAGTGGAGTGGAAATTCGCAGGACGATCTTGAGCCTTGTACAAATTCGGAGGATGTCGTCTACGTCATTTTTACGTCCGGCTCCACAGGCCAACCCAAAGGAGTTGCCGTCCGCCACCGGAACCTGGTGAATTACACCAATTTCATCCAGCGACGGCTGGAACTGGCCGAACAAGCCGAAGCCTGGACTTTCGCGACCGTGTCCACGCTGAGCGCGGATTTGGGCAATACCGCCATCTTTCCGGCTCTCGCATCAGGGGGGTGTGTGGATGTGATCTCCGAACATGTTGCACGGGACAGCGCGCGTATGGCGCGGCATTGCCGCCTGCACCCAATCGATGTACTGAAAATTGTGCCATCTCATTTGGAAGCGCTGCTGGAGAGCAGTGAGGGTGCGGGTGTGCTGCCCGGAAAGTACCTGATCCTGGGAGGAGAGGCGCTGACGATGCGCCTCGTGCGGCGGATCCGGGATTTGGGCGCCAAGTGTGAAATCGGTAATCACTACGGCCCGACTGAGACCACAGTGGAGTCGGTGGTATTTCGCGTTGGTGAGGAAGAGGGCTCGGAAGATACGGCGGAGAGCGTTCCGATCGGCCGCCCTATCGACAACACGCAGGTATACATTCTCGACTCCGGCCTACAACCAGTACCGCTGGGTGTTGTCGGCGAGCTTTACATTGCAGGCGAGGGCGTTGCGGAAGGCTATCTGAATCAGCCGGAACTAACCGCCGAGCGTTTTATCGAAAATCCCTTCCGTCCAAACGGCAAGATGTACCGGACCGGCGATTTATGCCGCTATCAGCCCAACGGCAATATTGTATTCCTGGGCCGCGCAGACGATCAGGTGAAGATTCACGGGTTCAGGGTTGAAACCGGTGAAGTAGAAGCCATACTTAGCAGACATGCATGCGTCAAGCAGGCGGCGGTCCTGGCGAAGCCCGATGGGCGCGGAGATACCAGGCTAATCGCATACGTGGTTGGGCAATCGGGCTCCGACATACACGACTATTTGAAGGCTCAACTGCCGGAGTATATGATACCGGCGTCGATCGTTTGGTTGCCGACGCTTCCGCTCAACGGCAATGGCAAATTGGACCGGAAGAGTTTGGCCGAAATTGAAAATGTTGCGAACGGGCCGGATACTTACGTAGCGCCGCGCACGGCTACAGAACGAACCATCGCGGCAATCTGGAGCGAAGTGCTTGGGAACGAGCAGATTGGTCTGGGAGAAAACTTTTTCGAGATCGGCGGCCATTCTCTGGCAGGCATACAGGTGATTTCTCGTATGCACAATCATTTTCACGTACGGCTGGAAGTAGAAGCAATCTTTGACTTTCCCACAATTGAGGAACTCTCTGAAGCAACTGAGATTGCAATCGAGAGTGGAATCCGTGAACTGCCAGTAGCCAAAATGGTGCCACTCTCACGCGACCGATACCGCCAGCAGTAGATTCTGAACATGCGAGCCGGCACGGTCCACGCAGAAATCCCCGCTAAACATGGATTCTCGTTATTTAAAACAAAATGTTGTGGTCGAGCCGCTATTCGATCAGTGGTACGCGTGGACGCACCTGATTCCGCCGGCCACTGCCAGCCGGAATGTTACTGAGCGGCACCTGAAAATTATCGATTCCTACATTAGCGATCCGGACCTGCATGCGGGTGCCGTCAAAAACCCTAAGATGCTGGGCGGCCCTTTCATCGATTACAGTGGGCAGAGGGTAGCCGAAATCCGGGCACTTCGTGACAGAACAACTACGGACCGCGTCCTGTTAATGGAATTCTCGGCCGCAATAAGCAGCCTTGGCGCGATGCTCCGTTCGGAGGCCAGAGGGTTCTCCCTTCAGCCACTGTATGCCAGGGTGCCCGAGGCCCTGCGCGGATATGTCGAACTGGTTTACGACCTGAACAACAATCCTTCGTTCCGGTTCCTGGAGTCGCTACTTTATCGCAGCAAGTATTACGATCGTTCGGCGCAAAGCCTGGCACTGTCACTCATCTGCGGCGACAACCGGCCGTTTGTATTGAGCACACCCAGGTTGGAATCGGAAGATACTATCGATCTGCGTATTCCCTTCGCCTCGGAAGTAGTGGATTGGCTTTTTGAGGGAAAGCGGGTTCCGCGATCCTGGAACGAAATTCGGGACACCATCGGTGTTCAGGAAGCCAAGGCCGACGTTCTCGGTTCTCTGTTCACCCACGATCCCCCAACTCCATATCGCACGTATTCAGAAGGAGGGATTCGGTGGCGCTACTTCGGGCACGCCTGTATTCTCGTCGAGGCGGAAGGAGTGAGCATACTGCTCGATCCGGTTCTGAGTTATACGTATGAGGCAGAAATCTCGCGCTATACCTATGAAGATCTGCCGGAGAAAATTGACTTCGTTCTGATAACCCATAATCATCAGGATCACGTTCTGTTCGAAACCCTGCTTCAGATTCGCCACAAGACCGGGACCATTGTTGTCCCGCCCAAGGGCTCCGGAGCTCTGCAGGATCCTTCGGTCAAACTGCTGCTGGAAAACACTGGATTCACAAATGTCGTCGAACTGAGAGAACTGGAGTCCATTTCTTTTCCCGGCGGCTCCATCACCGGGCTGCCTTTTTTGGGCGAGCATAGCGATCTGGATATCCAATCGAAGCTTGCTTACCTGGTGCGCATTGGCGGGAAGTCACTCATGTTTGCCGCGGACTCATGCAATATCGAGCCCGCACTGTATGCTCATTTGCATCGCGAGATCGGCGACATTACCGCCCTGTTCCTTGGAATGGAATGTGACGGTGCTCCACTCAGCTGGTTGTACGGTCCGTTGCTTACATCTAAACTTGATCGGGCCATGGATCAATCCCGTCGGCTCGCCGGCTCGAACTTCGAACAGGCGATGGCGATGGTCGAACAATTTCGGTGCAAGGAAGTGTATGTGTATGCCATGGGGCAGGAGCCATGGCTGAATTACGTTATGAGCATCAAATACACCGAACAGTCGCAGCCGATTATCCAATCACAACGCCTCATCCGGGAATGCCGCGCTCGGGGTATATGGGCGGAGCGCCTGTTCGGCGAAAGAGAAATGTTGGCATCCCGCGCCGCTTGAGGGGCCTGGACAACTCTATGAACCCAGTACTGAAGGCATCCATAAGGCGGCTCCTGCCGAAACAACCGGTAGCGCATCAAATCATCGCCGGGCCTTTGCGGGGGATGCGTATCGTCACGTCCTGGAATGACTATCCATCCGCTATTCTCGGCTACAACGAAAGCGCTTTGCTGCGATGGCTTAACGCGAACATCCACGCGGGCGAGACCTGGCTCGACATTGGCGCTCACTATGGCTACACCGCGATGGCGATGGGACGGATGGTATCGGCCAGAGGCCGCGTGTTCACGTTTGAGCCGACCCCCAGTACAGCTGGCTGTGTCTCCCGGACCGTTTCACTCAACAAACTGGCTCAGGTGACGGTTGTGCCGATGGCATTGGGGTATCCTTCAGAACTCGAGTTGAAGCGCATTGCCACCACTCGGGGAATGTCGGACAGCACATTGAAGAACGGCAGCGATTACGTGGCTATTTTCGTCACGTCATTCGATTGGCTTTGGCCGCGCATCTGCGAGGGAAACCCTTGTATCCACGGAATTAAAATCGATGTGCAGGGCATGGAAATCGAGGTCGTGCGGGGAATGGCGCGCTCCCTTAAAGAATGGCGGCCAAAACTGGCTCTGGAGGTTCACGAAGGGGTGAACCGCGAGACACTTTTAGCCCTGCTTCAGGACTGCGGATACGCTCGTGATGCTGCCCCGATAGAACCTGCCGAGGGAGAGACCACGGCGTTATTTCTGGATAACCGAAGCTACGAATTTTGTCCGAAGTAACGCAGGCGAAATGCGCTTCTGAAGTTCAATGGAACAAGCATTGAGAATCTTCCATCTGGTTCCGAACCTGAACTTTGGGGGACTGCAGAAGGTTGTCCGCCTGCTTGCCGTTTATCAGCGGCAGGCCGGCCACTGCGTGACCGTCGGGTGTTGGACCAACGCGAGCAATCATCCCGAAGCGGAAAAGGAACTTGAGCTGGCAGGCGCGGATATTATTTGTCTGCGCCGTGGATCTGACGGCGAGATGGCCTCGGATCGAATGTTTCTGCTCAACAGGCTCAAGGGGCATCTGGGCCGCCGCAATGCGGATATCCTGCATGTTCATAATCCATTCGGTTATTTCCTGTACGGCGCCTTAGCGGCGCGAGCAGCGGGCGGAACCCGAATTGTCAACACGATCCACCTGACTGCAATGTTCGACCACCCGAGATTCGGACGAAGAGGCAGAGCCGTGTTCTGGACCGCGGCCATGTTGACGGATGGTCTCGTCTCGGTCTGCGCCGACGTGGATACATTTCTTCGAAATCGATTTCTCTTGCCCGGCAGGAAGCTGTTCGTGGTGGATAACGGCATCGACCTTGCCCCCTTTTTGGCAGTGCCCGCCCGGAAACCTTCGACGGAGGTTATATTTGGCTTCGCGGGACGGATGGCGCCCGAAAAGAATCATCGTGTCCTAATTGACGCTTTTGCCCAGTTGTACCGGAGCCATGGCAATGTCCGGCTACGTCTTCTGGGCGGCGGCCCGCTGGAGACTACGCTGAAGAAACAGGTACGAGACCTGGGTTTGGATCATGTGGTCGAGTTCCGGGGTTTTAGCCACGACGTCCCGGGATTCCTCGGCGGTCTCGATATCTACGTGCTGCCGTCGGATTTCGAAGCTCTTCCTCTCAGTCTTCTGGAGGCGATTGCTTCCGGGCTAACCGTTGTCGCAACGAAAGTTGGAGGCGTGCCCCGAGTCGTCGAAAATACTGAGAGCGGCTGGCTATGCGTTCCCGACGACGCAAGCGCTCTGCGGGCCGCTATGGAATCGGCGCTCGCGGCCCCGGACCGCGGGACGCGTGGAGAACGAGCGAGGCATTTGGTAATCGAGCATTACTCGGCGGAGCGCATGGGTCGTGACTACGAAGCGCTTTATCAGAAGCTTTTGCAATAAGCGCGCGGCTGTTTTCCAGAAGGGCTGAATGCGATGGCTACCATCGAGGAAAACCTAAGGGTTTGGGACGAGTCGTACGGCTGGCCCGCCGCGGGAGACGAGTGGTCGGCGCATTTCGGGGGCACGGAAGCTTTGTGGTACTTCGTCCTGCTCCCACGGATCCACGCGTTCATTCCATCAGCGGTCATCCTGGAGATCGCACCAGGCTTTGGCAGGTGGACACAATACCTCAAAGCTCAGTGCCAGACCCTGATTGCAGTGGACATTTCGAAGCGGTGCGTGGAACACTGCCAAGCGCGATTCGCCTCCGAGGCTCACGTCAGGTTTCACGTCAACGATGGGACTTCGCTCGCCGCCGTTCCCGATTTTTCTGTCGATTTTGTCTTTAGCTTCGACTCGCTGGTGCATGCCGAAGCGGATGTCGTGGAGGCCTATCTGCGCGAAATCGAGCAGAAGCTTACCGCGGATGGCGTGGGGTTCATCCACCACTCAAATATCGGGGCCTACCCGCGACGGTTGCAACTGAGGGACCATTACTACAGACTTCCCCGCTCACTTCGCGAAAGAATTATCACGCCGGCAACGGTTTCCGCACTCCTGTCCATTAACCTGCAAGCGGGTCGCGCGACAACAATGAGCGCCGTCTTATTCCGCCAACTGTGCGAGAAGGCCGGATTGAAGTGTATATGTCAGGAAAGGCTGAATTGGGGCAGGGGAAAATGCCTCACCGATGCCATATCGATCTTCACGAAACCGAATTCCCGGTGGGACAGGGAAAGTATCGGCCTGGACAACAGCGAGTTTGTAGAGAGCACGGCTTTGACCTCCCGCCTGGCGGGACTCTATTGCCCCTGGTAGGCTCGCGCGGCATCTTGCACCATGTCGTTCAGCATCGGCAGTGCGACTTGCCTTTGGTCGATGGAAGAGCCCTGGAACATCCCAAGACGGGCGGAATAGAGGTCTTTGGGCAAGCCCTTCAAAGTGAGGATGACTTGTCGGATGATACGATTCTCCTCATGGAACCGTAGCGTAATGCCCGGAGGCAGGCCCGAAATTGAAAAAGTGTCGTCTGCCACGCGGTTCAACTGGAAGGCGGGCTCGTTGTTAATCAGGACCATCAGCTTTCCGTCGATCAATCGCACCGCGGCAGCAGCGCCTCTCGCGAGCGTGGAGAGGGGTTTCCCGATAACAAACATCGGCATGAATTCGCCGGGAATTCGGAAATCACAGTTAAAGCGTCTCAATTCCGATTCGGAGGCGGCCATTGGCTCACACGTTACGGAGATCCCTTCCGCCCGGCGGCGAAGCATGAAATCTTCCGGGAACAGACCCATGACGAAGTCATTGATCTGAACGTCAATAACCATATGGACGCGCACAATCCCACTGTTGTTTTTCACCGAATGCACCCGTGAAAAGTCACCGTACCAAAGCTCGCCGGCGTGCCAGTTCATTCGCTGTCCGTCTATCGTGAAGACTACATCGGGGTGGGTAAGAATCGGGATGTGCAGGCGTAGCAGACCGAACTGAAAGCTGGTATGGAAGTCGAAATGATCCTTGATATGGCCGCCTGGGGGGAGAAACAAGAGCCGCACTACCTCCTTGGGACAATCCAACTCCTGGAGGATCCTTTTGAAGTAGGGCGTATGGCGGAGGCGCTCCGTTTCCTGGTAGGTATCCATCCCGGGGGCGCTCGGGAAAACCGAATCCTTGCCGCCCATAGAGTGCAGGGCGATGCCGGTCCATTCTCCCGCGTGATAAGGCCCCGGTTGCGAAGCACGAGGGACTTCGCGCAGAACATTCATGTCGCGCAGAAGCAAATCTACGTCATAAGTTCTCGGTAGCCGAACGGTAACATCGGTGTTAATTGGGCTCATAACTCACTCCACTGACGGCATAAGCGGCCGGAAGCTCTGAGGCTAAGTCAATTGCACGCCTGCAGGCAGGGTCGAGTATAGCGCGAGTCGGCATCACAAGAATGCTGCCGGCTTCTTCAAATTGTCATCTCACTCACGTTGGCAGGAGTAACCCGCCGGTGTTGATGCGCTCAGAAACGCATAGTGACTTACCTATGGAGTTTTGGACACTTAATCCGTCCGATCTTGCGGTGGCGGTCATCGATGCTCGCACCGGTAACGAGTGGACTTATGGGCAGCTAGCCGAAGACTCGGCCCGAATGCAAGCTGCGCTTCCGCAATCCGGGCGCAGAACGTTAGGTGTGCTGATGGCTCAGAACCGCTATGAATGTTTCGTGGCATACCTTGCGGCATTAAATTCCGGCAGCGCACTGATGCTCCTGGATGCAGCTGTCAATCCCTCTCTGATAGGTGAACTTCTGCAGGTATATCAACCGGACTGGATCTATACGTCGCCGTTGCAACCTGAGTTTCCAGGATACCGGAACGCCGCATCGGGCGAACCGGGATTACTCGAGATCGAGAAACCGAGGGACATCGACATCTATCCCGATCTCGCCCTCCTCCTAAGTACCTCCGGTTCTACCGGAAGCCCCAAGCTCGTTCGCCTGACATTGCGTAATCTGCAGGCAAACGCGGATTCCATAACGCGGTATTTGCAATTAACTTCTCATGACCGCCCGATCACATCACTCCCCATGTCGTATTCATACGGCCTTTCGGTGATCAACAGCCACTTGAACGCAGGCGCGGCGATCGTGTTAACCGAATCGGGCGTTTTACAGCGGGAATTCTGGGGAGCTGTTGACCGTTACAGCTGTACGTCTTTCGCCGGTGTTCCGTATACGTACCAATTATTGCTAAAAACGGGGTTACTGAAGACCGTTGGCTCGTCCTTGAAACTGCTGACACAGGCAGGCGGGTTGCTCGAAGAGCGATACGCGCGGCAAATGCACTCGCTCAGCCTGCGGCGGGACTGGAAGTTTTTCGTGATGTACGGACAGACAGAGGCTTCTCCGCGGATTTCGTATGTGCCGTGTGAGCAACTGGGCCGCAAGTTCGGGTCGATCGGGATTGCAGTGCCCGATGGCTCACTAACCACAGACCCACAAACGGGAGAACTGATTTACACCGGTCCCAACGTCATGCTGGGATACGCGGAGAGTCGCCGGGATCTGGCGAGAGGCGACGAATTGCACGGGGTGCTTCGGACCGGCGACCTGGCCAGGCAGGATGCTGAAGGCTATTTTTTCATTACGGGACGTGCGAAGCGCTTCATCAAGCTCTTTGGCAAGCGCTTCAACCTCGATGATGTGGAGACGATTCTTTCGCGCCGCTTCGAGTTATCCGTGGCCTGCTACGGCCGCGATGATCTGCTGACCGTGGCTGTGGAGCAAGGCGGGAATCCGGAGGCTCTCGGCGTGGCGATTTGCAAGATATTCGGCCTGCCGCGAACCTCGGTCCAGGTAGTCGCGATGAAAGCACTGCCGCGAACAAGCAATGGCAAGCTCGACTACCAAAGTATGACTGTTAGCGATGTGGCCCGCCCGAAGGCGCTCACAGGGCAACAGGAGACGAAAACAAGGTGATGGGGGAAAAGATGGCCGGATCAGCAAATACCACGGAAGCGCAAGGTCGGACGTCAGCATTCATCGCGCGGAGTACCTCCGAAGCCGCGATTCTAGCGATCTGGGCTGACGTGTTGCGACACCCAGGTCTGAACGCGGACGAAAACTTCTTCGATATTGGAGGCGATTCACTTAAGGCGATGGAAGTGGTTGCCCGTGTAAGTGAAGTGCTTGGGGTCGACCTTCCACTCATCGCATTCTTTGAAGATCCGACGGTGCTCCACCTCGCCGATGTCGCAGACGAGTTGAGACACGACCAAGCGGTAACACCCATCTTGCCCGCTGCTGAGCGCCGCGAGTTCCCGTTGTCGCACGCGCAAGAGCTGTTCTGGGTATTGGAGCAGCAAAACCCGGGCACCGGGATTTATAATACGGCTCGTATCTTCAAAATTCGCGGCATGGTGCGTCCCGCGATGTTGGAGCGCAGTCTGAATGAACTGCTGCGCCGGCATGAAATACTGCGGGTGCGGTTTGTGCAGGGGACGAGTGGCCTCGTTCAGGTGGTCAATCCGCATGAGCCGCTGAACCTTGCGCTGAGCGACCTCTCCGCGATAGAAGGCGGCTCAAGAGATTCGACCGCTTCGAAGCTTGCGCGGGCAACCGTCTCCGAACCATTCAACCTGAGCGAAGGGCCGGTAATGCGGGCGCGGTTGATCCGGCTTGACGATAAGGAATGTTTGCTCTGCATCGCGTTGCACCACGCGATCAGCGATGGATTCACCGGCGGCATTCTGCTCGACGAGTTGGGCTCGATCTATGACGCGTTTGCGGCAGGTCAGCCCAGCCCCCTCCCGGAACCGGATCTGCAGTTTACAGACTACGCTTCGTGGGAGCGGGAATGGATGAGTGGGCCGCGCCTCGAGCAGAATTTGGAGTACTGGAGTGTCGCTTTGCGAGGCGCGCCATCAACGCTTCAAATACCGACGGATTCCGATCGATCTCCGGAATCGGGCCATCTGGGGTGTCAGCGATCGGTGATTGCCGATGACGAACTCTACCGGCAACTGCAGGCATTGACGCAATCGAGTGGGACAACCCTCTTCACTGTGCTCGCGGCGGCGCTGCGCATTCTGCTCTATCGTTGGTCCGGACAGTCGGATTTTCTGCTGGGCACTATCGCAAGCAATCGCAGCAGGCGCGGAACAGAACGAATGGTTGGCTGCTTCGTCAATCCGCTACCGCTGCGCAACCCCGTTTCAGATGAACTGAGCACGCTGGATCTGCTGAAGCAGGAAACAAACGCTGTAATGGAGGCCTTCGCGCATCAGGATTGCCCTTTTGCGCGGATCGTGGAGGCGGTTAATCCGGAACGTACGAGAAACGATAATCCGCTGTTCAATGTAGCGCTGCTGTTGCAGAACTTTCCTGTCATCGCAAGGAAGGGCCGCTACTTTGAGGCCGAACACGTCAGCTTCGACCCGCAAGTGGCACTGCTCGATCTGCGCTTCATCCTTACAGAGACGCCAGAAGGTCTCCGGTGCGATTGCGAGTACAGGCCCGATCTCTTCCGCGAGCGCACAATACAAAACGTCCTTGATGCTTATTTGCGCGTGCTGGCCCAGGTAGCGACGGCACCTGAACAGCTGGTGGAGCACATCGACATTTCGGAAGATCTGCGCCGGCACGGTGAGACATTTCGCGGCAGTCATCATAAACGAACGATCGCGGTCGCCGCCAACTTCACAGCTGAACCCATCGAAGAATCCCTCGCGTTCTGGATGGAGCAGCTCCATATCCCTTCACGAATCGAATTCGCTGCGTACAACAACGTCTTTCAGGAGTTGCTGGATCCCGCCAGTTCCATGGCGCGCAACAGGGACGGTGTCAATGTCGTGCTTATTCGCTGGCAGGATGGAGATGCATCGCCGGACTATGCGCGGGAGCTCGCGGCAGCCCTCAGGACGTCGGCCGAACGCGGATGCGCGCCCCTTATCGTTTGTGTGTGCCCGCCCTCGGTGGCGGCACAGGAACAAATGCTCGCAGCGGCATTGAATGGGCAGCCTGGCGTGCATTTGGTGACGCCCGCCGAAATTCTCACTTTGTATCCCGTCGAGAACTACCGCGACGAATACGGGGACGCTGTCGGCGCGGTCCCCTACACGCCGGCATTTTTCGTCGCGCTCGCTTCGATGGTTGCGCGACGGGCATACAGCATTCAGACCGCGCCGTACAAAGTGATCGTGCTCGACTGCGATAACACGCTCTGGAATGGTGTGTGCGGAGAAGACGGTCCCATGGGAGTGCAGATTGACGCACCCCGCAGAGAACTGCAGGAATTCATGATCGCACAGCGGGAAGCGGGCATGTTGCTTTGCCTGTGCAGCAAGAATGCCGAAGCAGATGTGGCGGCGGTCTTCGATACAAATCCGGGCATGGTTCTGCGGAACAATCACATCTCCGCATCGCGCGTGAACTGGCAGCCGAAATCCAGAAATCTGAAAGAATTGGGTCAGGAACTAGGGCTGAGTCCCGACAGCTTTATTCTGGTGGACGATAACCCGCTGGACTGTGCGGAGGTGCGCGCCAATTCACCTGGCACGCTGGTGCTGGAACTTCCGGCGAATCCCGCGAGGTTTCCCGAAATCCTTCGACAACTCTGGGCATTCGACCACTGGAACATCACGCGGGAGGACCGCCGCCGAAGCGAACTCTACCGGCAGGAGCGGCAGCGCGAACAATCGCGCGGAACGTCATTACCACTTGAGGAGTTCCTGCGCGGGCTCGAACTGAATATTGAAATCCGACCCATGCGGCGGGACGATTTTGCACGGGCGGCGCAACTTACTCAGCGCACCAACCAGTTCAACTGTACGACCGTCCGCCGAACCGAGAGCGAGATAGAGCGGGCTCGTGACAGCGGCATCGAATGTCTCGTGGTCGAAGTACGAGATCGGTTCGGCGATTATGGACTGGTCGGTCTGGTGATGCTTGCTCCACAACCCGATGCGCTTGTTGTGGATACTCTGCTGATGAGCTGCCGTGCCCTGGGGCGAAAGGTAGAGCACCGCATCATTGCAAGGCTGGGCAGTCTTGCGATGGAACGCGGGCTGGCGCGTGTGGATGTGATGTTTGCGCCTACGCCAAAGAACCGCCCCGCGTTGGCCTTTCTCGAGAGTACAGGAGGGAAATTCAGGCTCAGCGCCGAAGGGCGGACAAGCTACTGTTTTCCCGCTGAATATGCGAGCAGAGTCGAGGAATTGAAGACTTCCGAACCTGAACTGGTACCGCGTGAACAGCCGAATGCACCTGTCTCGTCCTCTGCGGCACATGCGGCGGACCTGGCGCGGATCGCAACCGACCTTGGTTCTGTCGAAGCGATTACCGGAGCTATACAATCGCGTTCTCCACGAATCACGGTCGCAACCGGATCGGAGAAAGCGCGCAACACGATTCAGGAGACGCTTGCAGCGATCTGGTCCGGACTCCTGCGGGTGAATGAGCCGGGCATCCATGACAATTTCTTCCTGCTCGGGGGAAATTCGATCCTGGGCGTACAGCTGATCTCACGCATCAGACAAACGTTTGGCATTGAAATCCCGCTACAGGCGGTTTTTGCGACTCCTACGATCGCCGGGTTGTCCGCAACGGTAGAATCCGAGCGCCGCGCGCGTACGGGCCTTCTGCCGGTGCTGGTACGGCGCTCGGTCAGGCGCTCGCGGAGCGGCACGGCGCCGGCCTCCTTTGCGCAACAGCGACTTTGGTTCATCTCCCAGCTGGAGCCTGGCAATTCCCTCTACAACATTCCCGAAATGAGGCGCATCCATGGCGTCCTGAATGTGGCGGCACTCGAAAAAGCCATTCAGGAGATTTTGCGCCGGCATGAGTCTTTGCGGACGACGTTTGCCGTTGTTGACGGACAGCCTGTGCAGGTGCTGGCTTCCGAATCATCAGCACAACTATCCATTACCGATCTCTCAGACATCAAGAACGGTAGCGAGCGCGTGCGCGAATGCACGCGGCTTGCTTTCGAGGAGGCGGCCCGGCCGTTCGATCTCTCAAAGGGTCCTCTGATACGTGTTGTGTTGTTACGACTCGCTCAGGAGGAGCACACCCTGATTCTTACGCTTCATCACATCGTGGGCGACCGGTGGTCGCTGGGTGTCCTAACAGAAGAACTGAGCGCCCTGTACGCCGCATTCAAACGGGATTTTCCTTCGCCGCTGCCACCACTACCAGTGCAGTACGCCGATTTTTCGGAGTGGCAGCGCGATTGGCTGCAAGGCGAAACTCTTCAGAAACAGACGGCTTATTGGAAGCGCCAACTGGCAGGGGCGCCGCCGGTTTTGGAACTCCCCAGCGATCGGCAACGGTCGGCCGCGCCAAGCCATCGGGGCGCGATTGAGGCGCACTTATTACCGGCCGAACTCGTTGAGAAGCTGGCCACGATCGGCCAGGCCGAAGGCGCTACCTTGTTCATGACTTTGCTGGCAGCGTTTGCGACGCTGTTGTTCAGGTATTCCGGGCAGGAAGACATTGTGATCGGCTCGCCCGTGGCGGGACGCAACTACACGGAAATTGAGCCGCTGATCGGCTTTTTTGTCAATACTCTGGCCCTGCGGATGGACCTGTCAGGCGACCCCACATTCGCTGACCTTGTCAGGCGTATCAAGGAAGTAACACTGAATGCGTACGCGCACCAGGATATTCCATTTGAGAAACTTGTGGAAGAGCTGCAGACAGAACGAAGTCTCAGCTATAACCCCATCTTTCAGGTTGTTTTCGCGTTCCAGAACGCGCCGATGCTCCCACTCGCGCTGCCGGGTCTGGCGGTGGAGCGTATTGCCCTGCATCCGGGAACGGCGCTCTTCGATCTCTCATGGTTTGTTGTCCCTGCCGGGAAAGATCTGATTCTCCGCGTTGAGTACAGCACGGACTTGTTCGACGGCTCTACTATCCAGCGGTCCCTGGAACACTTTCAGGAGCTGATTTCGGCGGCAGCGGCAAATCCCGGGTCGCACATTTCCGAATTGCCGCTTCTTACGACGGCGGAACAGCATCGATTGCTGGTGGAGTGGAACGACACGGCCGCAACGTATTCCAGCGAGACCTGTGCCCACTATTTGTTCGAGCGGCAGGCGGCCAAGACTCCAGACAATGTCGCGGTGAGCTTCGAGAATCGCAGTATCACTTATTTCGCGCTGAATGAGCGTGGCAATCAGATCGCACATTTCCTGCGCCAGCGGGGCGTGCGACCAGACGTATGCGTAGGAATTGCACTGCCGCGATCGCCGGAGATGATTGCGGGGATTCTTGGGGTACTTAAGGCGGGAGGCGCTTACCTGCCGCTCGATATCGATCACCCACAGGAGCGCCTGGCGTATATTATCGGCGACGCGAAGATTCCGATCGTACTTACGGACAACCACTGGCTGGACCGATTACCGCCGGCGCTTCCCGTGCTCTGCCTCGATCGGGATTTACCGGAAATCGAAAGCCAGCCGCGTGAAAATCCCGCAGGACTAAACCAGTCCGGGGATATCGCTTACGTCATCTATACATCCGGATCGACCGGGCACCCGAAGGGTGTCGAAATCGAGCATCGCGGGCTCTTGAATTTGATCGCGTGGCATCGACGCGAGTATCGCGTGGGTGCCGATGACCGGGCCACACTGATCGCTTCGCCCGCCTTCGACGCATCGGTATGGGAGATCTGGCCCTATCTTACGGCCGGGGCCAGCGTGAATATACCGTGCGAAGAAACCCGCAGTTCACCTTTGGAATTGGTTGACTGGCTGGCGCGAGAGAATATCACCCTGACGTTTCTGCCCACGCCGATGGCCGAGGCCGTCCTCGATCAGCTGAAGGTCCGCGCCTTCGCCGGCCTGCATCTCCGAGCCCTGCTGACTGGCGGGGATAAACTGCATGCCGGCGCGCATCCGGACCTTCCATTCTCACTTGTGAATCATTACGGTCCGACAGAGGACACCGTAGTTACGACGTTTGCGCGCGTAACCTGCGACCCCGGCGCTGTGCCACCGATTGGAAGACCGATCGCGAACACCCGGCTCTATGTGCTCGACTGCCTCATGAAGCCAGTACCCATCGGCGTACCGGGCGAATTGTACATTGGCGGCGCCGGCCTCGCGCGGGGCTACAGAAACCAACCAAAGCTGACTGCCGACCGATTCGTACCCGATCTGTTCGATCCACGTCCGGGAGCACGACTATTTCGGACTGGCGACCGGGTTCGATATCTCGCCGGCGGCGATCTGGAATTTCTGGGACGTCTCGACGACCAAGTTAAACTGCGGGGCTTCCGCATTGAACTGGGCGAGATCGAGGCTGTGCTCTGCCACCATGATGCCGTCAAGGAATGTGTAGTGCTTGACCGGGAAGATGCGCGGGGCAGCAAGCAATTGGTGGCTTATGTCGTGTCTCGCGATGGATGCCAATTGCCGGTAGCGGAGTTTCGGGAACTGTTGCAGCGCCAGCTGCCTTCCTACATGGTCCCCTCCGTGTTTGTTTCAGTTGAGGCATTCCCTTTCACGCCCAACGGCAAGATCGACCGCAAAGCGCTTCCCGCACCGGAATCCTCCGCATGGAAACCTGCCTATGTTGCGCCGCGAAGTCCGATGGAGGAACTCGTCACCGCCGTTTGGGAGGACGTTCTCAAAACGCCGGGGATTGGCGTTCACGACAATTTCTTTGAACTCGGCGGCCACTCTTTGCTCGCGACGCGGGTTGTTTCCCGAATCCGCGAGTCGACGGGAGCGGATCTGCCGCTGCGATTCATTTTTGAATCGCCCACAATCGCGCAACTGGTGTCCCGTATCGACGGCACAAGCCAATCCGCGAGTCTGCCTCCACCGCTGCGCCGCGTTCCGCGGGACAGGCCACTACCGCTTTCTTTTGCGCAGGAGCGTTTGTGGTTTCTCGATCAATTGGAGCCGAACCATCCTTACTACAATTCACCGTTCGCGGTCAGAATGAACGGCGTGCTGCGATTAGAGGCACTCGACCTTGCACTGAACGAAATTGTACGCCGCCACGATGTGTTGCGGACCACTTTCCAGGTGGAGGATTTCCATCCGGTTCAGGTGGTCGCGCCCGAACTCCGGATACAACTCCCAATCCTCGATCTGAGCACGTTACCGCGGGACGAACAGGAGACGGCAGCCGAAAACATCGCCCGCGAAGCGGCCCAGCGAATCTTCAACCTGGAGACCGGCCCGGTTTTCCGCGCAAATTTGCTTCGGCTTGGCGAACAGCGACATATTCTGCTGCTCAACTTTCACCACATCGCGATAGACGGATGGTCGCTCTGGCAGTTCGTACAGGAACTCGCGGTCCTCTACGAGGCACTTGGCGATGGCAAGCCTTCGCCGCTTCCGGAATTGGCGGCGCAATACGCGGATTATGCCATATGGCACCGCAATTGGATGAAAGGCGACGTTCTCAACGGGCTTCTTGAGTATTGGAAAAGGCAACTGGACGGCGCACCGGGGGCTCTCGAGTTACCCGCCGATCGGGTTCGTCCGGCGGTGCTTAGCTACAACGGCGCGACCGCGAGAATGGTATGCCCGCCGAGACTTTCCGACCAGTTGAAAGAACTGAGCCGGCGCGAAAACTGCACCCCCTTTATGACGCTGCTTGCGGCGTTCCAAACACTGCTCTTCCGCTATTCCGGACAGGAAGACATTGTTGTCGGTTCGTCTATAGCGAACCGTACTCAAGTCGGTGTGGAGAATCTGATTGGCTTTTTCGTGAATGCGCTTGTGATGCGCACCGATATGTCGGGCGATCCGACTTTTCGGGAGCTGTTAAAGCGCGTGCGTGCGATGGCACTGGACGCGTATGCCCATCAGGATCTTCCCTTCGAAAAGCTGGTCGAAGTTCTGCAGCCGGATCGCGATCTGGGTCAGACGCCCTTGTTCCAGGTCTGCTTCGTTCTGCAGAACGCGCCCCGAACCTCGTTCCAGTTGCCCGGCCTTGAAATCAGCGCAATGGACGTGCATAACGGGACCACCAAGTTCGATCTTTCATTGTTCGTGGTGGAAAAGCCCGAGGGGCTGATCTGCACTGCGGAATACTCTACGGATCTGTTCGACGCGAGTACCATCCATCGTCTTTTGGATCAATATCGCGCGCTACTCGAATCCATCGCGCGAACGCCGGACGAGCGGGTTACGGCACTGCATCTGCTTACACCCTCTGAAGAACACATTCTGGCCGAATGGAACGACTGCTCGAAGAAATACCCACGGCACACCTGTCTTCACGAACTCTTCGAGATCCAGGTGGAACGTACTCCTGGCAATGTCGCAGTCGTCTTTGAAGATCGGCAGTTGACCTATGCGGAGGTGAACGCGCGCTCCAACCAGCTTGCCCATCGTTTACAGCGACTCGGCGTGGTTCCCGAGACGCTCGTGGGAATTTGTGTCGATCGATCTCTTGATATGGTCGTCGCCATTCTCGCGGTGCTGAAGGCGGGCGGGGGGTATCTGCCGCTGGACCCATCCTATCCCCGCGAGCGTCTGGCGCTCATACTCGGGGATGCGGATGTTCCTGTACTTATTACACACGAAGCATTGGCCCACTCGGCGTTGCCGGATCTTTCCGCGGATCGCGTCCGCATCCTCCTTATCGATACCGATTGGACCTCGATCGCTTCTGAGCCGGCCGGAAACCCTCCTCGAAGCGCCCGACCTGAAAACGTCGCTTATGTGATTTACACTTCCGGGTCGACAGGCAAGCCAAAGGGATGTGTCGTCACTCACGCAAATGTGGCGCGGCTGTTTACGGGTACCGACCATTGGTTCGGTTTCGGTCCACATGACACGTGGACTCTGTTCCATTCGATCGCATTCGATTTTTCGGTCTGGGAGATCTGGGGGGCACTGCTTTACGGCGGCAAGCTGGTGGTTGTGCCTCTATTCACTGCGCGATCACCGGAGCAATTCCATCAGTTACTCGTCCAGCATCAAGTGAGCGTTCTCAATCAAACGCCCTCCGCCTTCCGCCACCTGATCGTGGCCGATGAACGGTCCGGACAATTTGACCGGCTCGCGCTTCGATACGTGATCTTTGGCGGCGAAGCGCTGGAGTTCAGAACGCTGCTCCCGTGGATCGAGCGGCACGGAGACAGGCCGGAACTTATTAACATGTACGGGATCACGGAGACCACCGTCCATGTTACTTTTTTCAAAATAGCTACTTCGGCCATCGGAAAGAATACCGTTAGTCTGATCGGGAGACCTATCCCGGACTTGCAGGTTTACATTCTTGACACAGAAAGGCGGGCTGTTCCGCGAGGGGTCATCGGGGAAATGTATGTTGGCGGCGATGGAGTCGCCCGGGGATATCTGAATCGTGAACAACTGACTGCCGAACGTTTTGTTCCGGATCCGTTTCAGGGTGATCCGGCGGCGCGTCTTTACAGGACGGGGGATCTGGCGCGTTTGCTGCCCGGCGGAGATTTGCAATATCTGGGCCGAATCGACCATCAACTGAAGATTCGCGGTTTCCGCATCGAGCCGGGTGAGATCGAAGCTGCGCTCAATAGCCACCCGGGCGTTCGCGAGAGCACCGTTATCGCCCGAGAAGATCAAACCGGAGACAAGAGGCTGGTAGCTTATCTTGTGCCGGAGCCTGGCTATTCCGGCTCAGACCAGGCTGAAGAAGGCGCGTTTGCGGTGGAACAGGTATTCCGATGGACGGAGGCCTTCGACGAAGCGTATCGGCGCGGCGGGGACGCGGTTGAAGCCACTTTTAATATCACTGGTTGGAACAGTAGCTACACGGGCGAACCGATCAATTCCGAAGAGATGCGCGTCTGGGTGGAAACAACCACGGCTCGCATTCGTTCACTGCGGCCAAAGCGCGTTTGCGAGATCGGTTGCGGCACAGGGCTCCTCTTATTCAGGCTGGCTCCTCTTTCGGATTATTATTACGCTACCGACATATCGCATACCGCTTTGGCGTTCTTGCGGAGCCAGTTGCGGCGTCCAGAGCTGAGCCTGCCACAGCTTTTTCTGGAGCGGAGGGCGGCACACGAACTCGAAACGGAACGGCACCGGGGCCAATTCACCACTGTGGTGCTGAATTCCGTCGTCCAGTATTTCCCCGATCTGGACTATTTCATGAGAGTGCTCAATGGAGCGTTGGAATCGGTGTCGGCAGGTGGCGCGGTATTTGTGGGAGACGTGCGCAGTCTGCCGCTGCTCGAAGCCTTTCACACGTCCCTGCAACTGCATAATGCCGCGGATTCTATGACCCTCGGCCAATTGCGGCAGCGTGTGCAGACAGGCATTCGGCAGGAGGGAGAACTTCTGCTTGATCCGGAGTTCTTTCTCGCGTGGGCGCGCCGGAACCCGGCAATCAGCCATGTCGAAATTCAGCTAAGGCAGGGGCGGGCGCACAACGAGCTTACGCTGTTTCGTTATGACGTCATTTTGCACGTTGGCCAGCCGATCCCCGCGACTAATTGCGCGTGGATGGACTGGAAGGCACAGGGCTTGACTGTGGCGAGGCTGCGCGAGATTCTCAAGGAAACGAGGCCTGGATTACTGGGGGTGACGAATGTTGCGAACGCTCGGCTATGCGAGGCCTCGGCCGCTGCGCGAATTCTGTCCTCCGATGAGGGGTCCTCCACAATCGGCGAACTACGTGCGGCACTGCGGGATTCCGCGGCAGCCGGTGTTGAGCCCGACGACCTTTGGGGCATCGAACTCGATTTGCCGTATAAGGTTGAGATCCGCTCGTCAAGAGCAGCGGCTGACGGCCACTGCGATGTTCTGTTCCGGCGGACCGAGCTGGGCAGCCTGACGCCATATCCGGCTGCGGTGCATTTTCCTGCTGAAACAAATGTTGTCCGCCCCTGGCAAACTTACGCCAACAATCCGCTGCGTCAACGTGCCGCGGGTAAGCTTATTCCTCAGGTGCGCGTTTGGCTGGAAGGGAAGATTCCCGAATACATGCGGCCCGCGTCGTATGTGGTGCTGGATTCTTTGCCCCTGACAGGCAACGGGAAGGTAAATCGGCGCGCGCTGCCGGTGCCTGAAGAGATGCGGCCTGAAGTCCAGAACGCATACGCTGCTCCGCGTACCCCAGTCGAAGAACTCATCGCCGCGGTATTTGCCGATGTACTCCGGATTGACCGGGCTGGGGCCGGAGATGACTTCTTTGAACTCGGCGGGCATTCCCTTTCAGCGACCCAGGTAGTCTCGCGTATCCGGCAGGCGTTTCAGATTGAGTTGCCGGTACGGGCACTATTCGAGTCCCCAACCGTGAGGGGTCTTGCCATTATTGTCGAAACCATTCAGCGCGGCGATCGGGGGTTTGTCCCCCCTCCCATTGCTCCAGTTTCAAGGGCCGCCGCCTTGCCCCTGTCGATTGCCCAGCAGCGGCTATGGATACTCGATCAAATGGAGCCCAACAGCCCCCTTTATAACGTGCCCCGGGCAATACGCATGACCGGCACATTAAACCAGGAAGCGCTGGAAAAGGCTCTTAACGGGATCATTCAGCGCCATGAGGTACTTCGGACAACATACCGCGTCCAAAATGACGGACCTGTTCAGGTGATCGCCCCGGAAATGCGCGTGCCGTTTCAAGTAGTAGACCTCGGGTTGTTACCGCCGGCAGATCGTGAACAGGAAGCGCACCGAATCATACAGAAGGAGTGCGGCAAAGCTTTCGATCTCGCCCGGGATGAAATGATCAGAGCAACTCTTCTCAAACTCGACGGGCAGGAACATATTCTCTTCCTCAACACTCATCACATTGCGAGCGACGGCTGGTCAAACGGCGTGTTTATGCGGGATCTCTCAGCGCTGTACCAAGCCGTTCTGAATGGCACTCCTTCGCCGCTGTCCGAACTGGCTGTACAATACGCGGATTACGCGGTATGGCAGCGGAACTGGCTGCGGGGAGGCATCCTCGAAGACAATCTGAAGTACTGGAAGGCGCGTCTTCACGGGGCGCCCCCGACGATTGAAATTCCAACTGACAGGCCGCGGCCGTCCGCCCAAAGTTTCGAGGGGGCATCTCACGTGGCGGTACTGCCGGCAAGCCTGATGGATGCTGTTCGCACTCTCGGCAGGCAACACGAAGCCACTGTATTCATGACGTTGCTCGCCGCGTTCAAAATTCTGATGCTGTATTACTCGAAGCAGCCGGACATCGTAGTTGGAACGGACGTCGCGGGCCGCAACGACGTCCGCACGGAAGCCCTGATTGGCTTTTTCGTGAACCTGCTTGTTCTGCGCACCGACCTGGGCGGCGATCCTTCCGTGCCTGAATTGCTCAGGCGAGTGCGCGAAACCGCGTTGGGCGCCTATGCCCACCAGGATGCGCCATTCGACAGGATCGTGGAGGAACTCCGGCCCGGGCGGAGCCTGGCCCACAATCCGCTCGTTCAGATTCTGTTTGTGCAGATGAGCAGGATGCATGCCGCGGCAGGCATGCCCGGGCTGGATTTGAGTCCTGTGCCGATGGATCTGCCATCGAAATTCGACTTGGCGGTATTCGCCGCCGAGTCCGCACAAGACACTACCGCAACGTGGGTGTACAGCAGCGATTTGTTCGACGCGGCCACCATTCAAAGGATGGCATTCCTGTATCAGGCAACACTCCGGAAAATGACGGCTGACCCCGGGGTCAGGCTGAACGTGCTGTTGCGGTTCCTCGCTGAAACAGACCAGCGGGAGCGCGAAACCGAAAACCAGGAATTTCAGAAGTTAAGCCTCCTGAAACTGAAAAGGACACGGCGCAGGGCTTCTGCTGAAATGAACGCTGCCAGCGGAGTGTAGGCGCCTGTCCGTTAACGCCCTTTTCCTCTGCTTCAGCACTCAAAGTTGCCGGTGATCCGGTAGCCTGATTGTGCTATCAAATAAGAGCACGAAGCTCGCAGCTCACGATGGCGCCGGATTTAAATGGCGCACCGCATGGGACGTTTCGGGCGTAGCGTGCGCGCGTGCCGCCCGGGCGGTATCTCGCTGTGATTTTCAATCCAGTGCCACAAATTGATGAATGACTTAGCAGGCACAAGTGTCGGCGTGGCTCCTCCTGGGGATCCTGCCGACGCCGCCGCAGCGCTGAAACAGCCCCGGACGGTAGTGGCGGAGACCACAGGCCTGGTGGCCTTGTCAGTACTGAGTCCGCTGATGGGTTTAGCCGTAGAGACGGCGCTGGCGTGGCGTTTCGGCACTTCGCCGGTTGTAGACGCTTACCGAGTGGCCGTATTGCTCGTACTCTTCGGCCAGCAACTGTTCGTTACTTCAGTGCTTCCCTTCGTTGTCGTGCCCATATTCGCGGAGTACAGAGCCCGCGGGAACGAGCGGGACGCGTGGGTTGCCACAAATTCTCTTGGCCATGTGTTCCTCGGGTTGGGAGTATTGATCGCGCTTTGCTTGTTTCTGTTTCCGGACTCGGCCACCGACCTCTTAGCGCCAGGCTTGATCGGCGTTGGGAGATCGACCGCGGTCTTTTTCATGCGCTGGTGTGGTCTCGCTTTCGTTCCCCTCTGCTGGTCGGGAATAGCCTGTGGAATCCTGTATGCGCGACATGTTTTTCGCGTGGCTCCGATGGCGCAGTTGTTGTCCAATGGGATGTTGCTGACCGCCATCGTAGCTGGCGGACGCGCGCTGGGTCCAGCCAGCATTGTTATTGGGGTGGTTGGGGGCGCGGCAGCGAGCGCGACCCTGTATGCCATCCGGCTGGCGATGGTTCGACGTCAATTCGCTCCGGACCTGCGGGCGGGGCACGTTGACATCAAAGCTCTTCGGAGGCTTCTGCGCCTGGCGGGCCCTTTAGTTGCTGGCGGCATTATCGGTCAGGTGAGTGGCGCCGTGGTGGCGCGTGCTCTGTCGCGCCTCGCAGCTGGAAGTCTTGCCGCATTCGGCTATAGCTGGAAGCTGGGGCAGATCGTTCTGCTGATTCCCGGCGCTTTGTCCACTGTTTTGTTTCCCAGGCTCTCTGAGGCCTTCCATTCCCCCAGCGTGGCGGAATTCAGCGAAAGCTATCTGAAAGCGTTGCGGGCACTTTTCTTTATTACGGTACCCATGACATTTCTCGCTTACTCGCTTCGCGAACAAATCGTGAAGCTTTTGCTGCAACGTGGCGCTTTCTCCACGTCAGCGGGAAAATTGACCGCTGCGATGTTTGGATTGCTGATTTTGGGAGCCCCCGGCAGCGCGGCGGCAACTTACCTGGAGAGAATGTTCTATGCGACTCAGGAGACAACTCTGCCAGTCATGGTGAATATCTCCTGCAGCCTTGTCGCGATGACTATGGTGACTTCACTTGCCATAAGATTCGGCGTGGGTGGAATCGCTTTGATCTACATGCTTCTTCCATGGCTGAACAGCACGGTTCTACTCGTACTCTTCCAGTACAAGCATGGAGGTTTCCCTTTCAGACCGATTGCTCTTTTCCTGATCCAGACGACGACCGTCGCTTGCGCATCAACCTGGCTCGGCCTCAGGTCGGGTGAATGGTTGACCAGCTTCATTGGTCTGGGTATGCTTCCGATGCTACTTTCGCTGGCCTGCAGCACCTTAGTAACAGGACTGCTGTACCTCCTGGGAGGCTCGCGATTGGGCCTTGGGGAAGCGATTGCGTGCCGCAGGCATATAGCAAGATACACAAGCTATATCCACAGTTTTTCACGAAGTCATTGACTGGTGACACAGACGCTGCAAAAAGCGATGAAGCAGCCCGACATTCTCAGGCGTACAAATGACACATTCGATGCGCACGGTTGCAAAGCTTCTAATCCACGGCGCCGTTGGAGACCGCCTGTATTCCAAATGGGCATCTATCCGATCCAGAAATGCGCAGATGCGGCAATTTCATGAAAGCCGGTTGTACCTTTGTCAGCGAGCCCTTATTGGACGCCACGGGACAACGGTCTTGAATGGCCCTTTTCGGGGGATGCGCTACACGGAACAAATACTGCTGGACCGTCTTGGAGGGCCCAGACTTCTTGGCTCCTATGAGTGTGAGCTGCATTCAGTTCTTGATGGAGTGACCTGGCGAAATTATGAAAAAGTCTTGGATATCGGAAGCGCCGAGGGTTATTACGCGGTTGGCATAGCGCGCTTGTTTGGCGGGAACGTTTACGCGTTTGACACCGAGCCGAGAGAGAGGGCATCCTGCCGTGAATTAGCAATTATGAACGGCGTTCCCGATCGGGTTGTAATTCATGACTGGGCAGACACCAGGACCCTCGTCTCTCATTGTTCGGGGAAACGTTGCTTCGTTATTTGCGATTGCGAAGGCTATGAAATCAAGATTTTAAGCAAGGCCGGGATACAAGCGCTGCGACATTCGGATTTCTTAGTTGAATGTCACGACAAAACGGTTCTGGGCGTTTCCGAGTATATACAAGCATCCGTAGCTCGGACTCATTCAGCCCGCAAATTGCATGCTCGTCCGAGGTTGGCCGCGGGGTTCCCCGAAACGCATTTCCTGGGCCCGGACGCCGACTTAGTTCTGAACGAAAGACGCGGCGAGGACGGGGTGACATGGCTGTGGTGCCAATCACTCGCGTGGGCTAAGGACGCCTAGGCACGAAAGTCGCTGGCGCGCTGGTCTTCGAATTGCGCCCGAAGTATTGGAATTGTGGTAACCGCGGGAATCGAGCAATTATTACGATCGACGATGGTCCTGGTGGCGCACCCGGACGACGAAAGCATTGGATCCGGTATTCTCCTTCAGAGAATTGCGAATCCTGGCATTCTTCTTTGTACGAACGGGGCGCCTCAAGTCGCGCGACCCTGGTATTCGGCCATCTTCCGGAGTCGGCAGTGGTACGCGAGAAAGCGCCTCAAAGAATTCCGGACAGCACTGGAGGTCGCCTGCGTGCGCAGAGTATGGACGACTACCGGTATTCCGGACCAACAACTTCACCTGTCGCTTGAGCAAGCCGCGGCCGCGATTGAGCGGTGCGTGATCGAGCACCAGCCGGAAGCAATCCTGAGCCACGCGTTTGAAGGCGGGCACCCAGACCACGATGCCTGTGCAGTGCTCGCGCGATGGGCGGGTTTGAAATTCTCTCTGCCGGTTTGGGAAATGCCCTTGTACCACAGGCCCATGCCCTCGTCGAATTTGGTCTACCAACAATTCCTTCGGTCCAACGGAGACGAGATTGCGGTTTATCCAACCCCTGCGGAACTCACCCGAAAAAAGAAAATGCTTGCGCAACATCGTTCGCAGGCTGCCGTCATTTCGGAGTTCGACAGCCGCCGCGAAGTGTTCCGCCCGCAACCAGCATATGATTTCGGCGTTAATCCAAGTCCGGCGCTCTCGACTTTTGCCGCTTGCGATCACATCTCGATTGAGGCCGCTCTTGAAAGCTTTGGCTCATTTCTTAAAACGACAACCTTTTGAGGTCTGTTTTGCAACCCCCTGACTCTGAACATCTGAATTCGAAACGATCCACACACCCCTGCGCGGGGCGGATGCTACTCCGATGAAGCTACTATTGTGGTCCTGTTCGTTTCATCCCAGCATCGGCGGAATAGAAACCGTCACCGGGATACTTGCCAGAGAATTTGTGACAGCCGGCCATGAGGTTACGGTGATTACGCGGACCGTGGCTGGTCCCGAGGACCCGACACAATTTCCGTTTAAGGTCGTCCGTAAGCCCTCAACACTTCGGCTACTCAGGCTGGTTGGTGCTTGTGACGTGTTTGTACATTGTCACCTGAGCCTCAAGGCAGCTGTTCCGATGCTGTTGTTCCGCCGACCCTGGTTGGTTGCCTATCACACCTGGTATCCAAACAACGGGCTGCGCGGGCTGCTTCGGAACCTTCTGGTATCGCGATTTGCGCTGAATGTCGCATGCAGCACAGCGATAGCCCAGTACACAGACCCCAAATGCATGGTCATCCCGAACCCTTATGATGACCGCATCTTCACAAGGAGTTCTGAATCGGTGCGCGATACCGAACTGCTGTTTGTTGGCCGGTTGATTCGCGAAAAGGGAGTACACGTATTGCTCGAAGCGTTGAGCCTCCTTGGTGAACAAGGGATGCGACCGCATTTGACCGTGGTCGGACACGGTCCGGATTCTGAATACCTTGCTGGAAAATCCAGAGAGTTGGGACTAAGCGATCAGGTCACATTCGTGGGACCGAAATTGGGTCCTGAGTTAGCGGCTATATTGAACAGGCACGAATGTGTTGTTGTGCCCTCCCTGTGGCGAGAGCCCTTCGGAGTGGTTGCGCTTGAGGCAATTGCTTGCGGATGTATCGTAGTTGGCTCGGAAGGCGGTGGATTGAAGGAAGCGATCGGGCCATGCGGCCTGACCTTTCCGAACGGGGACGCTCCGGCGCTTGCCAATACCCTTCGCCAGCTCTTAAGCGCGCCGGAAACCTGGCCAGCTTATCGCGAGCAGGCTGCCAGTCATCTGCGGAGTCACACACCTGCAGCGGTTGCCACCGTTTATCTGGAGGCTATCAATCGGGTGCGTGCTTTGGGACCGGTCGGACGGGAAGTGACCGCCTCGCAACAAAAGGCGGCCCAAGCCCCGGATGCAAACTCCCGACCGCCGGATCGACTGAAGATCCTGCTGTGGTCCTGCTCGTTCGACCCCGCCATCGGCGGACTGGAAACAATGGCCGCGATACTCGCACGGGAGTTGACCGCCAGAGGTCAGGAGGTAACTGTAATCACTCGGACCACGGTGCCCACGGCCCACTCATCCGTTCATAATTATGCCGTTGTACGCAATCCATCCTGGCTCCAGCTGATCCGCCTGGTAGCAGCATGCGATGTCTTCGTACATAATCACCTGAGCCTCAAAGTAGCGTATCCGCTTTTATTGTTTCGCCGGCCCTGGTTCGTGGTCTATCACTGTTTGTATCCCACGTCAGGTCTGAGGGGCTGGTTGCAGCCGCATTTAGCCCGCTCCGCACTGAATTTCGCGTGCAGCAACTCCCTCGCTAAGGTGGCCCGGCCCCAATGCCGGGTTATTCTCAACGCCTACGACGATCGCATTTTCCGAAAGTCCGCTTCGGCGACCCGTGGCCGTGAACTCATTTTTGTCGGCCGGCTGATTCTTGGCAAGGGTGTGCAGCTTTTGCTGGAGACTTTGAGAGTGCTTCGCCAAGAGGGCCTCCGCCCAAGGTTGAGTGTGGTAGGTACAGGACCGGATTCGGATTACCTGATGGCCAGGTCCGTGGAACTGGGTTTGTCCGACCAGGTGGATTTCGTCGGCAGAAGATCCGGTCGGGAACTCGCGGCGATATTGAACGATCACCAAATTCTAATCGCGCCTTCGCTGGTGCATGAGGCTTTCGGTATTGTGGCGCTGGAAGCTATAGCGTGCGGATGCGTGGTCGTTGGTTCTGAAGGCGGGGGTCTGCGGGAAGCTATTGGGCCGTGTGGCGTGACCTTTCCGAGCGGCGATGTTCCCGCCCTTGCCGGAATCCTGAGGGACTTTCTGCGCTCGCCGGAAACGTTGTCGCAATTCCGCCAGTTCTCCGACGCCCATTTGCGCAAGCACTCGTCCGATGCAATTGCGAGTGCTTATTTGGAAGAGATCAGGAGCGTCGCGCAGCGGAAGGGCAACCACCACCATCCAATGCCCGCCGGTTCGCGAAGCTCAGATCGCGCGGATATGAGTTCCAGGTAGGAAATGCCAATGTCGGAAGGCGATGCAGTTATGCCGTCGGCGCAGATGCCGCTTGAGGCGAGCAGAAATAAGATTGCTTACTCAAGCGGCGGCACCAGTGGTTTACCACTTCACGCCGCTGTGATTAAACTCATCCGACATTTGAATCCGGGCGGCGCCGCGGCCGATTTCGGCGCAGGTAAGGGAGACCTGATTCGCTCATTTTTGAACATGGGATTTTTTTCCTCTATTACAGGATTCGATCTCATGGAGCGGCCTTCCGATCTTCCAGTGTTCGTCCAGTGGCGACATGCCGATCTGAATCTGCCAGTCGGATATCCGGCTGACTCGTTCGACCTTGTTGTCGCGCTGGGCTTAATCGAGTATTTGGAAAACCCGTTCGCGCTTGCGCGCGAGTTACATAGTGTTCTGCGGTCGGGCGGAACGGCAATACTGACCACGCCTAACAATGAAAGCTGGCGATCTCTTATTTCGCTGGTGATGCGCGGTCACTTTGTCGGTTTCGCTCCCATGGGCAGCAATATCAACCTCACTGCGCTGGTTCGAAGAGATTTCGAAACCATTCTGCGGTTCGCGGGGTTTGAGAACGTCCGCTTCAGCTATTCCAACTCGGGGTTGGTTCCGAAGCTCCGCCTCAGTTGGCAGGCTATCTCTGGGGGGATATTGAGTGGCCGGCGCTACAGTGACGATCTGGTTGTCGTCTGCCGTAAACCATGAAGCGAATTCTATCGGAAATCGTGTGAGCAGTACCACAAACACAAGAGAAAAGTGTCTGTTTTGAAAATTTCTACCGGAGGTGCAACGTGAGCCATTCAGAAAGACGCGTTTGGGTATTTTCACTCGCGGTAGCAGCGAGTGTGAGTCTTTCAATTTCTCCAGTTACTGCCAGGGCGGACGATCAGACCAGCCAGTCTTCCCTCAGGGATACGGCGACTGATTATTTGCTGGGCCCGCAAGACCAGCTGGTCGTCAGAATTGCTGAACTCGAAGAATCGGCGAATGCACCCGTACGCATCGATCCGGCCGGCAACATCGACCTCCCGCTTGTCGGCTCTTTGCATGCGGCCGGCCTCACAGTTTCCGATCTGCGCGCCCAACTAACCCAAAAGTTCAGCAAGTATATTCGCGAACCGAAAGTCAGTGTCAGCGTGCTCGAATTTCACAGCTTGCCGGTGACGGTCATGGGACAGGTTAAATCGCCTGGGGTGCGCCAAATCGAGGGCCCCGTACGGCTCCTCGAAATTATATCCATGGCTGGTGGCTTGACTGATGAAGCCGGCTCCAGGGTGACAATTACGAGAGAACTCGGTTCTGGTCCGCTTCCCTTGCCCGCGGCCAGAATTGACCTCGCTGCAAACGTAACTGTAGCTCAGATCGAACTCGCCGGGCTGATCGACGGCAGTAATCCCTCGAGGAACATTCTGATCAGGCCCAACGATGTAATTTCCGTTTCGAGGGCGGACCTGATTTACATCCTGGGGGAGGTAAAAAAACCAGGAGGCTATACGCTGCATTCACACGCGACAGTTACAATTCTTGAGGCGATCGGTATGGCGGAGGGACTGGAGAAGACTGCGTCGCCGAAAAATGCTCGTGTTCTGCGTGCAGTAGGCGACGGGAAAAACCGGGAGGAAATCCACGCCGATATTGCGAAGATCCTTAGTGGTAAGTCTCCGGACGTACCTCTTCAGTCCAACGACATTCTTGTCGTTCCGAACAATGTTACCCGCGCCGTTGCTCTTCGCACAATGGAAGCTGCCATCCAGATGGGGACTGGTATTCTGATCTACCATGGGCTCCGGTAAAGCACCGCGGCTCCAGCATCAATTCCCTCCTGCTTTGACGGCTACTGTCACGTTCCGTTGGCTTTGAACGGAGCCGACAGTCACAATGACCGGCTGATCCCCAGCGCCGGTTCCAGGCGGCAATCGGGCATTTATCTGAAACAAGCCTGCCACCAGAGCCGGGGCCGCCCCGTAATAGGTCACTTCCGCGGGCACACCGCCAATCGTTACCGAGACCGGCAACACTGGTTTGGGAAGGCTGGTATCGGCGATCTTGCCTGTAATTCCGGGCGGAACTGTTTGCCCCTCGCCTGTGCCGAAGAACGCGATGGCATCTCCCGGGTGCGCTGGATTAGAAGCGGAGTTGTAACTGCCATCGGCGTTAAGAATCGCCCCCTGACCCTGCCCTGATGCATTTGCGGAGAACAGCGCCGGCGTCGCATCGGTAACCCCCATGAACAGCGTCGAGGAGGTCTGCCCGTTAAATTCCGCTTCCACCGTTGTAAATTGTTTTCCGGCTACCTCATAGGGCACGATGGCGCTGACCTGAGTAGCGGAAACATACACAAGGGGCGCCGGCACTCCATCGAACAAGACCCGGGTGCCCGACAGCGCCGTGGCGATTCGCCCGGTGGAAGGATCAATCAGGGCCAGAGCAAGATTGGCTGGCCCCATGTTGGATCCGGCCAGGGTAACTATCTCCCCTGGCGAAATCGGTCCCCGCCCATACCCCGCGGCATTCGCCACCGCTGCTAACGACACGGAAGCTGACCCTGGCACTCCAGGGTGGGCGGCGAAGAAGTTCCACAGGATGTCGTTCAGGGTGATTCCTGGCTGTGGGGCGCCGAAACTCGGATTGTAGGGAAGAGTCGCGGGATTGTTCAGAGCTTGGGTGTACCACTGATGATCGCCTCCAATCAGTTCATAGTGCGTGACGGCCGTCCCGTTCCGGCAGGACGTGCCGAACCTGGCGGTAACAGAGGTGTTCAGTGAACCGCCGAGTCCGGTGCAGAAAGTGCTCGTCGTCGTATTCGGGCAACCATTGGCCTGTGTCCAGTAACTAAACGTCGAATCCTGCGAGGGAACGCTGGAATGAGGAAGCGCAGAGCGAGAACCGCAAATTGTGAAGGGCGAGTTAGTGCCGTGAAACATCAGCACTGAGACCGGCCTCACGGGAGCCGGGGATGTTGTGGGATCGGAATCCGGAAATATTCCTTCATCGACCGCGATTGCGGCCACCACGTCCGATAGCTCGATTCCGACCCTATGTGCCATTTCTCCGCCGAGGGAGAATCCAGACACATAGACCTTGTTCGGATCAAAGTTAATGCCGGCCTTCAGCACAGCAATCAGTTGGCGGAGAAAGCCCATGTCGTCGGGAGGGACGGGAAAGAGTCGGGTAGTACCGCCGTCGTTAGCATCGAACTGCCAGATGCCTGTATTCCCGGGAGGATTCGTGGCGCTTGGAAGAACGACTGCAAAACCCGACAGATCGGCGGTGTCCACAATACCAGAATCTTCGTACGCTGGACCGGAACCCTGAGACCCATGTAAACCTAAGACGATTGCCCCCTGTCCGGCGACGTAATTCTTCGGGACATAGAGGAGGTACTCGCGCGTCAATCCGTTCCACACCAGCGTGCAGTTCTGCCTGCTTGCGCGCACAGAAAAATCGCAGGATCCGCCTTGAGCCACGGTCGCGAGACGCGGCATCCATAAGCAAAGAACAACAACCCGCGCAACCTTGTTCGTGAGTTTCCTGACGGCCACATTAACCCGCATCTACCCCCCGCGAGGTCGGCAATTACTATCCATGCGAGCGGGAAATACGGATTGTGCCCCCCAATCCATACTGGCCGCCGATTTCAGGTTCCCGCGAGTTTGCGTCTCGCAGAGCGCGTCGCCGGTAATGTCTAAGACGCGCGTTCAAGTCCGCGGCAAGCAGCGGTACGTTGCTTTCCTCCAAAACCGTGTTATGCGTGCCTTTGACATCCACCACATCCAGACGGGATGCTATCTTCTTCCACTTCAGGTCGAGCTCGCGTACTTTGAACAGCGGCTCCGTTCGCGCTTTATATAGAACGACATGACCTGAATATGGCTTCGGAATATACTTCGCCAGCGTAACGCTGAAGGTTCGCATAAATGCATTTGTGCTCTCCGAGTAGGCGCTGGCTGTTACGAGCGCTTTGGCCCGATATTGCGTCATCTCCTCCGCACTCCGCCGGGAAATGGGAATGCCCCCGATGAAACCCTTGAGTTTGCGGCGCGCCCGGCGATACAAGTCGCGCCAAGAGAAATTTCGCGCCAGATCGTCGGCGGCCCAGCGCGGGATATTGCGGATCAGCTTCGCATTGTAGCCGGGGCTCAGGCGGTGGCTGCCGGCGCCTGTATTGGCCGGCGCGGAATCAATGACAACCACGAGAGGCACCTCATGGCCGAGCCGTTCCAACTGCTGTGCCATTTCCAAAGCTATAGGAACTCCAGCGGACCAGCCGCCCAGGATGTAAGGCCCCGCGGGATCGAACTCAAGCAATTCCGCGACATACCTCTGGGCTATGCTTTCCACGGATGTAACAAACTCCGATGTTCGCAGCGCGGGCGGAATTTCTATTCCATAGAAATCCTGCTCCGGATTCAGAAACTTCGCGAGATGCCGGCAGCTGATGGCATCCCCCACCAGCGCATGAACGCAATAGAAGGCGGGTTTGGATCCAGTCTGATTGAACGGCAGGAAAAACCCGGACTTATTCGTCCTGCTGTCCCGAAGGTACGCCGCAATCTTTTCAATGGTGGCGGACCCGAAAAGAAAAGAAAGCGGAACCGTCTCGTGAAACTCTTTCTCGATCATCGCTGACAGTCGGACCAATAGCAGAGAATGCCCGCCCAATTCAAAAAAGTTGTCGGTCATCGCGCAGTTCTGAATTCCGAGCAGCCGCTCCCAAATTTCAAGGACTGCCATTTCCAGCTCATCGCGAGGCCCCGATGCCTTGTCCGGACGAGCAGTTATCGGTCCGGGCATCGGCAGAGCCCGGCGATCGATCTTACCCGCCGGGGTTAAGGGCAGCGTGTCCAGCCGAACAATGCTCGGGATCATATAGTCAGGCAGAGTTTTCTTCAGATGATTCTCGATCTCCGCATCCGAGATTTCGCGCTCGGATCTTAGCACTACGTAGGCAATAAGCCGCTGACCTTGTGTCTCGTCTTTCAACACAACGACGCAATCTCTTATTCCAGGATGACGGCCAAGTGCGGACTCGATCTCACCGAGTTCGATCCTGTGGCCACGTACTTTCACCTGATCGTCGGCCCTCCCAAGGTACTGCACGTTTCCATCCGGATTGAATCTTGCCTGGTCTCCGGTCCGGTACATTCGGCCCCCCCGGCGGAATGGATCTAAGAGAAACTTCTGGGCCGTTAATTCCTCGCGGTTCAGGTATCCCCGCGCCACCCCCAAGCCGCCTATGAAAAGCTCACCTGTTACCCCCACAGGAACTGGTTGCCGATTCCTGTCGAGAATGTAAAACTGGGTGTTCGCGATTGGGCGCCCGATGGGTACCGTAATGGAAACGTCTTCGGTGACCTTAAATATCGAGGACCAAATCGTGGTTTCCGTCGGCCCGTACATGTTCCACAATTCAAGACAGCGTGGGCGCAGCTCTGAGGCAAGGTCCGCGGGAAGCGCCTCTCCTCCGCACAATGCCTTCAATTGGGGCGCTCCGTTCCAGCCGGAATCCACCAACATGCGCCACGTGGCCGGTGTAGCCTGCAACACGGTCGCTTCTGAGCCAGCCAGCAAACGCTTCAATTTGTCCACCTGGGTTGCTTCTTCCCGGGAAGCGATGATCACCTTTCCGCCGCTGACCAATGGAAGGAATATTTCGAGCCCGGCTATGTCAAAGGAGAGCGTGGTCACCGCCAGCAAAACATCACCCGCACTGAAACCCGGCTCTCGTTGCATGCTTGTCAGAAAATTGACCAGGTTGCGGTGGGTGATCTGCACTCCTTTCGGCCGTCCCGTGGAGCCGGAGGTGAAGATCACATACGCCAAGTCATCCGGACCTGCAACACCCGGCAACTCAGACACCGCCTCCCGGTCAATTTCGGACCGCGTGTCATCCAGATATATCCTCTGAGCACCCTGTATCGGCAGAAGTTCGCTGATTGAAGGCTGGGTCAGGATGACGGCCATCCGCGTGTCTTCAAGGAGCATCGAGATGCGTTCTTTCGGATGCGCCGGATCGAGCGGGACATAGGCGCCGCCCGCCTTCAAAACGCCCAGAAGGCCTATTACCATTTCAATGGAACGAGGAAGAAAGACCCCCACCAGAGATCCCGGCTTCACACCGCACTTTCGTAAATAGCGCGCCAGTTGATTTGAGCGCTCGTTCAGCCTTCCGTAGCTGATGTACCGCCCCTCGTACACCACTGCCGTTCGCCGCGATTGTCGCCGTGCAACGGGGTTGAGCAGATCGTGAACGCAGGCGTCGTTCGGGTAAGCGAGGTCAGTAGCGTTCCACTCTTCCAGCTGTTGGCGCAGCTCGTAACTTCCGGGCAGCAGCATTCCCCATATAATTTGTTCGCTATCGTTTGCTGCGCCTCGAAGAAGGTTCTGCAGATGTTCGCCAATGCGCGCGATAGTGGAGGCGTCGAACAGGTCCGTGCTGTATTCGAAGGCGATCCGAAGCTTCGCCGCTGTTTCCGTAGCGACCACCGCCAAATCCAACCCGGATGTGTAGGTGGCCAAATCGGGCTCCCTTGCGACAGGTTCCACATTCACCAAATTGAACATGACCTGAAATAGTGAATGACGGTTGGGAGACCTTTCGGGCTGTAGTTCTTCCACCACCTTACTGAAAGGCAGATCCAGATTCGCATGGGCGCTTGCAACGACCGCTTGAACGTGTTGCAGCAGTTCACGCACGCGCAGTTCCCCCGAAAGACAAATACGAAGGGCGAAAATATTATTGAAAAGACCGGTCAGCCGGCCATCTTCAGAAGGGCTGCGCCCGACACCTTGCGAGCCGACGACAATGTCCTCCTGGCCGGAATACCGTGCCAGCAAAATGCTGAACGCCGTCAGAAGCGTCACGAACAACGAAACGCTCTGCGTCCGGCTCAATTCGATGAGGCCAGCGCGCACACCCCCGGGCACATCCATGTGACAGCGCGCTACGCCGAAGGCACGCATCGAGGTTCGCGGACGGTCCGTTGGCAGACTGTGAAGAGCCGGGGCGCCACCCAGGTTCTTCTTCCAAAACACAAGCTGATTTTCCAATATGGCGGACGGGCTTAATGCTTGGCGAAGAAGTTGAATCTGTCCATTGGGCAGAAACTTCGCGACCTCTCCCGTCCGGTACATTCGCTCGCCGGCATGAAACGGATCTTCGGGAAATCGCTCAGCGGTAAGTTCCGGGCGCCCCGCATATCCACGTGCCACGCCATCTCCTGCGATATAAAGCTCGCCGGCAACACCCACAGGCACTGGCTGGCGCCGCGCGTCGAGGATATATATCCGGGTATTGGCGACGGGCCGGCCAATGGTGGCCGACTCCGCCCCCGAGCGGAAGTGGTGGAATGCGGACCACACAGTCGCCTCGGCGAAGCCGTAGTAACAATACAGGGACGGGTCTGCGTCGAGAAGCCTCGCGCATAATTTCTGTGACAGCGCCCTTGCTCCAATCACTCGCTTTAGGCCCCGACCGTCGAACCCAGCTTGCAGCAACGATTCCCACGAATGGGGACTTGCATGCACCACGGTGGCCTTGCTGGCCCGCAGAAAGGATGCCAGCCGGTCGCCATCTTCGACGAGCGGAATCCGCGGGAAAGCAATGCACCCGCCAGTGATCAGCGGTACGTACAATTCGGGAACACACAGATCGGAGCCATGGCTCGCCAAGGCGGGAGTTACATCTCCGGGCTCCATTGCCAACTGGCGGCTCATGCACCAGGTCAGATTCACCACCGCCCGATGCGATGTTTCCAGTTCCAGGAGCTGCCCCGCGGATCCCGATACCAAGGTCACATAAGCTGTGTCTTCCGGGCGGCTTCTGCCTTCGCGTTTTGCATGCCTCTCGCGGGCAAAGCTTTCCCCATCTTCGATGCAGATTGCGTCCGGCGCCAAGCCGTCTGGAAGACGTACTCGTAAGCCTCGATCTGTTACCAGAGCATCCAGCTGAACCTCGCGCAGAATCCTGTGAATGTGCGACGGCGGATACGAGGGATCGATGGCAACATAAGCCGCCCCCGATTTTAAAATCCCCAGCAGGGCTACCAGCAGTTCCGGCGTCCTTTCAAGGAAAATCCCCACCCGTCGCCCCTGGCAAACGCCGTGCCGCTGTAGCCGATTTGCCAGATGATCTGCTCGCGCATTCAGTTCCCGGTAGCTAACCCGAGATTCTTCAAACAGACAGGCAGGCGCTTCCGGCGCCCGCTCAGCTTGCTGCTCGAACAACTCATGCACGCATAGACGACGAGGGTATTCGGTCTCCGTTAGATTCCATTCAGTCAAAATCCGCCGCCGCTCAGAAGGCGTGAGCAGCGGCAACTCAGACAACCTCAGCGTCGGATTCTTCACCACCTCTTCGAGCAGGGTCAGGTAGTGCGCCGCCATCTGTTCAACCGTCCGTTTGTCGAACAGATCCGTCCTATATTCAATGCGCCCGCTCATCCCCTCGGCCGATTCGAGAATAAGGACGGAAATATCGAATCGGGCTGTCGCAAGACTCCCATCCACAACCTGGAGTTTCAGACCGCCGAGCTCAAAACCATGGGGCGCCGCGCGCTGGGCGGAGAACATGATTTCAAACAGCGGATTGTTGCTCAGACTGCGTGCGGGGTTCAGTTCCTCGACGAGCTTTTCGAATGGCAGTTCCTGGTGCGCATAGGCATTGAGCGCGATTCTTTTCACCCTTTTAATGATTTCGCCGAAATCGGGATCTCCGGAAAGGTCCGTTCTTAGCACGACTGTGTTGGCAAACAAACCAATGATTCCCTCTGTTTCCGGGCGATTCCGATTTGCCACCGGCGTGCCAACAACAAGATCGTTCTGACCGGTGTAGCGGGAGAGCAGAGCTGCGAATCCCGCGAGCAGCGTCATGAAAAGACTGGCGTTGTGTTTACGCGACAGAACAGCGAGGCCAGCCGCGACTCCGGGCAGAAAGTCCAGAGGAATGGCCGATCCGTTGGAGGTAGGGACGGGCGGCCTGGGATGATCTGTCTCCAGTGCCAGTCTGGCCGGTGCCCCTGCCAACTGCTGCTTCCAATATGCCAACTCTTTTTCGAGGCGCCCCCCCTGAAGATGATCCACCTGCCAAACCGCATAATCCGCGTATTGAAGATCCGGCGGACTCAGGGGTGACGGCTTATCGTTCCGGTATGCTTCGTAGAGAGCGGCGAGTTCTCGCGTAAAAATTCGGCGGGACCAGGCGTCAAATACGATATGGTGCAACGTGAGCAGCAGGACATGAGTGGAGGGGTCGAGCCGAATCAGGCGAGCCCGCAATAAAGGGCCTCTGGCGAGATTCGGAATTTGCGCTGCCTCTTCCGCCTTGAGGCGCAATGCCTCTGCTTCCCGCTCAGAGTGCCCGAGATGCCCGAGATTTGTTACGGGCAGCGGAATCGCCATTTCCCCGGCGACAATCTGCCTGGGTTCTCCCTCATACGCCCTGAAAGTCGTCCTGAGGCTTTCGTGGCGCCTGACAATCTCATTCAGGCTACGCTCCAAAGCTGCCGCGTGGAGTTCCCCACTCAGACGGATCGCCCATTGAATGTTGTAAGAGACGTTTGCGGGATCGAGTTCCTGAAGAAACCAGAGCTGTCGCTGTGCATGCGTCAGTGGAAACGAAAATGAATCGCCTTTTAAGGCGCTCGCCTGTTTCCTGTCGACCGCTTCATTTTCTAACGCTTTCATCATCTTTCGCTCAGAGCCTCCAAGTGAGCGCGCGGATTACAATCCTCCTGGGGCGTCTTCATTCAACCTGATTACGGACGGATCCCTTGACCATGTCTCCCAACGCAACCACGATCTTGCGCGGGCCGACGTATGGGTCACGCGCGTGCGCCGTCAACATATTGTCCAGGCTAATCAAGTCGCCCTGCTGCCAATCGAAACGAATGGCGTATCTCTCATAGGTTTCGCCGATATGATCCATTACCGAGGATTCAATCTGCGACCCGTCACCGTACAACACGTTCCGAGGCAAACCTGCTTCCGTGAATATCGACAGCAGCGATTGCCGGACTTCCGGATCGAGGCAATGCACATGATGGAGTTGCACCTGATTAAAGAAGGACATCTCACCCGTCTTCGGATGGCGAAGCACTGCCTGGCAACGCTGTTTCACGCGCAATCCATCCGGCGAGGCCCACTCGCACGTCATTCCATATCGCTTGCAGGATCGTTCGACCGCGTCGCGATCCTCAGTTCCAAAAAAGCGCTGCCAGCTCACATCCATCCCAGGGTGAAAATTTCGAACGTACAATAGTCCAGTTCTCTCAAGCCTTTCGCGTATCCTCGCGTCCAGACCCCGGTAGACTTTCCTGCAATCCACGATAGGCGTCGCTCCGCCTTCCGCCGGCGCGACGACGCAAAAAAAGTTAATCCTGGCGGGCCAGCTGCCGAGATGTGAACTCTCGTTGTGATACAAAATCGACTTATCCTGCGGATAAGGCGTAGAAGTGTAAACATTACCCCCGACGCCTTCCCGCGGCAAATCGCCGTATTCTGCGAAAAGTTCACCGCACATCGAGGCCGCAGCCCGCTCGAATTCCGTCGGGGTTCTCAGGCCGAAGCCCCGGAAGAGAATGCCCCCATGGCTGGAGATCTTCTCATCAATGTAGGCCTTATTCACACCGAGCCATTCCGCAAGATCTACGTCAAAAGACTCCGGCTCCATTACCAGAGGCAGGAGTTCTCCCTCATTCAAAGGACGCTCCCGGACGGGATTCAGGGCAGACATATCCACCGGCTTCCGCCGGGCCGCGCGTGGATTGACAGAAAAAGAACTCGACATAAGTGGATACCGAAAGGGTACTGATTGTGCTTAGTCAGATGTTGAGGTACATGTTGGGCAACAGCTTGCAACCAGATTCATAGCAGTAAGTAGCCGCCCAGGGCGCTATTGAGCCCCAACCATGACGGAGTTTGGTTCTCCTGCGCTGGCACAAGGGCCTGAACCGCTGCTTGCGGTTCCCCCCTCATCGGCTTGTTCCATATACCATCGGTGCTGAAGAACCATCACCCCGTTCCAGGGCACCCTGCCCGTTCCGTAATAATCCGAACCCAACACCGTGACGCGCGCACAATCGTCGATCAGGTCGGCCTCAACGTTTGAGATATCCAGCCACATACGCATGTTATAAGTTCCTGGCGTCATCGTGAATTCAGGAATATCGCATACAAACACCTGCCTTCCCTGCCGGGGTATTTCACACCGGTCGGGCTCGAAGCAACTGTGAGCCGTGAAGACGCGCTGCCCAAAAGCGTTGTTGAAGCCGATACCTATGTCATAACTGGTGGTGGATGATGGCAGATCAAAATGAATTTTGAGTCTCAGCCTTTCTCCAATTCGCAGTCCGTTCATGAGAGGCTGGTCGTCGTCCGTATAAAGCTCAATCCGTTTCAGGAGTTTGCCGATGTTGGACTTTCGTTCCGGAGCATCCGTCAAATCGAAAACATGGCCGTCCGGATTGGCAGAGGTCGAAAGACTGTCATAGTAATAGCAGGCGGCCTCTTTACTGGGGCCTGCAAAGACCATTCTGCCGCGGTCGAGCACGATTCCCACCCGACAGAGGCTTTCGACAGTAGCTATATGGTGCGAGACAAACAGTACTGTGCGCCCTTCCCGGCTAACATCGCTCATCTTCCTGAGGCATTTCTTCTGGAACGCGGCATCGCCCACAGCCAGAACCTCATCGGCGATGAGGATCTCCGTCTGCAGGTGGGCAGCTATGGCGAACGCCAGGCGCACGTACATTCCGCTGGAGTAGTGCTTGACAGGTGTATCGAGGAATTTCTCTACCTCGGCAAAGGCGACAATCTCGTCGAAACTGGCCGCAAGTTCGGCTTTACGCATGCCAAGAATAGCCCCGTTGAGAAAGATGTTCTCGCGTCCTGTTAATTCCGGGTGAAAGCCGGTACCGACCTCAAGAAGTGCGCCCACCCGTCCGTGAACTTCGGCGCGGCCCTCGCTCGGATCGACAATACGCGAGAGGATCTTTAGCAGCGTACTCTTTCCCGCGCCATTTCTGCCGATGATTCCGACTACATCTCCATGCTTTATCTCGAAAGAAAGGTCCTTAAGCACCCACACGCTTTCGGGCTGGCGCGCCTTCGCGCCCCGCCGAAACGCAAGGCGTGACAATCCCTGTGAAATGGTGTCGCGAAGCGTTCGATATTTCTCCTGCGAACCGATTCGGTACTTCTTACCAAGGCCGGTTACTGAAATGGCTATGTCGCTCATGTGTTTGAGAATCGATTAGATCGTGTCAGCGAAAGTCGATTCCAGGCGGCGGAAATAGATCAGTCCGCCCGCCAGAAGCACAATCACCATTCCCGCGGACACCCAGACCTGTCCCCCAACTCCTTTTGCGCTGCCAAGAAGTGCCCACCGGAAACCTTCGACTACGCCGGCCATCGGATTGAGACCGTAGAGAGCGCGCCATTTTTCCGGAACCAGGCTGCTCGAATAGACAACGGGTGTGGCGAACAGCCAGATTTGAGTGATAAACGGAAGCGTGTACCGGACATCCCGAAACTGTACGTTCAGAGCCGAGAGCCAGAGCCCAATGGACAAGGCTGCCGCGATGGTAAAAAACAGCATCACCGGCAACAAAGCGATACCGGTGAGGCTGGGAACAATGCGGTACTTCAGCAGCATTATCAGCAACACGAGAAACGCGACGCCGAAATCGACGAGGCCGGCCAGGACGGTCGAGAGCGGAATCACGAGCCGCGGGAAATACACGCGCTTGACCAGATTCTGGTTGGTTACCAGGCTGGTCGCCGATTCCGACATACAAAAAGCAAACAATTGCCAGGGCACCACCGCTACATATACGAAGACAGGGTAGGGGATACCATCCGAGGGCACCTTGGCGAGGCCGCCGAAAAAAATACTGAATATGGCTGTTGCGAGCACTGGCTGAAGAATGGCCCATAGGGCGCCGAGTGCGGTCTGCTTGTAACGAACCTTGATATCCCGCCAGACCAAAAAATACAGCAGATCGCGATATTCCCACAATTCTTTCAAGCGCAGCCCGGGCCAGCGCCCCGGGGGCCTCATTACGGTTACCATTGTGCTGTTTTTCAAAGTGTGAAACCGGCCGCGGCCGCATCCGATGCAAACATCCGCACCGTATCGAGGGAAACTGCCGCCAGATCGGAGCCAGTCATCTTCATGGCTTTGGCCAGAATGTCATGCGGCACCGTAACAACATCGCAACCACAGCGGTCGGCTTGAAAAATATTCAGCACTTCGCGAACGCTTGCCCATAAAAGTTCCGCCAGGGGCCGCGAAGCGAGCAGACACTTGGCCGCCCGCATGAACGGCTCGGGATCGAGTCCGGTATCGGCAATTCGGCCAGCGAACACTGACACTACGGCGGGAACGGCGGTAGACAAACTCCGGGCGACCTCCGCGACCTGCGGGAGAGTCAGGATGGCAGTAACATTGAGCTTGATTCCTTCCTCCGAGAGAGCGCGGATAAGCGGGATCATCGACTCACCAGTTGTATTGGTAATGGGAATCTTGACGTAGACATTCGACGCCCAGGAGGAAATCGTCAAAGCCTGCCGGCGCATTTCTTCCGGCAAATCGGAAAAGACCTCAAAAGAGATCGGCTTGTCTGTGACTACGCTGAGGATATCCCTGGCAAAGGCTTCGTAGTTGGAAATACCGGCCTTTCGCATGAGGGTTGGATTAGTGGTAAGACCAGCAATGTATGGATTCTGATACAGATCCATCATCCCCTGTTTGTCGGCCCCGTCGGCAAAGATCTTCACCGCCAGGCGGTGAAGAGGCTTTTTTAACAACAAGGTGCTGTCCGCCTGTATCGGCGGCGGCGAGTTCGCGATCATTTCTGCCTGCATTTCTATGAACCTCCTGACGTGGAAATTATCAGCCTTGCCGCTGTTAGTAGATCCCCGGCCCTGAAGTCGGGTTGTGTTCGTAAACACTCGTTGTAACCGTAATCGATGAAAATGGTTCGGCAACCAGCCGCGTGGCCACAGTCGACGTCGCGCCATCGGTCGCCAACCATGTAACTTCGCGATAGGTCGATACTCAATTCGTCGGCTGCGCGGAGTAACATCCCAGGCTGCGGTTTGCGGAACTCTGAGGCGTGCTCGCCGGCATCATAGCAAACTTCCACGCGGTCAATCGGCAGCGCTTCGCACATCACGCGGTGCATGTCTTCAACCTCCGACTGATTCTGCCGCCCTCGGCCGACATCCGGTTGGTTGGTGGCGACAACGAGCAGGAAGCCCGAATTTCGGAGAAGATTACATGCTTCCCGGACTCCCGGCAATAGGCGAAACTCTTCACTTTTTGTCGGCGGATAGGGTCTTCCGTCCCGCACCTCCGCGGCATTGATGACGCCGTCCCTATCAAGAAATACCGCTCTGGTTGGCCGTTCCATCCGCTGGCCGTTTCTCCCGCACTTTTCATGCGTTCATCGCGGATAACGCCTTTACCGGTGTGGACTCCCACTTAGTCTGGTTGACCTTGAGACGCGGATGCGACACAAACAGATGCCAGACAATTGCCTGAAAGGCCTCGGTGTGTGGTGTTACGTGTTCCGGATTGACAGTGGGAATGATGACAACCGAATCGGCCATTTGCCCCGTGAACCCCCCATCCCGGCCGACAATACCAACTACGCCGGCTCCAATTTCCTTCGCGTACTGGATCGCGTGTACCAGGTTCGGACTGACATTCCGTTCGGCGCTGCCTCCACCGACGGACAACACCAGGATCGCGTCCTTCGACGAAAGCCGGCTTCCCCGGAGCCATTCCACAAAAATTGTCGGCCAGCCCTCGTCATTGGTACGCGCGGTAAGTTCCGATACGTTGTCAGTCGGGGCGTAGCACTCGATTCCACAAATCTTGCGAAAGTCATTGACAGCGTGGGACGCATTGGCCGCACTTCCGCCTACGCCGAGAATAAATAATCGTCCCCCGGACTCGCGTAACATGTAGAGCCGATTCACTACCGAATCTATGGCGGCGGGATCAAGCCTTTCCGCCACAGTTTTTACCTCTTTCAAAAACGCGTTCGTGAATGTCATCTATTCCCTTCTTCTGTTCTGCGATGTATTTTTGTCGAAACTCAAATCTGATTGCGCGGCTACTCGTTTCGTAATTCCCGCTCGTTCTTTGAGCCGTTGTTCGTCAGCACTTCAGTCAGAGCTTCAGTCAGCGCTTCAATGCCGGCGAACGAACCAATTTCGTAAAATCGCGTCTGCGTCTCATAGCCCGCCAATTGCCTGACGGCAACAAGGTCTTGAAGTACGTCGGCCAAATCGAACGACACATCCATTGGGTAGCTATCGAATACACGGGACGAATAGACCGACAGTCCGTAATCGATGTAAGTCATCCTGGAGGTGCGTTCCTTTTTGTCGTATGCTTTGATCTCGCCGTCCGCGAACTCGACATTACTCGTATCCCACTGATTCCGGTTCCTGAATACCGTCAGCAGCGCATCGCGCCCGGAGCTGAAGAATGCGGTGGCTACGGCTGTATAGTCGATCTGCAGATAGGAGTCGCCATAAAGAACGAAAAAGTTATCGCCCAGAAGCGGCAGAGCGCGCCTTATCGCGCCTCCGGTCCCAAGCAGGGTGGGCCCGTCGAACGAGTAGCGGATCTGAACCCCGTACCTCCGCCCATCGCCAAACGTTTCCTGAATCTGGTCGCCCAGGAAACCGGCGCACACGACAATGTCGCACAGGTTTTGCTCGCGAAGACTCGACACCTGATATTCGAGAAACGGCCGGTCGACTATCTTGAACAGTGCCTTTGGCAATGTTTCTGCTATTGGGCGTAGCCGTGTTGCAAGCCCGCCCGCAAGTATGGCTACTGGCAGCCGCGCCTGATGTTCTTTCAAGCGTGAGCCTCCAGAACCGCGGTTCCGCCGAAGCTGAATGAGAAACGAACTTCCGGCAGGCCGCAATCCCGCATCGCACGGCGCAGTCTTACTTTATCGTCCGTGTAGAACATGAGAAAGCCGCCACCCCCGGCGCCAATGAGTTTTCCGCCGAGTGCCCCGTTTGCCATCCCGCAGTCGTACCAGTGATTTATGGTCTGATTCGACATGATCGCCGAGCGCTTCTTCTTGTGCTCCCAATGCAGGTGCATAAGACGCGCAAAACCGCCCAAATCCCCGGCTTCGAGGGCTTTTTGGCTCTGTCTGGCAAGATCCTTTACAAAGTGGAGGTTATCGATCGTTGCCGGGTCAAGCGCGCGGCTTTTGTCGTCCTGCTCTTTCAAAACCGTGGAGGCCGAACGGGAATACCCGGTGAAAAACAGAAGGAGATTATCCTCAAGGTTGTATTGCGTCTCCTGGCTGATCTGCAGCGGCCAGGCGTTGACGGTTCCATTCGGACAATATTGGAAACAGGTGATTCCTCCGTACGCCGCAATATACTGGTCCTGTTTGCCCACCGGCTCCTTCAACCGATTGATTTCGATATCGCAGGCCTGCTCTGCGAGTTCGGACGGATGAATGAGGCTTTTTTTGTATGAGTGAAGGGCTTTCAGAAGTGCGGTGGTAAAGCTGCCGGAAGAGCCCAGGCCCGTGCCTGCCGGAATATCTGCCATCGAAGTAATCTCAAGAAACCCATTGCGCCTCATATCCAGCAGCATCATCGATTCGCGGATGATCGGGTGCTCTATCTCTTCGACTGACTTGATCCGCTCCATCTGTGAGTACTTGAGTATGAACTCCTGTTGAAAGGTGGGATGGAGGGTTATATAGACATATTTGTTGATTGCAGCGGCAATTAGAAATCCCGAATAACGTTCATAGTATGACGGTAAGTCGGTACCTCCCCCGCCAAGCGTAATGCGTAATGGAGATCGCGTGATGATCATGGTCCTCAGCCCGCAACCGCGGGAAGCCCCTTCCCGGCGGCGTTGTTGTTATAGATTGACTCGACAGCTTGTAGAGTGGCTTTTGCCTCTTCCAGGCCGGGAACGGGCGCGCGCCTCAGGAGTATGTCCTCGATGAATTCCCGCCCTTCCAGCACCCAGGACTCGTCGCCTCGCGGAAACTCATAGATCGTGGTGTCCGGTGGACCCATTTCGGGCAGCATTCGGTAGTGATACAAACGTTCGACCCCGTAACTTCCGCCGAGTCCTTCAATGTGCAATTTACCGAGCGTCCCGTAGATCTCAAGAGAGAACAGGTTTTTCCATTCCGTACAACTGACCTGCAGCCAGGCTGTTTTGCCGGCTGCATTACGCAGACTGATGAACGCGTTGTCATCGACCGGCATATCCCAGAAATAGGTCGCTGCGTGGCCTGAGACAGAGTTCCAGCCACCCATGAACCAGCCCGCGAGGTCGATCAAATGGACCCCCTGGTCTATCAGTTCGCCCCCACCTGACACGTTCGGATCGGCCCGCCATTCGCGGTCGTAACCGAGCCGGCCCCCGTGGCCGTATCGGCCCCTCAGGAACATAAGCGAGCCAAGGGAGCCCGATTTGAAGCACTCGTGTGCCTTCTGTACTGCCGGATGAAAACGGTGGTTGTAACCTGCTCGGACCAGAACGCCGGCCTTTCTTGCCAGGTTACTCAGTTCGTCGATCTCCTTTATTGAGATGGCGACCGGCTTTTCGATCAGCACGTGTTTTCCGGCGCTAATGCATGCGGCGGCGATCGGCGCAAGGCTCGCGTTCAATGTTGCGACAATCACAGCATCCGGGGCGGCCGCCAGCAGTTCATCGAGATTGTCGGTCGGACGACAATGTGTTCCCGCGGCGACCGCCATTTCGGCCGCCCGGCTGCCGATCACGTCACACGCAGCCACCAGCGAACCTGGTGGAAGCGCCTTGAAGCGCTTCGTCCCAATTACGCCGCACCCAACAATAGCGAACCGGACGGGAATATCCATCGTGTCTAAATCTCCTTAACTCCAGGACCGGTTCCGATCTTCGGGGAGAATTCTCCGCAAAGTGTAGATGTCTGTTTTACTCAGTTCCTCAACGCGATGCCGCAGGTCAGGCCACGGGTCCCATGGTGCGCTGATTAACCTTCCCGTAATTCCGTCCGATAATGTGGACGACAGAAAAACACAAAGCTCAGCGGCTCGCGCCATCGACGCGCCTCCCGTGGTCTGCTGTCGTAAGGCATGCGCGTACTCCACTTCGCCGGTTCTTTCCGGCCCGGCTGCGAGAGCTTGTGTCAACAGGCGCGTATTCAGGGCGCCCGGCGCAATCGCATTTATGTTGAGACCGGTGCCCCTTAATTCTTCGGCGAGATTCTCCGTCAGGCGCACGACTGCGGCCTTTGACGCGGCATAGGCGCCAAAGAATGGCCGGGGCGACGTTGCTCCCCCGCCGGAGAGATTAACAATCTTCCCGTAACCTCGCGATCGCATCCCTGGGATCAGCGCGCGGCACGGTAACAGGACGCCAAAGAAGTTTATGTCCATGGCCGCACGCCACTCGTCGATGGCCGTGTCCTCGATCCTTCCGACGGGGCCAAGGACTCCCGCATTGTTGATCAGAATGTCGATTTCACCGAATTCGCTGATCGATCGGCTTACAAGTTCATCAACCTGATCGTTGGAAGAAACGTCACTCGCAAAAGCCATCAGACGCTTAGTACCCGCTGTGCTGGCGTCCAGCCTGGCCCGTGCGCTCTCGAGCGCCTGGCGGTCCCGCCCGCAAATCACAACATTGGCGCCCTCCGCCAGGAACGCGGACGCGATCGAATATCCCAGACCAGAGCTGCCTCCGGTGATAATGGCGCTGCGCCCTTGAAGCTTCATCGGCGTCCTTCAGCCCCTTAGACCAGAGTGTGGAGTTCGCCGAAAACCCACTGATTGGAGTGAAGCCAGTCAACTGTGCCTTCGACGGCCGCCCGTATGTTCAATTCCGGGCGCCATCCGGTCTGGCGAATTCTGGACGTATCGAGATAAATAAACGGGTTGTCGCCAGTCCACCCTTTATTTCCGCCGGAATAAATAACTGTGGGAGAAAGGCCCATACGTTCACAAATCCAGCCGATCGAATCCCGCACCGCGCAGTATTCATCGGTGCCAAGGTTGAACACCGCCACACCGTGGGGGGATGACTCGGCGAACCCGTTCCGCACCGAGTGAAGTATCGCGCGCACACAATCTTCGATATAGAGATAGGACTTCCGCTGGCTGCCGTCGCCCAGAACGTGCAAGTGATCGGGATGGGTTTGAAGTTGCCGATAAAAGTCGAAGACATGGCCGTGCGTATAGCGCGGCCCGAGAATCGATACGAACCGGAAAATGCAGGCCTTGAATTCGAATCCTTCGCAGTATGCCTGAATCATCGCTTCCCCGGCAAGCTTCGATGCTCCATAGAGAGAAGTCTGGATGGGAAGCTGATAAGTCTCGGACGTCGGGATGACAGTGGCTTCGCCGTAGATAGACCCGGTTGAAGAGAACGCCAGTCCGCGTATCCCATTCGCTCTCATGGCTTCGAGCACGTTGAAAGTGGCCAGCGTGTTTTGCTCGAAATCCTTTGAAGGATGCTCCAGTCCGAACCGGACATCCGCATTTGCCGCAAGGTGAAATACAAAGTCACAGCCCCGCATGGCGCCGGTCAAAGCTGCTCGGTCGAGGTTGTCACCTTCAACCAGCATGTAGCGGGGGCTCCTCAGCGCGCTTTCAACAAATTGACGCCGGCCCGTTGAAAAGTTGTCCCATCCCACTACGTGTGCGCCAGCCGATAACAGAGCCTCCGCAAGATTGCTGCCGACGAACCCGGCCGCTCCCGTGACGAATACCTGCCGGGATGACCAAAATTGTCGCCGTTCCGTATCGCTCATGTTCCGGTTCCCCTCACCACCGCGGACACCGTTTTCATCAGAATGGTCATATCGGTTCGCATCGAGCGGTTCTGAATATATTCGAGATCCATCTTCACCCAATCGTCAAAGTTAGAAATCAGATTCCTGCCTCGCACCTGCCAGTAGCACGTAATTCCGGGACGCACGCTCAGCTTTCGCTTCTGCCACTGCGCGTACCGCACCAACTCATGTGGGCCAGCCGGTCTGGGCCCCACAAGACTCATGTGTCCCACAAGCACGCTCCAGAACTGCGGCAATTCATTCAGGCTGTACTTTCGCAGGAACTTACCCAGACGAGTTACTCGCGGATCGTTGCGGATCTTAAATACCGGCCCGCTCATCTCGTTGAGTTCGCCCAGGCTCTCTTTGCGCTGATCGGCATCCGCGACCATCGTCGTGAACTTATACCCGGTGAAACGCCTTCCCCGATATCCGACAACGTTCCACCGGTAGAACACGGGCAGGCGAGGCGTGGTGACCTTGATCAGAAAGGCGATAAGGATCATCAGGGGGCTCAATATTACCAGCGCTGCGAAACTGAGAATGACATCGATCAGACGTTTGGCCACAAGCATGTCGCTCGCTCGTTCTTCTTCCGGAATCAGCATGATTGATCCAAACGCGTGAGTCCCGCTGAAGGTAAGATCAAACAGTTCCAGCCGCAGCAGGGATTCGTGGACTATGTGAGCGGTGACCCGGAAGTAATCGCACTGCTGAAGGGCGGTTGCGAGCCACGGCGTATCGCCTTTCGGCACCAATATAATCACTTCATCTATCGGTTCGTGGATCAGCAGATCTCCAAGCGAGCTCACGTTGCCCAACACCGGCAGATCGAAAGTTAGCGGTACATCGTCGGCATCGACGAGACAGCCGCGGATCTCACACTGGCTGAAAGCCGTATCCCGGGCTGTTAAGTCAAGAAAGGCCCTTATTCCATCCGCCGCGCCCGCGATTACGATACGGCGCCTTGCGGCCTTTGGGTTGTAAAACCGTTTTGCGAGCGTTTTTACAAACGCCCGATAACCGGACGTCAATGTGAACAGCCAGATGAGATGGCTTACCGCGAACAGGCGACTGTACAGCGGCACCCGCAGGCCGTAAAAGATGGTAGCGATTACACCCGCGGAAATTCCGGTCGCCACCATCTGAACGAATATGATGTTGCCATAGTTCCGGGTACGAATAGGCCGAAGACCGCCGAGATACTCCAGGGTGAAACCCATCGCAAGCGCGGCTACGAACAGAATCCACGAGAGATCCAGGACTGAGGGCATCTTGGTGCCCGGCGGGGAGAAGTCTCCGCTTTCGATGAGAAATGCCGGCACGAGGTTCTGTAAGAGACTTCTGGTTGGCAGCAGCGTATAGTAAGCGATTGCGAACGCAACCACTGCGCAGGCAATATCAGCTAACCGGAAACTGATTCGTTGCAGACGTTCGCGGGGTTCCATGGGATCTTTGAGTGAACTTCCTGCGAGTCGAATGACGGCTCGCCTGCTATCAAAAGCGAATGCGATTCAAGTCAGGCCCGGGCCGCCAGCGTGCCCATTCCGAGATTCTCCAAATGGCCATTGAATCGGTCCAATACCAGTGACCGGTCGAACTGAGATTCGATCGCCCGCCTTCCGTTGCGCCCGAGCTCTCGCGTCTCCTCCGGATGTTCTTTCATCCACCGAATCGCTTCGGCGAGTGCCGACGGATCTTCAGGAGGAACGACAATTCCGACGTGATGATCCCGGATAAAACGGCCAGTCTCACTCTGCTGATTGACGGCCGCCAGCATCGCCGTTCCCGAGGCCATGTAGTACAGCAGCTTTCCCGGAAAAGCAATGTCAGTCACCAGAGCCCTTTGTGTGATGACCAGGACGTCCGCCGCCGAGAGTTGCTCCGCAAGATATTCTCGCGGCTGAAGAGGCAGAAAAGTGAAGCGCTTCAATGAAAGCTTTTGGGCTGCAGCCCTGAGCTCATCCAGATTGGCGCCTTCGCCAATCAGGCAGCACACTACTGTCTGGTCCGTTTCGAAAGCCGCAGCCGCTTCAACGTATGTTTGCAAGCCTTGCTTTCCTGAAACGCTGCCCGAGTACATTACGACAAATGCATCATCGGAGATTCCGATCCTGGCCCGAAATCCGTTGGCGCTTTTGTCCATCGGCTGGATAAATTTCGGATCGATGTAATCAGGAAGAGTGATCACCTTGCGCGGGGGAACACCCTTGGCCAGGAGATTGGTTCGCATTCCCTCGCAGATCACACCGATGCCTGTGGCACTCCGGTAAGCCCACTGTTCCAGTTTCCGCCCCAAACTCCAGGCAAGACTTCCTTCCCGCAGGGCGCCCGTGGCAATGGCTGCATCGGGTACCAGATCTTTGATATGCATGAACATCTTCGCCCGGCTCAATGCCGACAGCACACGACCTGTTATCGCGAGTTGTAATGGAGGCGAGATTACTACCACCACATCAGGTCGCGGCCCGGAGAAAAACCCTACTGTTGCTGACAGCGCGAAAACACAATCGAACAGGACCCGCCCCAATGCCTTGCGCGGGTTTGACGGAATGTAGAGATAGGTCCTTAAGACCGGAATCCCGTTGATCATCTCGCGCATGAAAACACGCTTCTGATAGCCCGGCCAAATCTTCCAGTTCGGCGCCGAGGGAAAACCGGTTACAACGCGGACGTTGTGCCCTCTGTCCCGGAGATACTCGGCTAATTCCGCAGTATACGGACCGATTGAAGTCGACTCCGGAAGATAGTTCAATCCGAACACGGCTATGTTCATATCAGCTTTCCATGCCCACTGAGCCGGTTGCCCGCGGCTCGTCCGAAGGACACACAGATCCGCCTGATCTAAGATCTCCCGTCAGCGGCAGACGATCCAAAACGGCCTTGATCGTTCGCTCGATTCTGAACCCGGTGTTTTCGGTCGAATAGCCTTTCGCGAGACGAATTCCTTTCAGCCCTGTTTCTGCACGCAGGGCCGAATCGTCCAGTAGCTGAATAATCGCGCCCGCGAAAGATGTTGGGTCTCTCGGCACAGCCATCCCGGCTCCCGACGCGGCAATTTCCCGGGCATAATCGAGTGTGTCGCTCACGACCACCGGAACACCGCTTGCCATGGCCTCGAAGACAGAGAAGCCAAAGTTCTCAGCTTCCGATGCCGATACGAGCACATCCGCATCGGCCAACGCCTGCAGCTTTTCCGCAGGTTCGATCGGGCCGGTAAGCACTGTGCGCGATTCCAGATTGTGGTCCTTTAGCCAGCTCTTCACGCGCTCGATAAACCGCGGGGGATCGGGAGGACCGATGATCGCAAGCCGCGTGTCCGGGCGTTCCGAGACCACGCCGGCCATAGCTTCAATAAGAAGGTCAAGCCCCTTCTTCGCATTCAATCGTCCGATCGACATAATGAGTGGCCCCTTGTGTCCGTCCAGATACCGGTCACGAAAAGCCCCGTGCGATGGCAGGTCGGCGAACTCGCTCGCATCAATTCCGTCGGGAATGATGACTGACGGCGTACGCAAGCGGAGGTCGACGGTTTCGCAGCGCTCCCCCTCAGCACTAAAGAACAGCACCGCGGCGCGATTCAGTATGGGCCGCGCGATTAGCGCATCGTACAAACGCTTCTTCCGCGCACTGACGCGGCGCTGCACCGCCGCAAGAACGCCATGCGGCCATAGACCATAAGGAACACCGTGTACCCTCGCCAACAGGTATCCCGCGAAAACCGGAAATGAATACAAGGAATGAAGGCTGACAAAATCCGCTTTTCGCACGTGACGGTTCAGCCGCCACAGCAGCATCGGGGAAAATGCCCAACTCCGGGCTGCCTTGAAGGTCACCACTCCGAACGATCCGGAACCATACTGCCGTGAAAGAGCCGCTTCCATGCTGGAGCTGAGAAACCCTTCCCGCCCTGGTGTTATTCCGCCACAGGAAACCAGCGCCACCTGGTGCCCTCTTGCCGCCACGCTGCCCAGAATCGTAGAAACGCCGACTAATCCAAGTCCGCCCCTCGCCGGGTTAGTGCCCTCCGCAAAACCAATAATGAACATAACTAAGAGTTAGCTTTCCGCGGCGACCACATCGAATTCTGACTTCACCTGATTCATGCAAAACGCGCTGGTTCGTCGCAGGTTCATTCGCGATCAATCGGCCTAAACTGTAAAGAAGAATTTCCTAAAATGGCGGAGGCGGTCGCCTTACCCGTTTCGTATTGCCCGTCGCCCCACCATGCGTGGTGCAGGCATCACACTATTCGTTGCCGCAAGGCAAAACCCCGTGAACAGCCACCCGTATGCATTCATGGTTCCGTTCGCGGTGATCTGACCGTTAAACATGATTATCCCGACAAATGTGAACAGGAGCCACGGCAAAGGATGACCGGATCGCAGAGTGGCCACCAGTGCCCTTATTCCCAGCCATAGCGTTAGAGCGATTCGAAACAGAATGAAGATGACGCCCAATACAGGACCCAGCTCAAGGACGTTTCGTCCCCAATCGGTCTCAGCGGCGCCAATCTGTTCCGCACTTGTGAAGACGATGACCTCGGTGCGCGTTCCCAGGTTCCACGCGGCGTTGCCGGCCGAACCGAGGCCAAAGCCCTGCGGTGGCGTATCCGGTATGAGCAGGCGAAAGCTGAACAAATCATAGATGGCACGCCCGAACACGCCTCCCGAACCGTAAAGTCGCTGCTCTCCTTCACCTGCGTCCTGCCACCGTTGGGTAAATGCCTGAGTGGCTTGGGGCAACAGAAGCGGAGCAGCCACCGCTCCAAGAAATATCAGAGCGCCAATCAGCGCCACAGCTTTGAGACCCGTCACTCCGGGAGTGAAAAACAGGCCCGCGATGGCCAGTGCAAAGACCACTCCGGCTGAGATTAGCGCGCCCCGGCTCCCGGAAATGGAAAGGCAGGCCAGCGGCCCTGCTATCGCGGATACGAGCAATGGCAAGGAACGGATTGAATCCGGACGCCTTGGCTCCAGCCACAAGGAGATCGCGATCGCAATGACGCTCACAGTGAATGTGGACATCCCGATGCTTGAAGTAAACGTGCCAAAGGGGCGGACAAAACCGCCCGGCAATCCCTGATTTCTATATAGCTCTTCCGGCGAATCACCGTTCCCGGCGTTGATCGGGCTTAGCGCCGGTGAAGTGAATTGAATCACAGCCAAACCTGCCATTGCCACGGATATATACACAGTTCTGTCCAGAATGGCTTTCAGTTCGCGAAGATTGAGATAGCGGCCAATTATGAATGCCAGGGGAAGGTAAAAAAAATAGCTGCGCCACCCGTTAGCCTGAAGCACGGCGGGTAAAACATCGTCGGCTTTGGCCCACGTACGCTGTGCAATGATCAAAACCAGACCCACCATGCCGAATAGACAGCCAACCTCCAGAAACACACTTCGCAGGCGTGCTCCTTTTGAAAGAACAAGAGCGTAGATCAACAGCACGAAAGGCTCCCTGATGAAAAACAAGGGACGACCCCAGTGGGGAAAGATCCACTTACGCAGTACGCCTTCAAAAAGCAAAAGAAAGTAAACTACCCAAACCAGCCGAATTAAAGAGCGACGGAACCGTTCCGGGAGCCCTTCCGATGCGGCGACCCGTTGCGTAAACAGCGGCGCCGCTATCGGAGCGGTAGAAAGAGTTTGGAAGTCAGCGTTCATTGCATCACATCAACCAACGAACATGTCAACCGATGTCAACGCGAATAGCGTGAATAATATTCGCTATCGTATCCAAGGGGGAATTTTCGGGAATCCCAATGGTTCAGAATCGTGCCCAAAACCTGGCCCTGAACCTCAGCGACACTTTGATAGGCGGCCATGGCCGCTTCGCGCGTTGTTTTGCCGGCCCGGACTACCAGGATCACGCCGTCAGCCATGCGACTCAGGACGCGCGCGTCCGGAAGCTGAAGAATCGGCGGCGCATCAATGAGAATGATTTCGAATCTTTGCTTGAGAGTGGCCAGGAGTTCCGGAAGACGTTCCGCGAACAGGGTCTTTCCGACGTCACGAACCGCGGGCCCACTTACGAGCACGTGCAGATGTTCCGAGATTGTGCTCTTGATCGAATCAGAAATCATCGGTTCAACGGGGTCGGTGCTCTGCAGAATACTACTAACCCCGAAAGCGTTATCGAGCCCGAACACGGTGTGAAGCCGGGACCTCCGAAGATCGGCATCAATCAAAAGGACTTTCACGCCTATCTCGGCCAGGGCCAGCGCCAAATTACACGCCACAGTCGTCTTTCCCTCTCCTGGACTTGCACTGCTCATCACGATAGTCCGGGAACCATAGCTCGCGATATCGGGAAAAATAACATGCGGAATCACCACCCGAAATGCTTCCGCCATCATGGAAGACTTCCGGTGCAAAGTTATGAGCGCTGGACAATCCACTGGCGCCGGGCTTTCAGCCGCATCAAAAAGGCCCGGCAGCAGTCGCCTCTTGGTTGTTGCGTTTTTCGGTTCGCAGAGAGCTCTGGTCGCCCTCCTGCTGTCGCTCGGAATGACCCCCAATTCCGGCACATTCAACCAGAGAGGCGTCTGCCCCGGACTTTGGAGACTTCGATTTGTCCGCTCACGCAGCAGAGCCAAAGTAAATCCCAAAAACATTCCGGTAAGAAGACCGATGCCGAGATTCACCTTCCATGCGGGCTTGTACGGAGCGCCAGGAATCGCCGCCTTATCGACAACACGAATATTTGAGGCACGGAGCGCAGAGGCAATGCCGGCTTGCTTGACGCGTTCGAGCATCGCGTCGAACAATTGGCGATTACTTTCGACGTCTCGTTTAAGAATGCTGTATCGAATCGATTTTTCGCTCTCGCCGGTTACGGTTTGTACCTGGCTCGAATAGTCGGTCTTCAGCAGACCCTCGCGCGTCATCGCCTCCGTGTAGTCGTTCTTAATCCTGGCCAGAACCGCGTTGCGCTCCGCCGCGAAAGCTGCTTCCAGAGTGCGGACCTGAGCCCGCAGCCGTTGCACTTTGGGATAGTCCGCCGTATACAGAACAGTTAAGTCAGCAATCTCCCGCTGCAGGTCCGTCAGCTTAGCGCTGTACTCATGAAGCGCAGCATCGTTGATAATATCGGCCAAACCCTCAGGGGAACTGGAATTCGCAACCTCATATCGCGATTGCTTTGCCATCCGTTCTGCCGTAGCCGCGGACAGCGTCTGTTGCAACTGTTTCAACTTGTCTTCGGAAACATTAGTCGAGGCTTTGCCTTCGCCGTCCGTAAACAGAAGACCGGCGTCGCGCGCATAGGCCTGCAAAGTCGCCTGTGACTGCTCCAGTGTGGCGCGGGTTTTCTCCAGCTGTACACCGAGCCAATCGCCGGTACGCTGACTCATTTTCCAGCGCGATTCTATATTGTCATCGATAAATTCTTCCGCCAGAACATTCGCAAAGTCCGCAGCCAGGCGCGGATCTGTGGAGTCAACACTGACATCGATCACTCGTGTTTGCCCGCTTGCATGAACCCGGACGGAACCGGCCGCGGCCTCCATCAGCGTATCGCGCGAAATCGTTATTACGGGCTCCGGCAGACCGAATAGCCGACGCCATGGCACCGGGGAGTGGCTCCTGATTCGCTGAACTTCCGGTCTCTGTTCACTCAGCCTGGCGGTGGTCCTTTCAATTAGAGGCGTGCTCTGCAAAAGTCTGACCTGCGTCTGCATGTCGTTCAGTGCATAGTAAGTCTGATTTGATTGCGCCTTTAGGTTGGGAAAGTCCTGATTGATATCCTGAACCTCAAGCGACACCTGAGCTTGGTAAGTGTTCTGCTGGTTGGCGGTAACCAGCAGTCCAATTAGCCCGGCGCACAAAGTAACCGCGAGGATAAAGCCTTTTCGCCAGATTAAAATTCGCCAATAGTCTGCCAGGCCCTGTTGGGTACTGTGCTCTGTCGGCTCTGACCCGGCATATCGATACGTGTGCGAATCGATATCTGCCACCGACGCCGTTGGTGGCGTACGACCCGGCATGTGCCTTCGCGACTGTCGCCCGCGTTGTCCATTGCCGGGCAGAAATTGCTCGCCAGCATTCGAGGCCGGCGCATATCTGGCGGAGCCCGGACGAGGGGGTTCCCCATCGGATGCCCTTTCCAATAATTGCTCGGCCCGGCGAAGAGCGTCGTGCATTCGGCTCATGATAGAGGCCAGCTCCTGATCGTCATTGTCAATGAGCGCGCGCCCGGGATGGCTCTAACCAACAGGCATCCTCATACCCGAATTCCCGCATGGGCAGTTCCATCCGCACCGCTTTGAACCGGGCGAAGCCATTCCCGATCGATCTCTACCGCGAGTGAGCGTTGGAGCAGCGTGATGGACACAATCAGCTTCAGTTTGTCGTCGACGTTCAAAACAATCCCTTCCACGCTGGCCAACGGTCCACGTTCTATAAAAACGCGGGAACCAACGGTCACGTGCGGAGAGGGTTGCGCGGGAATTCCCGAACGGAGAGCAACCTGAATCGCATTGATCTCCGCATCAGGCACCTCAATCGGTGAATTCCCCGTCCCCAATATCGAAATAAAGCCGGGCGTAGTCACGATCGGCATGATTCCCTTTTCGATCGCCAGCCGGCAGAACAGATAGCCCGGAAACAACGGGCAGTCGACCGCTTTGATCCTGTCAGACCACTGCCGCCGGGTTCGGTAGACCGGCAGGAACTCTTCGAATCCCTTCGCTCGCAGAGCCACCGACGCCAGCTTTTCAAATTTGGACCGGACCCGAATGGCATACCACGGTAACAATTGCTCGTTAACGTCAGCAGCCGGCACCAGTTGGTTATCTTCGAACCGTGAATTAAGAACCTGTGTCGACAAGAACTCCTCCATATAAGTGTTGGCCCCTGTTCTCGTAATGAGATGTCCTGGCGCCGAAGCCTGATCACATTACCGCCGCCACATAAGTGGTGAGCGTTCCAGATACCGATCGGCATCTGTCAGTTGGCAAAGCAATAAGTCAAAAGGCCGTTACCAGGCGGCTTTCACTGGCGCCGGCTGTACCGCATTTGTCAGACCGTTCCGCCACGCCCCTATAGATTTCGGCGATCTCACGTGAAAATGCGGCGAGACTCAAAGACCGCTCAGCTCGTTCGCGCGCGGATATTGACATCGCCTGGCGGCGGGTTGCATCTGCGAGTAATTCGCGCATAGCAGTTTTCAGCGCGGTTACATCGCCAGTTGGAAACACGAGACCTTCAATTCCAGATCGCACGGCAGACGTGCTGTTACTCGAAACAATACACGGCAGACCGCATCCGAGTGCCTCATAAATGGCCGCACAACCTCCTTCGGCAAGCGACGGATGAACGAGTAAGTCTGCCTGTTGATAAAACGAGATTAACTCTTTCTTTTTTAGGTGACCCAAGGCGCGGCAGTTCGGCGTGCCGGCTATGGAAGTCAGCAGTTCCGGGGGGGCCGAATGCGTATTACCCGCCAACAACAGCTCCGCTCCGTCGGGATTTAGCTCTTTCCATGCCTGAAGCAGGTGGTGGACACCCTTTCGCCGGTTGAGTTGCCCAACAAAGATCACCCGCAGCCGCCCAGGCAAGCGAGTTCCCGCGCGGGGGCGGAATTCTTCGGTATCGAGCCCAAGATGGATGCGAAGGATCCGGCTTGCCGGGAATCCCAATGCCTCCATTGTCCGCACGCCGAATTCAGATTGCACGAGAACGAAGTCCGCTTCCGCTAATTCTTTTTTCAGACCTGAAATATCATTCGGCAAATCCGACTCCGAAACTCCCCACTTCGACATCTGGGCTTGGTCGGCCAATAGCGGAGGCAATGTTACCTCCAGGATTCGCGTCATACCCTTGGACCGTGCGGCCCGCAGCGTTCGTAGACTGCATTCGATAAAGCAGTGAATTAGTACAGTCCGGTTTGACCTGCGGCGGAACTGAATCCAGCGTGCGGCCAGCCAATCCCAGATCGCCCACCACGTGCGAAGAGACAACACCCCGGCCTTATACGCGCACTCCAGCGCCGGCCCGAAAAGTGTAGTGACATTATCCGGACTTAAACCTTCCATTCGGCGCAGCTCCAGCAGTTCTGTCATCGCCGTGCGCCGGCGGGCAGGAAGCCACCGCGTCAGAAAATATGGAAAAGAGTTCGGCTTATAGTACAGGCCTGTTAACAAGGTGACGTTAATACCCATTTGCTCGGCGCCCCGCGGTCGGTGATACACAATCGCCTGCCTCGCCGGATGAGAAACGATCACGCTGAAGTTATCGCTCAAGAGCACATATCCTTGCCCCTGTGCAGAGGCTTGTAAATGAATTCCGCGCCAGGAACTGCAAATACCGAAGATAAGCCACGCAGGTGTTAGCTGGACAATAGCCGCGCGCGCAAGCTCCGCCATTCTTACTACAATCCCGTTGCAAATCCAGACTTTTTCGCCTCATCGTCACTACTTGCTCAGTGTGATGCAGAGAATTGTTATGCGGTAAATGAATCGTAGTCGAGTATTATTCAAAGGTCAAGTACTATCACCAGACCCCTTTGTATAGCACTTCACCCGGTGCGATTGGGACTTCAGCAGCGGTAATAATGCGTACTCCATAACTTAGTAAATACGCGACGTTTGACCCGCGACTGTGCTTTCTGTTCCCAAGAAGTTTTCGGCAAGTTGTTTGCGGCCAGTACAGGTCACTCGAAACGTAATTTATGTACCCCTGCGGGAGCTCGTCCACCGCGGTACTTTCGTAATAACACAGGAGCGAAAGACGCGTGTAAAGAAACACAAGAAAACAGTTGGTCGCCATACTGCAACACCTGCCGCGGCCCTCCGGACGGCTGAGGTGCGCCTCCGGCCAGAACATAAAAGCGATTAAATTGGCCAAATACGAGCCCAAACGGAAACATGACAGACTGTATTAGAACTAATTCCGCTGAAGCGGCACATCGCGAGCTGTAGAGTCAGCAGCGGTACTTACGCGAATGTGCGCATTGTGAACATGCCGGGTGAGCGCGACCCAGCCAACCCACCGCCAGGCATTGCTGATGAAACTTAGGCGACCAGCGCATGTGATGCAGGTCGGCCGATCCAGTGGACCGGCACCGGTCCCTTAACCAGCGAGGAAAGGACGTGTGGTGCTGCTCCGCGCCTTCCACGCTGACGCTGGCCAACCACCAGTGCCGTCCCGACGGTCGCGGTCTCTGCATGGCTTTGCCGGAACGCCGCTGGCCCTGAGGATCAAGCTGGCCGCATGGCGCCGGCAGAGATCTCGAAAGATAAGCGAAACTCCCTTACTTCCCGGCCTTCAGCGGAAGACTGATGAGCGTTTTTCGGACTCGCCGCATACTTCCGAAGCAGAGGCCACCTAAATGCCGTTTATCATGCGACTGCGCGGAGTTCCGCGGCGTGTTTTGCCGCGACCTGTTTTGCCACCCAGGCATATGTGGTTTTTAATCCTTCGCAGAGGGACTGCGAAGGCGCCCAACCAAGTCTCCGTTGAATCAGGCTGTTATCGGAGTTTCGTCCGCGCACGCCGAGTGGGCCGGGTATGTGATGCAGGGTCAAATGCTTTCCAGCGAGCCCCGCCACCATCTCCGCAAGACCGTTAATTGTGATCATCTCTTCCGAACCTACGTTCACGGGGCCGGGGAAATCCGACTCCATCAGCCGTCTTACACCTTCAAGACATTCGTCAACATACAGGAATGATCGCGTCTGCTTCCCGTCACCCCAAATTTCGATGGCTTCTCCGTCGGCTGCAGCGGCCACCTTCCTGCAGATCGCGGCGGGAGCCTTTTCCCGCCCGCCGTCCCACGTCCCCTCGGGCCCAAATATATTGTGGAATCTTGCGATATGCACTTCTACCTTATAGTTCCGCATGTAAGACAGATACAGACGTTCGCTGAACAGTTTTTCCCAACCATATTCACTATCGGGAGCAGCCGGATACGCCGACTCTTCCGAGCACACCGGATTGTCAGGATCGAGCTGATTGTATTCCGGATAGATACACGCGGATGATGAATACAAAACTCGCCGTACTCCCGCAAGTCTTCCCTGCTCCAGAACATTCAAATTGCACAGCGCCGAGTTGTGCATGACGCATGCATCGTGTTCGCCGGTAAATATGTAACCCGCGCCGCCCATATCGGCCGCTAACTGATATACATCTTCCACGCGGTCAACTACCTCGGCGGCGACTCTTGGATCCCGCAAGTCACCCACAATAAACTCATCCGCGGCGGTGTCGGAAAACTCCGGCTGTTTGATATCCGCACCCCGGACCCAAAAGCCCTCCGACTTAAGGCGCCGCACCAGATGGCTCCCAATGAAACCGCCCGCACCACCTACCAGAACTCTTTTCATGTTAGGCCTCCCTTGAAGCGGAAAAGTCGAACTTACAGCGCAAGTCCGCATTTCCTGAATCAAAACGTTACTAGACTGCCGGATACTCAAGCAAGCCGAATAAGAGATTGACAGCACACGAATTCGTAACTTATCGAAGATACGTACCGGGAACTTCGCACGGGATCTTGTCCCGCTCTGTTTATGAAGGAGATGTTTCAGTTCTGCTGGCGCGTCATCCGTACGATGGACCACTCCGACAGTCAGTCAGCCCACGAATTCCTGGCAAGTATCTGGCTCAGCATGAATCGCTAAGTTGGGAGCAGCGGTCCACAACTGCCCGCACACTTCCCCCTCATCAGACATACTTTTCTCCCATGAGTAGGATCAAAGTATATTACTGAGACTGGATACTTAAAGCGGGCGGGTGAACTTTTCTACGTTAAATTTTGTGATTAACGTGACTTTTTTGTAGTCAAGTACGTGACTGTTTCAGTACTATACGTTATAGAATGTACAGTACTTCTTATCACGCAATTTTAATTCCATTCGTGGCCTCTGCTCGCAGGCGGCTACTTTCTACCGCGCTGTTCGCGTTCGGATCTTTATTTCTGCAGCCGCTCGCTTCTGCCGCAATCAGCATTAATTTCCAAGGCAGCTACACGGCCGCTATGGGCAGTTCGGAATTGGCAGGCGCCGTCGCCAAAGTCAATTGGAACAACGCCGAGGGGGCTAGCAGCGCTAAGGCGTTGACACTTGTCGATGATACTGGCGCTATTACCCACGTCACGGCCTCATGGGTTTCGGCAGGCATGTCGAATACCACCATAACCGATGAGCCGGGCAACAACCGTATGATGAAGGGGTATCTCGATTCCGGCAACCGGGGCTCAACCAATGTAACGGTGTCGGGTCTGCCTGCCGGTGTTTACGATCTTTACGTTTACGGCGATGGCAACAACTTGCAATTTTCGCGTACCGCCATCTATCAAATCAGCGGGCCGAACATGGGTTCCGCGACTACCTCGCTCATCGACTCCCCTAATACAAACTTCGGCGGGACTTTCATTCCGGCGGCAAATTCCATCGGCAATTATGTTCTTTTTCGTGGAGTTACAATCGATTCCGGTTTTACATTGACAGCGACACCGGGATCCGGAAAACGAGCGCCGGTGAACGGTATCCAGATTATTCCTGTTTCCGCGCCTGCTGCAGACTTTGCTCTATCCGCCGCACCGGGATCACAGACCGTGATGGCTGGCACTTCTACCAACTATGCTGTTACGGTGAGCGCTCTGAACGCGTTCGCGGGAACCGTTAGTCTGAGCGCCAGCGGATTGCCTGCGGGAGTCACAGCATCTTTCAGTCCTGCCGCCATCACCTCTTCAGGCAGTTCCACTATGACCGTGACTACGATCGGCAGCATGCCAGCCGGATCTGCCCAGCTGGCCGTAACGGGGATCTGCGATGCCATCCGCCATTCGGTCGCAGCTACACTGATTGTCAATGCGACACCGGCTCCTGACTTTGCCATTACAGCTGCGCCAGTCTCGCAAACTGTGACGGCTGGTGGTTCTACCTCCTATTCGGTAAGCGTAAGCGCCGCAAATGCGTTCGCCGGCAATGTAACCCTGAGCGCCAGCGGATTGCCCGCCGGAGCCACAGCGTCCTTCAACCCTGCCGCTATCACCAGTTCGGGCATTTCCACTATGACTGTAACTACCAGCGGAAGTACACCGGCCGGATCTCCGCAAGTGACCGTAACCGGAACGAATGGTGTTCTCACGCATTCGGCCGCAGCCACACTTGTCGTCCGCTCCGCACTGATTCCTGACTTCGCTATCTCGGCAACCCCGGGATCACAGACTGTAACTGCCGGTAGTTCCACAAGCTACTCGGTGACAGTAAGTGGTCTGAATGCTTTTACCGGGACGGTCTCTTTGAGCGCCAACGGATTGCCCGCCGGAGCCACAGCGTCCTTCAATCCCGCCGCGATCACTGGTTCGGGCAGTTCCACGATGACCGTGACAACCAACGGAAGTACACCGGCCGGATCTCCGCAAGTGACCGTAACCGGAACGAGCGGTGTTCTCACGCATTCGGCCGCAGCCACGCTTGTCGTCCGCTCCGCACTGATTCCTGACTTCGCTATCTCGGCTAACCCTGGATCACAGACTGTATCTGCCGGTAGTTCCACAATCTACTCGGTGACAGTAAGTGGTCTGAATGCTTTTACCGGGACGGTCTCTTTGAGCGCCAGCGGATTGCCCGCCGGAGCCACAGCATCCTTCAATCCCGCCGCGATTACTGGTTCGGGCAGTTCCACGATGACCGTGACTACAACCACAAGCACGCCTGGTGCAACCACGGCATTGACGCTTCAGGGGACAAGTGGCTCTCTCTTGCATTCGGCAGCGGCCACGCTGGTTGTCAATGCTGCTGCGCCCCCCTCCAATAGCGTGTCCGTCAAGAACTTTGGCGCCACCGGCGACGGCCAGCACGATGATACGGCTGCAATTCAGGCCGCAATCAACGCACTCACGCAACAGCAGGGAGGCACTCTCCTCGTTCCGTCGGGTACCTATTTACTCAACTCTTACAGTCCAAGTCCTCATCCCTGGTATTTCTACAACCTCCGGGTGGGCTCCAACATATCAATTCAGGCAAGTCCGGGTGCGAAGTTCCTGCAGGGTCCCGGCGGGCGCGCGGTCCTGCCGGCGGGCGCCTCGGAAGTTCGAAATACTGTTCTTGTATTTGGCTCCGCCAACTACGTCACGAATACTTTTCAGGATCCAAATTACAACGGCGGTCTTTATCCGCTGCAGGCAACCAAAGCCAACGATCAGTCGGTTACGCTGGCGACAACTTCCGATGCCGCCAAATTCAACGTTGGCGACTACGTTGCGATCTATGCATCCGCTGTGGGCGACGTTATTCCAAGCGAGAGCACGCAGGTGACGTCGGTGAGCCAAACAGGTGTGCTCGGTCTGAAGTACAAGCTTGCCAGGGGCTTCAGTTCACCTGTCATAGCCAGGGTAACTTCGCTCGCAACAGTCAATTCAGGCGTGAATAACCTCATCGTGCAGGGCACCGAGCCGGTTGCGACGAACGAGTTGTTCGGATTCACCGCCACGGGAAACACGTTCATTTCCGATACTACGATCGGCGCGGGCAACACCTACGGCCTGAATATGAACGACACCCAGGAAATCGTCTTCAGCAACAACACGGTCACCTCGACGGGGTCACCCTACGTTCAGGAACTCTCGCAACGCAACAGCCAGCACGTGGTGCTCGACTCGAACACGTTCAGTGTGGTGGCGGCGGGCACGGGCGAGTTCGGTGCCCACTGGACCATTACCGGAAACACCTTCACCCTTCACCCGGAAGCGCTTAGCAGCGGTGCGGGTGTTGCCGTCGGCGGCGTGGATATGTTGTTCAGTGGCAATCACATCACCGGGAGCAATCTCAACGGTCTGGTGATGCTGATGGATTATGACGGCCTGGATGCCAATGTCTCGTACATGGGTCAGATCCGGATTGTCAACAACGTCATAGACTGCACTCTTAGTGGCGGCAATTGTGCTGTAATCGTGACTACCGACGCGATCGTCAGTAACAATAAGTTCAACCTCACCGGCAGCGGCCAGGCAATACTGGTGCAGGGACCGCTCCCGCAGTCCGTACAACTAAAAAACAATACGATGTCCGTCCAGAACGGCGTGGGTGTTGTTCTTAATACCAGCGGCTCCGACAATACCGCCGTGTCGTGCAACACTATTACCGGGTCCGGCTCGGCTGGAATCTACGTCGCGTCTCCGACCAGAGCGGTTTCAGGGACCGATACCTTCTACGGAAATATCGTGACCGGCTTTGGCACGCCGATTTTCGTCGATATGACGTTGCATCCCGGGGCGGTAATCAACGCTTCGACAACGAATTGCCCGGCTCCGTAAAGCTGGTTGGGCAGACGGCACAGCCGTCTGCCCTTTCACCCATTCATCGGCGGATCTGACTAACGAGGTAGAATTTTTGGCTGTAGGTTGTGCATGTCTCGCGACTCGATTTCGAACTGGCATCTGCCAATCGGTGAAGTACATGTGTTTCTCTTCCCCCTCGCTTTTCATTGCGGGTACAAACAACTGCTCGACGAGCACGAGTTGGTAATTCGATCCGGATTCAGGACTACTCTTCAGATCGAGCACTACTCGGCTGCGCATGCAGTTACGCGAATCGTGCTCGGACGAACTCTGCGGAGTAATCCAAAGGGCGTTCAAATCCGCAAAACCGTGAACGGCAAGCCCTATTGCGCGAGCAATCCGGACCTGAAGTTCAATTTATCGCACACGGGTGATCTCGCTATGTTGGCTGTGGCATGGGAAGCCGATCTCGGCGTGGACGTTGAATTGATCCGCCCAATGGAGGACCTTGAATCGATCGCGAGAGGTTTTTTCGCGGATGCTGAATGTCAGGCCATCATGGCGCGGAATCATCATCAAGAGCGGGCCACAGCATTCTTCAGATGCTGGACGCGGAAGGAAGCATTCGTCAAAGCGACTGGCGAGGGCCTGTCGACTCCTCTCGATTCCTTTTCCGTGTCGGTTGATGCTGGTTCGGCCCGGTTCGTAGCGGGAGTCAAACCGTCTGACTGGCACATTCAGGATCTCTCATCTGTTGACAATTACTTTGCCGCGGCAGGTGTTGCCTCGCGCCCGATGACCTGGCAGTCCTTCGCTGTTACAGATCCGGCGGGAGAGTTTTTTTGAGGCGCCCGGGAGAGAACACTTCGGACGAAGGCTGAATTCCGCGAAATTTCATTCGCCCTCCGGCTTGCAGCGATTTTTATCCGCACACCATTCAAGCCAGTCCGCCATAGAGCCGGCGAAAACAATGCTCAGCGAGAAATCGCCGTACTCGGTCTTATTCAGACGCGACGATTCCCGAGCCTTCACGAATGGTCAGAAACCGATTGGCGCCCACTGCCTTCAGCTTTTCCACGCCTCCGTTCGGCCAACGGATTTCAAGATCCGCCGATGTCGATTCACCCAATCCAAAATGCAGTCTCGGATCGTTCACAGAATAGAAACTGGACTGGCTAAGCACTTCCTGCGCCTGTACTTTGCCCCCGTACCGCGCAGTCACGCGCGCTCCGATTGCGCTGCGGTTCGATTTGGTGCCCACCAGCTTCAGCTTCAGCCAGTGGCCCTTTCCGGTAATGTCATTGCGGAGCAGCGACGGCGGCTCGTTGAGATTCACGATGAGGATGTCGACATCCCCATCGTTATCGAAATCTCCAAACGCGCAACCCCTGCTGCAATGAGGCGCGGCAATCGCCGGCCCAGCTGTATCTATCAACTCTTCAAACTTGCCGTTCCCCAAATTGCGGAAGATCACTCGCGGGGTTTTCATTGGATAGCCAGGCAACTTCGCCGCCAGTTCAGGATATGTGCCCCCGGTAACTACGAACAGGTCGGGAAGGCCATTATTGTCGAGATCCGGCATCCCCGCGCCCCAGCCGACGAACCGGGTTTCGACGCCGACTCCGCTGGCGACCGTTACATCATCGAACGTCTCTTTGCCCATGTTGCAATAAAGCACGCTCGTGTCGTCCGAAAAGTGAGTCTTGAGAATATCCAAACGACCGTCCAGATTAAAATCCCCAATCTCCACACCCATTCCGGCCTGTTCATTGCCGTCTTCGTTCAGGGCAACACCGGCTTCGAGGCCAATGTCAGTGAATGTGCCGTCATGATTGTTCCGCAGCAGAAAACTCGGGGTGGAATCACAGGCAACGTAGATGTCAGGCCATCCATCGTCATTCAGATCCGCGGCCGCCACAGTCATCATATAGCTGCCTTTGGCCTTCGCAACTCCAGACGATACGCTCACATCCGTAAAGGTGCCGTCGCCGTTATTGCGGTACAGGGCAGGAACTCCGGGCGGCCATCCGCGGGGTCCGCACATTACGGGAACACCCTTCCAATTGCAGAACGTGCTGTCCGCGGGCTTCCCGGCGAAGTTGAAATCCAGGTAATTCGCTACGAAGAGATCGAGGTGGCCATTACGGTTGTAATCGAGAAAAGCACAGCCCGAGCCCCAGCGGGCGCCTTCGTGAAGCAAGCCCGCCTGCTCTGTGACATCGGAAAACGTTCCATCACCATTGTTGCGGTACAGAACATTTTGGCCCCAGTAGGTAATGAACAGGTCCTCATGGCCATCGTTGTTGTAGTCGCCTACCGTAACGGAGGACGCCCAACCGGTACGGCGGAGACCGGCTTTTTCCGTCACATCGGTGAAGGTGCCGTCCCGGTTGTTTCGGTACAGGCGGTTGGTGGCTTCCAACGAGCCTTCAAGCGTTGTGCCGCTGAGGAGGAAAATATCCATCCAGCCGTCGTTATCGTAATCGATGAACGCCGCGCCACAACCGACCGCTTCAAGAATCCACGCTTTATGGTCGGAAGCTCCGCAGATCACCGGCTTCGTCAGTCCAGCGGCTTTCGCGACATCGGTGAAATGTGCCGGAAACGGCAATCCCGACGGCTTCCCCCGGGGCTGCGCCGTGACATTTCGCGAAGAAACTCCCTGACCTAAGGCTCTGATTGCCGGAAGTCCGAGCAGGCAGGCAAATTGCCGGCGCGTCCACATACGTTGCCCAGCCTAACACCCGCCTAAGTCAAATTACCCGTCCGATTCAGCCTTTATCTAGTCCGTATGAACTACGCCGCTCCGCCTCGGTCCGTGGTATAAAAACGGGACATAGTATTTTCATACTACTTGGGGTCCAGTGCCCGTGTCTGTTTTAATACGGATCGCGGGAATCAGCAGGTAAGAATCTTAGAGGGCTGTTGCTCCGAACGGGGCACGTGCGAGGGTCTATGAAGTTGAATCGAATATCGCTCTGTTTGTTATTAATATCCTGCGCAGCGTTTGCACAGGACAGGGGCGCCATCAGCGGCGCCATAACCGACACCTCCGGCGGCGTCGTGCCGGGCGCGAAAATGTCGCTGCAGAATCCCGCGACGAACCTTAGCCGCGATGTTCAGACGGCGAATGATGGAACCTACACTTTCGTCAATCTGCCCGCGGGCGATTACAAGTTAAGTTCCTCGAAGAACGGGTTCCGCAGTGCCGAAACCCCCAAAGTACACGTGGACGTCAATACGACAACACACGTAGACATGCAGCTTCAGGTAGGCTCGACGACAGAATCTGTGGAAGTAACGGCGAACGTCTCGCTGCTGCAGACCGATAAGAGCGATCTGGGTCAGGTGATCAGCAATAAAGCGATTACCGATCTCCCGCTGTTTGCCAATGGCGGCCTCCGGAGCAATATGGCCTTTACGGCACTCGCTCCCGGAGTCAATATCAACCTCACAAGCGATCCGGACACAACAGGCGCGAATATACGCATAGCCGGCGGCCTGAGCAACGGCGCGAGCCAGTTGCTGGATGGTTCGGAATCGATGAGTGAGCGCAAGAACGATCCCCAAATGCGCGTGGTCAGCGCGGAAGGCATTGAAGAGTTCAAAGTTCAGTCGAGCGCTTACTCGGCGGAGTTCGGCCGCGCGTCGAATGGCATTCTAAACTACACGACGAAGTCGGGTACAAACGAATTTCACGGAACCGGCTTCGGCGTCATTCGAAACCAGGCTTTGAACGCCTTAGGCTTCTTCTACACGGCGCCGATTGTCCCCAAACCGGTTGTACATAATCAGAATCTGGAAGCTGCTAGCTTTGGCGGACCTGTTCGGATACCGAAACTCTTTGACCTTCGCAACAAAGCGTTCTTTTTTCTTTCGGGCGAACGTTCGCGTGCCAAGGATGTGTCGAATTCGGGCCTGATCAGTCTGCCCACCGCGGCCTTCCGGGCCGGAGATTTCCGTGGCTTAACCGATTCCAAAGGCGCCGTGATTCCGCTTTACGACCCGTTCGATGCCGGCGGCAACCTGATCAGCGACGCCTCCCAGCGTCAGAGGCTCTCCTGCAATGGCGTATTGAACGTTATATGCCCCAGCCGCATTAACCCGGTGTCGTCACTGCTCAACAGCTACTTGCCGCTCCCCTCGAACCCGAACGGTTACCTCAATAACAATCCGATTGAGAACAACGGCGCGCGCACGCCTGGAGAGAATCAGGGCGTCTATGCCGCAAAGGGCGACTACAACCCAACACAAAACATGCACTTCAGCGGAGTTTTCAGCCGGCAGTACTTCAACAGCTACCCTCTTGACGGTCCTATTCCCGGTCCTCTGGGCGAAGGGTTCCAGGAGTTCGGGAATACCAAATGGGTTCGAATCAACGGAGATCAGACCATCACCAACAACCTGCTGAATCACTTCGCATTCGGCTACAACCAGCGTGACCTTGGCGAACAGGGCAATACGCGGCTGGGCGCCGTGGACGGCACGTTCGGAAAGGCCACCGCCATTCCTGGTGTCTTGAGTTACGGCAAGTCACCCAACTACAGCGCCTACCAACTCGGCAACTACGGGAACCTCGACGGTACGGTTTCCACACGTTCCCCGGGAAGGACGTACAGCGTCAGTGACGCGGCAACCTGGCTGCATGGCAGTCACACCATCAAGGCTGGATTCGAATTTGTTCGCGTAAACTATTCACGCGCCGATTGTAACGGATGTGCGGGCAGCGCGAGCTTTAGTTCCGCGGCAACGGGTAATCCGAGCGTGAGCGGTACCACCGGCTTTGACTATGCGTCGTTCCTGCTGGGTACTGTGAATGGCGGATCTTTCAATTACTCCGCCAACATCAACTACATTTACCCGTACTACGCGGCGTTTGTGCAGGATGACATTAAGATATCGAAAAAGCTGACGATCAACGTCGGCCTGCGATACGATTTGCCGCTCTCTCGCCACGAAGCGAATTTCCAGAACAGCAACTTCGATCCGACGGCGCCGAATCCGGGCGCGGGAAATCTTCCGGGCGCTCTGATCTTTGCGGGTAGCGGCACGGGCCGAACCGGTCGCGACGGCCTGCTGCAATCGAGAACCACTGCATGGGGTCCGCGCCTCGGCTTCGCTTACCAGATTTCAAGCAAGACGGTGGTCCGCGCGGGTGGCGGAATCATGTATGACGCAAACCGCGAAGACGGAAACGCGGACGGCGGCATCCAGGGCTTTG
>Ga0105240_10000417_pt1 | contig 78680 bp, 84 predicted proteins | sample KBSC54metaG_FD_80426 | JGI IMG/M metagenome (GOLD analysis project Ga0105240, IMG submission 80426) | Corn rhizosphere microbial communities from Kellogg Biological Station, Michigan, USA - KBS C5-4 metaG | ecosystem: Host-associated > Plants > Roots > Rhizosphere > Soil | place: Michigan, USA...
TAGAATTGGACAACGTCGGCGTGGTGATTTTCGGCGATGATAGTTCGGTGCGCGAGGGCGATAGCGTACGCCGCACCGGCCGCATTGTGGATGTGCCGACGGGTAAAGGCTTGTTGGGCCGCGTCGTCGATGCGCTGGGCAATCCCATTGACGGCAAGGGTCCGGTGATGTCCACGGAACGCCGCCGCGCAGAAGACAAGGCGCCCGGTATTATTCCGCGTAAATCCGTCACGGAATCTATGTCCACCGGCATTAAGGCGATTGACGCCCTGGTGCCGATCGGCCGCGGCCAGCGGGAATTGATCATTGGTGACCGCCAGACCGGCAAAACCGCCGTTGCGCTTGATGCCATTATCAATCAAAAATCCGTCAACCAATCGGGTGATGAGAAAAAGAAATTATACTGCATCTATGTCGCGATCGGACAAAAACGTTCCACGGTTGCGCAGATTGTAAAAACCCTCGAGGAAGCTGGCGCGATGGATTACACGACCGTCGTCGTGGCCTCCGCCTCCGATCCTGCACCGCTGCAATTCCTGGCGCCCTATACCGGCGCAGCGATGGGTGAATATTTCCGCGACAACGGCATGCATGCATTGATTGTTTATGACGATCTGTCGAAACACGCGGTGGCTTACCGCCAGATGTCATTGCTATTACGCCGTCCGCCAGGCCGTGAGGCTTATCCGGGTGACGTATTCTATTTGCACTCCCGCCTGTTAGAGCGCGCGGCGAAAATGTCGGATGCCGAGGGCGGCGGGTCTTTGACTGCTTTGCCAATTATTGAAACCCAAGCGGGCGACGTGTCCGCATATATTCCGACGAACGTGATTTCGATCACGGACGGACAGATCTTTTTGGAAACGGGTCTGTTTTACAAAGGCGTGCGGCCTGCGATTAACGTGGGTCTATCGGTTTCGCGCGTGGGTTCCGCTGCGCAGATCAAGGCGATGAAACAGGTTGCCGGACGCGTGAAACTCGAACTCGCACAATTCCGCGAGATGGAGGCTTTCTCGCAATTCGCATCGGATTTGGATGCTTCAACGCAACGTTTGTTGGCGCGCGGTGCGCGCCTGACGGAGTTATTGAAACAGGGACAATATTCCCCGCTGAAAGTCGAAGAACAAGTGGTTGTGATTTTCGCCGGTACGCGCGGTTATCTGGACAGCGTCGCGATCAAGGACGTGACGCGTTATGAACAGGAATTGTTAAAACAACTCCACACTGCGGGCAGCGATATTTTATCCGCCATTGCAAACGAGCGCGAAATTTCCAAAGGCACCGAGGGCAAGCTCACCACCTTCCTCGACCGCTTTACGAAGGCCTTCACCGCCGCGAACACCACGGCTGAGGCGGCGTAATCAAGCCACATAAAAACCGCGCCTGAAATCAGGCGCGGTGTAATTTGATCATTAATTTGGATACCTAAAATTATTGGCCTGGTGCCGGACCACGCGATGTGCCGCCACGTGAAGCAGGTTGCTGAGGGCTATAATAATCATTAGGTGCAAGCTTATTGCCGCCGATACCAAATAATGTAACACCATCCTTTGCTGCATTTTCTTTATCTTCAGGTGCGGTATTTCCCAAAATTGCACCTGAACACGGTACTTCTTGAGGACTTGGAGCGTCTGTAGTTGGGATAGCCTTACATCCGCCAGTACCATCTCCATGATTTACAATTGTATAAGTTGCTTTAAATGCTGGCTTTTCCTTGGGAGCATCTGGGTAATTATCAGCAATTTTTGTATTTGTATGGCATCCAGCCAATCCTGGGAGCATGGTTACTCCTGCAGCTCCAAGTGCAAAAGCGCTACGAGGTTTCATTCCAATCATTTCATATCTCCATAAAGTTTTTGTTGTACCAGGCCATAGGCCTTGGCGCCAGGATAACAAATCTTTCCCCCGAAATACAAGAAAAATCTTCAAACCCGCAGAACATCTATTGAAAACGGGCGTGCGGATTGCTATGAACCAGCACACCATGCCCAGTTTAAAAGACCTTCGCGGACGGATCGCCAGCGTTAAAAATACGCGCAAAATCACCACGGCCATGAAAATGGTTGCGGCGGGGAAACTGCGCCGCGCCCAAGAACAGGCCGTGGCCGCACAGCCCTATGCCGAAGCCATGGCGCGCATGCTGGCCCGCGTGGCGCGCGCTGCGGCGGCCCTGTCCGAAATGCCGCGCCTGCTGGTCGGCACCGGCCGCAACGATGTGCAATTGGTCGTCGTCATGTCCGCCGACCGCGGTTTGGCGGGCGGTTTCAACGCCCACATTGCGCGTGAAGCGCGGCGTCAAATCAACCTGCTGCTGAAAGCGGGCCACGAAGTCAAAATCATCACCGTTGGCCGCAAAATCCGCGAGGCGCTGCGCCGCGACTTCGGCAAATTGATCGTGCATCAACTGGAAGAGTTTTCCAAACCCCGCCTGGAATTCACCACCGCCGAACAACTGGCGCACAAGATTCTGGAATTGTATGAGCGCGGCGAATTTGACGTCTGCAAACTCATCTTCAATAAATTCGTGAACGTGCTGGTGCAAAAACCGACGCTGCACCAGATTATTCCGTTCGAACTGCCGCAAGGCAAATCGGCCGGCGCATTCGATAACAACGACAATGCGGGCGCGGCGGAGATTTATGATTTCGAGCCTTCGGCCGACCAGATTTTATCGGCGCTGCTGCCACGCAACGTCGCGATGCAGATTTATTCCGCGATGCTGGATAACGCCGCAGGCGAACATGCCGCACGCATGACCGCGATGGATAACGCCACACGCAACGCGGGCGAGATGGTGAATAAACTGACCCTGAACTACAACCGTGCGCGCCAGGCCTTTATCACCAAGGAATTGATCGAGATCATTTCCGGCGCCGAAGCGGCGTAGGTTAAAACATATTTAAGGCGTTAATGCCACAATACGTGAGAAGCTTTTCTTACCACTAAATTTAGCTATTGGACCGCTACGTATTTGCCTATGCATTGCAACGACATGTGTACTTGCATAATCAGGAAAAGTCGCTGTACCCATACTAACAGCATTAATAGCTAGCGTTAGTTCATCTATACTCGGATAACGCATTTGTAAGATTTGATTTTCAGGTTGTCTGGGATCAAATGACTGACCGGCCGCATCGCCTAGTTCTATCCCAAGGGAGCGATATCGGTCTGGCATGGTCAGCGGATATAACATACCTGTAGTACTTGCTGGACTAAACCTATCAATCATTCCTAAAAAACATGCACCGCCGTTTGGCGTTTCAATAATACGGAAAACAGCGGGCTGATTTTCCGCTTCGCCAATATATGGGTATGTTTCCCCTGTTCCTGCAAATCTAAAGACAACATAAACCTTTGTTTCATCTGGATTGCCCGAGGAAAACACTGCTAATGCCTCGGCTGCATTTTCGAAAGTATAAAATCCGTTGGTTATTTCTTGCATCTAAAATCTCCCTTGGTTTATTACAATTATAATCCCCTTTTTCCACCCAGATTGTCAAACTTTTTAATCCTTTCACCGCAAATAAATAAACTTTTTCCGCCTTTTTGTCCCCGGCTTCCCTTGCATTTTGGCGAAAGAAATGCAACAAGGCTGCCTGGAAATCCACTCAAACCGCACCTGAATAGACACCCAAGGAATCCCAACATGGCAAAGCAAACCCACACACAAAACGCCGGCCGCATCACCCAAATTTTGGGCGCTGTCGTGGATGTGGCATTCGATGGCCAACTGCCGCCGATTAAAAACGCGCTGCATACGATGAATGAGGGCCGCACGCTGGTGCTGGAAGTCGCACAGCATTTGGGTGAGAACCAGTTGCGCGCGATTGCGATGGATACGACGGACGGTATGGTGCGTGGGCAGGAAGTTATTGATACCGGCGCGCCGATTACCGTGCCCGTCGGCCACGGCACACTGGGCCGCATCATGAACGTGATCGGCGAGGCGATTGATGAGCGCGGGCCGGTGCTGTCACAAAAATCCTATCCCATTCACCGCGAAGCGCCGACCTTTGTTGAGCAATCGACGGAAACAGAAATCCTGCAAACGGGGATTAAGGTTGTGGACCTTTTGGCGCCCTATTCACGCGGCGGTAAAATCGGCCTGTTCGGCGGTGCCGGTGTCGGCAAAACGGTTTTGATTATGGAATTGATCAATAACGTCGCCAAGGCACACGGCGGCGTGTCGGTCTTTGCGGGTGTGGGCGAACGGACGCGTGAAGGCAACGACCTGTATCATGAGATGATTGAATCGGGCGTCATCAATCCCGATGGCGATTCCAAAGTGGCGCTGGTTTACGGCCAGATGAACGAACCGCCCGGCGCGCGGGCGCGTGTGGCGCTGACAGGCCTGACCATGGCGGAATATTTCCGCGATGAAGAAGGCCAGGACGTTCTGTTCTTCGTCGATAACATTTTCCGTTTCACCCAGGCGGGCGCGGAAGTGTCAGCTCTGCTTGGTCGTATTCCATCGGCAGTGGGTTACCAGCCGACTCTCGCAACCGAAATGGGCATGTTGCAGGAACGCATTACCACGACGAACAAAGGTTCTATTACGTCCGTTCAGGCGATTTACGTACCAGCCGATGACTTGACCGATCCCGCGCCCGCGGCGTCATTTGCGCACTTGGACGCGACGACGGTTCTGTCGCGTTCGATCGCGGAGCAAGGCATTTACCCAGCGGTTGATCCGCTGGATTCCACCTCACGTATTCTGGATCCACGCGTGGTGGGTGAAGAGCATTACGCCGTCGCGCGTGAAGTGCAGAAAATTTTGCAAACTTATAAATCACTGCAAGACATCATCGCGATTTTGGGCATGGATGAATTGTCCGAGACCGATAAATTGATCGTATCCCGCGCGCGGAAAATTCAGCGCTTCTTGTCGCAACCATTCCATGTGGCGGAAGTCTTTACCGGTTCGCCTGGCGTATTCGTGACGCTGGCCGATACCATCAAAGGCTTTAAGGAAATCTGCGAAGGCAAGCATGACAGCCTGCCCGAACAAGCCTTCTACATGGTCGGCAAAATCGAAGACGTGGTGGCGAAAGCCGGCACGATGCAAGCGGAAGCCGCCTAATGTCTGAATTCAAACCCAATATGGCCAAACTGGGCGGGCGTGACGTGTTCATGTATCCGGGCGGCCTGCCGTTTGAAATTATTTCGCCGTCGGAATTATTATTATCCGAACCCGTCGATAGTGCGGAAATTCCGGGCAGCGAAGGTTATTTTGGCGTCCTGCCCGGCCATACGCCGATGATCACCAATCTGCGCCCGGGTGTGATCACCCTGATGCGCCAAGATAGAGTGGTCTGGCAAATTTATGTCTCCGGCGGTATTTGCGAAGTGACCTTTAATAGCGTCACCGTTTTGGCTGAGCGCGCCTTTGATCTGCCGCAATTAGATGCAAGTAAGGCCGAAGCGGATATCACACACCTGACGGCTGAATTAAACACGACGACGGATGAATTCGCGGCGACAAAATTGCGCGCCGACATCGCCGAAGCCCAAGCGCGCCGCGAGGCCGCGCATAGTTTGCATAAGCCGAAGGCGGCGTAAATCTTTCTCCCCCCTTGAGGGGGAGGAGGAATTAATTTAGCCGCCGCTTCAACTGCTGAATCAAAATCTGCGCTTGTTGTTTATTACGCGGGTCGTCGGAGACATCATGGAATTTTTGAATAGAATCGATGGCACCGATAATCTCGCCTTGCGCCGCCAATAACATGCCGCGGTCGCGCCAGAGAGAAAATTCATTGGGCGCGATGGCCTGCATCACTTCAACGGTTTTCAGCGCGAGTTCCAAACGCCCCGTCTGCACCAACCGTAATTTGATATTATTTTCCAGGCGCAACAAAATATCGCGCCGCGCCATCGGCAAATAATGATCTGGCGTCAATTCCGCCGCCATGCCGGCTGCGGCCTTGAGCATATGGCGCAAGCGTGGCACGTCCATTTCCTGACCGTCGTGAAAGGGATCAATGATCATGCGGTCGCCGTCTTGTGCGAGGCGCACGAGAAAATGGCCGGGGAAATTCAGCCCTTCGGCTTCCCAACCGAGCGCATGGCATACCACCAAATATAACACACCGAGCGTAATGGGCAGGCCCATGCGGCGGTCGATGACACGGATCAAATTCGCATTTTGCAAATCGTCGTAGGTTAGGCTGTCGCCGCGATAGTGATGGCTTTCCACCATGACTTCATGCAATACTCCGGCACGTGCCATAAGCGTATCGGCGGGCCGCTTAGCAATCGCCGTACGCGCTTCATCCACCAGCATCGCGAAATGCGTGCGGTAATTTTCCAGATTGGCTTTGGGCGATTCCAAAAATGCCAACAGCAATGCGGCTTCACCCAAATCGATTTGATCATCGGCCAGTGTACCGATACGCGCCAGTTCATTTAAAATCTCTGCTCTTGAAACGATCATTTTTTGACTGCGGCATTTCGAGGTTGGATAATCGGATTGGGTAAATTAGCTTTCAGACGCACGTAACTGACCACATCCGCTACACCCGAAATATCGCGCGCCAAATGAATGACGCGGTTTAATTCATCCTGATCCTGGGCAATGCCCATCAAATAAACGGTGCCGTTCACGCAATCGATATTATAATTAATCGACAGAACATGCTTTTCCAAAACCATGCGCGTGCGGAGTTTGGTAATAATCCAACTGTCCTTTGCATAACCTCCCACGCCGGTGCCGTCATGCACTTTTATTTCGTTGGTGACCTGACGCACGCCGGGCACTTGCCAGACCAGTTCCACTGCGGTCACGCGGTCGGCTGCATGCGGAACGTTGCCCGTCAATAATACGCGGCCCTCGATCACTGTCAGATCAACTTGTGTGAATAACCGCATGGAAGATTGCAATAAACGATTGCTGGCGAGCAGCCGGATGCGTGCATCACTGCTAGCGTCGCTGAGGCTGCGGTCTTGCGCGGTGACATAACCCGTTTCCGATGCGGCGGTGGTTGCAAAGGTCACACAACCCGTCAGATAGGTGCACAATAATAACAGGGTTAAAATTCGGGTTGCCATGCGGATTCCAAGTGTTGAATCTGAAAGTAGGGAGTGACGATGGCCAAGTCAAACCGGATGGTGAAATTTTTTCGCCTGATGCAGTGCGCAAAATGTTCCATCGCGGCATGACGACGGCGCCAGTCAGACGCACTCATGGTTTCATGGCCGATGACAAGTGTGGGCCGGGCTTTCACCTCAACTGCCGCCATGACATGGTCGCGCTGGGCAATAATATCGATTTCACCGCCTTGGCTGCGGTAACGCACGGCGCGCGGCCAATAGCCTTCACAGATTAATATACTACTGCCGCCCATTCCGCCCGCCAGCCGCGCCGGTAACTCGCACCGCCGCGCGCCATGCGCGCTGCACTTTTAACCTTCATTGGGCTTTAGTTTCAGCGCCAGATCATAAACATCACGTTTTTGCCAACCGGATTGCGCGGTTAAAATGACTACCGCTTCACGAAATGGCGTGCCGTTTTTCATTGCTTCGGCCAGGCTTTCCCGCACGCTGGCTTCAGACCATTTCATAATTTCTGTGGCACCTTCAATTACAACAACAATTTCGCCGCGAACCTCAGCATGCGCATAAAAATCACGCAGCATGAATAATGCACCGCGACGCGTCTCTTCAAATTTTTTGCTGATCTCCCGCACGACGGCGGCGCGGCGGTCTCCACCCAATACACTGGCGGCATCTATCAACATATCAGCCAAGCGATGGGGTGCTTCGTAAAAAACCAGCGTGGTTGGCAAAGCAGACAACAGCGCCAATTCGTCGCAGCGTGCTTTCGTTCGGCTGGATAAAAAGCCACCAAAATAAAAGGTGCGGGGCGGCAAGCCGGATAATTGCAGTGCAGGTAAAATCGCATTCGCCCCCGGTACGGGGATAATCGGCAGATTCGCCGAGATTGCCGCCGCGACCAAACGGTAACCCGGATCAGAAATTAATGGTGTGCCCGCATCACTGACGATGGCGATGCTTTGCCCCGCGCGGAGTTTTTCCACCAGGGTCGGCGCCATTTCATTTTCATTATGATCATGGCAAGCCTGGAGTTCCGCACGGACATCAAAATGACGCAGTAAGTTACCTGTGTTGCGCGTATCCTCGGCAACAACCAAATTGACGCCACGCAAAATTTCCAGTGCACGCATCGTAATGTCGCCTAAATTTCCGATGGGCGTTGAAACTAAATAAAGCGTTCCCGGTTGCACAGCACTCCCGCTCGCGATAGGCTGCATCGATGCAGCATCAGCAACATCTTTTGTCTTGGCGGCGGATTTCTCGCCCGGCAGTTTTGGTTCTCTCATTGTGCTTTCTATTCGCTTGCACGTCCAATGTGCCACGGCAAGCCACGCCCGCGCAAGCGCCTATTAATGCGGCAACACCCGTTCGTGCAGCCGTACTGTTACCTTTATCCGGGCCGGATGCCGCATTGGGACAGGCGATGTTACGTGCGGCAGAATTGGCATTATACGATCTCCACAATCCGAATTTTGAAATTTGGCCGGTGGATATTAATGCCGGCGCGTCGGATACAGCAGGTCTGCGCGCGCAGAATATTCAATTGTTGATCGGCCCCTTAACCAGTGGTCAAACGCGTACCATGCAAGCCGCCGCGCAAGGCGCGAATATTCCCTTGCTATCTTTTTCCAACGATCCCAGCGTGCATGACGATGTGACAATTCTGTTGGGATATAACGGCGCGGCTGAGGCACACCGCATCATTGATTTTGCACACGCACGCGGTAAGAAAAATGTTTTGGCGCTCCTGCCCAATGGCGCATACGGCGATGCCATCGCGAACACTTTGCTCAGTCAGTCGTTAATACAAATTATGCGGTTTAATAATGGGGACGATCTGGCCACAGGCCTGATGCATTTATCACCGCCACCGCAAGCAATCTTGATTGCGGCAGGCGGCGCGCAATTGCCGCCAGTTTTGCAGGCTTTGCGCGCAGCGGGCCTGTCCAACAAAACGGTGCAATACCTGGGCACAGGACAGTGGGACGATGCGGCAACTTGGACCGCGCCGGAACTGCAAGGTGCCTGGTACCCCGCCGCCGATCCCGTACGCCGACAAAATTTTGTGCGGCGCTATAGTGCGCAATTTGGTGCCGCGCCGCCGCGCTTAGCTTCCCTCGCCTATGACGCAACTGCCATGGCGGCGATTTTGGCGAAGGAACAGAATACCTATACCTTCAGCCGCCTGGAAAATTCGAGCGGCTTTTCTGGCGTGGACGGCCTATTTCGCTTAATGCCGGATGGTACAACTTGGCGCGCGCTTTCTATTGTTGAAATCCGCAGTGGTAGCATAAGCATGATCCAATCCGCGCCAACCAGCGCCGCCCTGGCAAAATAATGCGTATTCTGGGAATTGATCCCGGCCTGCAACGTATGGGCTGGGGTATAATTGATTGTAACGGCTCGCATTTAAAATTTGTCGCGGCAGGGGTGATTAAAAGCGATTCAAAAATGGCAACAGCGGCGCGGTTGTTAGTGTTGGCCAATGGATTGCGCGATGTTATCCGCGAACATACGCCGCAAATCGCAGCGGTCGAAGAAACCTTTGTCAATAAAAACGCGGCCTCCAGTCTGGCGCTCGGCCAGGCACGTGGGGTTACCCTGCTCATTCCCGCCGAGGCTGGTTTACCTGTGCATGAATTCGCCACCAACCTGATTAAGAAAACCGTGACTGGGGTAGGGCATGCAGAAAAACAGCAAGTCCAGGCCATGGTCAAAATCCTGTTGCCGACGGTACCAGGGGGTATGACAGCCGACGCAGCCGATGCCCTGGCGGCTGCGATTTGCTGTGGCCAGCACCGGCGGTAGGCGGAAGAGAAAAAGTGCGGAACAATGTATCGTGGCGTAGTAATACGGCGATACAATTTAAATGTATCGGTATGTTTTTCCTTCTAAGTAATTATACTAAAGCCCAGAGACATCTAATCTGAGATACATTTTCCCGAGAAAATATTCCTTGGAATCAATCAGTTAGAATGGACAATGCATACCTAAGCTAGATGTCTCAGAGCCCAATCTCTGGTGATCTTGGCGAATGTGGCTGTTGATTTTCTTGGCTGGGATTTTTGGCGTCCCATTCTGCTAGAAATTCAGTAAAGTCCCCTCTAGCTCTCATATAGGCAATGTCTTCTGGCGTAAGTTCAGGTTTTATTAATTCTGCCACTAGCTTATCTACTGCTTTTCCAAAACGTTTTGGACCTACTTCCAGCGCCAAACGTGCAAGGCTTTCATGAAAAGATCTGGGCGGATCTAATTGCGTGCGGCGGCGGTTTGGCTCTTTTTTAGGTGGCATAATTTTATTTCCCTAATTGAACGATTTTCATGGCATGAATCAAGAGAGCTTTCAATCTTATCTCACGAATATCACCCCCAGGCTTGTCCCGGGGTCCGCGGTTCCGCCGGATATTAATTTCAACCAACATGATTACTTTGAGACAGACCCCCACATCCCGGCCTTCGCCGGGAAAAGCTATTTCCGCGTTTCGAACGGGGCCGGGGTGACATAGTATTAAATCGTTATAAATTTCCCTGCCGTATAATCCAGCGCGTGCAGCACGCCATTGGCAATATCAAACCAGGCGCCGTGCAAGGATAACTCGCCCGCCTCAACGGCAGATTTGATCCAAGGGAACGTGAGCAAATTGTCCAGCGACAAACGTATCGCGCGGTGTTCAAGTTCCGTATGCTTCATATCATTCGCCACATTCACATCATTCTGCACAATGGCGGCAAGCTTGGTTAATGGCGAAATCCAATTTTGAATAAAATCCCCGTGATTGACGGATTGCGTTTCATCCATCATCTGAATGGCCGCGCGCACACCGCCGCAATTTTCATGTCCCATGACTACAATGTGCCGGACCTTTAATACCGTCACGCCAAATTCCAGGGCGGCGGAAGTGCCATGAGGATCGCTGTTCGGGGAATAGGACGGCACCAGGTTTGCAATATTGCGCAGCACAAAAATCTCACCCGGCAAGGCATCAAAAATCACTTCGGGCGCGGCGCGGGAATCGCAGCAGCCAATCAACATTGTCTTGGGGCGCTGACCAGTTTTGGCGAGTAATTTGAAGCGTTTATTCTCGACCGGAAAACGGGTTTCCCGGAAATTCCGGTAACCATCAATCAAACATTCGGGGAGGCGCAAATGCGATGCCGGCATGCTTTTCTATAGCACTATCCCGGCAAAGCAGGCTATATAGAAAACATGATTGCCCAGCTTTCCGGTACGGTTGCCCACCTGTCTGATGACCGCCTGATTTTGGATGTGGGCGGTGTCGGTTATGCGGTGCAGGTGACCCGTGCGGTCTTGAATACGGGTCTGCGCACTGGCCAAGCCCTGGTATTGCCGGTTGAAACCCAGGTACGTGAAGATGCGATTACTCTGTTCGGTTTCGCCAGCCATGAAGAGCAAGCCTGGTTCCGGTTGTTGCAATCCGTGCAAGGCGTTGGCGCCAAAGTCGCGCTGGCAATTTTAGGAATCCTGCCGCCGGACGCGTTGCAATTAGCGATTGCCGCTCAAGATAAAACAGCGGTTCAACGCGCGGATGGCGTCGGGCCGAAATTAGCCGTGCGCATCGTGACGGAGTTGAAGGATAAGGTGATAGCGCTTGCCGCTATCATCCCCGCGAAAGCGGGGACCCATGCCGCGAATGTAAATAACTCCGCCGCGCAAGATGCAATTTCCGCTTTGACGAATTTAGGATACGGGCGTTCCGAAGCCGCGCAAGCCGTCGCGCGCGCTGCAAGTGCGCTGGGCGATAAAGCCGCGCTGAATGATTTGATTACATCTGGCCTGAAAGAATTGGCGGCATGAGCGCCGAGGCAGTCCGAATTATAGATGCGGAAAACCAGCCGCCCGATGTATTGGACGCCGCATTGCGTCCACAAAAATTATCCGATTTCACCGGCCAGCAGATTTTAAAAGATAACCTGTCCATTTTCATTCAGGCCGCAAAAAAACGTGGCGCGGCGCTGGACCATGTTTTGCTGCATGGTCCACCCGGTTTGGGGAAAACTACGTTGGCGCAGATTATCGCACGCGAATTGGGCGTGAATTTCCGCATGACATCTGGCCCAGTGATTGCACGCGCGGGCGACCTCGCCGCGCTCCTTACCAATCTATCCGCAGGCGATGTGTTATTCATTGATGAAATTCACCGCCTGAATCCCGCCGTGGAAGAAATCCTTTATCCCGCGATGGAAGATTTTCAACTCGACCTCATGATTGGCGAAGGCGTGGCGGCGCGCAGCGTGCGCGTGGATTTGCAAAAATTTACCCTAATCGGTGCCACGACGCGCAGCGGCCTCATCACCCGGCCGCTGCGTGAACGTTTCGGCATTCCGCTGCGTCTGGAATTTTATGCGCCGGAAGAATTGGCGAAAATCGTCATACGCGCGGCGCAGTTATTAGACGTCACGCTACACCCCGATGGCGCGCTGGAAATTGCACGCCGTGCGCGCGGCACACCGCGGATTGCAGGACGTTTGCTGCGCCGCCTGGTGGATTTCGCCGCCGTGGAAAATCAGGCCATCATCACGCAAACCATCGCCGACCGCGCGCTCACGCGGCTGGAGGTTGACCAGGCCGGTCTGGATTCACAGGACCGGCGCTATATGACGCTGCTGGCGGAATTTTACGCGGGCGGCCCGGCGGGCCTGGATACGCTGGCGGCCGCATTGGGCGATCAACGTGATGTTCTGGAAGATGTGATTGAACCTTATTTACTGCAAAATGGTTATATCCAACGTACGCCCAAGGGGCGCATGATGACGGCCAAAGCTTACGCACACCTGGGCCTGCCGCCCATTCCAAATCTGGGCCAAAATTTATTGCCGCTCGAAGAAAAAGATATTTAGCGGCCATCGCAAAACTGTCAAAAATTCATGCTATGATTATATGTTGGATTTTCGTAAAATCCATTGGATTCACCCTGGAGCCATCATGCCGTCACGCCTATCCTTGTCACGCGGTTTTTCCCTGATTGAGATGTCAATTGTATTGCTGATCGCGGGCCTGTTGATCGCCGGGGTTTTCAGCGTCACCAGCAATATGCAAAAACAGCGGGCCGACCAGGCCACCGCGAATGAAGTCCGCACCGTTATCACCGCGCTGGAAAGATATCTGGTGGATAACCAGAGCGCGCTAACGGCAAGCACGACGACCAACAATATTAGTTGTACCATCCCTGCCTGTGCTACGACCCCTGCTAAGCAATTGCTGAATAATATCACCGTCGTGGGACATACTGGAAATGAGCAGACGTATTTCCAGACAAACTATTTGCCGGGCGGAACCAATTTTGATCTTTCGGCCTATCAAATCGGGATTGCGAATTATGGGCCGATTACGACCTCCACGAATACCAACGGCGGTTTGAATTTGCGAGGACTGGTTATCCGCGCGCCGGCCAGCACCGCAGATGACGGCCGCCTGGGGCGCATTGCGGCCTTGATCGGTTCACAAGGCGGAATGATTCCTGCCGCAGCCACCGTTACGGGAGGCGGTTATCCTGTTACAGGCGTTTATGGCGCCTGGGGGGTGAATACGGCCACCTATGCAATTCCGGCAGGGAACACTGCGGTCAGCCAAATCGCCGCCTATACCGCCACGGTAGACAGCCAGATCAATACCAACCTGCTGTCCCGCATCAATACCGGCAATCCTGAGGCCAATACGATGGAGACAAATCTAGTTGTGGCAAGCCCGAGTTCCACGATGACGAGTAATGATATCCTGACTAATAACGGTATTGGTAGCCCAGCAAATGCTGCGACGACCTACCAGAACAAATTGTTAAACGCGGGCGGTCTGGGTTTTATGGTTACGAATGCGGTTTTAGGAGTAACTTGCTATTCGGCGACAGCCCCCTTTCCTGCTGATCTCGTTGTTTATGACCCGACGGGAAGTAATGCAATCGGTGCGCTTAGTCTAAGTGCTGCAAATACAACAGCCACATATAATATCACGCCGCAAAATTTGGTCGTCTTCGGCAGCAGCAATGCAACTACGCTTGGACCTGGCGGCTATTCAGGTAATGGTAGTATTCCGACGTTATTACAATGCGAGGATACATCAACTGGATGGTTCTGGAAACTAGCCCTCCCACCACCGACGGCAAATCCAACCAATTTTAATAACTCAGGAGCACGAGTAAAAGAAAAGGCAGTCCCATCTATCAGTACGAATAGAACTGTCAATATATCAAATTGCGGAACTTATGATTTATATTTATTTATTGATCAGAATTCTCCTCCAACCTGTGGCGCTGGCATAGTGGATGTGAATGCGTTTGCTTCTGGCTATCCTAATCCGACAGATGGCGCACTTTTAGTTGGCAAAATATCGCCAGGCGCTGCAAGCAGTTTTATTGTCCCTGCTGGGTATTCCTATTATGCATCAAGTCAAGGCTTGGGTGGTCTTGGCACTATATGCAATCCTGCTAGTGCTACGCCAACTTGCCAATGGGTCGAGTATAAATGATGCGGCTAATTGCTTATAAAACCCGTTTCTCCGCCTAGCAATAATGGTCGATGATCAATTGATAGATCGCGCGCACCAGGTTTGAATCCAGGCCGTACGCGGCGGTAAGTTAAGTCGCAAATAAGGCCAGCAATAAATCGGTCAACTGATTTTGCGCGGAAGCTTCCAGCCGTCCCAGTTTTTTGCCCAGCCGCCGTTTATCAAGCGCCCGCATTTGATCCAGTAAAATTTCCCGATCCTGTCCACCCTGATGAATCTTAAGACGAAACGGAATCTGTGTCCGAATAGTGCTGGTGATCGGTGCAATAATCACGCGCGGTGAAATCTGATTCATCTCGTCAGGGGAGATAATCACACAGGGTCTAGTTTTTTTAATTTCCGTTCCGATTGCGGTATCCAGCGCGGCCCAATAGATATCGTACCGTTTCAATGTGGGTGTGCCCTTTTCATCGGGCGTACCATCCCATGTCCAGTCTTCTAAGATATCATCATCCCAGACCTCCAGCCATTCGGGATCCTCTATTTCAAAAGCTTGCGGATCTGCTGCCAGCGCCTTTTCGATTTGCTCGGCCCAGCCCGCGCGAGGATGGGCAGCTGGCACGGCGGGCGTAAGGACAATCCCACGATCTGTCAGTTCCACATGAATTTGATCCTTGAAACCAAACTGACGGAGCAAGGTTTTTGGCAAAATCACACCCTTTGAATTGCCGATATTGGTGAGGGAAAGTTCCATTCTTTTATGTTATAACATTGTTATAATATTGTCAAGTGCTTTAAAGCTCCTGGCTTTCAGCCTCGCAATAATGATCAATGATCAATTGATAAACTGCGTGCACCAGGTCTGAATCCAGGCCGCGCGCGGTTGCGTTTTTGATATTGCGGTGCAGGACTTCTTCGACACGTTCAGGGATTACAGCAGGCAGGCCGTGCGCGCGTTTATAGGCCACCACCTCGGGCAATAACGCAAAACGCCGCGCGAGCAGCGCGATAATTTCATCATCAATCGCGTTGATTTCAGTTCGGATGTCAGCTAGCGGGCGCATGTTGCGCTCCGCAGATGCAACAAGACACAAGACGAAAGAGGCAAGAATTTCGAAAAAACGATTTGTTCTTGCATCTTGTTTCTTGCCGCTTGCATCTGCATTAAGCCTTCATCAATTTATTCCACCAACCCTTGCGCGCGGAATCGGATCCACCATCACCTGGCTCTTCCGCCGCAGCTTCACCGGATACGGTCACGCGTGTTACCACTGGTGCTGTCGTCACCGCAGGCGGTGAGGTGGTTTGCGGTGCAGGGGATGTTTCATGCATGGGTGCAGCAGTTTGCGTCTCGGACCGCGAAGGAATGGCGCGGGCCGGCATAACCGCGGGTGCAGGCTGCGTCGTTACTTCTGGTGCAGACGCGACAGGCGCGGTGGGCGTCCCCCACATCTCTTGCTTCGGATTCGTAAAGGCACCGGGCGCGACGCTGGGCTGTTCCGTTCCGGCCATATCCATGCCGGGTGCACCACTATCGCCAAGACCGCGACCTCTGCCACGGCCACGTCCCCTGCCGCGTCCGCCACGCACACCGAATTCTGTTCCGGGCGGTGCGGGAATGGGCGTGATGTCATCCACATTTTCTGCAGCCGGGTGATTGCGATGATCACCCATACCGCCATCAAAAGCTTGCTGCGGTGCGACGTCATCTCTCGCGCCGCGGCCGCGGTAACGACGGCGTCCGCCACGTTCAGCAGGCGCACCTATTTCATCTTCCAAAGGCGCAGATGGAGCGGCAAAATCATTTTCTTCGGGCACCGTATCGTCATTGCCCGCCATGCTGCCGCGCATACTGACGGCTTCATTTGGTGCGATGGCCGCCGGACGTGAACCACGGAAGCGGTCAAAACGGCAGGCGGGCGGCGTGAGGCTGTCATCGGCCTCCACCACAATATTGGTTTTATAGGCCTCTTCAAGTTCCACAATCTGCATGCGGAACTGGTTGAGCAGCGCGAGGGCAAGCTTGCCATGCACCGCGATCGTCAAACGTTCCAAGGCACCCTTGCCCAATTCCTGTTCGATCGCGCGCAAAATATGCCGTGCGGCGGAAGCAGGTGAACGCACCCAGCCCGTGCCCGCGCAAGTTTCACAACGCGCAAAATGGGCGTCAACGACCGAGGGCCGTAAACGTTGGCGCGATAATTCCAACAAACCAAAGGTAGAAATCCGCCCAATTTGCGTGCGGGCACGGTCAATTTTCATCGCATCGCGCATGCGGCGTTCCACACCAATTCTATGCCGGTGATCTTCCATATCAATGAAGTCGACAACGATTAATCCCGCCAAGTCGCGCAGACGTAATTGGCGCGCAACTTCCGATGCGGCTTCCAGATTGGTGCGGTAAGCGGTTTCTTCGATATTCCGTTCCCGCGTCGCGCGGCCGGAGTTCACATCAACCGCAACCAAGGCTTCGGTTTGGTTGATGACGATGTAACCACCCGATGGTAATTGCACGATGGGTTCATGCACGGCGTCAATCTGTTCATCGACGCGGTAGCGTGTGAACAGCGGCATGCGGTTATCGTATAATTTAATGCGGTCAGCCTGATGCGGCAGCAACATTTCCATAAAGGCACGCGCGGAGTCGTAACCCACCTGGCCGCTGACAATCACCTCCGCGATATCCTCATTATACAAATCGCGGATGGCGCGCGTGATCAAATCGCCTTCTTCATAAATCAATGCCGGTGCGGCGGATTTCAGCGTCAAGGCGCAAATATTATCCCACAGGCGTAGCAAATAATCCAAATCGCGCGCGATATCATCCGGCGTACATTCCAAACCGGCAGTACGCAAAATCACACCCATGCCCTCGGGGATTTGCAAACCGGAAATCAATTCCTTCATCCGGCGGCGGTCGGCGGGATTGGTAATTTTACGGCTGACGCCGCCAGCATTCGATGAATTGGGCATCAGGACGCAATAACGGCCAGGCAAAGAAATATAGGTCGTGAGCGCCGCGCCTTTGGTGCCGCGCTCTTCCTTATTCACCTGCACCAGCATCACCTGGCGGCGTTTGATGACTTCCTGAATTTTATAAGACCGCAGCAGCGCGCGGCGGCGCGCGGCCTCCATAGCTTCGGGATCTAATTGTTCGCGGCGGCCAAAGCGGCCACGCCCGCGTCCTTGCCAGCCACGCTGTTGGCCTTCGGCATTTTTATCTTCGCCCTCTTCGGAACCATTTTCATTTTGCTCAGAAGATTCATCGGAATCTTCCCGCTGCGCTGCATCATCTTCAGATGAGCTAAAATTATTTTCAACGGTTGGATATGCTTCCGGCGACATCGCTGGTTGATCCAGTAATTCCGTCAGGCTCGAAACCAATTCCCCGCGCCCATGGTTGCTAAGCATCGGCATGGATTCGCCCGGCATTTCCGGCACCATGGCTTCCGCATTTTCATCAACAGGTTGATAGCCCATGGGCTGATCGCCGTTGCCATCCCCATTTCCGTCGTCCTCGACCATATTGTCGATTTCGGCCTGAACTTCCGCCGCGCTTTGTTTCAAGGCCGCATTCAGTTTTTCGCGGTCGGCGACAGGGATTTTATAATAATCCGGGTGAATTTCCGGCAGGGCCAAAAAGCCTTGTTTCAACGATCCATATTCCAAAAACGCCGCCTGCAGCGAAGGCTCCACCCGCGTCACCTGCGCGAGGAAAATAGAGCTTTTTACCTGACGCTTGCTCGCGTCTTCAAAATCGTAATCAATTAATTGGTTTCCATCGACCAGTGCGACGCGGACTTCTCCGCTCGCGCTGGCATCAATCAGCATACGCCGTGCCATTTTAAACTCCCGAGGGGTGCTGCACATCATCCAGCGCGACCAATCAAAACACGCGCGAGCACCCATTTGTGGCTTTGTCGGCTTCCGGCGCACTGTAGGGGCGGTTCGGGAAACCAACGCAGCAAAATCGTTGAACGGATACGGGCCCATGCCCGACACCCAGTCGCATTTAGGACTATAACAAGGGTGCGGCGAATCTGCAACAATATATTTTCAAGGTGGAGTATGGCGGTGCGCAGGTTTTTGCATAAGTGTTTGATAGGATTAGCGATTATAGCCCTTAGCGGCTGGGCAACGGCGCGCGCGGCGGATAATAGCCATACTTTGCGTGACCCAACCGAAGCAGTCATTGCAAAAATGCAGCAGGTTCAGGCGGCAAAAAAAACACCCAAATCTGTAAAAGCCAGCAAAAAATGGGTGATTGTGATTGACGCGGGACATGGCGGGCCGGACCCGGGTGCCAGCGGGCCGGACGGCACGCATGAAAAGGATATCACCCTGGCTGTTGCCCGCGCGCTGCGCGACCAGCTGGAGGCCGGCGGCAAATACCGCGTGGTCATGACGCGCGACAGTGATATTTTCCTGAAACTGGGTGAGCGCGTCCGCGTTGGCCAAAACGCCCATGCGGATTTGTTTATTTCCCTGCATGCCGATACCGTCGGCAATAATCCGGATACGGACACTCATGGTGCCAGCATTTATACGATTTCCGATCAGGCCTCCGACCAAATGTCTTCCCGCCTGGCGGCGCGGGAGAATAAGGCCGATTTAATCGGCGGCGCGGGCAAGAGCAATTCCGTGGTTGGCAATATCCTGCTCGACCTCTTCAGTCAGGAAACTATGACGCGGTCGAAATCCCTGGCCGATGATATCCTGGACGGGTTTGAAGACGCGCATATATATATGCTCGAGCGCACGCACCGCTCCGCCGGATTTGCGGTGCTCAAGGGTGCGGAGTTTCCCTCCACCCTGATTGAAATGGGTTTTCTATCCTCGCCGATTGATGAACCAAATTTGAAAAATCCGTCTTACCGCGCGCATCTGGCCCACGCGATTGCAACCGGCGTGGATGGATTTTTCGCCGAGGATAAGTTAGTGAATAATCACTGATGTTCCGCTTCCTCGCCTGGCTGTTGTTTTTGGTGCTGTTTGCAGGCCTCTGCGCCGCGGGCGGCGTCATGTATATTTTGTATCAGTACGGCAGCGCCCTGCCCGATTACCACCAGCTCGCCAATTACGATCCGCCCGTGGTGACACGCCTCTATGCCGATGACGGGAGGTTGTTGACGGAATATGCGAAACAAAAACGAGTTTTCGTTCCCATTTCCGCGATTCCCAAACGCGTCGTGCATGCGTTTTTATCCGCCGAAGATAAAAACTTTTATACGCACAAAGGCGTGGACCCCATGGGCATCGCGCGCGCGGCGCTGGAAAATTTTAAACACCGCGGGGAAGGCAAACACCCGATGGGTGCGTCGACCATCACGCAGCAAGTCGCGAAAAACTTTTTGCTTGGCAATGAAGTTTCGTTTGCGCGCAAAATTAAAGAAGCCATTTTGGCGATGCGCATTGAAAAAACCTTTACCAAAGATAAAATTCTGGAATTGTATCTGAATGAAATTTATCTGGGCGGCGGGTCGTACGGCGTCGCCGCGGCGGCGATGGATTATTTCAATAAATCGCTGGATGAATTGACGATTCCGGAAATGGCGTATTTGGCCGCGTTGCCCAAAGCGCCCAACAATTATAATCCCGTGCGCGATCATGATGCAGCGCTGGGCCGCCGCAATTGGGTGATCGAACGCATGGCGGAAGACGGCGTGATTACGTCGGCCGAGGCCGCGCAAGCGAAACAAGAACCGCTGACGACGCATCAACGCGCGGATGAAACCTATGTGAATGCGGAATACTTCGCTGATTACGTGCGCGGTGAATTAATCAAACAATATGGTGAAAATACCGCTTACCAAGGCGGCCTGACGGTCCGCACGACGCTCGATCCCGCGCTGCAAGAAATCGCCACGCGTTCGCTGCGTGATGGTTTGATAGCCTATGATAACCGCCATTCCTGGCACGGCGTGATCGGCGTCATCGCCAATATGCGTCAGTGGCAAGCGGGCCTGCGCGCGATAGCGCGCCCGAAAGGTAGCGGGGACTGGCTGCCCGCCGTCATCGTAGGTGTGGAAAAAGATTATGCGGTGATCGGTTTGCCGAACGGCCAGTTATCGCGTTTGCAAAAAGAAAGCATGGCGATTGCCCATGGTACACTGGCGCCCGGGCAAGTGGTTTTAGTTACGCCTGCAGCGGATGCGAAAACAACCAAGCCCATCGCGGGACAATATGCATTGCGCCAAATTCCAAAAGTGCAAGGCGGGTTGGTTGTGATGGAACCACGCACCGGCCGGGTGCTGGCGATGACGGGTGGTTTTAGTCATGATATTTCCGTCTATAACCGTGCGACCCAAGCGATGCGCCAGCCGGGATCATCATTCAAACCCTTCGTTTATCTGACCGCGTTGGAACAGGGATTTCTGCCGAACACATTAATTCTGGATGCGCCGGTTTCGTATAACGCAGGTGTTGGCCAAGACGCTTACCGGCCCGGCAACTATCATGACAATTTCCTCGGCCCCACCACGGTGCGCCAGGCCATCGAAAAATCGCGCAACGTGGTGACGGTCCGCACCGCGGATTACATCGGCATCGAACACGTGGATGAAATCGCTGAACGTTTTGGCATTGTCGATAAAATGCCGCCTGAACTGGCCATGGCATTGGGCGCAGGCGAGACCACGGTGTGGCGTATGGCCGCGGCCTATAGCGAACTCATCAATGGCGGCAAAAAAATCATGCCGACGGTGCTGGATAGCGTGCAAGACCGCAACGGCAAAACCATTTACCGCCATGATAAACGCCCGTGCGAAACCTGTGCGAATAATTCCTGGGCGGCAGATGTCATAACGCCAGCGATTACCGATAATCAACAGCAACTTACACATCCGTGGCATGCCTATCAAATCGTCAATATTTTACAGGGCGTGGTGCAGCGCGGCACGGCGAAATCATTATCCGAACTCGGTGTTCCCTTGGCCGGGAAAACCGGCACGACAAATGATAGCAAGGATACCTGGTTCGTCGGTGCGACGCCGGATTTGGTCGTCGCGGTTTATGTAGGTTACGATCAACCACTCACCCTTGGTAAAAAAGAAACCGGCGCATCTGTTGCCGTGCCGATTGTCAAAGAATTTTTCCAGGCTGCCTTGCCGACCCATCCCGCCAAACCCTTCGCCGTGCCGCCGGGGATTTCATTGGTGCGCGTCAATCCGCAAACCGGCACGCGGGTCAGTGCGATGGATAAAACCGGTATTTGGGAATCCTTTATTCCCGGCACCGAACCGGATCCGGATAACCCCGCGCCGCGTTTGGTCTTGGGCCAAGGAAATTTCTCACTACCCGGACGGCAGGTTGAACAGCCTGTCACAGATTTAGGCGGTGCGGCGGCGGATGAAGATACCAGCGCGGATGATGCAGCGCCGCTCAGCAGCAATGATATTAATAATGCGCCGTTAAATCTACCGTCAGTGACGGATCCCACGGCACCGCAACCTGCACCACCACCCCCCATCGTGATTGGCGCGCCGCCTGAACAGCCGGCGCATGACTTTTCCGGTACCGGGGGTTTATATTAGAATGGCATTAATGATCCAATCGGATCGTCAGGCATTTAGCCGCGCCGCCTGCTTTTAAAAACTCCCACAGCGGCATTACAACCGGCGTGAATTTTTGCGCAAGCAACCATTCAAGCAATGCATTATCCGCCGTATTCATAAAAACATGGCCGTTAGCATACACGGCGTTACAGGCAAAACCCTCTGCCGCCTGATCGCCCACGGCGAATAATTTATCGGCGGCGAAAAGATTTCGCACAGTTGCTTGGCTGGCGGGCGTGAAGGCAGGCGGATACCAAATCGCGCGACGGCCCGGCAGCGGACAAAAACAGGTGTCCAAATGATAAAAGCGCGGATCGCATAATTCAACGCGTGCAACCTTCACGCTCAATAGATTGCCAATATAATCCGCCGCCGCCGCATCGCTTCGGAAATCCTTGGCCACGACAATCGTATCCGTTTGGCGGTCATCATCATCCAAGACAAACAGCGCCGTACCCGCGCCTTCGCAAAAAACATCCTGCGGCCAGGGCAAAACCGTAAATCCGTTTTCCACAAACCAACTGGAAAACAACGGCTCCTCCCCCTGACGTTCCGGGAAACGGAAACGCGCGGTGATAAATTTTCCGCTGCGTACAATCCCCGCATTGGCCGTAAAAACAAAATCCGGCAAACCGGGCTGGGGCGTAATAAATTTGATTTCCGCGCCTGCCGCCTGCAGCGCCGCAACATAAGCCGACCATTGCTGCGCCGCGACGATGCGGCTGACCTGGTTGATCTGCCCTTCCATCCAGGGATTGATGACGTAATTCACGCCGAAAAAGTCCGGTGCGCACATAAGGAATTGGGGGTTCGAAGCAGGCATGATTCCACTATTATTAACACATAATGACTGCTGAATGATGTTTGCAATTACCCACTTAAGCCGTTATGCAGTGCCATGCCAAAACCCCTTTTGATTTTTGATTTTGACGGCACGCTGGCCGACAGCATTGGCCATATTGTGGTGACCCTACAGAGCGCCTGCCGCGCCCATGGTACGCCCGCGCCAACGTCCATCCAGGTAAAAAACCATATGGGCTTGTCGCTCAGTGAAACGGTCAAAGGCATTTTGCCGGATGAATTTCATCATTTAATTGATACTATCATGCAGCAATATGAAAAGGATTTCCGATCCCAGGCCGCCGCCAAGAAAACCTATTTGTTTGATGAGATTGAAGAATTGCTTGGCCGTCTGGCACCGCAGGCCACCTTGGCAATCGCCACAGGCAAAACGCGCGGCGATTTGGAAGCCGTCATGAAAAATATGCCTGAACTAGCAAAGTTATTTTCATCCTTGCACACCGCCAGCGACGGGCCGGGCAAGCCGCATCCGGCGATGATTGAGGCCGCGATTAAGGCAACGGGTTCAGATCGCGCACATACATTGATGGTCGGTGATGCGACTTTTGATATGGCGATGGCGCGCGCGGCAAGAATTTACGCGATTGGCGTCACCTGGGGCACGATGGCGCGTGACGATTTAATTCAAGCGGGCGCGGATATCGTGGTGGATACCGCTGCCGATCTGGAAACAGCGATTATGAACTTTAGGAAAAGCCTATAGCTTTTCCAACTCATCAATCATTCCGGCAATGACATTCAAACCCTTATTCCAAAAATCCGGTTTCGATGCGTCCAGGCCGAATGGTTTCAGCAAGGCCTTGTGCCGCAGTGTACCGCCAGCCGACAGCATCGTCAGATATTTCTCCGCGAAATTTGCGCGCGCGAATGGCGTTTTTTGTTCCTGGTAAACGCCGTACAGCGCATTCACGAGGCAGTCCCCGAAGGCATAGGCATAAACATAAAACGGCGAATGGATGAAATGCGAAATGTAAGCCCAGTAGTTTTTATAACTGTCATCAAAGACCAATGCTGGCCCCAAGGACTCCGCTTGCACATCCATCCAGATTTTACCGATATCATCGGGCGTCAATTCGCTTATCGCGCGGCGCGCATGCAATTCCTTTTCAAACGTATAAAAGGCGATCTGCCGCACAACGGTGTTGAGCATATCTTCAACCTTACTCGCCAACATAATTTTACGCGTCTTTTTATCCGGTGCACTGGCGAGTAATTTTTGAAAGGTCAGCATTTCGCCGAACACGCTGGCGGTCTCCGCCAAAGTCAAAGGCGTATCGCACATCAGCGCGCCTTGCTTCGCCGCCAGAACCTGATGCACCCCATGGCCGAGTTCATGCGCCAGCGTCATGACATCGCGCGTTTTGCCGTGGAAATTCAGCAGTAAATATGGGTGCGCGGACGGCACAACCGGATGGGCAAAAGCACCGGAAACTTTACCGGCTTGGGGCGGCACGTCGATCCAATCATAATCAAAAAACTGTTGCCCGACTTCGGCGAGTTCAGGCGAAAAATCATGATAGGCCGACAACACCAGTTTGCGCGCTTCATCCCATGTATATTGGCGATCAAGGTCAGACGGCAGCGGCGCATTGCGGTTCCAGTAATCCAGTTTTTTCTTGCCCAGCCATTTGGCCTTTAGCGCGTAATAACGGTGCGCCAATTTCGGATAGGCGGCGCGCACGGCATCGACCAAGGCATCGACCGTTTTTTGTTCAACCTGGTTGGCGATATGGCGGAATGCTTCGGGCGATGGGTATTTGCGCCATTTATCCTCAATTGCCTTATCCTTCGCCAGGGTATTGGTGATAAGGGAAAAAGTGGAAATATTTTCGCCCAGTTTTTTGCCCAACGCCTCGGCGGCGGCACGGCGGTTTTTCTCCTCGCGGTGGCTGAGCGCATTTAATACATCACTAATCGGCACCGTTTTGCCGTCCAGTTCAAATTTCAGCCCGGCTTCGTATTCATCAAATAACCGCACCCAGGCGCTGCGCCCGGCGACATCTTTTTCATGCAATTTTTCCTCAAGTTCGCGCGGCAGCATGTGGTTGCGGTAGTCGCGCACCGCATCGAGCCAGGATTTGTAATGCGCGACCGCCGGATTTTTCAGCAGCGCCTGATACGCCGCGGGCGCAATCAAATTAATTTCCAGCGTAAAAAAAACCAGATGAGTTCCCGCGTTATTCAATGCCTCACTGACGGATTGCAAAAACTGTCCGCGTTGTGGGTCCGTCACATTCAGGCAGTAATATAGATAGGCATACGAACCCAATTTGCCCGTCAGATCCTGCAGTTTCTCATATTCCGCAATCGCGGCAACCAATTTCGGCGCGGGCAGTTTCGCCATCTTGCCCAGGTATTTTTTTTGCATCGCGGCGGCGGCGCGCGCGACTTCAGCCAAATCAGTACGCAATTTCGCGTCATCCGGATTTTTATATAGGTCGGTCAGATCCCAACGCGGAAGAGAGGGAGGAGATGGGAGATGGGAGATGGGAGATTTTTTGGCGCGTTTCGTCATACCATATTTATCAACGCCAAATTGAATCGGGGCAATAGTAATTTCTCCCCTCTCCCATCTCCCTTCTAATCCGCCATGCCCAGCGCGGCTTTGTACAGTTCCAGCAATTCTTCCTGTTCGCGGCGCGCGTCGGTATCCTGTTTTCGGATTTTAATGATAGTCCGCATGATTTTAACGTCAAAACCGAAACCTTTGGCCTCATCAAAAACTTCTTTAATATCGTTCGCGATGCCGGCCTTTTCCTCCGTCAGGCGCTCAATGCGCTCAATGAAGCTTTTCAATTTGGCGCCGGATACACCGCCAACCTCGGTCGCCTGGACGGTTTCGCGTTCCTGATTGGTATTGGAGGGGGGTTTTTGGGCTGCTGCGGTCATGATGTTCCTGTGGGTTTGGAGGCGGAAACCTATGCGCGCCGAAAGTTTCTGGCAAGAGCGCGAAAGACTTTATTAATCAAATTTATGGCAGTATAAGATTTTACCGTGGGTTTAATAAGGGCCTATAGTTCAGTGGCCAACCGCGAAGCGCCGTCAGGCGCGTGCGGCAATATAGTTAAGTTTATTAAGGGCCTGTAGTTCAGTGGTTAGAACGCGCCGCTCATAACGGTGTTGTCGGGGGTTCAAATCCCTCCGGGCCCACCATTTCCTTCTCTCTATCGAAGAATTTTCTGGTATCGCCGGTGTAGCCCGCAGTTCCGCGGGATTTAAAATAAAACTTAACTGGGGAGAGACTACTGCGGCAATTTCAAGGATTCTCTCTGTGGGCGATTTAGGTGGCTACACCAAGCCAATGCTTCCAGCACCGAAGATGCTTTGCGCACCGCATATTGTTCCAATACCTGGCCATCCGCCAACATTAAGACGATTAATGTGCCGGCCAGATATTCGCCCAATACCAAACTGGTTAACAATGCAATCACTGCCAGAATATCCGCGCCGAAATCGTTTTTGAGTGCTTTCTTCCCCACCTGAAGGGTCAGCGGCACAACACTTAACCACATCACGATTTCTAGCGGCAGCGGTGCAAGGTTTGGTAGAGCGAAACGGAACAGCCCATGCAAGAGAAATCCCAAGACCGCTGTGCCCGCTAAAATTTCCTGCCATTTTTTGAAGATAATCATGCAATAACTATAGCAGATAAAAAGAGAAAGAACGATAATCGCACTAAATTAGTCCCTGTTTGACTGATTGCCATATACCCCCATAGGGTATATGAGATGAATGATGACAAAGACAAAAACCAAACATGATTGCTGCCAGACCGCGCAGCACCCGGATTATCAGAAAGAAATGTCACGCTTGAACCGCGTGGTCGGTCAGGTTGAAGGTGTAAAAAAAATGATTACCGAGCAACGATATTGCCCGGAGATTTTGATACAACTGCGGGCTATTCACTCAGCCGTGCGTGCGATTGAGGCGAATATCTTAGAAACTCACTTAGATTCTTGCGTCACTAATGCGTTCAAGGCCGGAAATGATAAAGAAAGGACGGCAAAAATTACCGAACTCAAAGAACTATATCGCAAGTTCGGACACTAAGGAGAAACTGATGAAGAAAATAGCACTTTTACTCACGCTAGGAGTCGGCGCGGCTTTGCCCGTCCGCGCGGAGCCGAGTCATCATAACGACATGGTCATGCCAGCGAAAACTTCGCATGCGCATCGCCAGGAACATGCCGCAAAGGTAGAACTTCGTTCGGATAAACCGTTGGTTGCGGGTGAAACAAGTCATGTGACTATCCGCTTGACCGACATAAAAGATGGCAAACCCCTTACGCCAAACGATCTGAACATTGTGCATACAAAAAAACTGCACCTACTGGTCATTGATCCCTCGCTGTCGGATTATCAGCATATTCACCCGGATGTGAGTAATGTGCCCGGTGAATATACCTTTGATTTCACACCGCTGAAAAATGCGCGTTATCGCGTATGGGCCAATTTTATTCCAGCCAGCACCGGCAAAGAACTTTATGAAAGTGCAGACATCGGCACGCCAGCCAAGGATAAAACCATTATCGATAAAACGGTTTTAACCCATGCCACGGTGGATGGCTATGATTTCACGCTTACGTTGGATGAACCGCTAAAAGCAGGCGAAGCAGACATGGCGAGCATGATAGTTACCAAAGATGGCAAACCGTTTGCGCAATTGCAGCCTATATTGGGTGCCTTTGCCCACATGGTTGGATTTAGTGAAAATTTCAAATCCGTTATGCATGTGCATCCATCGGGTGATGAGCCAACAACCGAAGATGCGCGCGGTGGGCCAAAATTAGAGTTCCATATAGAGCCAGAGTTCAAAGGCTTTTACAAGATCTTTGCGCAGGTACGCATTGATAACAAAACCATCTTCGTGCCATTCGGCGTGAAGGTTCAGTAATCACACCAACCAAGGAGAATACCTATGAAAAAACCACTGACCGCCGTACTGGCACTATTGGCGACTGGCTTGCTGACTGCTTGTGCAGTAACCAACGCGAATGATGGCATGCAAGGCCAAATGATGCAGGGAGACATGATGCAAAATTGTCATAAGATGATGGCAAAGTGTCACGCTATGATGAAAGATGGTAAAATGTCGCCTGAAATAATGAAAAATTGTCAGGCAATGATGCAGGACAACCATGCGGATGATGCACAAACATCTGCAGTTCCGGCAGATAAACCCATCAGTGCCGCCGATCATAAAAAACACCATCAGGAATAGGTAAACAATGGAGCATGTTCATTCTAACGGCGAAGCGCGCCATGCCTGTTGCGCCCATGAGCATGTTTCCGCTGCTACCCCACCATTAGATCAGCGGGATCAAAGTGTTATTTATACCTGTCCGATGCATTCACAAATCAGGCAGGACAAGCCAGGGAATTGCCCGATCTGCGGTATGACATTGGAACCAGAAACGGTTTCACTAGCGGATGACACCGATCATGAATTGATAGATATGACGCGCCGGTTCTGGATTTCAGCTGCCTTGGCAGCGCCGTTGGCGATCATGGTGATGGGCACGCATTTGATCCCCGCGCCGCATGATTGGATAGAACTGTCATGGGTGCGCTGGCTGCAAATGGCATTGGCAACGCCGGTTGTGCTGTGGGGTGGCTGGCCGTTTTTTGCGCGCGCTTATAATTCCGTCAAATACTGCAGTTTGAATATGTTCACGCTGATCGCACTCGGCACCGGCGTTGCATATATTTACAGTTTGATCGTTTTATTATTTCCGGAAACTGGCTTGCAGCTTGACCTATATTTTGAAGCCGCAGCGGTCATCACGGCATTGGTTTTGCTTGGACAAGTGTTGGAACTCAAAGCACGAGCGCAATCGCGCAACGCCATGCGCGCCTTGCTGGATTTAGCACCCAAGATGGCGCGCATTATCCGCGCGGATGGCAGTGAAGCCGATATTGCCATTACCGATGTGCAACATGGTGACTTGCTGCGTGTTCGCCCAGGTGAAAAGATTCCGGTGGACGGCGTGGTAACGGAAGGCAGCAGTAGCGTGGATCAATCTATGCTAACGGGTGAATCGCTGCCGGTGGAAAAAAATCCAGGTGATAAAGTCACGGGGGCAACACTCAATGGCACCGGCGGATTTATTATGCGGGCGGAGCGCATCGGCAGTGAAACCATGCTGGCGCAAATCGTGGATATGGTTTCCAAGGCGCAGCGCAGTCATGCGCCCATTCAGCGTCTAGCGGATAAGGTTGCCGGTTATTTCGTGCCAGTGGTGATTGCAATTGCGCTCATAACTGCTTTGGCGTGGTGGTTGTGGGGGCCGGAACCCAAATTGGCTTATGCGGTCATCAATGCGGTTGCGGTTTTAATTATCGCCTGTCCTTGCGCACTTGGGTTGGCAACGCCGATGTCCATTATCGCAGGTACCGGACGCGGCGCGCAGGCAGGTGTCCTGATCAAGAATGCCGAAGCCCTGGAAATGATGGAAAAAATAGACACACTGATTATTGATAAAACCGGCACTCTGACGGAAGGCAAACCGAAACTGATAGAGGTCATTACCGTCACCGGCTTTGAAGCGAATGAAGTTCTGAAACTCGTTGCCAGCCTTGAGAAAGCCAGTGAACATCCATTGGCCTCTGCAATTGTGAAAGGCGCAACAGACAAAAACATTGCGCTATCCGCCGTTAGTGATTTTGCTTCTGTCACAGGTAAGGGTGTGACCGGTACCATTGCTGGACGAAAAGTCGCGCTTGGCAATACCGCACTGCTTTCATCGCTGGGGATTGATCTGGTGTCGCTAGTCGCTATCGCCGAATCGCTGCGCGCCAAAGGCCAGACGGCGATGTTTGCGGCGATTGATAACAAGGCGGCTGGTGTCATCAGCGTTGCCGATCCCATTAAGGCAACCACGCTGGATGCACTGCGGCAACTTAAAGCAGATGGTTTGCATATCGTTATGTTGACCGGCGATAGTAAAGCCACGGCACAGGCCATTGCATCACAATTAGGCATTGCGGATGTGGAAGCCGAAGTCCTGCCGGAACGCAAAAGCGAAGTCGTTCACCAATTACAGACACAAGGCCGCAAGGTTGCGATGGCTGGGGATGGCGTAAACGATGCGCCCGCATTGGCCCAGGCACAGGTTGGCATTGCGATGGGAACTGGTACCGATGTCGCAATGGAAAGTGCGGGCATCACATTAGTTAAAGGCGACCTGATGGGTATCGTCCGTGCCCGCCATCTAAGCCGCGCGACTATGCACAACATCCGGCAGAATTTATTTTTCGCATTTATCTATAACGCACTTGGCGTTCCGGTGGCAGCGGGTATATTATATCCGTTCTTCGGTATCCTGCTCAGCCCCGTTATCGCCAGTGCCGCCATGGCGCTTAGTTCCGTATCCGTCATCGCCAATAGCTTGCGGCTGCGGTCAGTGAAGCTGTATTTATGACTTTCCATTAGGCTAAATGTTTCATTAATTCCTTTGTGTCATACGGGGGTCAGATCTTTTGGCAGTTTCGTGCCTTTCATCATGATGCGACAAAGAATGCATTAACCGCTCTTAAATTGGCAGGACCTAATCCTTGTGATGGGGTCCATTCGTTTTGGTATGCAATAGTTATTTTACTTATACCTATTGGCAAGAAGGTTACTTTAATAACCTTTATTTTCATTATGATATGGAAGTAATGGCTACGATAATTATAAGCGGTTGCTTTTCAAAAATTGCAAAAAATAGCAGGCAAACTATCCGCAATATCTTCAGCGATCAATCCAGGCCCAAAATGTCTCGCGGTTTCGGCGTGCAGCCATACGGCTGCACACGCTGCTTCAAATACAGGCATTCCCTGCGCCAAAAGCCCAGCACAAATTCCTGCCAAGGCGTCGCCTGTTCCAGCGGTTGCCAGGCAAGGCGTTCCATTATTATTAATCACAAGACGACCATCAGGTGCGGCAATAACGGTTTTCGGCCCTTTCGAAATCATAATTGCGTTACTGATACGCGCAGCCTGGTGTGCTCGATTTAACTTATCGTCGTTCATGTTAATCATGGTGCCAAACAATCGCTGAAACTCGCCTTCGTGCGGCGTTAAAACGCATGGCGATTGAATAGCTTTAAAAAAATTTTGTGGATCATCGGCAAACACACTTAATGCATCTGCATCGAGAACTGCTGCCTTTTTCTGAGACAAGGCTGCCAGAACAAAAGCTTTTGTGCGCGAGGTAATTCCCGCCCCAGGGCCAAGTAAAACTGCTTTTACATGTTTATTCGAAATCAGGTGTAAAAATTCCTGCTTATTTCTGACAAGCTTGGTCATAACCGCCTGAAAACTTGTAGCATAAATTGGCAATGTCTTGGTATCACATGCCACAGACACTAATCCCGCACCCACGCGCAACGCGCAGCGCGCAGCGATTTTGACCGCGCCCGTGCTTTGTATGGCCCCCCCAAAAATTACCGCATGGCCGCGATCGTATTTATTGCCTTCCGGCTTGGGCCATGGGAAATGTGCGGCCCATAATCCGGGTGTATTTTCTGTCGCGTCCTTTTTTTGATTGGGCTGCATTCTGAATCGTTACCGGCGGGTGGTTTTCTGTGCTGAAGATTCAAATATTTTCTCACCTATAACCCTACGCGTGGGACAATCATCAGCAATGGAGCAGGCGCCGCAAATATAATCTTGGATACAGGCCGAGTCCGTAATAGCAACGCGCGTACCGCTGACGGCGATGCCGTAATCTTTAAACTTCGCCAACGTGCGTGAAAAAGTTTCCAACTCCATGCCCAGACGCGAAACAATGAGGGTTTTGCTACAAGGCAGCACAAATCCTTTTGGATCAAAATCATGCAAGATGCAAAGGCGCTGCAAGAAACAAGCCACCTGCTGGGTCGCAGACATACTGCTTTGATGTTCGACTTCAATTGCCGCCATTTCCGCATATTGCGAGACAGTCGCCAACAAATTGAGCGCGAGGGGTGCATACTTTTGGGCGGCTTCCTTGAGCCATGACATCGGAAACTCCAACACTATAGTTTCTTCAACCGCCGCCGCACTTAATTGATGCGTGGTAAAGTTTTGGAAAATTTCTCGCTCACTGATGCCATTACCTGGGACCAAAATTTGCAAGGTCTTTTGATGGCCGTCTGGCGTTTCGCGGAACAATTGCACTGTGCCGCTGCCGATAAGAAAAAAGTGGGTAATAGGATCTCCATGCAGAAATAAATGTTCTTTGCGCCCAAAGCGACGCTCACGCCCGCTTTTTAACAAGTCGTCTTTTTCTTGTTCGGTCAGACCGGCAAAAAGTGGCAACTTGCGAACGGTGCTAGGGGCAATTGAAGACATGTCTATAGAGGCTTCAGGTTGTTCGGATAGGACACAATAAAGCATTTCTTGAGTAATTCCCACAGTTTTAGAATTATTTTCTAATCTTTATTGATCCCGATCAAATCCTTTCTAACCCGACAGTCTTAGGCTGACTTTATATCGATCTACCGCTTCATCAAATCTAGAGAAAGCCATGCAAATTATAAAAACAGATTAATACTGCTCACTCGAGCCAGCCACTTAGGTTGGCAGCAAAAGCCTGCATCCAAACTGGCGCCCATTCGCCAGATCAAACGCACAGTGATCATTGCAAATGGCAAAGAAATAATCTTGGTATTAAAAATGCCAGGGATGCACTCGAAAAATTTGAGCGTTTCCCGCAATGGATGTGGCGCAATGACGTTACGTTAGAATTTGTCGAATGGCTACAGGAACATAATCAAAAACAGCCAAAATGAAAAAATCGGTTTTTACGGTTTGGATATTTATAGCCTGCGTGCATTCACTCAGGCAGTCAGTAAATTATTCTTAGACTAGAGAAAATTCCCTCAGCCCGAATTCCTTAGGAGTTTTATCATGAGCACCCTGATCACATCTCTTGCAGATATCATGAGTTCTTGCATGCAAATTTCTTCCAAGCTAACGGATGCTCTGTCTGGAATAGATCTCAGACATCTCCTTTGGCTTTTTCTGGGCGCTATACTTTTCGCAGCCTTACTCCCTGAATTCGCTGGCCCATAACCCATATTATAGCCTGGCCAAGTTTAAGGTTTTTTGACGCCATATTGTGCGGCAAGATTACTATGATGTTTTGTGCGGCGGACAATGGTTGCGATATGTGCCGTTGGTCGTAATACACCTACGCCGTTCTGCTCGATTTCTGCTGCGTTCGCTTCGTCCGTATCAATATGCATTTCCGTAAAGCCATTTTCAGAAACACGGATCACAACATCCCGGAAGGTTAAGTCACGTTCGCTGTCACTAACATCAATTTCAACTTGATCACCATGCTCAACGCCCATGCGTTTAGCATCTTCAGGATTAGTGTGAATATGACGTTTGGCGACAATGATGCCGTCTGTGCGAATTTCGCCAGCTATGCCGCGCAGTGTCACTATAGGCGTATTATCCGTATCACCGCTAATGCGCAGCGGCGCGTCTACACCCAGTTGAAAAGACTCCGTGCGACTAACTTCAATTTGATTGTGTGGGCGTGGCGGGCCAAGATAGCGTACATTTGTCAGCTGTCCGCGTGGCCCGACGACCGTCACGGTTTCTTCTGCCGCAAAAGATCGGGGCTGTGAAAGTTCATGCAGAATTTTCGGCTGATAGCCTTTGCCAAACAATTGTTCGATCGCTGTTTCGGTCAAATGGACATGATGCGCGGAAACCGCGATTGGTATAGGAACCTTTGCGGCAGCGGATATGGTTTTTTGCTGCGCGATAACTCCTGCCGTTTCCTTGGCGATCATCCATTTTTCCTGTGTCTCCATGACCAGGATTTTAACGCGCGAAGTCGTGGCATGAATTTCCACGACATTTGAATTTTGTAAACTTACAGATGTGTTTTTATCATCGTCAAATGCCAAGCCCATAAAAGCTAACCGCTCGCAAATCCGTTTGCGCATTTGCGCAGAGTTCTCGCCAATGCCGCCGGTAAAGGCGATGACATCAACTCCGCCCATTGCGGCGGCATAGGAACCGATATATTTCCCTGAGCGGTAAGCATATACATCAATCGCCAATTGAGCTGCCGTGTCACCTTGCCCAGCGCGCGCTTCGATATCACGCATATCGTTGCCGATACCTGATAAAGCTTTTAATCCGCTGTCTTGGTATAATGCTTGCTCCACCACACCGGCAGATAGCCCTACCGTACGTTCTAAATGCGCGAACAGACCGGGGTCGACATCTCCGCTACGCGATCCCATCACCAAGCCTTCGAGGGGCGTAAATCCCATGGAATTATCCACGCTAGCACCGCGTTCAATCGCGCAGACACTTGCGCCATTACCAAGGTGGCAGGAAATAATCCGTAATTCTTCCGCGGGCCGCTGTAATATCTCCGCTGTGCGCAGCATGACATATTTATGCGACGTGCCATGAAATCCGTAACGGCGCACTCCCGCCTGCCGCCAGCCCATGGGAATAGCATAGGTATAGGCATGTTCCGGAATTGTATGATGAAAGGCAGTATCAAATACTGCAATCTGCGGCGTATCCGGCCAATGCTTTTGCGCGGCATGAATACCGGCTAGCGCAGGCGGATTATGCGATGGCGCAAGCGGTGCCAGCGCATCAATGGTTTTTATCACATCATCGGTGATGAACGCGGCAGCATGAAATAGATCGCCGCCATGCGCGATGCGGTGGCCGATGGCATCGAATTGATTAAAGCCAGCAGCTGTTAATTTCTCAGGAAGCTCCACCATCGCAGTTGCAACATCATGCACGCGGTCAAGCTGGCCTTTATAAAGTTCAATATTTTTTTCAGCATCAAACACGCCGTATTTGATTGAACTGCTGCCAGCGTTGAGAACCAATATGTGCATTTTTACCTTATACAATAACCATGATACATCTCATAGGCTTTATATGCTTATGATGACCTTAAGTGCTTTCGTACTGACTGCTTTGCCAAAAGTTTCATAGGCATCAATAATTTAATCCAATGTAAAGCGGTTCGTAATGAGTTGCGTAGGATCTATTTTCTTGGCTTGCACGGTCTTCAGCAGCATTGGCGTGGTGACCGTATCCACCAAACGCGTAGTGATGGTAATATTCCGGTCCCAAAGCTGTGCCTTTCAGTTTTGATGAAAGATATTTTACTTCCCGCCTAACCAACATGATTTGATCATAATCAATAATTTGACAAATATTCCTATCCAGGCCATCAAATTCTCATATTTAGCCGATAAATTTCCTTGTTATCTTGGATATACATCAGAGATGGCAAATGCCAAAATAAGAAGAATGTCTAGTAAAGAGGTGTTATTTACATGCAAAAATTCCTGTATCTTCTCTGTTAATCAGGGAATAGCCTTAGAGGATGGTTCACTTTAGACTTCATCCACCACCATTTTCATACTACTACGCGCTGGCCATCTCTGCCCCAGATTCTTAACGGTACTACAAGATGACTTTCCCGTTAAATTAATAAAATTCTTTCCGACATTCACATCTCTGCAACCATTCTTATGCTTAAATTAGACTTAAGATTAGATTTAAGGGGATCATTATGGTTGATACGGATAATGATAGAAAATTTGATACTTGGGCAAAAGGTAACCCGGATCTCAGCAATATTTCCCTCATCCAAACGGTCTGGGACAATCATCAGACGGCCAGGTCCGATAGTTTTGATTTTTCCACATTAACACCCGATAATAAGCTTAAATTTGCAGAAATCTTATTCAGTCAGATGAAAAGCGAAAAGGAAGGCGCATCGCCGGAAGAAAAAACGCTGGCCGCAAAGATCATAGGGAAACTGGAAGAAACGGCGGCCACACCCGAAAGTGATTTGGAAAGACAAAGCGAGGAAAAAAATAAGAATGTCTTTATCAACACCATAACACAATCACCAAAACTAGTGGGCGTAAATGAGAATTGGGGCCGACAATCTTCCGCCATCCGAAGAAGTATCGGACAGGAAATACAGACACTTTATAATAAAACATTCCATATTAAAGCTCCTGTTACTTTTGGGATTGCGGGTCATTCGGATCACAATAAAGATCGAACCGCATTCATAATCATATTGTGTTGGTAAATGGAGATTTTAACCTGCCCGCAAATCCGAAGACTTTTTTAGACTTCGTTGCGGTGATCGTCCATTTGCCGGGCCTTACGCCGGATCTCGCCGCAGCCGCACAAAAGCCAATGCCTTCTTATAGGCCGACACCAAAAATGAGCTGAATATTTAAAGTTCGAAAACCATTATATTCTCCTGTCAAATAATCCTGCTAACATCCTCTTGAAGTTCACAATTTCATAGGATCACGCATGCCTAAGGCCTTTACCAAAGTAATAGATACCGACGATGACGCGGAAGAGGCCAGCGCACTGCCTGAGGGCCAAAAGAATTATGTGACACCGGCTGGTCTACAAACCCTACGCGAAGAATGGCGTAAATTATTTTATGATGAGCGCCCACAAGTTGTACAGGTGGTATCATGCGCAGCGGGCAATGGAGACCGCAGTGAAAATGGCGATTACATTTATGGAAGAAAACGGCTGCGCGAAATCGACCGCCGCGTGCGTTATCTTTTGAAACGCATGGATAACGCGGTCGTAGTTGACCCCAAACTACAGCGGCATTTGGACCAGGTGTTTTTCGGCGCCCAGGTTGAATTTGCCAGAGCGAATGGCGCCACGCAAAAAGTTCAGATTGTCGGTATTGATGAAGCCAGCGTGGCGGATGATAAGATCAGCTGGCTTTCGCCCATCGCCCGCGCACTGATGAAATCGCGGGTTAGCGACCAGGTGAATTTGCGCACACCCGCAGGTTTGGAAATGCTTGAGGTTTTATCCATCAGCTACGGCGTCTAATTTAATCCATAAATATCGCCAAATTTTGTCTGCAAGTAACGCAAGTATGGCGCGGGATCCAGCGGACATCCGGTGGCACGTTTCACCAATTCACGCGGTGTATATTTGCATCCCCATTGATGAATATTTTCAGTCAGCCATTCTCGCAAAGGTGCAAAATTACCTTGGGCAACCAGCCCCGGAAGTTGGCCGGATAAATCTTCATTCGCCTTCTCCCAAAACTGCACGGACAGAATATTGCCCAGGGTATAAGTTGGGAAATAACCAAATCCACCCGACGACCAATGCACGTCCTGCAGGATCCCATGCGCATCATTCGACGGCGTGATTCCCAAATATTCTGTACAGCGCGCATTCCATGCTTCGGGCGTATCGGCGACCGACAGACGTTCTTCCAGCAAATCAACTTCCATTTCAAAGCGCAGCATGATGTGCAGATTATATGTCACTTCATCTGCCTCAACACGGATTAGGGATGGTTCGACCCGATTGATTGCGCGGTAAAATTGTTCCTGGGAAATATCCGTTAAGACTGGAAATTGCGCCTGTAAATTATTGTAATGGCCTTGCCAAAAGCTGCGGCTACGCCCGACCAGATTTTCCCACAAACGCGATTGGCTTTCATGAATGCCGAGTGAGGCACCCCTGCCCAAAATATTGCCGTCATAGCGCGCCGCAATATTCAAATCATATAGTGCATGTCCTGTTTCATGCAGGGTGCCGAAAAATGACATCGGCAGAAAGTTTTTGTCATACCGCGTCGTGATGCGCACATCGTCCCGCGAAAATGATGTGCAGAAAGGATGCGCTGCGCGGTCCTGGCGTCCGCGATCAAAATCAAAACCAAATTTTCTTATCACGCCTTCCGCAAAAACACGCTGTTGTTCTTCATCAAATTCCCGAGTTAAGAGCGATGCATCCACAGCATTCGGTCCGCGTTCGGCAATGGCTTTCACCAAGGCTACCAGCGGTGGCTTGAGCTGGTCGAACAAAGTGCGCACATCGGATGTCGTCATATCCGGTTCATATTGATCCAGAAGTGCATCATATCTCTCATTTGGATAACCCAGCAGATCCGCAACACGGCGTTGCAAATCGAGTGTTTTCTGCAGCGATGGCGCAAAGCGTGAATAATCACTGGTAGCGCGCGCAACGACCCAATTCGCATGTGCAACTGTTGCCGTTTGCGCGATTTCTTCAATCAATTCACTCGGCAGTTTTGCTTTTTTATCAAATTCCCGTCGTGCCACGCGCAAATAGGCCGTGTCATCGGAATCAGGGTCGGAATCTTTATTTTCGGTTTCGGATAAAATCAGCAACCGTTCGGTTTCCGATGAAACATGCATTTCATGTCGTAATTTATTAATCAGCGCCAACTGATCCGAACGCCGGGCCACACCACCGGGCGGCATATAGGTTTGATGATCCCAATCCAACATAGCACCCACAGATCCCAATGTGGTGACATTAGCCATGCGCTGTTTCAGTTTTTCAATTGCAGACATTTAATTTCTCCTCCCATTATTATAGTCATAGTTCACCCACACGCCACTAACGCTCTGGCCAGAATGCACGGCCTAAAGTATAAAGGCCTATTCACACAAATTACAGGAGCACATCATGAACCGCACAGTTTGGATAATTATTACCCTTGCCGCGATTGGCTTGTTTATCTTTAGCGGCGTCAACACCATTCCCCGGCTGGATGAGCAGGTTAATGCGTCGTGGGCGGAAGTGCAGAGCCAATACCAACGCCGCATGGATTTAATCCCCAATCTGGTGGAGACCGTTAAGGGTTATGCGAACTTTGAGCAAAAAACCTTGACGGATGTGATCGCCGCGCGCGCCAGTGCCACCAAGGTTACGCTGAATACCGATCAGCTTTCCAATCCCGACGCAGTGAAGAAATTTGAAGCGGCGCAAGGCAACGTATCATCCGCCCTGTCGCGCTTGATGGTGGTGGTGGAAAAATATCCGGACCTTAAGGCCAATCAAAATTTCCTTGCGCTGCAATCGCAACTGGAAGGGACAGAAAACCGCATCACGGTTGCGCGACGGGATTATATCGGCACAGTTCAACAATATAATACCACTGTGCGGACCTTCCCTGGCATGATCTGGGCAGGCATTTACGGCGCGAAACCCAAGGCGACTTTTGTTGCCACCGAAGGTGCTGATAAGCCTCCCACCGTAAAATTCTAATTCATGCGGGCGCTGGTCTTCGTTGTTGCTCTACTGCTAAGCGCGGTCGCATTTGCTGCGCCGCAGTTTCCTGCCCTGACCGGACGCGTGGTGGACGGGGCGCATATTTTGGCGCCCATCACCATCCAATCTTTGGATCAAATTTTGGCGGATTATGAACGCGGCACAGCCAACCAAGTCGTCGTCGTAACCGTTCCTTCGTTGCAGGGTAATTCCATTGAAGACTACGGTTATCAACTAGGACGGACATGGCAGATCGGACAAAAGGGAAAAAATAACGGTGCCCTGCTGATCGTCGCGCCTAAGGAAAGAAAGGTCCGAATCGAAGTTGGTTACGGGTTAGAACCAGTGTTAACCGACGCCGCATCCAGCGAGATTGTGAATGGCGTTATTCTGCCCGCCTTCCGCAGCGGTCACATGGAGCAAGGCATTGTTGACGGCACGCGGGCGATGATTGATGTGCTTGGCGGCAAAAGCATTTCCACCGCCCATACCATCCGGCAAGTTGAACAATTATCGGATGCACAACTGGCTCTAATACTATTATTTATCTTTGGCTTTATCTGGTTTGCCATTCGGCATCCCATGCTGGCGATGTTAATGCTGTCCAACAGTTCCATGCGCTTCGGCAGTTCCGGTAGTGGAGATTCCGGTGGCGGCTTCAGCGGTGGTGGCGGCAGTTTTGGCGGCGGGGGCGCATCCGGATCATGGTAAAATTTTTATCTCAACCGAATAAAGCTGCCATTGCGGAGGCAATTGCACGCGCCAAGCAAACAACCAGCGCAGAATTGGCCGTCGTGGTCGCGTCCGCCAGCGATGCTTACCAAAGTTACTTTTTGCTCTATGGCCTGATGGTCGGCAGTGCAATTGATATTGGCCTGTGGGCAGCAAATATCATTATCGAATTTCCCTGGCTACTTATCATCCAATTTGCGGTCATGGCATTTTTTTCCTTTATCCCATGGCTGCGGCATATCTGTTTGCCGCTGGTGCCAAAGCGCATCCGTCATCACCGCGCGGCGCACCGCGCCTATGAAGAATATTTAATGGTTTCGCATCGCACCGCTACTGCAACGCCCGTTGTATTACTCTATATCTCTATTGCTGAGCGTTATGCGCATATTCTCTCCAGCCGGTCCGTTCGCGAAAAAGTTCCGCATGCACATTGGGATGCGATCATTAATCAATTAACCGCCGCCATCCCAACGGAAGGATTGACAAGCGCCTGCATCAAGGCAATCCAGCAAACCGCTGAATTACTGGCACCCTATTCCGCCAAAACTGAACACAACGGATAGGGTAGATTCTGCATTACTTTTGATAAAAAATTCTCTTTGACTAAATTCTAAATGTTAGCAATGCCTAGCATCTGAACGCTAATTCTGCTAGATAACAAAAAGAGAAAGGGAGAAATCAATGACGTGTCACACGAATACAAATAATTGTGCCAGCACAGCACAAGAAACTAAACAGAAATTAAAAGACCTGGCGCAGCGTTTTCATAATGATCCTGAAGGCACGGCGCACCAGGTCGGTAAGGAGCTCCGGGGATTATTAGATTCGGCGGGTGATAATCTGCATGATGTCAGCGAATCCGTCACGACGAAAATTCATCAAAAACCCGTGGAGTCTTCTTTCGTCGCGCTCGGTATCGGCGCGCTGATCGGCCTACTGTTGGGGCGGCGTTAAATGTCGCGGCTGGACCGGATGATTGAAATTGGCTTGCTCGGTAAAGCCTTAGTGCAGAAATCCATATATCGCCGTCTGCTGCCGCGTGTTGCCTTGATTGTGATCTTATCTGTCATCACGGGTTTGATGCTTTTTACGGTATTGCTAGGCGCGTTTTGTTTGGCATATCACGTGATGGTGTGGAATGGCGTTGCATCGAATTACGCCGTCCTGGCAACTGCGGCTGCCTTCATCTGTGCAACCGTGCTTTTTACATTATTCACAACACGATCCATCCGCCGCACGCGGGAGAGTTTTTCGCCTTTTTCCTCACAAATTCGTCAAGTCGTAAGCTCCTTCATGGACGGTTTTGTCAAAAAACCATAAGGATAATTTATGTGCTTTTCGCCAGCCGCCAGTTTTGCCGCCAGTATCGCGCTGAGCGGCATCGGCGTAGCTACCCTGCACCAGGCTCGGGCAAAAGGTGAAATCTTATTGGCAATCGTGCCATTGTTTTTCGCCCTGCAGCAATTTGTAGAGGGCTTAATCTGGCTGAGTTTATTGCATTATCACTGGCCGGAAATCCAACGCTGGCTAATTATCGCTTACGGTGTTTTTGCAGGCATGATTTGGCCGGTCTATATGCCATTAACCCTATTGCTGTTGGAACCGTCACGCCGGCGCAAACAAATCATGTTCCCGATTGTTTTAATCGGAGTTTGTGTCGCACTTTATGTCTTGATGCGGATGTTGGAAACAACGGTCACAGCAGGCATTGCCAATTCGTGCATCCTCTATGAATATCCACACCGACCCGCGGATGAATGGCTGCTGCCGTTTTATTTGATTGCGGCATGTGGCGGATTTTTTGCTTCCAGTCGTGTGAAAATCCACCGCCTTGGCGTGGCAAATATTATCGCCTTTCTGGTGGCTTATATTTTCTATGATATGTATCTGGTTTCGGTTTGGTGTTTTTTTGCCGCCGTTATCAGCGGTTTAATCTATTTTTATTTCCGGCCAGCGGGAAAAATAAATTCCAATTAATAATACGCCCACAGCCATGTAATTTTAAGCATGGCTGTGGCAACGCATTAAATTAGAGAAATTTTAGAGTTCTAACCGCGGCTGTCTTTTTGCGTCGGCCTTCATTGCAGAGGTCAAAACGACGGGCGCTAAACAAAGCGCCGCAGCCGCGCCAAGGAATAGAGCCGTGATCAATGGGGATCCTTTGACTGTTGAAGCTTGCGTGGCTGGAACGCCCACTGCGCCAGTTGCGGCACCATGATTGAATTCTTTTGCTTTTGTTGACACCAATCGGCGGGATCGTCTTTGCTCTTGCATTTTAATGTTTCCTTAGAGTTTGGTTAGAGCAAAATCTGTATCACAGGCCATCGGGAAAATTCAAGTTTTTTAATACTTTCACCGCTGTCTAAATTAGGCCCGCCCGTCCATATGGATCAGCGCCGCGCCAATCGCGTCTTCCGGTGAGCGGTTGCCCCACAACACAAATTGAAAGGCGGGATAAAAACGGTCGCATTCAGCGGCCGCGATACTCATGACATCTTCAATTTGCTGGGCATTGGCCTGTTCGCCCGAACGCATCAGTAAATTATGCCGGAACATCGGCGTTTGTTCTTCGCGGTTCAAATCAAAATGCCCGAGCCAGAGGCGCTCATTAATCATAGACAGCAAGGCATGCACTTCTCCGCGGCCAGGGTTCGGCACACGGAAATCAAACTGGCAGCAGAATTGCAGCGCCGATAATTTTTCCTGCCAGACGAAATACATATGATACGTAGACCAGGCGCCTTGCACCTGGATCATCAACTCGGTTTCCGACAGGCGGTCATTCGCCCAGCGTTTTTGGGTCGCGATCAATTCCACCAACGTCAATGGATCATGCGCGCCCGGATCAAATAGGTCTTTTTTAACAAACGTCATATTCTTAGTTTGCACATCACACAGCGCCCGCGCAAGGAATATTTTTTATCTTTTACTTGCACCAGACGTTTTGCGCACAGCAGGTTTTTTACTTACGGTTTTAGCGGGCGTTTTCTTTGCCTGTGCCGCGCTAGGCTTAGTAGCTTTTTTCCCTTTGTCTTCCAACGCCGCAACGCGCGCCAGCAAATCTTCATATTCCACCCTGCTCACGTATGCATCGCCGATCATGCGCGCCACTGCCTGGCCAATCAGCTGTTTCACATCCCCGCCCGCGCCGGACAAGATGTGTAACCCCGCGCCCAGGATATCTTCGCCGATCCCGCGGATTTTTTCTGTCGTTTGGTTGCGCATGTCTTAGTCCTCGTAAATTTGTGAACGGTGTTTAATTCCAACCACACGCACGATGCGTCCGTCAATCCGGTAAACCAGGCGCCAATCACCCACACGTAACCGTCGGTGGCCTTTTAATGTGAACCGCAGCGGCTTGCCAAAGGCAACCGGATCAACTTTCAGCCGCGTTTCAGTTGCGGCCTGGATGCGGTTTTTCATCGTTTTAGGCAGCGCAGGGATATCCTTTGCCACCACGTCTTCAGCATAGATGATTGCGTAAGTCATAATGCGATTATACAATTGCCCGCATCAATAAAACACTATCATTAATAGAGGGTTATTTCCACGCGTCTTCGTGGCTGATCCATTTTTTGGTAGTTTTTTCGCGCTTAGCGGCAAAGGCGGACAAAGCTGCATCTTCATATAAATCCAGCGCGTGGGCGATCAATTCACTGCCCATTGCTGCAAGAGAAACCGAGTTCGCCTTGGCCAGGGCGGCAATCATCCCTTGCTGCTCGGGTTTCAAAATAATGCTCAGGCGAGGTTGTTTGGTAGGCATGAATTAAGTGTAGCATAAGTGAATCACTTTTTCAAGCCTCTTGCCATGCCAGCTGGCCGGGATTAATCAAAACCATGCTTACTTATCCCCACATTGATCCCGTCGCCATTCACCTGGGACCACTCGCCATCCGCTGGTATGCACTGGCCTATATCGCGGGCCTGCTGTTGGGTTGTGTTTATGCCGTTTATTGGACGCGCAAGAATACTTGGCGGCCGAATGCGGCGGATTTTGAAAACTTCCTCACCTGGGCGATTGTGGGCGTCGTGCTGGGCGGACGGCTGGGTTACTGCCTATTTTATCAGCCGGGTTATTACCTGTCGCACCCCACCGAAATTCTCATGGTCTGGCATGGTGGCATGTCCTTCCACGGAGGATGTTTGGGTGTAATCATGGCTATTTTCGGCTTTGCTTGGCGCAATCATTTCAGCGCTTTGGCGCTAGGCGATCTAGTTGCCGCCGCCGCGCCGATCGGCCTATTTTTCGGCCGCATCGCAAATTTTATTAACGGTGAATTATATGGCCGCCCCAGCGATGCGCCGTGGGCAATGATCTTTCCCAATGGCGGGCCGATGCCGCGTCACCCCAGCCAATTATACCAAGCCGGCATGGAGGGCCTGATCCTATTCCTCATTTTATTTTTATTGATGCGGTCGAAAAAACTGCGCGCGCGCCATGGCTTTATCGGCGGCGCGTTTCTGATCGGCTATGGCTGCGCTCGCATTATCGGCGAAGTCTTCCGCGAACCCGATGCCTTCCTCGGTTTTATCGGACCTTTCACGATGGGCCAGCTGCTGTCCATGCCGATGATTTTAATCGGTATTTATTTGATGGTGCGCGCAAAAGAAAATACGCCCAAGGATAATGTTACAATTTCCTGAAAACCAATTCATCCCACTGGATGACTATATGGCGCAATGCAACGCGCATTATTACGGTGCGCAGGAGAGCATCGGCAGGGCGGGCGATTTCATCACCGCACCGGAAATTTCGCAAATGTTTGGTGAAGTGATGGGTGCCTGGGTCATTTCATGTTGGCAGCAAATGGGCAAACCGAAATCGTTTCAACTCATCGAACTCGGACCCGGCAAGGGCACGCTGATGGCCGATATGCTGCGCGTGTTGCGCCAGCATCCGGATATCTATGCCGCTGTACATATTCACCTGATGGAAACATCGCCCAAACTTCGCGCCGCACAGAAGAAAAGTTTGAAAGGCTTTGCGCCGCCCATCATGTGGCACCATGATTTTCAAACCATCCCCGCCACGCCCTTTATTCTAGTCGCGAATGAATTTCTGGATGCTTTGCCCGTTAAACAAATGATTTATACCGTGAAAGGCTGGCAGGAACGCGGTGTGATGTTGAAAAATGATAAACTGGAATGGGCGACTGCGCCGCTACAGGAATGGCAACCGGAAATCCCGCCGCATCTGCGCGCGCCCGTGCCGGGAAATATTTTGGAAATTAGTCCTGCGGTGATCACCGCCATGACTGCGATCACCACACGATTGCAAAGCCAAACAGGTTCCGCGCTGATCATTGATTACGGTTATGCCGTGTCGGATTACGGCGATACCTTTCAGGCAATATGCGACCATCAATATGCCGATCCCCTGGCGGACCCGGGCGAACAGGACTTAACCGCGCACATTAATTTCAACGCACTGGAAAATTTGGCGCACCAGGCGAACTTACAAATTTCCGGCCCGGCAGCACAAGGCGATTTTCTTGCCCGCATTGGCCTACAATTACGGGCGGAAAATCTGCTGGCGCAGACCACTGATCCCGCCGATAAACTGGAAATTATTGAAGCCGTGCACCGTTTGACCCATTCCGCCGAAATGGGTACGCTTTTTAAAGTGATTTGTTTGTCGTCTCCGCAACTGCCGCCGCCGGAAGGATTTCATGCGCCACCACGCTGCCCTGCTTGAAACGGATGATATCGGTCACGGCTTTTTCGGCCGCGCGGGCGGCGTCAGCACGGGTATTTTTTCTTCCCTCAATTGCGGTCCCGGCAGCAATGATGATCCAGAGGCAATCGCGGAAAACCAGAAACGTGTTTTGACAAAATTGCACGCGGAACATAATCCGCTGGTCACACTGCACCAAATTCACAGCGCAGATGTAATTACCGTTACCGCACCCCTAAAATATGATCACAATGACCGGCCACGCGCCGATGCGATGGTCACACGTAATCGTAATATCGCCTTGGGAATTCTAACGGCGGATTGCTGTCCCATTTTACTGGCGGATCATGACACCGGCGTGATTGGCGCCATTCATGCAGGCTGGCGCGGCGCGATGGCGGGCGTTATCCCCAATACCATCAAAGCGATGCGCGATATTGGATCAAAGGTACAACATATCCGTGCCGCCATCGGTCCGACCATCGGACAAACCTCCTACGAGGTTGGCGCCGAAGTGTACAACGCCTTTACAACCGTCAATTCTTCCCACACCAAATTTTTTCAAGCTGCTGCAAAGCTGGACCATTTTATGTTCAATCTGCCTGGTTTTGTCGCAGAAAATCTGATGGCATCGGGCGTGCAATTATTTGAAAATTTAGGGATAGATACTTATCCAGCGGCAAATGATTTTTTCTCTTACCGCCGCCGCACGCATGAAAATGATGCGTCCTATACTTCTTTGGGCGGCGGCAATTACGGCCGCCAGATTTCGGTGATTACACTGCGCTAAAGCGCTGCTCCGCCAACTGATCCGCCGCTGCCGCAGGCGTTACATTTTCCGCCTCGGCAAAATTCAAAACCTCGCGCAAGGTTTCGCCGATGCGGTCGACTTGCGCCACCACGGCTACTTCATCTGTCGCGCCTAGATATTCGCAGCCGACGAAAATCACCCCACCCGCATTCACGATATAATCCGGCGCGTATAAAATGCCTCGAGCGGCCAACACATCCGCATGGCGTTCCTCCGCCAGTTGATTATTCGCCGCACCAACCACTATTTTTGCCTCCAGCATGGGAATAGTTTGATCATTCAAAATTGCACCCATCGCGCAAGGCGCAAAAACATCTACCGGCGCAGCGTAAATTTCATTCATGGGCGTAATCACTGCCCCGAAACTATCGCTACAGCGTGCAGCCGCCTCGGCATGAACCTCACTGACCCATAATTTCGCACCTGCTTCATGCAAAAATTGACACAAAGCATAACCCACACTGCCCGCGCCCTGTACGGCAACTTTCAGGCCGCCCAATTGACCGCCCGCGGCGACCTCAATCGCCCGCAAAACCCCGCGCGCCGTCAGTGGTGATGGATTGCCGCCCACACTTTTCCGCTGTGCAGCAGGCAAACCACAAACATATGGTGTCACGGAATGCATAATTCCCATATCGCTTTCATTCGTATGCATGTCTTCAGCCGCCACATATTGGCCATTCATACTTTTCACCGCTTGCCCCATGGCCAACATCAGCTTTTTGCGCGCTTCGCCGCCCATGGCTCGGCCGTCGCCGATAATGACGGATTTTCCGCCCCCCAACGCCAGGTTAGCCATCGCATTTTTATAGGTCATACCGCGCGACAGGCGCAGCACATCCGTCAACGCATCATCAAAATCCAAGTAAGGCCGAAACCGGCAACCGCCCAGGCCCGGCCCCAGGCGCGTATTATGCACAGCGATAATGGCGTCCAGGCCGCTATCGTGATCGCGAATGTGAACAACATTTTCGTGATGGTCCCAATCCGGCAAATCCGGACGCGAGAGCTGAGTGATAATCATAACCAAGTCTAACTAGGACGATTACAGCCAAGGCACAAGAAGCAGGATAAAGAATTCTTGCCTCTCGCATCCGGTGGGTGCTATACCACCCCAGCGATGAAACTTCTGACCTGTAATTCCAACCGGCCCCTGGCGGAAGCCATCGCGAGTTATTTGAATCTTGATCTTACCAAGGCCAGCGTCAAACGATTCAGCGACATGGAAGTGTTTGTTGAAATTCAAGAAAACGTGCGTGGCAAAGATATTTTTGTCATTCAATCCACTTCCTATCCCGCCAACGATCATTTGATGGAATTGCTGGTCACGCTGGATGCGCTGCGGCGTGCCTCCGCGCGGCGCATAACAGCGGTCATTCCTTATTACGGTTATTCACGCCAAGACCGGAAAACCATGGCACGCACACCGATCACGGCGAAATTGGTGGCCAACCTGATTACCAGTGCGGGCGCGCACCGCGTTTTAACCATGGATCTGCATGCCGGCCAAATTCAGGGCTTTTTCGATATTCCCACTGACAATTTATATGCCCAGCCGGTCTTGGTGAATGACATTCTGGAAAATGTCGGCAGCGAAGGCCTGGTTGTGGTTTCACCCGACGTGGGCGGTGTGGCGCGCGCGCGCGCGCATGCGAAAAGCCTGAATTGCGACCTGGCGATTATTGACAAGCGCCGCGAAAAGCCCGGTGAATCCGAAGTCATGAATATTATCGGCGAAGTGCGCGGACGCAAGTGCGTGATGGTGGATGATATTGTCGATACCGGCGGGACTTTGTGTAATGCGGCGCAGGCCCTGATGAATGCGGGCGCTCTTTCAACCCATGCCTATATCACGCATGCGGTTTTAACGGGCGGCGCGGTGGAACGCATCAGCGCTTCCCCACTGAAGGAATTGGTCATCACCGATACCATCGCAACCACGGATGCCGTACGCTTGGCGCCCAATATCCGCATCCTCACAGTTGCGCCCCTGCTGGCCGAAGCCATCCTTCGCATTTCTGAAGACCGCAGCGTGAGCAGTTTGTTTAGTTAACCAAGTTGCCTAATTTATTCATATGAATAAGATGAATAGGGTCGGACACCATCAAAGGTCATTGGAATTAAAGCCCCTTTTTTGCCTGTGTTCGAAAGCCCGCTTCCTACAGTTCTTCCCGAATTTCTACGAACTCCATGCGGTCGACCCTTGCCCACAATTGGCTCTAAAGGCACAAAAACCCGACTTAACTCTGTGACGCCTAAGGTTTCTTTCAACCAATCCTCGGGCAAATGATTAATCAGATCATCTTTCATGTAAGACCTATATAATTCCAGATGATGACCAAAGACTTCGGTGTACATTAATGCCATGGCTGCTTCTTCGATTACATAACGTTTTTGCCAATGCAAAGTATTTTCGGAAACTTTCTGCTCACCATAAATTAATTTTGTTTTATCCATGACAGCTCTGTCTAAACATGCAGCGGCAGACTGGTCTCTCTGCATTAAATCCTCAATTGACTTAACCAATACCAAATAGCGCGGATCTTCAGTTAAAGCGTCCGCACTACGCACATCGCATACTAAATCTGGAAAATCCTCACAACACCGCTCAATCATTCTTTTGGCATCATTAAATTTTTGCGAAACTTTTTTACCATAAAGCGCATACATATCTCCCTGAGCAAGATCAGTGCGCTGATTATCTTGCCCACAATAATTTAAGTATTTTGAATGATCGCATGGAACCCATACCGCTACACTGGCCTGTTGCACACAACGTATGAGAATGGCAGTAATTCTATCTCCACTATAATATGGGTTATCAAGGCTAAAAGGCAGAAACAGTTGCGCGCCTGCAAGGGCTACTTCAATTGGTCTGCCTGAGCGGTTAATTCCTTGGACCATGGTTTCATTCTCTGAGTTAAGTGTAATGTGTTTGAGGACTTTTATCCGAACATCCCCTAACAACGGTCATAAATTATCTATGCAATCCAAGTCAACGAAAATAACATTCCCGCTGCGTCATATGCCGCCCATTGTCAGCTGCGACGCGCCAAATTGGCCCTTTGCAGAACCCTTCTTCGCATCTCCGAGGACCGCAGTGTGAGCAGTCTATTCTCCTGATTGCTTTTTTTGCCCGCAAGTAAATAAATATCTTGCAAAGACCACCCCAAATCGCGCAAATTGACGGCACAATTAGCCCCAGGACGATTAATTATGTATAAATTGAAGGCCAAAAATTTAATAACAGCCTTTAGAAATATAGGAGCTGACAGACTGAAAATCGGTAATAATCCAAAGCAAAGAATTTGGGTTCCTACGGATTTCCATCCTCATATTGATCTTTCCCAAGAAAGTACGGCTATCAGATTAAAACAAGTTCAAAGCTTTTATAAGTATTTAGGATTCGACATAAAACTGAAAACAAATGTAAACACGATGCCTGTTTTAGTGCCAGCCACCTTGCCGCCGGGCTGGGAGTTTCAAAAGGTTGAAATGAATACTTCTTCTGCACCTCCTCAAGGATCATCTTGCACTGATCTGGTGCCTCTGAATACGCAACAAGCGCCTTTGAAATTTCCCATTAATATGCAATTCTCAGATCTGATAGATCCACGCACAATAACTATCATAGATTTATTGGATGAAAATAAAAGGCTGTGCTTAACAATACAATATGCCCCTCAGGCATCCCCATGGAACAATCAAACTTATGTAAAATATGTAAATGAAGCTTTAATTTATCGAGATATGAGGAACAAAACCGTCCCATCCTCGCAAAGATTACTTCCACCTGGTAATTAATATATGGAAAAGGGGATATATATTCATCAAAGCCATACGCCAAATGTGAACAATGCCCCCGTTTCAGTCAGCGCAACCTGCCGCGCATCGGTGCCGGTTTTTAGACAACTAATATTCTTGAAATAACGGTTCATTTTAGCCAACGTGCTGTTTATAGTGGAGATAGATATGAATAATGACGATGAAAAATCTTCCCCGGCTGATCAAGCACAATCTATTCTCAATGAATTGATTGTGCTTGCTTCAACACCTAAACCCCGACCTTTAGACAAAGGGATGGCTGCATTAAGAATTATTATGCTGATGGGTTTATCCCTTGATGGCGGCGAAGAAATCCAGCGGCTTGTTGAACAGGGCTTAAGTAGTCCCAAACAATTAGGTCTTTTGGCTCCGGCTTTAACCGCAAATGAAGAAGTTCTTGAAAGGGTACGCGTACTTTGGGAAACATGCATAACAGACCCTGGGGCTTTAATCTCACTTCCAGGAATAGATACTAATTTAGAGCAACGTACTGCAGCCTGGAAGGCTGCTGGTTCCCCGCCACCAGAAAATGCAATCCCGGTTGAAACGGAGCTGGCGAGAGCTTTAGTGTTGAGAGCCATTCAAATTGCGCAAATGAAAGAACCAGAAGAGCAAACTACAGCCATGCAAGAAGTGAGATATCTAAGCACTGAAATCGAAGATGGGGTACACGAGGCTTTTGTGTCAGCAAAACGACAACTTGCTGCTCGGGCGCTTGGCGACATTTTAACCAAACCTGTAGCCACTTGGTTACCGCAAGACACTAACCCAACATATGTTGGGCTAGCGCATCAACTTTGGCGCAAAAGTATTGGTATGATGGCACCTGGACCCAGAGCAACCAGGCCTGAAAGAATCGATCTGCGCTCTGAACCACCATCTCAATAAGGCCCGCAAGTCTTATTTTCTTACGAAGATCTGGAATATTCGCTAACATAATATTAATATTTTAGCAGATAATCATGAGCGATCTCCCTCCTTTGCCTCTTGTGGATACAGATTTTGAGGATCCCGGGAATTTTATACGGATAACTTCCGAAAGTCATCCCAGTGGCTTATTAAATGCACTTTTGCAAAAATATGATGCACTAGATTCCATAAGGACTTTTCTCTTAACGAACGCTTTGATTTTTAGTCATATGGGTCTAAATGGAGATAAGGGAGCGTTCTTTTTAAACGACCCTAAATTCCAAGAACCTAATGTGTATATTAGTTTGCAAAAGCTTGAGGATGCCTATAGCCGAAACGGATGCGCAAATAACGGAATAACCCGACGAAACATCCCGTCAGATAGATGTATGGCGTTCAAAAGTTAAGAAGATACGTATTTTGGAGCATATCCTGCAATGGCTGAAAGGTCACGACGCCGTCCACAGCAACGAATAATGTTACTGTGTTGTTGGACATTACTCCCAGAAACGCCATAGAACCCTCTAATTTTCCTTGCCTTTTCGGCTGCAAGAGGCTAAAAACGCGCTCCAGTCGGCACCCTTGGAGGCCGGCAGCCAATAACACCGGAGTAAATCATGGCACAAACATTCTCTATGTCCGCATCCGTGCGCGACAAAAGCGGCAAGGGGGCCGCGAGAGCAGCACGCCGCGCGGAACAGGTTCCCGCGGTCATCTACGGCGATAAAAAGCCGCCCCTTTCCATTAACCTGGAATTGCGCGAATTGCGCCGCCATATGGCGACGACCTTTTTCACGCACATTTACAACCTGAAGATTGGCAATGATGTGCACAAGGTCATACCGCGCGACGTGCAATTCCATCCCGTCACGGATACGCCGTTGCATGTAGATTTCCTGCGCGTATCTGATGCTACCAAAATCACGGCTTCCGTGCCGGTTGAAGCACTGGGCGCGGACAAAGCGCCGGGTGTGAAAAACGGCGGTCTATTGAACCTCATTTATCATGAACTTGAAGTGAAATGTTTCGCGAACCAGATTCCCGAACACATCACTGTCGATGTTTCTGCATTGAACATGGGCCAATCCATTCACCTGGATGAAATCAACTTGCCTGCTGGTGTTGAAGTCATGTTGACCGATAAACACTCAACCATCGTATCTGTGACAGCACCCTCTGCGCTGCGCGGTAAGGATGAAGAAGCCGATGCAGCCGCAGCAGCCGCAGCTACGCCTGCAGCTGTACCAAGCCTGAAACAAAAAGCGCCGGAGGCAGCGGCAGTCGCTGCGCCTGCGAAAAAAGACGCGAAGAAGAAGTAGGCCATGTGGCTGGTGGTTGGCCTGGGTAATCCGGGCACGCGTTATGCGAACCACCGCCACAACATTGGTTTCATGGCGGCGGAAGCAATTTCCGCTGCCTTTTCTTTTGGGTCTTGGTCAAAAAAGTTTCACGGTCAAATTTGCACAGGTGAAATCGGGGATGATAAAATTTATACACTCCTCCCCGAAACGTACATGAATGAATCCGGCCGAGCGGTGCAAGCGGCGTGTACATTCCACAAAATCGCGCCGGAACATGTCATCGTCCTGCATGATGAAATTGAAATCGGTGCCGGTAAAATCCGTATTAAACAAGGCGGCGGCCACGGCGGACATAACGGTCTGAAATCCATTGACGCCGCCATTGGGCCGAATTACTGGCGCGTGCGGCTTGGCATCGGCCGCCCGCCCGAGTTGGACAACGGCGAACGGATGGATACCGCCGATTATGTCCTATCCAACTTTAGCGCCGCTGAAAAAAAATGGCTGACGCTGTTTCTGCAATCCATCGCCAAGCATTTTTCCCTGCTCCTGTCCGGATACCCATCCGAGCTAATGAACCGCGTGACGTTGGAGATGAAAAACCACACCTGGGACGATTAAATTTCTTGCTTTGGACGTTTATTTTAATCTAAATTAGCTCTCATCATTAATTGAAAATTAGATTTATACGTGGACCTGGGGAGAAGAATGTCAAATTTATATCACCTAACAGATGAACAAGCACAAAAAGCCTTAGCGGAAATTGTTACAGGCACTGATATTGAAAAAAACATCGCTAAAGTGGGGGGAAGGCTAGTCGCGATATCAATGGGGGCCGGTGCTTACTTAGGAACGATACCTATTGTTGATAATGCAACGCAATTATCAAACTGTGTACAAAGGTTAGGCTATATTCTTCTTTTTAGCGGGATTTTAAGCACCATAAGTTTAATACCCGCGATGGTATTCGCGGCGCCGAACGCAGCCCGTCTGAAGCGCAGCGAACAAGATTTTGAAGAACGTGTTGATAATAAAAAGGTTAAAGTAGTTGAAATTGAAGAAGAGGGTTACTTCCCATACTGGGTCGCACGTAATCCAAATGATGAAACGGGAGGCCTTAATATAACAGGCCGTTTGCCTGAAAAAGTGTTGCGCCGCATGACATGCAATCAATATCTAACGAACGCGATTGCTCTGGACGCTTTAAAATTACTCGACGCCCATCGGCAAAAAGTAACTGCCAAAGGTATTTTCTTAGGACTAACAACCTGTGCAGTGGCTGCAGCGGCCAGCCTTCCCTTCTCGATACACTCGGATCATCTTGCGCGCAGCATGATCAGCTCGTGCACGTTGGGCATAGTCGGTTTTGTGTTAGGCAGGCGTAATGCTTTTTCTTCCACCTATAAAAGTCATGCTGTGCAATCTGCTATGGACACCATTGAGAACCTTGCACAGAAGCGCGCCATTAAAATCACCCGCACCAGAAAAGACCATGATGTGATCTGGTGGGCGCTGGACTTTGATGCTCCGATAGATGTGATTGGGTATAAAATTCAAGGCAGCCGCGGCGTAGGATTCTTCGCAGGCAATACACTGGAACGCCTACAGGAAATTCCATCACCTTCACCCGCACCATAAATCAGATGACAATTCCCTCCAGACCCATTACACCTGTACGCTAACGGACTTCAATTTTAGAAAGCAAAACAATGGGTTTCAATTGCGGGATTGTGGGAATGCCGAACGTCGGCAAATCCACCTTATTTAATGCGCTGACAGCGACCCAGGCGGCGCAGGCGGCGAATTTTCCGTTCTGCACCATCGAACCCAACGTGGGCCGTGTCGCCGTGCCCGACGAACGCATGGATAAAATCGCCGCGATCATGCAGTCCGAAAAAATCATTCCCACGCAGCTGGAATTCGTGGACATTGCGGGCCTTGTGCGCGGCGCGTCCAAGGGCGAGGGCCTGGGCAATCAGTTCCTCGCCAACATCCGTGAATGCGATGCGATTTTTTATGTGCTGCGCTGTTTTGAAAACGGCGACATCACACACGTCGAAGGCACAATCGACCCCCTGCGCGACGCCGACATCATCGAAATGGAATTGATGCTGGCGGATATGGAAAGCCTGGATAAACGCATCAATGCGCTGGAAAAAAAGGCCAAGAGCGGCGACAGTGAAGCCAAAGCGCAAATCGAGATCATCGCCGAAGTAAAAAGGGCATTGGATGCGGGCCGTCCCGCACGCAGCATAAAATTAAACGATGACCAGAAAACGCCCTTCGCGCGTTTGCAGTTATTAACCGGCAAACCCGCGCTGTATATTTGCAATGTGTCCGAAGCCGATGCGGCCACTGGCAATGACTGGACGAAAAAGGTTGAAGCCAAGGCCAAATCCGAAGGCACACAATCCGTCATCATCTCCGCCGCCATTGAAAGCGAAGTCGCGCAATTATCCGCTGAAGACCAAGCGGGTTTCTTGGCCGATCTGGGCCTTACCGAAGCAGGCCTGAATAAAATCATCCGTGCGGGCTATGAACTTTTGGGCCTGATGACATATTTTACCGCCGGTCCGAAAGAAACGCGCGCCTGGACCGTCAGAAAAGGCGCCAAAGCGCCCGAGGCCGCGGGCGTCATTCACGGCGATTTCGAGCGCGGTTTTATCAAGGCCGAAACCATCGCGTACAATGACTTTATCACCCTAGGCGGTGAGGCCAAGGCGCGCGAAATGGGCAAACTGCGCCAGGAAGGCAAAGAATATGTCGTCCAGGACGGCGACGTGATGCATTTTAAATTTAATGTCTGAGCTATTAAATTAACGCATTCCAAATATCGCCGAACCAACCCGCACATGCGTCGCACCCAGGCGAATGGCGGCCTCGAAATCCGCACTCATGCCCATGGATAATAATGATAATTGATATTCATCTGCCAATTCCGCCAGTAATTTGAAATGTGGCGCGGCATCTTCAGCCAAGGGCGGAATGCACATTAGGCCTTTAATTTCTAGCCCTATATCTTCACGGCAAAAGCGCAGCAGTTCCGGCAGATCCAAAATCATAACCCCAGATTTTTGGGGCTCCGCGCCAGTATTGACCTGAATAAAACATGTCAAGTTTTTATTCTGCTTTTGCATTTCATTCACTAGCTTGACCGCGATGGCCTGCCGATCAATCGTATGCACCGCATCAAATAACGTTACCGCATCGCGTACTTTATTGGTTTGCAGCATGCCAATTAAATGCAACCGCATACTGGGATATTCCGCGCGCAGGGCCGGAAATTTTTCCGTTGCTTCCTGAACCCGGTTCTCGGCAAAGACCTTTTGTCCCGCTCTAATCGCCTCACGTACCGCATCCGCGCCGTGTGTTTTGCTCACCGCCAATAATTCAACCGCCTGCCCACGCACTGACTCCGCTCGCGCCGCTGTGATATGCGCGTTAATTTCCGCCAAACGCTGCTGGATTGTCATTGCTTTTCCAATGCGCTAAAAGTCAAATGGATTCAACGGGGTATTCGCAATGACCGACCACACCTATTCATGGCCCATGCACCTAGCCGTCTCTGCCAGCCTAATCCGCGAGCGCATGACGGATTTCCATGACCATCTTTTGCTGTGGGTCATTGCCTTTATTGTCGTTTTTGTCTTTTGCCTGATGGTTTATATTATGCTGCGCTTTAACGCGCGCGCCAATCCAGTGCCGGCGAAATTCACTCATAACGTACCAATTGAAATCGTCTGGACAGTGATCCCCTGTTTGATTTTGATCGCCATCGCCATTCCATCCTTTAAATTGCTCTATTATTCCGATAAAGCGCCCGGCAAACCCGAAGTGACGATTAAGATCACCGGCCATCAATGGTACTGGGAATATGCTTATCCGGATGCAGGCAATTTCTCGTTCAACGCCAATCTGGTAGCGGATAAGGATTTACAGCCCGGCCAGCCGCGTTTGCTGACTACAGACAATCATATCGTCATTCCGGCTCATACAAATGTGCAGTTTCTGGTGACAGGTGCGGATGTCATCCACGCCTTTTTCATCCCTGCCTTTGGGATTAACATCTCCGCCGTGCCGGGCCGCGTGAATCAGGTTTGGGTGAATGCGACGCAGGAAGGCATTTTCTACGGCCAGTGTAATAAAATCTGCGGCACCAATCACGGTTATATGCCCATCATGGTCGAAGTCGTGAGCAAGGACAAATACCAACAATGGCTAGCGGAGGCGCAGAAGAAGTTTTCTGATGCTGGCACTTCAAAAATTACAGTAGCGGTAAAGGAATAATATGAGCGACGCACACGATACCCACGACCACTATGTCCCAGGTTTCTGGACGCGCTGGCTGTTTTCCACAAACCACAAGGATATCGGAATCCTATATCTGATCTTTGCCATGCTGGGCGGTTTGATCGGCGGCACCTTTTCCGAAATCATGCGCGCGCAGTTGCATAATCCGGCCTGGGGTATCGTGAAAGATGGTCAGATGTGGAACGTGATTATCACCGCGCACGGTCTCTTAATGGTGTTCTTTTCCGTCATGCCCGCCCTAATCGGCGGTTTTGGTAATTACTTTGTACCGCTGATGATCGGCGCACCCGATATGGCTTTCCCGCGCCTGAATAATATCTCCTTCTGGTTGATGGTGCCCGCGCTGGGCTTGTTACTGGGTTCCGCATTCGTTGACGGCGGCGCGGGCGTAGGATGGACGGCCTATCCCCCACTGTCGGAGAAAATTGGCCACCCTGGCATGGCGGTGGATATGGCGATTTTCGCCCTGCATTTGGCGGGTCTATCTTCCATCCTCGGCGCAATTAATTTTATCACCACCATTTTCAACATGCGCGCCCCGGGTATGAGTTTGTTTAAAATGCCGCTCTATGTTTGGGCGATGCTGGTCACGTCGTTTTTACTTTTGCTCGCCGTGCCGGTTTTGGGCGGTACGATCACGATGCTGCTGACCGACCGTAATTTCGGCACGTCATTTTTCTTACCCGAAGGTGGCGGCGATCCGATCTTATTCCAGCATTTGTTCTGGTTTTTCGGCCATCCCGAAGTTTACATTATGATTTTGCCTTCCTTCGGCATCATCAGCCACGTTGTATCTACTTTTTCGCGCAAGCCCGTATTTGGTTATTCCGGCATGGTCTTCGCGATGATTTCCATCGGCGTGATCGGTTTTGTGGTCTGGGCGCATCATATGTTTACGGTGGGTCTGGACGTTAATACGCGCGCCTATTTCGCAGCCGCCAGTCTGATCATCGCCGTGCCGACAGGGGTCAAGATTTTCTCCTGGCTTGCGACCATGTGGGGCGGTTCGATCCGTTTCACCACGCCGATGTTGTGGGCGCTGGGGTTTATTTTTCTCTTCACCGTCGGCGGCGTGACGGGTGTGGTGCTGGCCAATGCGGGGATGGATACGGCGTTGCATGATACCTATTACGTGATTGCCCACTTCCATTACGTTCTGTCGCTCGGTGCGGTCTTTGCGATTTTCTGCGGCTGGTATTACTGGTTCGGCAAAATCACGGGGCGTTTGTATCCCGAATGGATGGGCAAGCTGCATTTCTGGCTAATGTTCGTGGGCGTGAATACAACGTTTTTCCCCATGCATTTCCTGGGCCTGGCGGGCATGCCGCGCCGGATTCCGGATTACCCTGAAGTCTATGCGGGCTGGAATATCGTGGCATCCATTGGTTCATACGTCAGCTTTGGTTCGGTTATCCTATTCGTACTCTTCACCTTTTATGCACTTTTTTACGGCAAAAAGGCCAGCGCGAATTACTGGAACGACGAAAGCATGACGCTAGAATGGACGCTGCCCTCGCCGCCGCCCTTCCACCAGTTTGAAGAACAACCGATTATTAAATAGTAGACTTGAGGTTTACAGCACAGAAATGCTAAAGATATCCTGTGTCGCAAACTTTTCCCCTATCTGCTAATTTCGCAACTGGAACCGCGCGCGATTATTTTCAGCTATTGAAACCGCGCGTCATGTTGCTAGTGGTATTCACCGGCTTATGTGGCCTATTGTTGGCACCTATCACCCTCCATCCCTTCCTCGCCGCCATTGCGGTTTTTTGTATTGCGCTGTCGGCGGGCGGTGCGGGCGCGATTAATATGTATCTTGAACGCGATAAAGACGCCCTGATGAACCGCACGCGCGGTCGGCCGTTACCGATGGGACGCATTGCGCCGGATGATGCGCTGGGCCTGGGAATTTTTTGCATTGGTGCCAGCACAGCGGTGATGGGGTTAGCGATCAATTGGCTAGCCGCAGAGCTATTGGCCGCTGCTGCACTGTTTTATATTTATATCTATACGATCTGGCTGAAGCCACGCACGGCGCAAAATATTGTTATCGGCGGCGCGGCCGGTGCTTTTCCGCCCATGATCGGCTGGGCCGCAGCGACGGGCCATATCACGCTTGCGCCCTGTATTTTATTTCTGATTATCTTTTTCTGGACGCCGCCGCATTTTTGGGCGCTGTCACTTTATGCGCGCGAAGATTACGCGCGCGCCGGATTTCCGATGCTGCCAATCATCGCGGGCGAACGGGTGACCAAATTTCAAATGCTGATTTATACTTTATTATTATTACCTTTAACCTTGGCACCAAGTTTTATCGGTCTGACAGGGAAAATTTATTTTTGCTCTGCTAGCCTTCTGGGTCTGTTATTTTTGTTTTCAGCCTGGCGCGTCTGGCAGGATAAAGACAACGCTAATAACTACAAATCCGCGCGGCAGATGTTCGGTTATTCCATCTTTTACCTGTTCATGATTTTTCTCTTGATGGTATTGGATAAAGCGTGATGGAAACCCTGTCGCCTGAACAAACCCGAGCCTTCCGCACGCAGCAGAAAAAACGCGCGCGCGTGATGTTTGGAATTGCCATTGCAGTTGTGGTTGGACTTTTTGCGCTCACGATCGTGAAAGGCCATCAAGCTGAGGATCAGCGCGGCGCGCAAATCAGCATCCATGAATCCAACTGATCTTACGCGGCGAAACCGCCGCGTGGTGGTGGTTGCACTATTTTTTGCCTTTACCATGCTTGCCTTATCCTTTGCCGCTGTGCCGCTGTACCGCATTTTCTGTCAGGCAACCGGCCTGGGCGGCACGACACAAAACGCCGTACGCGCGCCAGATAAAATTCCAGCGAACGCGCGCCGCATTACCATCCGTTTCGATGCCGCCGTGGATACGCGCTTGCCGTGGGATTTCAGGCCAGAGCAAACTACGTTGTCCGTGTTGATCGGCCAGACCGGCATGATTAGTTATACCGCGCATAATAATAGCAACCATTCGACCACTGGCATAGCAATTCACAATGTGAACCCGCTCAAGGTCGGAAAATATTTCGTCAAAACGCAGTGTTTTTGTTTTAACAATCAAACTCTGGCGGCCGGCCAGACAGCTCATATGCCGGTGATTTTTTTTATTGATCCCAAAATGCTGATAGACCCGAATATGCAGGACGTGCAGGAAATCACGCTGTCTTATGAATTTTACCCGGCAGGATCTCAGGCGGCCCAAGATGCCGCGCGGCGTTATCAAGGCGATTAACAAATCAATCCGACTATAGTAGATTTGCATGGATTCAACGTTAAGGATTCTCATGTCATCGTCTGATCCCGCTGTTCACGGCCAACCACATCCCTTTCATTTGGTGCGCCCGTCACCCTGGCCCATTCTGACCTCGTTTTCATTAGGCCTGACCGCGGTGGGCGGTGTGTTGGGTATGCACAACATCATCTCCAAATTTGGCGGTGATGTTAATGTTCATTGGGGTTATTTATTTTTTGCTGGCTTGGCCTGTTTGCTAGGCTGTATGTTCGGCTGGTGGCGCGATGTGATTAACGAGGGTGTGGTGGAACATGCCCATACGCCAATCGCGAAACTGGGTTTCCGTTACGGTATGGTATTTTTTATTGCCTCGGAAGTCATGTTTTTCTTCGCCTTTTTCTGGGCGTTTTTTAATTCGGCGCTGTTTCCTGGCGTCGGCATTGACCATGTCTTTCCACCCAAAACCATCACACCGGTCGATCCGTTCCATTTTCCATTTTTGATGACGTTGATTTTATTGCTGTCGGGCTGCACCGTGACCTGGGCGCACCACGCCTTTCAGGAAGGTAATATCAAGGAAGTCAAACAGGGCTTGCTGGCTACCGTTTTATTGGGCTTCTGTTTTACCTGTCTTCAGATCTGGGAATATACGCATGCAGAGTTTGGTTTTAAGGATACGGTTTATGCCTCGACGTTCTATATGGCGACGGGTTTCCACGGTCTGCATGTGATTATTGGAACGATTTTCCTATTCGTCTGCTTGTTGCGCACCAACCGGGGCGACTTCACACAAAAAGATCACTTTGGCTTCGAAGCTGCCGCCTGGTATTGGCACTTCGTGGATGTCGTTTGGCTGTTCTTATTCATCGCCGTTTACTGGTGGGGTGGACGGTAAGCTTTGACCCTCAAGTAATAAAAAAGGCCGGGAATTCCCGGCCTTTTTTATTACCATATCTACGGGCAATTACTCCGTTTTTATCTCAACCGATTTAACGGGTTCGGCTGCTTTCGCTGCAGCAACTGCCGTCATTTGCAGCAATACTTTTTCCCGATCCTGTTTCGACAGCGGTGAAATCATCATCATCATCTGCCGCCCTTCCAGGCCCGATGAACTTTCAATCCGTCCAATGTCGGCAATATCCGCACGTACTTTTTCAAAAATCCGTGTATTAATTGCGATATTCGCCATTTCACGTCCGCGGAAGCGCAGCGTGAATTTCACCTTGTCACCCTCTTCCAGAAACTTTTTCGCAGCACGCATTTTGATGTCATAATCATGCGGATCAATATTGGGCCGCAGTTTCAGTTCTTTTATCTCGACAATCTTTTGATTTTTTCTCGCTTCATTTTTTTTCTTTTGAATTTCATAACGGTGTTTACCGTAATCGCCAATCTTGCACACTGGGGGCGCAGCGTTGGGCGAAATTTCAATCAGGTCTAAACCCAATTCCCGGGCTCGCATCAGTGCTTCTTGGGGGCGCATAACGCCCAACATTTCACCGTCTTGGTCAATCACGCGCACTTCAGACGCACGGATTTGTTCATTAACGCGCGGCGCATCTTTATCGATGGGCGCTTCGCGGTCGCGTCGGAAGTTATTACCGCCGCCGCTGTTCATGGGCCGTTTTAACAAGTGTGTATCTCTCCTCGAGTTTGTGGCTGTGCCAGCGGACTAGGGACCGGCGCCCCCAATGGATTTGCCGCAGGCAATCCATGGTTTGACCACGCCAAGTCTGATTTTTCAATGATTTTCTTGGATGGGGGCAATATTCGCCTCACCTGTGGCATGGATGCTGCACGGCCATTATATCTCTTCAACACCCGCCACACCGCCCAGCAATGCGATAGCATGGCGTTGAGCTGGCAAAATCCGAAACCGGCCTGGTAGTTGCATTTCCATCTGCATACCACCCGTCGAAAGCAAAATCAGAAAAATTTCGCCTCGCCCAGATGGGAGGTTTTGCAATATCGTCTGCAATTCGGGTAATGCTTTCGCCGATTGCACGGAAATCATCAAACCATCTGCGACATCCGATGCGGCAGTTTCGAGCAGGTTAACGTCCTGTACCGTCAGACGGTAGCCATCATCATTCGCCTGGGCATCCACCGTCAACATCAGAGTCTTGCCAACAGCCAGAATATCGCGATGACGTAATAAGATTTCAGCAAAAACCATCACTTCATAAACACCTGACGCATCCGACAATTGCACAAAGGCAAAACGGTTCCCGGATTTTGCGGTTTTCAGGGTCACACTGACCACGACACCCGCAAGTTTCACGCGCGATGTGCGTGATCGCGCAAGTATATCCGCCAGGTCCGCATAGCGCGAAATGTTAAGTCGTTTAAGTACGCGTGAAAAACTGTCGAGCGGATGGGCCGATAGGTAAAATCCGATGGCGTTGAATTCATGTTGCAGAGCTTCCAGCACAGGCCAGGAAGACACATCAGGAATGGGCGGAGCCTGCATTGTAATGGCTTCACCAAATAAATTACCCTGGCCTGACATTTGTTCAGCGCGTATAATTTGCGCATATTTTAATAGAATCTCCGACGCGGCATGGGCGGCTGCACGATTGGGCGTAACGCTGTCAAATGCCCCTGCTGCCGACAACGCTTCCCACTGTTTTTTGCTCATGCCATGCGCGATGCCGCGCCGCGCGACATCCGAGAGGTCGTTAAATTCACCGTTGGCGGCGCGGTCCGCCACCATATTTTTCATGGCATCGAACCCAACGCCTTTGACCGCGCCCAGCGCATATCGGATTGCAAGAACACCATCCTGCAAGGTTTCCACAACAAAATCGGGTTCGGATTTATTGATATCCGGCGGCAGTAATTTGATATTTAGGCGCTGTAATTCCTGGCGGAATTTTGCCAGCTTATCCGTATCGCCCAGATCCAGCGTCATCAGTGCGGCCATAAATTCAACCGGATAATGCGCCTTGAGATATGCAGTTTGCCAAGCAATCAATGCATAAGCTGCCGCATGTGATTTATTAAATCCATAGCCTGCAAATTTATCCACTTGTTGAAAAATCATTTTTGCTTGATCTGCGGCGACTCCATTTTCCATCGCACCAGCGACAAAGTCTTTTTCTTGTGCTTCCATTTCAGCACGAATTTTTTTTCCCATAGCACGGCGCAATAAATCCGCGCTTCCCAAGCTATAACCTGCCAGAATCTGTGCCACTTGCATCACCTGTTCCTGATAAATCATCACGCCGTAGGTTTCGCGCAAGATCGGCTCAAGTGTGGGATGTAAATAGTCGGGTTTTTCATCTCCGTTTTTTACCGCGATATATTTGGGGATATTATCCATGGGCCCGGGCCGGTAAAGCGCGACGAGCGCGACGATATCTTCAAACCGGTTCGGCCGCAGACGGCGCAGGGTATCGCGCATACCCGAGCTCTCCAACTGAAATACACCGGACGCTTCGCCGCGTGCCAGCATGGTAAAGGCTTTATCATCGGAAAATGGAATATCTTCCAGCTGCAAATCCACACCGCGTTTCTTCATATAAGCCAGCGTATATTGGATGACCGTTAGCGTCTTCAAACCCAAAAAGTCAAACTTCACCAGACCGGAATTTTCCACGTCCTTCATACTGAATTGTGTCACCAAGGCATCGGAACGCGGATCTTTATAAAGCGGTATGCGTTCAAGTAGCGGGCGGTCGCCGATTACCACGCCTGCCGCGTGAGTGGAGGCATGGCGGTATAATCCTTCCAGTTTCAAAGCATAATTGATCAAGCGTGCAATATTTTCATCTTCCTGGCGCTGCTGTTGCAACAAAGGTTCGCCATCAATGGCTTCCTGCAGCGTTACCGGCGCAGCAGGATTATTCGGTACCATTTTGCAAATACGGTCGACCACTGGATAGGGAATTTGCAGCACGCGCCCCACATCACGCAGCACCGCGCGCGCCTGCAGTTTTCCGAAGGTGATAATATGCGCAACATGTTCATTGCCATATTTCCGGCGGACATATTCAATCACTTCGTCGCGGCGTTCCTGGCAGAAATCAATATCGAAATCCGGCATGGAAACGCGTTCGGGATTCAAAAAGCGCTCAAAAAGAAGACCGAATTGAATCGGATTCAAATCTGTAATTGTCAGCGCCCAAGAAGCCACCGAACCCGCGCCCGAACCGCGTCCTGGGCCAACAGGAATATTTTGCCCTTTCGCCCATTGAATGAAATCCGCGACGATCAGAAAATAGCCGGCAAAACCCATTTGGATAATCACATCCAATTCAAATTCCAGTCGTGATTGATAGGCCGCATGCTCTTCAGGCGGGATATTATGTTGCTTAAAACGTACGGCCAGACCTTCGCGCGCCTGAGCGCGCAGTAATTCAGGCTCACCTATCCCGGACGCGTGCGGAAACGGCGGCAACGTAGGTTCCGATTTCCGCGGCGCATAGGTACAACGTTGCGCAATCAGTACGGTGTTTTCGATGGCTTCAGGCAGATCGGAAAAAAGCTCCGCCATTTGTTCGGCAGATTTAAAATGATGCTGCGCCGTTTCACGGCGACGGTCCTGTTCCACCACGTAACGGCCTGTGGAAATACAGAGTAAGGCATCGTGCGCTTCGTAAATTTCTTCTTGCGCAAAATAAACGTCATTGGTGGCAACGATGGGAATATCATACGCATAAGCCAAATCGAGCAGGGCATTTTCAATCCGGCGCTCATCGGACATGCCATGACGTTGGATTTCAATATAAAATCGGCCAAGAAAAATAGTGGCTAAAGTTTTTAAGGTTTCCTCACCTTGTTGCGGCGATTTTTTTATCGCGCTGGCCAATGGGCCGCGAATTCCGCCAGACAGGCAAATCAACCCTTCAGCATGCGTTTGAATTTGAGCCAAAGTGAGTGGTTTGACGTCCGTATCTCCACGTTCCAGATACGGCAAGCTGGCCAACGCCATGAGATTTTTATAACCCGTTTCATTTTGTGCTAAAAATATAAGCTGATCCGGGCGCGCATGATGATTGGGATTTGAATTAGGCTTCACAAAACTATTCAAATCTTCAGGTAAAATAGAGACATCCAATTGCGCCCCGATAATGGGCTGAACGCCTGCTTTACGGGCTTTTTCTGCAAATTCCAGTGCGCCGAATAAATTGTTGGTATCGGTAATGGCGACGGCGGGCATTTGATGATCAACTGCCAGATCAACCAGATCCTCAACACCGATTGCACCTTCCAGCAGTGAATAGGCTGAATGGTTATGCAGATGAATAAACATTATTGCAGTAAACCGTTATGCATTGTCACCACACGGTCCATGCGTGCAGCAAGCGTTTGATTATGCGTAACAATTAACATCGCAACGCCTTCAGCGCGCGCCAGAGACAATAACAACTGGAAAATATTTTCTGCTGTTGTTTCATCCAGATTGCCCGTTGGCTCATCCGCCAATAACAATTTTGGCCGATTGGCCAGGGCGCGCGCGATGGCAACACGCTGTGCTTCACCGCCTGACAATTCCGCCGGCCGGTGATGTGCACGTTCGGCCAGCCCAACCATATGCAAGAGTTCCTGTGCGCGCTGCTGGGCCGCAGGCTGCGCGCAGCCTGCCAGTAATTGCGGTAAAATAATATTTTCCGCTGCGGAAAATTCCGGCAACAAGTGGTGAAACTGATAAACAAACCCCACAGTTTGGCTGCGCAATCTGGTACGGTCACTATCGTTCAAAGCCTCCGTATTCTGTCCTAGAATTAAAACCTCGCCCGAAGTTGGTGGGTCTAATAATCCAGCAGCATGAAGCAAGGTGGATTTCCCTGAACCGGATGGGCCGAGTAATGCAACCATTTCGCCCGCATGCAATGCCAGATGAATACCGCGTAGGATTTCAAGTGCTTGTTCACCTTTACCATAAACCCGGCGCACGTCACGCAATTGTAAAACTGGATTATTCATAACGCAGGGCCTCAACCGGTGACAGGCGCGCGGCCCGCCAGGCGGGATAAATCGTGGCCAAAAATGATAGTATCAGCGACATTGCCGTAATCCCAAAAACTTCTGGCCATTCAATTTTCGCCGGCAACTGCGAGAGAAAATAAATCTCCGCAGAAAATAAATCCGTCCCCGTCAGGCTTTGCAGCAACTGGCGAATGGTTTCGATATTCAGTGCAAAAACCACGCCCAGCGCCAGGCCTGCCAGCGTACCAGCCACACCAATCGTTGCACCTGTAAGCATAAAAATTTTCATCACATTGGGACGGCTAGCCCCCATCGTGCGCAAGATGGCGATATCGCGCCCCTTATCTTTCACCAGCATAATCATGCCGGAAATAATGTTAAAGGCGGCCACAATGATGATTAGAGTCAAAATTAGAAACATCACGTGGCGTTCCGTCGCCAAAGCATTAAAATAACTGCCATTGACCTGTTCCCAATCCAGCACGCGGTAATCTGCTCCCAAATAATGCTTTATTTCACTGACCAGGTTTTTTAAATGTTTTGGATCAGACGTTGTGATTTCAATGGTGTTTACGCGCCCTTCCATATTCAAAAATGCCTGCGCGGGCGTGAGGGGCATATAAATAAAATTGGAATCGTATTCATACATACCAACATCAAAAATGCCGACAATTTCATACGCCTTCGCGCGCGGCATGGTGCCAAAGGGTGTGACATTGCCCGCGGGAGATAGAAGATTAAGATGATCTCCCACCTTAATATGGATAGCTTCCGCCAAACGGCGACCGACAATGATTTTTTCGCTATTCAATTCTGGCAGATGGCCGGAAATAATATGGGTGGCGAGCAGCGGTTTCGCGCCCATATCGGCGGGCTGCATGGCACGCAACATGACGCCACGCGCCATGCCGTTTTTCGAAATTAAAACCTGGGCATCCAGAAGAGGGAAAACCCCGGTCACATTTGGCAAAATCCGAAGTTTATCCGCGGTATTCCGATAATCGGCAATGGGGCCTGATTGACCATAGACGTTAATATGTCCACCCAAACCCAGAATGCGATCCATAAATTCCGCTTGGAAGCCGTTCATAACAGACATAACGATAATAAGTGTCGCAACGCCTAGCATAATCCCAAGGAAAGAAAACAAGGAGATAACCGAAACGAACCCTTCACGTTTACGGGCGCGTAAATAACGGAATGCGATTAAACGTTCGGGGAGGCAGAACATCCAGATGTTATAGCGGTTTTTGACGCGATAACCAATATTGCTTTATCCATGGCAGCGAAAGTGTGGACAGCAAATAACCGCACATCGGCACCAATGCTGCCAAAAATGGCTGCGGCGCAGCCATGACGAACATTAAAATCAACGCTGTTACATATGTAATAGCAGCAATCACCGCACGGCGCATAAGACTCGTTTCCCAGGCTTTATCCATCTGCACGCGTATGTTGCGTTCTTCGATGGAAGCGATGCGTTCTTCAACCATTAGTAAGCCCGCGCGAAAACCGCTTCATATTTTGCAGGCGCGCCAGTGATAATGCAGTTACCGGATATATTTTGATCAAATGGCAAACAACGAACACTGACGCCAAGCGGTTTAATTTTCGCCTCAGTCGCTGCTTCATCACCAGACCATGGCGCGCGGACGAAACCGGGGCTGGTGTCATAAGCCGTATCTTCGTTCTTGCCAAAATAGCTTTCAAGTTCAGCCCAAGTTTTAATATCAGTTCGCATCCGCGACTGCTGCATTTTCAAGGCCCGCACGAATATTCCATTTTGGATTTCAGCCAGTAATGCTGGTAGACTAGCGATAAATTCCACGCGCGCTGGAAAAGTTTTCTTGCCTGCAATATCATCTCGGCGTGTCACGGCCACGCCATCTTTTTCAATATCTTTGGGGCCGATTTCCAAAATCACCGGCACACCCTTTTTAATCCAGTTCCAGCGTTTTGTAGCAGCCTCTTCATCGCGCGCGTCGAACTTTACGCGCACGGCCTCGCCCGCATAAGTTTGCATAGTAATTTCCGCTGCCAGTTTGTTGCAATAATGCAGCACGGCATCCCGTGCAGCTTCATCACGCAAGATCGGCACAATCACCACTTGTTGCGGCGCCAGGCGTGGTGGTAAAACCAATCCATCATCATCCCCATGCGCCATAATTAAAGCACCAATCAATCGCGTTGTAACTGCCCAGGATGTTGTATGGACATACTCAACAGATCCTTCGCGTGTCTGGTATTTAATATCCAATGCGCGTGCAAAATTTTGCCCAAGATAATGTGACGTTCCTGCCTGCAATGCACGGCCATCCTGCATCATGGTTTCAAGCGTCAAGGAATCCACCGCACCTGGAAATCTTTCACCCTCTGATTTCGCACCCAGAATAACAGGTATCGCCATGATATTTTCAATCAAATCTTGATACGCTTTTTGAATAAGGATGGTTTCTTCGCGGGCGTCGGCCTCCGTCGCATGGGCCGTATGACCTTCCTGCCATAAAAATTCAGCACTGCGCAAAAACATACGCGTACGCATTTCCCAACGCACCACGTTCGCCCATTGATTCCACAAAAGCGGCAAATCGCGGTAAGATTGGATTTCTTTTGCCATCGCCTCACCAATGATCGTCTCTGATGTCGGCCGCACGATTAAGGGTTCATCGAGTTTGCTGGCAGGATCCGGCACCAATTTGCCGCCCTGGTTAATTAGGCGGTGGTGCGTGACGACCGCCATTTCCTTGGCAAAGCCTTCAACGTGTTCAGCCTCTTTTTGGAAATAGGACAGCGGAATAAAAATAGGAAAATAACAATTTTCATGACCTGTGGCCTTAATCATACCATCCACAATGCTTTGAATACGCTCCCAAATCGCCCAACCCCAGGGTTTAATTACCATGCAGCCGCGCACACCGGATAGTTCCGCCATATCGGCGGCTTTGATCACCGCCTGATACCATTCAGGATAATTTTCGGCACGTGTCGGGGAAAGGGCGGATTTACTCATGTTATTGTTGTAACAAAGCGTGCGGCTAGATCAATCGCCTTTTAGCAGATTTTTGTGCGTAATAATGGGTTCTTGCGGCATTTGACGGTTATGCTGACAGGCAGCAATGATGCCTGTCAGCGCATCATCGGAGATTGGCTGGCCGTTAAAGGTGATTTGGCCGCTTTTATATTCCACCGTTCCCACCACCGCCTGCGGTGCAGTAAGCGCGCTGCTGGCTGGCAAATGCAGTGTATTTTGCAGGTTCATTTGGAGCGGGATATTAATGTCCTGTGGCCATGGCATCGTGTTTGAACCCGTCAAATCTGCGGGCGCAACGGCATTGCCATTCATGCCCACGCCCGGTTTATATTCCACGTCTGGTGCAGGCGTCGCGGCGACCGCATTGGCACAAGCATCGCCGGTGATGATAATATTTTCAGCATTGGCCAAAATAGGGCTTATGAATAGGCAAAGAAGGAAAATCATAGTTTTCATTGCCAATCCTCCACCATTTGCCGGAATGAAATGCCGCTGAATTTTACAAATGACCAAATGACCAGCCAGATGACAGTTGCGATAGCACTATTCAATAATAATTTTTTACCGAGATGGAATTTCACTGGCGCGCTGCGGTCATGGCCGATCCCCGGATTTTCCGCGACCCGATGTCCAATATTTAATACAGCAAAAATACTAGTCCACCAGATGAGGAAATAGACGACAAGACCCGTAAACCAATCCATATATGATTATATGCGGATTACATGCACTTCGGCAATCGGCTTGCGACCATGGGAGTTATTTACGGCGCGGCGCACGGCGATGCGCGCCGCCTGTTCTACTGCATCATTTTTGAAAACATGGCGGTCGTCCAATTCTTCCACCGCTTCAATCACGCGCTCCATTAATTCCACTTCACCTGCTACCTGCTGTTCCTCGGTATAAATCCCGTGGGTTGAAATGGCCGGATCGGAAACCAAGGAGCCATCCTGATCCAGCGCGAGTGAAACCAGAATCGTCCCCAATTCTGCCAGTTTTTTACGGCTGTGAATGGCGCGGTCCGCGACGGAAACAATCTTTTTGCCATCGACGCATAAAATGCCGTGATGCACCTCACCCGAAACGCGCGCACCAATCGAAGTCAATTCAATCATATCGCCATCACGCGGGATTAGAACCTGCGGCACTTGCAAGGCTTCTCCGATTTTCGCATGAGCTTGCAGCTGATAAACTTCGCCGTGCACAGGCAATAAAATTTTAGGCTTTAGCCACTGAATCAAATCCACCACATCATCATGCGCCGGATGGCCGGAGACATGCACAAATTCTTCATGATCTGTAATCACATTGATGCTGCGGGCGCGCAGGTTGGTTTGCACGCGCGCAATGTCTTTTTCATTGCCCGGAATCGCCCGCGCAGAAAAAATCACGACATCATTGGCGGATAAATCCAGTTGCGGATGCTCACTCGTTGCCAAGCGTGCCATGGCGGCGCGCTGCTCACCTTGACTACCCGTTGCCATAATCACGATTTGTCCGGGCTCTACCATCGTCGCTTCACGTTCTGACAAAAACGGCGGCAAATCTTTCATATATCCGGTGCGACGTGCTGCTTCGTTCATGCGCCAGAATGACCGGCCCGCCAATGCTGTGACGCGCCCTGCCCCTTGCGCGGCAATCGCCACCGATTTCAGGCGCGCAATATTGGAAGCAAACGAAGTGACAACAATACGGCGACCAGGATAGCGCAAGAAAATCTTTTTCAAGCTTTCTTTCAAATCGCCTTCGGAACCGCTGCGGCCCGGTGTGGCGGCATTGGTGGAGTCACCAATCAGCGCCAGCACACCCTCTTGGCCAATTTTTTTCAGCGCGGCAATGTCCGTGGTGGAACCTTCAACCGGCGAAGCATCCAGTTTCCAATCGCCTGTATGGACTATATTCCCAATCGGCGTTTTGATTACCAACAAATTTGGTTCCGGGATCGAATGCGCGACATTCACAAATTGCACCTCAAACGGCCCAAACTTACGGCTGCCCTGGAGTGGAATTTCATGGAGAATAAGCTGTTCTAACAATCCCGCCTCTTTCATTTTAATGCGGATCACCTCGGCAGTAAAAGGTGTTGCGTAGATTGGTGTACGCAACCGCGTCCATAAATGCGGAAGCGCGCCAATGTGGTCTTCGTGCGCGTGCGTGATGACGATACCAAGCAGTTTATCCTTACGCTCCTCAATAAATTTTGGATCCGGCAAAATAATTTCGATTCCGGGCAAATCATCACCTGCGAAACCCATGCCAAAATCCACCATCAACCATTGATCCTGATAGCCGAAAAGATTCAAATTGACGCCGAATTCGCCGCAACCGCCAAGCGGTAAAAAGGTTACTTTATTTTCCATTATTTTCCCTTTTGATATTCAAGTAGTGCCAGTGCGCCTTTGATTGTGATGTCTGAATCCATCGTAGTCAAACCTGTGATGTGATCCTGAAATAATTTCGCCAAGCCACCAGTGGCAATGATACTAATTGCGTTACCGTTTTCATTTTGCAATTGGCGCAAAATGCCGTCAATCAATCCAACATAACCCCAAAATAGGCCTGATTGCATGGCAGAAATGGTATCATGCCCTAATGCGCGGGCCGGACGTGTAATATGGATATGCGGCAATTTCGCCGCCGCGTCTATAAGCGCACGCAGGGATTGCTGCGGCCCCGGTGCGATCACACCGCCGATATAATTTCCATCACCATCCAGGACGTCAAATGTCGTCGCTGTGCCGAAATCAATCACAATCGCAGGGCATGGATAACGGCGTGCGGCGGCAGCGTTGGCCAGACGGTCCGCGCCCAATTGTTCAGGCTGCGGCAGCTTAACGGCAAACGGCAGATTGATATCTGTTGTAATAAATAACGGCTCCACTTTTAAATATATGCGCGAGAACTGACGCAACGCATAATCCAATGCGGGCACAACCGAAGCAATGACAACAGCGGTCATATCTTTAAAATTACGCTTTTCTAGCTGGAGCAAAGGTTGCAGCCAAACTGCCAAATCGTCTGCCGTCGTACGCAAATTGGTTTCATGGCGAAACTCTGACAAAATATTCATACCATCTGCGATGGCAAAAACAACATTCGTATTGCCTGCATCAATCACCAGCGTGAGTTTCTTACTAAATAAGGACATCTGCGGTGGTGACTTTGATAGTCTCCTCGCCCCGGGTCAAGAGCAAGTTGCCATGCGGATCAAGACCGGCAAAGATCCCATCTTGCGGGCCTTGGGGGGTTTGCACAGTAATTTGGCGCGCCAAATTATGTGCATGCTTCAGCCATGCGGCGTGAATCATTTCAAAGCCGCCTTTTTCATACCTGTCGTGCCATAGCAAGAAATTCTCCACCAGTTGTCGCATAAAGTCGGCCTTACGCTGCGGATTTGGCGCCTTATCGGGCCATAAAGCAGCGGCAGGCTGGTGCACTTCATCTTCAGTCGGGGCATAGCGTAAATTCACCCCGATGCCGATGATCAGAAATTCATTCTGGGAGCCGTAGCTTTCGATTAAAATACCGGCACACTTGCGTTCATCCAGCAAAATATCATTGGGCCATTTTAAACTTACATTGCGGTCTGAAAAGTTTGAAATCGTATTACGTAAAACGACCGCTGTCAAAAAACTGTATTCACCGTAACGTACAATAGGCACGGCCGCATTAATTGCAAAACTGCAAAAAAAATTTCCGCGCGGGGAAATCCATTGCCGCCCCTGACGACCGCGGCCACTGGTTTGTTCCTCCGCTGTCACCAAAAGCGGTAAAGGCAGATTTTTATCCAATAATTCACGCGCGGTATCCTGCGTGCTGATAACTTGATCAAAATGTTGTTGATTAATAGCCAATGCTTTGTGCGGCCAAGATTGCGGGTGCGATAACTGCGCTGGGCACCAACATTAATCCTAATGTTAAAATCACCGTAATAATTAGCAAAGCAACCAAGCGCCGCGACGGTTTGTTATTTGTTATCATGTTGGATGTAGGCGCTTCATCAAAATACATGAGCTTAATAACGCGCAAATAATAGAATGCGGCAACGACGGATGTAAGCACCCCTAACGCGGCAAGCCAAGCATATCCGCCACGCATAACTGCAAGTAGAACATACATTTTACTGAGAAAACCTGCGGTAGGAGGCACCCCCGCCAAAGCAAATATCAAAACGGTAAATGCCAATGCAATACGCGGGCGGCGTCGGCTAAGACCACGCAGGTCTGTTAATTGTTCCGCTGCTTCGCCTTGCTGTTGCAAAAGCAAAATTACACCAAAGGCACCCAAACTGATAATGACGTAAATTACTAGATAAGTTAGAAGTGCTGCGTAACCGTCTTGCCCCCCAGCCAAAATGGCCATCAACAAAAAACCAACATGATTAATCGTGGAGTAAGCCAATAGACGTTTGATATTTTGTTGCATCAGCGCCGCAAACGCACCAACGATCAATGAGAGCGCGGCTAAAGCCCACAGAATTTGGACCCAGACAGCTCCCGCACCTGCCAGAGGACCATGTAGTAATTGCAATAAAACCATGGCGCCTGCGACCTTGGGCGCAGTCGTAAAAAATGCGGTAATCGGCGTGGCAGCTCCCTGGTAAACATCTGGCGTCCACATATGAAATGGCGCAGCGGAAACTTTAAAGGCGAGGGCAGATAAAATAAATACCAATGCCAGCGTTACCGCCATATTGGGCGCGCCAGACGAAATAAACCGCATTAACGATTCATATTGGATGGTCCCCGTGGCACCATAAAGCAACGATATGCCATATAATAACAGGCCAGACGATAAGGCACCCAGGATAAAATATTTCAGGCCCGCTTCGGCGCTGCGTTCATCTTCGCGCACAAAAGCAGCCAGAATATAAAGCGATAAAGATTGCAATTCGATCCCGACATAAAGCGCCATAAAATCTCGCGCTGAAATCATTAGACACATTCCAAGCGCGGAGAGCAAAATTAAAACTGGAAATTCATGCCGCTGAACCTGCAGGCGTGCTAAGGCATGAAAGGATAATACCAGTGTGCCGATACAGGCAACCATCACCCAAATCTTGGCGAATTGCGTCGCAGCGGTATGGGCGAAATTTAGGCCAAATGACATCGCGCCATCCGCGGGGATTGCAAAAAGCAAAACTAAAGCACCCGCGAGCGTGATGTAAGCCAATCGCTGTGCCGCTTGATAGCCATTTGATATATAGGTCCCTGCGATTAACGCACCCAATGCCCCAACCAGCAGCACCAATTCCGGAGCAAAACAAACTGCATCGCGCAAAAAGATATTCATCGAGCGACTCCATGATGTGGAGGCTGCGGGTTTAGAATCTCAGTCAGGTTAACCTGGTAAATATTGCTGAAAGTCGTCGGGTAAACTCCCATCCAAACCACAATCAGCAGCAGCGGCGCAAAAATCAACCATTCGCGCGATGTCATATCTTTCATTCTCCGCACTTCTTGCGTCGCAGGCACACCAAAACAGCAAGCACGGTAAAGCCGCAACATATAGGCAGCGCCGAGGATCACGCCGATAGCAGCGAAAGCCGTAATCGTCGGATGGGTTTGCCAAGCCCCAAGCATGGAAAGGAACTCACCCACAAATCCACTTGTCCCAGGCAGACCAACAGAGGCCAACATGAAAATCATAAAGATAACCGCGAAATGGGGCGTGATGGACGCCAGGCCGCCATAAGCAGAAATTTCGCGTGTATGCAAACGATCATACATAAAACCGATGCACAAGAAGAGCGCAGCGGAAACGATAGTGTGTGACAACATCACCATCATCGCGCCATCCATGCCTTGATGTGTGAAACTAAAGAGGCCTAACGTTACAAAGCCCATATGCGCGACAGATGAATAGGCAATCATCTTCTTCATATCCTGCTGTGCCAGTGCGACGAGCGAGGTATAGATGATCGCAATGGCGGATAAGATCATAACTAATGGTGCCATCAGCTGGCTGGCTTCCGGCAGCAATTGAATACAAAACCGCATAAAACCATAGCCACCCATTTTCAACAGGATGCCCGCCAGGATGACAGAACCCGCCGTAGGTGCTTCAACGTGTGCATCCGGCAGCCAAGTATGCACCGGCCACATCGGCGATTTAATGGCAAAAGACAAGAAAAACGCGCCAAACAACCAAACTTGAATATTCAATGGAAGATGGTGATGGCCTATCAGTACGGTTAGGTCGGTCGACCCGGTCTGCACATAAATCGTCAGCATCGCCAGCAACATGAATAGCGATCCCAACATCGTATAAAGGAAAAATTTATAAGACGAATAAATCCGCCGCGCACCACCCCAGATGCCGATGATGAAGAACATCGGTAACAAAACGCCTTCGAAAAAGACAAAGAGTAAAATCAGGTCGAGCGAGGAGAAAACACCTATCATCATCGTCAGTAAAATCATCATGGCCATATAATACATTGGCACACGCGTGGTAATGACGTTCCAGCTGGCAAGAATGGCAGAAATTGTTAACAAAGCTGACGCAACAACAAACCAAATCGAAATGCCATCCACCCCGCGCACATAAAAAATATTAGCGGGTGCAAACCAAACTAAGCGCTCCATAAATTGAAACGATGGGTCGGCAGCATTAAAATTGAAAAGCAAAACCAGGGACAATACAAACGTCACCAAGGCCGTCCATAAGGCTGTCCAACGCGCATTTTTAGCAACGATCGCTTCATTACCGCGCAGAGTTGCGATAAATAAAGCCCCCAATAATGGAATAATAGTAAGAACGGAAAGGATAGGAAATTGCATCACGCCCCCATCCTATTGCCAAATAATAACCAGACAATCAACATCACGAGCGCCATCAGCATGACAAAGGCATAATGATAGAGATAACCCGTTTGCAATTTAGACAGGCGCGCGCCCATGAAACTGGACGCCCGCGCGGCACCATCTGGGCCATAGCGGTCAATAATTCCGATATCGCCGTAACGCCACAGCAACTTACCCAGCAACGGTGCCCCAGCGGCGAAGACCGCGCCGTAAACCTTATCAAAATAAAATTTGTTTTCGATGATGCGATTCAGCGGCGCAAAGGTTTTAGCAAACCATGCGGGCAGGTCTGGTTCTTTGACATAACAAAACCAGCCGAGCAACAAGCCCAACAACCCAGCCAGGGTTGGCGCCAATTTTACCCACAATGGATCATGTTCTGCCGCATCTAAAATAAGTTCTGATTTGGGTTGAATAGCCCCTTCCCAAAACAGCGCGTGATGTTCGCCTACAAAATAATCATAGGCCAGCCAGCCGCTAAGCAACGCGCCCGCAGCTAGAATAAATAATGGAATGAGCATTGTTAGCGGCGCTTCATGAATATCATGTGCGTGATCTAAATCATAACGCGGACGGCCGTGAAAGGTCATAAACATCACCTTACTGCTGTAAGTTGCCGTCATAAAGGCAACAATAACGCCCACCCAAAAAGCAAAAGTGTCAAAACTGATACCGCCTGCAAATTCGGCTTCCAAAATCATATCCTTGGAAAAATAACCGGCGAACGGGGGCACACCCAGCAACGCCAGCGTCCCGATCCACATCAAAACATAAGTAATAGGCAGTTTTTTATAAAGCCCGCCATAGTGGCGCATATCCTGTTCGTGATGCATCGCGTGAATGACCGCGCCGGCACCTAAAAATAATAGGGCCTTAAAAAAGGCATGCGTGAATAGGTGGAAAATCGCTGCACCATAAGCCGTCGCACCCGCCGCGAAGACCATATAACCGAGTTGCGACATGGTGGAATAGGCGACTACTTTTTTGATATCGAATTGCGCGAAGGCGATGGCCGCGCCGACGAAGGCCGTTAGCGCACCCACGACGACAATAATGTTCCGCGCAACCGGTGCGAGATCGAGTAAGGGCGAAATACGCACGAGCATAAAGACGCCTGCTGTTACCATCGTTGCAGCGTGAATGAGGGCAGAGACCGGCGTTGGTCCCTCCATCGCATCCGGTAGCCAGGTGTGCAAACCCAGTTGCGCGGATTTTCCAACCGCGCCAATGAAAAGCAAAACACAGGCCAGCGTGATCGCATCAAACGGCATACCAAACAGATAAAACAGCCGCGCCTGATGCAGGTTGGCAGCCGCATTGAAAACATTGGAAAACTGTAGGTCTCCAAAAAGGGCGAAAATGGTAAAAATCCCCAGGACAAAACCGAAATCCCCGACACGGTTGACGATGAAGGCCTTTATCGCCGCATCATTGGCGGACGGTTTGTGATTCCAGAAACCGATGAGCAAATAGGATGCCAGGCCAACGCCTTCCCAACCGAAAAACATTTGTACAAAGTTATCCGCCGTCACCAGCATCAACATCATAAAGGTAAACAACGATAGATATGCCATAAATTTCGCGCGCGAAGGATCTTCATGCATGTAACCGATGGAATACAAATGCACCATCGCGGATACCGATGTAACGACCAGCACCATCACAGCCGTCAGAACATCAAAATGCAACGCCCAAGATAAATGTAAGGTGCCGCTATTGATCCAGTCCAACACCGGAATAGTCGCCGCCTGACCTAGCCCTGCATATTGATAGAACAACGCAATCGCCATGGCAGCACACAAACCCAACGTGGCGGTTGTAATAATTTCTGCGCCACGCGCGCCCACAACGCGGCGGCCGAAACCCGCCACTACGGCGGCGATCAAAGGTAAAAAGACGACTGCAATTTCCATGTCTTTATCCCTTCATCTGACTGGCTTCCGCCACTTCAATATTGCCAAGGCGGCGGAAATAAATCACCAGAATGGCCAAGCCAATTGCCGCCTCCGCCGCGGCAACGGTAAGCGTGAACATAACAAATACTTGCCCCACCAAATCATGCAGTTGCGCTGAAAAGGCAACAAAGTTGAGATTAACCGCCAAGAGCATCATTTCAATCGCCATTAAAATAACGATGATATTTTTGCGGTTAATGAAAACGCCCAGCACACCGAGAGTAAACAGAGCCGCTGCCACAATTAAAAAATGCTCAACGGATAAATTTGCAGGGATCATTTGCTATCTCCCATGTTAGTTGTGGGGATATCCACGCCCGCACCCACCGCAACCTGCATCATTTCAACCGTATCCGCTGCTGTGCGCTGAGTTTGCGCCGCAACAGACTGACGGCGCGTATCGCCGCGGTGACGCTGCGTCAAAACAATCGCGCCGATCATGGCCACAAGCAATACCAAACCGGACATCTGAAAAACATAAAAGTAATTGGTGTATAAAACCTGCCCTAACGCGGCCGTATTGGTGACGTTCGCCGGATTGGGAATTGGCGCGTGCGGCAACGCCAGTAAATGCGGCCAAGCATGGATCACGAAAATCAACTGCGCGAGCAGCACGCCGCCCACCGCCAGACCGACCGGCAGCATTTTGATAAAACCCGCGCGCAGCTGAGCGAAATTTACATCCAGCATCATAACGACGAACAGGAACAACACCGCCACCGCGCCCACGTAAACAATCACCATAATCAGGGCTAAAAATTCAGCACCAAGCAGCAAGAACAGTCCGGCCGCATTAAAAAAGCACAAAATCAACAACAAAACCGAATGCACGGGGTTGCGCGCGAATACGACCCCCACCGCTGCCAGCAGCAGCACCGTAGAAAACAAATAAAAGGCGATTTGGATGATCATTTCTGTGCCTGCACAATCTTGCCATTATGCCATTGGTATAATTGCTCCGGCGGCCCGGTGAAACTCCCTTTGGCATTGAATGTGCCATCCCCTAGAACGGTTGGAAAATGTTCGCTGTACAAAACCTTAGCAACTTTATGCGTGTCCAACGTTCCGGCTTTGGCAATCGCCTCAGCAATCAATTGCATCGTCGCATAGGTATAAAGGCCGACGCTGTCCGATGGAATTTGTTTCTGTGCGACCTGTTTCATCAA
>Ga0105240_10000420_pt1 | contig 78578 bp, 63 predicted proteins | sample KBSC54metaG_FD_80426 | JGI IMG/M metagenome (GOLD analysis project Ga0105240, IMG submission 80426) | Corn rhizosphere microbial communities from Kellogg Biological Station, Michigan, USA - KBS C5-4 metaG | ecosystem: Host-associated > Plants > Roots > Rhizosphere > Soil | place: Michigan, USA...
AGTGATGCTATTGCTGAATCCCGGGCCCGTCACGCTGACGGAGCGTGTCCGCCGCAGTCTGCTGCAACCGGATCTGTGTCATCGCGAAAGCGAGTTCTTCGACCTGCAGGACGAGGCTCGCTCACGTCTTCTGAGGCCTTATGCGCTGGATCCAGCGCAATGGTCCGCGGTGCTTTTGACAGGCTCGGGCACTGCGGCCGTGGAGAGCATGATAGTCTCGCTCGTTCCCGAGCAAGGCCGGGTGTTGGTGGTCGAGAACGGCGTGTACGGCGAGCGGATCGCGCAGATCTGCGCACGGTATCGCATAGAGCATGAGCGGCTCGTAGGCTCTTGGATGGAAGCACCGGATTTGCGAGCGATAGCGGCCCGGCTGGACGCCGCGGGAGGGGCTCCTTTCACGCATGTGGCGATTGTTCACCATGAGACGACCACTGGCCGGCTCAACAACCTGGCCGCAGTGAGCGAGCTTTGCCGTGCTCGGGACCTGCGCTTGCTGGTGGACGGCGTAAGTAGCTTCGGCGCGGAGCAGATCGATTTCGCGGACCGGTCCCTGGCCGGGGTGGCGGCGACCGCGAACAAGTGCCTTCACGGCGTTCCGGGCGTCGCGTTCGTGATCGCTCGGCGGGATGCACTTGCGCAAGCGGTTGGCCGTGCCTACTACCTGGACCTCGGGCGCCTTGGGCAGCTCCAGGACCAGCGCAATACGCCGTTCACGCCGGCAGTGCATGCTTATTACGCGCTCGTCGAGGCATTGCGGGAGTTTGAAGAGCAAGGAGGCCGGCAAGCGCGCTATCGACAGTATGCCGCACTGGCAGAACAAGCCCGCGCCGGCTTGGCCAATATCGGTATCGAGGCGGTATTGCCGCCGGAGGAGTCTTCCGTGGTGCTGCGAGCCTACCGCTTGCCGGCGGGCCTGACATACGCGCGGCTCCACGATGAGCTGAAAGCGGGCGGGTTTGTGATTTATGCGGGGCAGGGCGACCTGTCACGGACGCTGTTCCGCATCTCGACAATGGGAAACCTGACCAGAACCGACATTGACCGACTACTGACGTGCTTCGAGAAGTTGCGCTAAAACCCTGCCGAGGAAGTCTGCTCGCGCTGCTGTTCCTGACATTGTCGGGGTCGGGCCTGGCCGCGGACCCGCCTCCGGCCCCGGATGCGGCCGGTCAGCAGCACCCGCCGAAGCCGCCGCCCGCGGAACAAGTCGCGCCTTGGTACGACCTGTCGCGACTGCCCTTCCTGCCGATCCCGTCGGTGGGCACCGACCCCAATGGCGGTACTACCGTGGGCATCCTGCCCGTGTGGCTGCGCACGAATGAGAATCACGACATCACGCGCATCTTCGCGCCTGATCTGACTCACAATCCGTTCTTTGGCTGGGGGGTGCACGGGCGGTTGTTTGCCTATCCGTCGGAAGACGAGCAGTGGTCGATCGTCGCGGGCATCAAGCAGCGGGTGGAGCGGGGCGTGGACCTGCAGTATGTGTTAGGCCGGCTGCACGAAGGCCATTTCACCTCGACCTCGGACGCGGATTTCGACCGGGACGGCACGCCGAGGTTCTTCGGTGTCGGCAACGGCACCAAGCTGAGCGCTCAAACAAACTACACGGCGCAGACGACCCTCCTGCAGGAACAGCTCGGTTGGAATCTCACCCCCCACTGGCAGCTGTTGTACACCATTCGCAAGCGCATCGTGCAAGTCAAAGCCGGCACGCTCTCGGAGGTTCCCTCCATCGAGACCCGTTTCCCGCACGTCCGGGGGCTGGGTACCGAAGGCGAGCTGTTGAATCGCTACTCTGTCGTCTATGACACGCGCGATGACCTCACCGCGCCCCGTCACGGCATGCGAGTGGTTATCTACGGAGGCGCGGCCAGCGTGGGCGGCATCTTCAACGATTCGCTCTACACCGAGGCCGGAGGAGACGCACGCGGTTATTGGTCTCTTTCGCAGGACACGATCCTGGCAGCGCACACCTCGCTACGCTATCTACCCACTGCGCGCCGGCCGCTGCCGTTCTGGGCCCTGAGCAGCATCGGAGGCGACATCAGTGATGTCGGTGGGGGACAGACACTGCGCGGCTACGGCGCGGGCCGGTTCTACGACCGCAATGAGTTTTCGGCCAACGCCGAGCTGCGGCATGTGTTCTGGGGCTTCGACGCGGAAGCTACCCACGTCGACCTCGAAATCGCGCCGTTCGTCGATCTGGGGCAGGTATTCGGGCACACCAGCACCTTTCCGATCTCCAGGCTGCATACGGTGGGGGGCGTCGGCTTCCGGGCGATCGCGCGGCCCTCGGTAGTGGGTTATGTCGATATCGGGTACGGCCACGAGGGCGCGGCCGTGTTTACCGGACTGAATTATCCGTTCTGAAAATGTTTGGAGGACCGGCCGACGTGACGGATCTCAAAGCCTTTCCCATCACTCGCAAGTGGCCACCGCAGTATCCGGACCGCATTCAGCTCTACTCGCTGCCGACGCCCAATGGCGTGAAGGTCGCCATAATGCTGGAAGAGACCGGGCTCGAGTACGAGCCGCACCTGGTCCGCTTCGATGCCAACGAGCAACTCTCTCCCGAGTTCAGCTCGCTGAATCCCAACAGCAAGATTCCCGCTATCATCGATCCGCACGGACCGGGCGATGCGCCGCTGCCGCTGTTCGAGTCCGGCGCGATTCTCATCTATCTCGGCGATAAAGCGGCTGACGGCCAGGCAGGGCGCTTCCTGCCGCAATCCGGCGCGGCCCGCTACGAGACCATCCAATGGGTCATGTTCCAGATGGGGGGTATCGGCCCGATGTTTGGGCAGGTAGGCTTCTTCCACAAGTTTGCCGGCAAGGACTACGAGGACAAGCGGCCGCGCGACCGATATGTCGCGGAGGCGAAGCGCCTGCTGGGAGTGCTCGATCGCCGTCTCGCCGGGCGCGCCTGGGTCATGGGCGAGACCTACTCCATAGCGGATATGGCGATCTTTCCGTGGGTGAACGTTCTCAACACCTTCTACGGTGCCGGTGATCTCGTCGGCCTCCAGGATTTCAAGGAAGTCATGCGTGTGCTCGAGACATTCCTCGCGCGGCCGGCGGTGGCCCGCGGGCTCAACATTCCCGCCCGCCCGACCTAACGCGCCGCAAACGAGGTCCACAGCAAGGCGACCGCGGCACCGGCCATCACTAGCGTGGCGAGCCACCCCAGGGCGCGCAGCCAGCCGCCCACGCCGAACTTGCCCATGACCCTGCGGTCGCCACTGATCAACATCATGATGACCATGACCGGCACCGCGACCAGCCCGTTGATGACCGCGCTCCAATAGAGGGCCTTGATCGGACTCACCGGCGAGAAGTTGAACAGCGCGCCGCCGAGAGTCGCCGCGGCAATCGTCCCATAGAACCCCTTTGCCCGGTGCGGCAGACGCGCCAGTCCTTGCGGCCACCCGCGGGTTTCGGCAACAGCATAAGCGAGGGAGCCGGCCAGCACCGGCACGGACAGCAGTCCGGTGGAGATGATCCCGATCGCGAAGAATGCCGCGGCGAAGCGGCCAGCCAGAGGCTGCAATGCGGCCGCGGCCTGCGCTGCCGTCTCGATGTTGGTCGTACCGGAAAGGTGGAGCGTCGCGGCTGTAGTGATCATGATTGCCAGGGCGACGACATTCGAAAATGCCATGCCGGTGTAGGTATCGACGCGAATGCGCTGGAGCGCGTTATCCGCTTGCCGGGGCTTGCGAACGAGCGCTTCGCGCTCTGGTGTGGCGGCGATTTCCTCTACCTCCTGGGAAGCCTGCCAGAAGAACAGGTACGGGCTGATGGTAGTGCCCAGAACCGCGACCAGGGTCGACCAGAAACGGGGATCCGGACTGAATGTGGGCACGAACAGCCCATGCAGGACTGCGCCCCACGGCACGGCGATCATCGCCAGGGTGAGCAAATAGCTAAATAAAGACAAGGCCAGCCACTTCAGGAGCGCGACATACTTCGCATACGGCACGAGTATCTGCGCGGCCGCGCATAGGATGCCGAATACCAATGTGTAGAGAAGTACAGGTCCGCCAATCAGGAGCCGGACCCCATCGCCCATCGCACCCAGATCCGCGCCGATGTTGATTGTGTTGGCAACACCCAAGGCGAAAACGATGAGCTGCGCGGCCCAACCGGGGTAGTGCCGTCGGATGTTGGCGGCAAGACCTGCCCCGCTGGTGCGGCCGATGCGGGCGCTGATCTCCTGGATGGCAGCCATCAGCGGGTAGGTGAGGAGCATCACCCAGCACGGCCTGAAGCCCAATTGGGCGCCTGCTTGCGAGTAAGTCGCGATCCCACTGGGATCATCGTCGGAGGCTCCCGTAATCAATCCCGGACCTAGATCGCGGAGCCAGCGAAGCTTACGGTTGTTGTTCGGCGGGTTGCTGGCAGTGGTAACCATTTGAATTCAAGTTGCTCTCACGACCCTCTTTTCGCAGTGCACAAGCCATATTAGGATCCGACCGGAAGACCGCCAGTCGGGGAACCGAGTCTGAAGAAAATGCTACCGGGTCCCCGCGTGTTTTCCGCGCGTCCAGGGGACGCAACTCTCGATCCCGTCCGCTCCTCCATGACCACCACGCGTGGCCTTGCCGGCTTGGTTCGGACGAGTGCTGCCGTTGCATTCTGTGTGTCGGTCCTGGTTTTGCTGGGCTGGGCACTCGATCTGTCGCTTCTCAAGAGCGGCTTGCCCGGCCAGCGAGGCACACAGCCCCTCTCCGCCGTGTGTTTTGCTCTGTGTGCCCTCTCGCTCGGCCTGAGTACAGAGCGTTGTGTTTTGTGCCGCCTGTCCTCGCGCGCAGGCTCACTCCTGGTCCTCTCGGTCGTCGTTGCTACCGTGTGGCAGAACGCTCTGGACGTGGACTGGGGACTCGACCAGTTCCTGTTCTCCGATGCGGTGGTGCACGAGCAGCCCGGGCCCTACTTGCGCCCTGGCCGACCGGCCGCCGGTGTTCTGGTCGCCTTGACGCTTCTGGGCTCGTGCCTGTTGCTGGTCCGGGCACGCAGCACCGCCGCGCGGAACCTGTTCGTATGGTTGGCTACCGCGGCAGCGCTGGTAGGAACTACAGTGTTGCTTGCCTATGGGTTCAGCCTGAACGCGGTTTACGCCATGGGTTTCTACGCGCATGTTGGATTGCTTTCCGCAATCGAGATCCTCGCTCTGGCCGCGGGTGTGTTGTTGCGGCGGCCGGATCTCGGTTGGGTGCGGATGATTGCCGGAGACAGCGCTGGCGCGCGCAGTGCCCGGCACATCCTCCTATGGACGATATCGCTGCTGTTCGTGCTTGCCGCGATCGTCCGAACGGGTCAATCGGCGGCTTTGCAGGGTGCAGGATTCGAGGTGACACTACTGACGATCGGCGGATCGGGCGTGTTGCTGGCGGCGCTGCTCTCGCATGCCCGTCGGATCGATTCGCTGGAAGCGAGCCGGCAGACGATCACAACGGATCTGCGCGCAGCGCAGTCCCGACTCGTGCGGGTGGCGCACGAGCGGGAAGAACAGTTTGCAAGCCTCGCGCACCAGTTGCGCAATCCGCTCACGCCCCTGCGCAACGGCATCGAGATTGTGCGCCAGGTAGCCGGCACGGACCCAGTGCTCGCGCGTACCGCGGACATGATGTCGCGGCAGATCGTCCGCCTGGTCCGGCTGGCGGATCATCTAGCCGACGGTGATGACCTGCAGAATCTGGCCGAATCGCAGCAAACAGTGCCTGCAGCGGTCGGATCTTCCCGGTTGAAAATACTCATCGCGGACGATAATGCCGACGGTGCCGATTCGCTGGCGATGTTGCTACAGACTCACGGGCACGTCGTTTTGACGGCACCCGACGGACGCCGAGCCTTGGAGCTTTCAGAAGCCTTTCGCCCGGATGTCATCCTGATGGACATGGCGATGCCACACCTCGACGGCTTGCAAGCAACACGGGAGATTCGGTTGCGTCCTTGGGGTGCGCGTGTCCGCATCATTGCGCTGACGGCGTGGAGTGGGGACGCAGAGCGGCGGCGCACAGCGGAAGCCGGTATGGACAACCACCTGGTAAAGCCTGTCGATCCGCAGGTCCTGGTGAGATTCTTGCGGGAAGTCACTCCCGAGGCTCGCTAGGATCGGAGTAAAGCCAGGCACGGTTTATGCGGGTGCAGGTTATCAAGCTTGGCAAGAAGAACCCCCGCCTTAAATGCCGGAAACGCTGGAAGGATGTCTCCCCCCTGTCGGTGAGGGCAGCACGGGGGCCCGCGCGAGTGCCCGGCCTGAAGAAGCGGCGGAAACGCCAGCCAGAGGCCGCCTCCTCATCGCGGCCCTGGTGTTCCTCGCCTGCACAGTCGTTGCGATCACGGTTCCCGGGCTGCGCTGGCGACTGCAAGTCGTCTATCTGGATTTGACAGGGCGCATTCCAGACCTGGGTCCGGGTGATTTGCCCCAATTGTTGTGGCCAGGCGCACAGCAGCCGCAGATCGCAAGGTTGGTCGTGACGCACAACCCGTATGCCGTGATCCACTTGCCGCGCAACACGCCGGCGGACATCGCCGCTGGAGCGGCGCTTTTTCGCGAGCAATGCGCCGGATGTCACTCGCCCGACGGCAGCGGGGGGCCGGGAGCGCCGGCTTTGGTCGGCAGGGAGTTCCGCCACGGTGATACCGAGTGGGCGATCTATCGCACCATTCGCGACGGGGTGGCTGGCACGGCCATGCTGGCACATCCCCTCAAACACGAGCAGCTCTGGCAGCTGGTGGCTTTCATTCGCTCACTCGGTGTGCCCGGGAGCAGCATGGCGGCGCAGGCGGAAAGGAGCTCGCGGCTCGCGCAGGTCAATGTCCCGTACGCGGAGCTGTCCGCTGCCAAGGAGCCCGGCGACGACTGGCTTACTTATGCGGGTGCCTACGGTTCCAACCGCCACAGCTCACTGCGGCAAATCGATGCTCACAATGTCGGTAACCTGACAGTGCGTTGGATGCACCAGCTCGTTGGCGGCCGCGACAAAATCGAGAGCACTCCGGTGGTACGAGCAGGAATCATGTATGTGACCGTGCCACCCGGAAAGGTCATGGCAATCGATGCCGCAACCGGTCGCCAACTCTGGGAGCATGAGCACGCCTACGAGTTTCTCGGCGGCGGTGAAGGCCCCCTGGAGCAGAATCGCGGTGTCGCTTTGCTGGGTGACCGGGTGTTTGTCGGTACCTGGGACTCGAAGCTCATCGCACTGCAGGCCGCGACCGGCCGGGTGTTGTGGGAAGTGACGGTAGGCGACTACCCGGGAACGTATATCAGCGGTGCGCCGCTGGTGTTTCGGGATCTGGTGGTGACCGGGGTGGGCAGCCCACCGGGCTATGGCCGCAATTTCATCGTGGCCTTCGATGTCAACACGGGCAAGGAGCGCTGGCGCTTCATGACGGTACCGGGGGCGGGCGAGGCCGGCAACGAGACCTGGACGGGCGACTCTTGGCGCAAAGGAGGTGCGGGAACGTGGCTTACCGGCGCCTATGACGCCGAATCCGACGTGTTGTATTGGGGCGTGGGTAATCCACGTCCCGACTTCGACGCGAGCACCCGACGAGGGGACAATCTCTATTCCGACTCGGTAGTGGCCTTGCGCGGCACGACCGGACGGCTGCTGTGGCATTTCCAGTTCACGCCGGGGGATACGCACGACTGGGACTCCAACCAAACACCCATCATCGCCGATCGCAACACGCCGCAAGGGGTCGAGAAGCGCCTGCTCTGGGCCAATCGCAACGGCTTCTACTACGTGCTCGACCGCGAGAGCGGGGCGTTTCTCCTGGGTGTGCCGTTCGTGCACCAGAACTGGACGGCGGGACTGGATGCGCGCGGTCGGCCCATTCCTCTTCCGCAGCAACACGCCGCAGTACAGGGAGTTTCGGTCTATCCCGGCGCGAAAGGCGCCACCAATTGGTGGCCGCCCAGTTATGACCCGGACCTCGACCGCGTATTCGTGCCGGTCCTGGAGGAGGGCATGATTTTCTTTCCGACCGGGCACACGCTTCCCAGCACCGGCAGCCGCTCGTTTTATACCGCCGTCCGGGCGCTCGATGCCGCCACCGGCAAGTTGGTGTGGGAGCATCGCCACGAGCCGCGCAGGGAAGATGACAACACCGCCGGGCTGTTGAGCACACGCGGCGGGTTGGTCTTCGGGGCAGACCACGGGGTCCTTTTTGCCCTCGATGCGCGTTCCGGCGATCCGCTCTGGAGCGTCGAGACCGGGGGGCCCATCTATGGCGCGCCTGTCACTTACACCGTCGACGGTGAGCAGTTTCTATCCGTGATCACCGGGAGGAATGTCATGACATTCGCCTTGCCCAAGGCCCCGCGGGGCGGCGCCCTGGTACGCTAGCGCGCGCCCTTGCCCCACAGGATCACTTCCACTGTCTGCACCAGAATCGCGAGATAGAACAGCAGGCTGCGGTTCTTTACATAGAACAGGTCGTACTGCAGCTTCTCCGCCGCGTCGGTCTCGTTCGCTCCGTAGGGATAACACAGCTGCGCCCACCCGGTGAGCCCGGGCTTGATGACGTGCCGCTCCGCATAGAGTGGGATCTTGGTATTCAGCTGCGAGACAAACTCGGGCCGCTCCGGGCGTGGCCCTACCAGGCTCATCTCACCATTCAACACGTTGATGATCTGCGGGAGCTCGTCGATACGGAGCTTGCGGATGATGCGGCCGACGCGAGTCACGCGATCGTCGTTGGCGGCGGCCCAGCGGGCGCGGCCGTCGCGCTCGGCGTCCTCTCGCATGCTGCGAAACTTGAAGAGTTGGAAAGGCTGAGCGCGTTCGCCGACTCGGACCTGTCGATAAAGGACGCTTGCGCGCGGTCCTTCCTCGATCTTGATCGCGAGTACGGTCAGCAACATGATCGGCCAGGTGAGGGCGAGCAGCGCAAGACTCGCAATCACATCGAATATCCGCTCGAGATGCGCGTGCAGGCCGTTGCTGGTGAAGCCTGGAGAGAAAACCATCCAGTTCGGATGCACCAGGTCGATTCGCACCTGGCCGGTCTCACGCTCCAGGAATTCGGTCAGCTCGGTGATGGCGATGCCATTCAAGTGGCACTCGAGCAAGTCTTCGACCGGGAACGCATCGGGGGCATCGTCCGGGGCGATAACGATCTCGCTGATGTCATGGGTGCGGCAGTGCTCGAGCAGGCTGCCGCGCAAGTCGATGCGACGCTCGGTCGAGACCGCGCTCGGCTCGTCACCCACAGTGGGGATGAATCCCACCGTCTTGAAGCCACCCAGGTTACCGTCGGCCTGCTTCTGCATGAGGCTGGCCGCATGGCGCCCGGCACCGTAGACAATGATGCGCTTCTTGAACAGGTGCTCGCCGGCGAGCTTGCCAACCAGGAGGCGGCAGCCGGCCGAGCCGCTGCCGACCAGTACGACGCCGAGGAGCAGCGCTTCACGGTCGAAAGCCATCTCAGGAACGAGGCTGGCGACAATGGCGATGACCATCATGCCGCCCAGGGAGCCCACCAGAAGGCGCGTCAGCAGGCCGCCCAGGCTCAACGACTGGCGCTCGTTGTAAAGTCCGGTCGCCGCCATGGCGAGGCTCAGCACCGGGGCGAACAGCAGCCCCCGGGCCAGGATCTGGGTGATGTCGCCTTCGACGAGCGGGCTCTCGCCGGCGAAGCGCGGCAACGACATCAGACATAACGTGGCGCCGAACACCAGCAGCTCCATGCCGGCGAGTACCGCTATCGGACGCTTCCAGTAATTGCGAACACTTCCGCTCGTCATAACTCCCCAACCATCCGGTAATACAGCCAATTTGAACATCCACTCTGCAGCTTCACGCGCCCGCACCTGTAGAACTCGAGCGGCCGCACGGCGTGCGGTTTGGCTCGACTGCAATGTTGTGTTCCTCTGGGTGCTGGGCGGTGTCGCTTTTTGTTGGTGCGTAGTAAACCGGGTTGTGAGGTGCGTCGCAATGTGTCAGCGAGGGCAGACACAATGGGGGGTGGGATGTTGACAAACTACAAAGTTGCTGTAGAGGGGGTTGCACGCGTGGGGGTGTAGTTTGATGTTGGGGTTTTAGCCGCTACGTGTTGAGGCCGGGGAGATGCGCGTGAGAGATCGCGTGCGGGTCCTGGGAAAATGCGCATCGGCAAAAATCACGGACGGACCGTGTTTTTTGCCGGCGTGCCCAGGGTATTCCGGACAGCCGGCTCGCTGAACCATCCTGGAGCCGCAACCCGGCCCGCCATCCATGGCGGGCGCGCGCCGCATGCGGCGCGCCCAAGATTTGGGATAGTCGCGCGCGACGCAATGCGATTACTCGGCATTTTCCAAGGACCCTCACGCGACCCTCACGCGCCTCTCCCCGGCTTTGCACCGGTTCAATCGGGTGCAGATTGGAGGGGGTCGGATCCAAAGTGGATCAGGTAGGGGGGATTGGGGGGCTCCGGCGGGAGGTGCGCGGAGGCGCGGTCGCTGAGATGTAGGGTGCCAGTGCGCTGAGGCGTGGATTTCGGGCGGTGGGAGGGGACGGGTGAGCTTGCGGGAGGGGGTGGCGGGGGGTAGCGTGGGGATATGCTCAGTGTATTGCTTTGGATCGTGCTCTTTATATTGTGCTGGCCGCTGGCGCTGCTGGTGCTGGTTCTATGGCCGCTGGTGTGGCTGATCTCCATTCCGTTTCGGATTGTGGGGATCGGGCTCGAGGCGGTGTTCGAGCTGTTGCGGGCTATTCTGTTCCTGCCGGCTCGGCTGCTGGGCGGGCGGCCCTGGCGCTCGTACTGACTGCCTCGGCGACCTGACTGGACGTCATCGTGGCGGCTCGTGTACATGACAGCCATGGTTAGACGAAAGTCCAGGACAACCCGACCAAAGAGCGGCGCCGTGGCAGGCGAGGCGCTGAGCCCTTCACCCGTGCTCCGGTGGGAGCCGACTGTCTCCCCGACGGGGGAGTTGTTGTTGCGCCGGCGGGAACCGGGCGAGCCCGGCGAGCCGGATGGCGCGGACATTCATTACACATTTTCCCAAAGCCTGACCTTCGTGGCCCGCCGCTGGCGCAATCTCATGAACCAGGAGTTGAGCCGGGTGGGACAGAGTCAGGCGCGCTGGGGCACGTTGTTCTGGATCGGCGTCTTTGGCGACACCTTGAATCAAACCGAGTTGGCCGATCGTATCGGCGTCGAGCAACAGACTCTCGGCCGGGTGCTGCGCGACCTGCAGTCGGAGGGGCTGATCGAGCGGGTCCCGAGCAAGCACGACCAGCGGGCCAAGTCGATCCGCCTTACCCGTGCTGCCGATCCGGTGATGCGCCAGATCGGCCTCATTCAGGACCGGGTGCGCCACAAGCTCCTGCACGACATCGACCCGAAGGACATGGGCGTGTGCATGTCGGTTTTCGCGGCAATCCTGGCCAACATGGACACGCACTGAGACTTGCGGCTCAGGCGGCCGCGCGGATCTTGCCGGCACGCTCGAGGCGCCCGAGCGTGAAGCTACAGAGCGCGAAAAGCGCCGGAAAAATGGCGAGGACGGCAAACACGCGCTGCACGGGCATCCCCGAGCTCAGTAGAAAGCCTCCCAGGAAGGGCGCGAGTATGGAGCCCAATTTGCCCATGCCCGACATCCAGCCGGTCCCCAGCGCGCGCTGTGGTGTTGGATAGAAGGTGCCGGCGATACTGATGATGCCGTAATGGCTGCCGCCGATGAAAACGTATAGCAACGCCATCATCACCACGGCCGAGGACGGTGGTATGGGCGCGAGGCCAATGAGCAGGAATGTCGGCACCACTACCGCCGGCATTACCGCAATACTGATGGCGCCCAGGCGGTCCGTAAACCGCATCAAGGATACGGCACCGATCGCGCCGGCCAGTGAGTTGAGCGACACGGCCCATGCAGCGGTGGCGCGCTCGAGACCCAGGTCCTCCAACACCGTGGGACCCCAGGTCGTGAAGAAGAACGCGATCATCGAGCTGGCCACATAACTGCCCCAGAGCAGCGGCGTGACCCAGCGCCCTTGACCGGCAAAGAGCGCGAACGGCAGCCATGACTTGCGCTCGACCGGCTGGGCGATGGCCAGGACGTAGCGCGCATCGGTTGGAATATCTTGCTGTGGGTCTACCCAGCGCACCACTCGGGCCAAACGGGCCGGGTCGCAGCCGCGGGCGGCCAGAAACCGGAGGGATTCGGGCAGAACGGCCCAAAGCACGAGCGTCGCGACCAGGGAAGCGGAGCCGCCGAATATGAAGATCGCTGGCCAGCCGAAGCGCGGTACCAGCGCGACCGAGATCGGCCCTGCCGCCGCCACCCCGATGCCGTACCCGAGCATTATCAGCGTGATCGCGGTGGCTCGGTAGCGGGTCGGTACGTACTCCACGCCCAGGGCCCAGATGAGCGGCAATGCGCCCCCTAAGGCCACACCGTTCGCAGCGCGTAGTGCCACCAACTCCCACAGCCCGTCCGCCCGGGCCAACAGCAGTGTCAGGATGCCGAACGTGAAGACCGCCGCGATGACCGCTCGGCGCCGGCCGATGTGATCCCCCAGCGGGCCGAACACCATGCCCCCGAAGAGCGGGCCAACACCGCCGGCGGCAAACACCCAGGTGAGTTGCGCCTTGTCGAAGGAATACGCTTTGGTGAGATAAGGCGCGGCGAAGGCGATGGCATTGGTATCAAAGCCGTCGAAGAAAGTCACCAGCCAGCAGATGAGCACCAGGCGGATCAACACCCGGCGCGGCCGCTGCGCTTCGATGAGCTGTCCGACATCGACGCACGGTGCCGTCGCCATATCCATGCTTAGCGGCCTCGAGTCATGAGACCGACGATGGCTCAGACGGCGGAATCGTACACGGTGGTGCGGCGCATGTCGCGCCGGTAGACGGTATCCTCAAAAGGAGTCGCGCGATGCATCGTGCAGCGGTTATCCCAGATCACCAGGTCACCGGCCTGCTTCCAGGACACCGACTGGACAAACTGCGGCTGGGTGGCGAATTCGATCAACTCCTGCAGCAACTCGCTCCCTGCCTCGATCGGCCAGCCAACGATGTGAGAGGCGTGCGAGGCGAGGTAGAGGGTCTTGCGCCCCGAGCCCGAGTGCACCTGGACGAGCTTGTGGCGCGCCGGGGGTTTGGCCTCGCGCTCGGCTTCCGTGGGCTCCGGATAACCCGCCAGCATGCGTGAGTGCCAGAGCCAATGCTCGGCCCACAGATCCTCGGTCTTCGCCTTGAGCGCCGCAGGCAAGGCGTCATAAGCGGCTCGCATATCAGCGAATTGCGTGTCACCGCCGGCAGGTGGCACCTCGTGCGCGAGCAGCAGAGAGTAGGACGCCCGGTGGGGATTGAAGGAGGAATCGGTGTGCCACAAGGCATTGCCTTTGTTGTAGATCCGCCGGCGTGCGTCGACCAGGATGCGACCACTGGCATCGAGGTTGCCGGCGTCGAACAACTCCGGGTGCGCAAAGCGGGTGACACTTTTGCCGAATAGCCTGGGCGCGTGCTCGAGCTTGCCCAACAGGCGGCTGAAGGCGATGTGCGACTCATCCTGCAAGCCGGTGCCGCGGAACACGCATACGGCATAGCGGTCCATCGCGGAGATGATTTCCGCGAGCGTGCCCGGGTCCACGGGGCGAGCGAAGTCCACACCGCCGACTTCGGCGACGAACGAAGGTCCAACGGGCCGCACGTCGAGGGTCATGGGTAGCGCCGAATACGAAGCATGCTTTAATTTTAGGGGGCGGTGCTTTAGTGTGGCAAACGCTTGAGTGAGCGTTTCACTCTGAGAACAGGCGGCTGCGCGCTCGATGACTATGATGCGCTCGCCAGCCGTCGAGAACTCGGGAGGGACGAAGTACCGTATGAAGCGCAGCACAGAGCGGATCCTGACCACACACGTGGGCAGTCTCATCCGGCCAGAATCGCTTCTGGCGCTAGGCAGCCGGAAGGCGGCCGCTCCGAACGATGCGGCCGCTTACACAGCGGGATTGCGGCAAGCAGTCGCCGCTGTAGTACGTCAGCAGGTCGCGGCTGGAGTCGACATCGTCAACGACGGTGAATATGGCAAGTCGAGTTGGGCGAACTACGTTCTCGAGCGTATCAATGGGTTTGAGGTGCGCGAAGGGAGCTTTGACTCGCGCGACTGGCTGGGTCGCGAGCGCGAGCGCTTTCCTGAGCTGATCGAGGAGGAATTCGGGGCGTATGTAAAACGCCCCGTGCAGGCGTGCGTGGGTCCCATCGAGTATCACGACCTCACCGACGTGCAACGCGACGCGCGGAATCTAAACGATGCACTCTCCGGGAGCGGGGCCGTGGAGGGCTTCATGACCGCAGTGGCGCCCGCAAGCGCGGCGTTCAACGCGATCGACGACTATTACCGCGATGAGCGCTCCTACGTCATGGCCATGGCCGATGCGTTGCGCAAGGAATATCTACATGTCTACCACGCTGGTTTGATCGTCCAGGTTGACGATGCCGTTCTAGCCAACATGTACGATTTTCTCACGCAGAAAAACCCGCTGGAATACCGCAAGTGGGCTGAGCTGCGCATCGAGGCGCTCAATCACGCTCTGCGGGACATTCCCGAGGACCGCGTCCGCTACCACGTTTGTTTTGGCAGTTGGCACCTGCCACACACGGTCGATGCGCCTCTGGAAGAGATCGTCGACCTGATTCTGCAAGTGCCGGCACAGGCGTATTCACTCGAGGCGGCCAATCCCCGCCACGAGCACGAGTGGCGTGTCTGGGAGAAGGTCAAATTGCCGCCCGGAAAAATACTTATTCCGGGCGTCATTACTCACCATCTCGTGACGGTAGAGCATCCTCGGGTCGTGGCCGACAGGATCGTGCGCTTCGCGCGCATCGTGGGTCGAGAGAACGTGATCGCCGGTTCCGATTGCGGTTTCGCGCAGCAGGAAAGCCTGCGACGCGTGCATCCTAAAGTGATGTGGGCTAAGTTCGAAGCCCTCGCCGCGGGTGCGCGCCTCGCGACAACCGAGCTCTGGGGCCGGGCAGAGGGGTAGCTTACTCATGAATAATATCGAGCTGATCGCATCCTACTGGACGCTGGCTGGAGGCGCGCTGCCACACACCGACAAGGAATACAGCACCTTCGAGTTCAAGGAGCGCGTGGCGGCGGCTGCGCGCGCCGGTTTCAAAGGGATCGGACTCTGGCACGCCGACCTCGAGCACGTGCTGAAAACTCATTCGTTGGCGCAGATGAAGCGCATTCTCGATGACCACGGCATGAAGCACGTGGAGATCGAGTTCCTGGCGGACTGGTTTCTTCCGCCGGGCGAGCGGCGCGCGGCTTCCGACCAGCGGCGCCAATTCTTGTTCCAGGTGTGTGAAGGATTGGCCGCGCGCCATCTGAAAGTCGGGGACTTCTTCAAGTCCCAGTGCCCCATGCCGCGCCTCATCGATGAGTTCGGCAACCTGTGCCGCGAGGCCGCCGGGCGGGGCATCCGCATCGTCTACGAGTTGATGCCGTTCTCGGTGATCGAGTCGCTGGAGTCGACTCGCCAGCTGGTCCAGGGGGCTGCGCAGAAAAACGGCGGAGTGATTTTCGACCTCTGGCACATCGTCAAGCTCGGCATCCCCTACGACGATGTCATGAAGTTTCCCGGCGAGTATTTCTTCGGCCTGGAGATCAATGACGGCTACTTGCGGACCCCTGCCGGAATGGACCTGGTGACCGAAACCACCGCGCACCGCAAGCTCTGTGGCCAGGGCGAGTTCGATATCAAGGGTTTCACCGCCAAGTTGCCCGCCTCGGCCTACCGCGGACCGGTTGGGATCGAGGTACTCTCCCAGGAGCTGCGCTCCTGGCCGCTGGAGAAGACGGCAATCACGGCATTCAACACCACGCGGGCGCAATTCTGATGATTCAACCGACAGCCGATGCGGGACCCACACCCGCGCAATCACTCGCGCTCTATGAGCGCATGTTGCTCATCCGCCGTATGGAAGAAAAGCTCAGCGCGGACTCCGCGGCGGGCGTCTTGCCGGGTGCCGTGCACCTCTACATCGGGCAGGAGGCCGTCGCGGCGGGTGTTTGCATGCAGCTCCAGGAGACCGATTGGATCACCAGCACCCATCGCGGCCACGGACACTTCCTGGGCAAAGGGGGGGATCCGCAGGCCATGATGGCGGAGATCTGGGGCAAGAAGACCGGCATCTGCAAGGGCATGGGCGGCTCGATGCACGTCGCCGACCTGACCAAGGGCATCCTGGGCGCGAACGGCATCGTCGGTGGTGGGTTGGCGATTTCCGTCGGTGCCGCCTTCGGTGAGAAGCTGAGCGGCTCCGGTAAGGTGGCCGTTTGTTTCTTCGGCGATGGCGCCTCCAACCAGGGCGTGTTCATGGAATGTCTGAACGTCAGCACGCTGTGGGAATTGCCGGTTGTGTTCGTGTGCGAGCACAATCATTTCAGCGAGTTCACGCGCGCCGAGCAGGTGACCGCCGGCAACATCGTGGATCGCGCCCGTGCATTCAAGATCCACACCGCCGTAGTCGACGGTAACGATGTCGAAGCCGTTTGGCACGCGGCCGGTACAGCCGTCGCGCTCGCGCGCAGTGGCAAGGGTCCCTGTTTCATTGAAGCCGAGACCTATCGCATCAAAGGTCACATGGAGTTCGAAAAAGAGCTGCTCGCCGGCGGCGCCTATCGCAATCAACAGGAGATCGACACGTGGCTGGCGCGCGACCCGATCGCCAGTTGGGGCGGCAAGCTCACCCGGGACGGTATTGCCACCCCCGGCAAGCTGGAGGAGATCGCCACGCGGGTGGACAAGATTGTGGCGGACGCCGTGACTTTCTCGCAAAACAGCGAGCCCGCTGATCCGGAGCTCGTGTTCGATCTCATGTTCGCCGGCCAGAAGCCCTGAAGGGGCTTACGCCTCACTGGAGTCATACATATGGCGCGCAGACGCTACACCCAGGCCATCAACGATGCACTGTTCGAGGAGATGGAACGCGACCCCAAGGTGATCGTGTTCGGCGAGGACGTCGAGCTGGCGATCTTTGGCGATACGCGCGGATTGTTGGCCAGGTTCGGCCACGACCGCATCCGCAATACCCCGATCTGCGAAGCCACGCTCACCGGCATGGCGGTCGGCGCCGCCGCGGCCGGCTACCGTGTCGTGTTGCACATGATGTTCTCGAATTTCCTCTATACCGGCTTTGATGCCATCGCCAACCAGATGGCCAAGCTGCGCCTCATGACCGGAGGCCAGCTGGAGCTGCCCATCACCATCATGTCCGGTTACGGCGGGGGCCGCTCCAACGCCGCCCAACATTCGGATACGCCCCATTCGCTGCTGATGAATCTGGGTGGAGTGAACGTCGCTGTTCCGGCCACACCGGCGGATGCGAAGGGTTTGTTGAAAAACGCGATCCGCGGCCGCAATCCCACCTTTTTCATGGAGGCGAGCGGGCAGGGCGCCACGAGCGGTGAAGTGCCGGAAGGCGATTACACCATTGCCTTCGGCAAGGCCAACATCGCGCGCCCGGGCCGGGATGTCACGATCATTGCAATCGGTACCATGTTGCGACCGGCATTGGCTGCGGCGCAGGAGCTCGAGAGCCAGGGTATCAGCGCCGAAGTCCTCGATCCGCGGACCCTGGTACCGCTGGATGAGGAAGCTATCCTCCGGTCGGTGGGCAAAACTGGACGGGTAGTCATTGTCGATGAGGGCCGCGATCGTGCCAGTGCGGCCAGTCATATTGCTGCGGTAATCGCTGACGAGGCGTTTGAGTCGTTGCAGGCGCCCGTCAAACGGGTGACCGTCCCCAACGTCGCCATGCCCTATGCCCCGAACGCGGAAGCCCGTGTTTTCCCGAGCGAGGAGCACATTGTCAAAGCTGTCACATCCATCGCGCGCGCCGCGGCGTGAGCGCCGATCATGAAAGTCAATTTGAAGCTCAATCGCGTTGGCATGAACATGGCCGAGGCGACCATCGCGAAATGGCACCGGCAGCCCGGCGATGCCTTCAAGGCCGGTGATCCGCTCTACGACATCGAGAGTGACAAAGTCAGTCAGGAAGTCACCGCTACAGGCGATGGCACACTTTTGGAGATCGTGGTGCCTGCAGGGGAGATCGCCGCAGTGGGCGCAGTGGTGTGCCGTGTTGAGTTGATGGGCTCCTGACCCGGAAGGCCCGATCGGAGGATAATCATGGATCTCAAGCTCGAGGGCCGCAAGGCGCTGGTCACCGGCGCCAGCAAAGGAATCGGCTTTTGTATCGCGCAGACGTTTGCCTCGGAAGGGGTCGACGTCGGCATCTGTGCGCGCACGGCCGCGGATGTCGAGAAGGCCGTGGTCAGTCTGCGCGCGCAAGGTGTGAATGCACTCGGTGATGCCGTGGATGTTACCGATGGCGATGCCTACGTGGCATGGCTCGACTCGGCCGCCGAGCGGCTCGGGGGTCTGGACATCTTCGTACACAACGTGACGGCATCGCCCGCAACGCCGGGCTTGCCAGGATGGGAGCTTGCATACCGAACAGACATCCTGGCGGCGGTACGCGGTGTCGAGACGGTTACCAAGCACCTGCGCAAGTCTCCCGGTGCGGCGATCATCTTCATTGCCAGCATTTCCGGGGTCATGTCGAAGGTGTTACCCGCTCCGGGCGCCTACGCCTATGGCGCATCCAAGGCGGCTCTGATCTCCTACGGCGCGCAAATCAGCAAGGACCTCGCGAAAGAAGGCATCCGCGTCAACATGGTCTCGCCAGGTCCCATCTATTTCTCCGGCGGACCGTGGGATCGGGTGAAGGCCCGCGCACCCCAGATGTTTGCCGCCGCACAGACATCCTGTGTGATCGGCAGGTTGGGAGAGCCGCAGGATGTGGCGAACGCCGTGGTTTTTCTGGCCAGCCCACTCTCGGGCTTCACGGTCGGTCAGAACCTGCACGTCGACGGCGGATTCATGCAACACGTGGCTTTCTGAGCGGTCCCGCTTTATTGTGTGGGCCCATGTCTCCCGAAGCGCAAAGCATCGGTGTTCCATTTCCGGTACGCTGTTGGTCTACCCGGGACGTGCAGCCGCGGGATGCGCTTTCGTACTGGTGCGACTCCATCGGTCAGGTCATGCTGGAGCTGGACATCCAGGCCGCTGGACAGGCCGGCTTCAGCGCCCATCTCGACCAATATCGCTTCGGACCGGCGACGGCCAATTTTCTGTACGCAACCTCCCAGTCCGTAGCCCGCACCCGGAGTGTCATCGCGCGCAGCCGGGACGAAACGTTCCTCCTCGTCCAACTCCGCGAGGGTGAGTTCGAGTTCCAGCGCCTGGGGCAATCCACCCTGGTCCGCAGCGGCGATTGCATCCTGATGGACAGCCGCGATCGCTATGAAGTGCGCTGCCCTCAACCGACGCGCTGTCTGATACTTCAGCTCCCGCCGCAGTGGTTGCGTGGCTTTCTGCCTCGGCCGGAGCTGCTCGCCGGACGAGTGCTGCGCCCTGGCACAGGATGGGGCTCGGCGTTGGCCGCGACCGTCGCTGCACTGGAGCCGCAGGAGATCAGTCAGCTCGCTCTCCCCGCCGGGGTCGTCGCGGAGCAAATCGCCTCACTCCTGGCCTTGGCCGCGGGCCGGGGTGCGGCCGGGGATCCCTCCAGGCCGGACCAGCTCAATAACCGCCTGCAGCTGGCGCTGCGCGACCGTTATCACGAGATTGGCCTGACACCGGCCGCCATTGCCGGAGATCTAGGAATTTCATCGCGGTACCTGCACTATCTGTTTGCAAAACGATCCACGACTTTCGGCCGTGAGTTGGTGCGCGTGCGGCTCGAGCGTGCCCGCGATCTGTTGAATGACCACCGTTGCAAGGACTTGCCCATCGGGGAGATCGCGGCGCGATGTGGTTTCGCTGAGGCGAGTCATTTCGCGCGCTGCTTCCGCGGCAGCTTTGGGATCGCACCCAGCGACTTCCGTCGCCGCAGGCAACATTTCGAGCCAGCGCTGCGGTAACCCGCAGCAAACACAGCCCGTTGCACTGTCAGCCGAACCGGATTGCACTCTAATCCGCGCGCGCCGGGGTAGCGTGCGTTAGGCTCCCGTCAATGGACTACCAGCCGTTGTAAGTATGCAACAAAGAGCGGCGCTCCCGTGGACGATAGCCACAGGTATCGTTACAGTGGCCCGTCCAGAAAAACTGCCACCTGCGTTGGGTTCTTGAGGGGGAATCATGGCGATTGGGCTGATAGTAAGGTCTTGTGGGAACACCGTCCGGCATCGCACCATTGCTCAGGTTGTGAGCGGGATTCTGCTTCTGGCGGCGGCAGCTGCGGCTGTTGCGCAAGAGGCACCGGCGAGTGCCGAGGGTCCCAGCGCTGAAGTGGGTGGTCTGCAGGAAATCGTGGTCACCGCGCAGAGGCGCGCACAGGGCATCCAGAGCGTGCCAATCGCGGTGTCCGCCTACACCGCCGATCAGCTGCAAAGCCGTAACCTCACCGACGTTCACACACTCGGCGCCATTTCGCCGGGCGTCAACCTCGACGCGGGCGCACCATTTTCCGGCGACCGATCCGTGCTCTCGGCTTCCATCCGTGGTGTCGGCCAGGACGACTTCGCATTCAACCTGAATCCCGCCGTCGGTGTTTATCTGGACGGTGTGTACCTCGCCCGTACCATCGGTGCGAACCAGAATCTTCTCGACGTCGAGCGGGTCGAGATCCTCAAAGGTCCACAAGGCACTCTGTTCGGCGCTAACACCGAGGGTGGCGCGATCAGCATCGTCACCCACACCCCGGGCAACGAGCCACGTTTCATAGCGCAGGCGACCGGCGGTAGCTTGGACCGCCGCGACTTCGCGTTCTCGGCCGACTTGCCGATCATCAACAACACGTTGCTGTCCTCGATCACCGTGTCTTCGCAGGTTCGCGATGGTTGGGTGAAGGTGATTCCTTACCCGACCGACAGCCCCTACGGCTCGGCACCGTTCGTGACGGATCCGCAGACGGCCTATCCCAAGGCGGGCTACGCGACCAACGACAACTACGGCGGTTACAACACGCAGTCCATCCGCGCCAAGCTGCTCTGGAACGCGTCCGACAAACTGACGTTAACCACTACGGCGGACTGGACCCACCAGGATCAAACGGCATTGCCCTACACGGTCTTGGGCACTTTCACGGGCAACGTGGCCGAGTCGACGTTCTCGACTCTCTACAACCTGTGCATCAGCAGCAACAACGATCCGACGTCGCCGAATTACATCGGCAATTCGATCCAGAACAACGTGCCGTCCTTCCTGCAGGGCGTCTACGCCTCAGGCGGGTTCCTCAACCAACAGTTCGCGCAGAACTGCACCAAGCCGCGCGCGCGGGTTCCGGGGCTATCGATCGGTGGTGCGGCGCTGATCGGTGCCGGCTACATCGGTGGGCCGCCTGGACCCTACAACTATAGCAACCACCCGGGCACCGCATATCTGGGCACACAGCAACCGCGCATCTGGATGTCCTACGCCGCCTCCAACACCGGCAACATCGACACCACCTACGCGAACGGCCCGGATTTCGCCCGACTGGACAGCTTCGGCGGCTCCGTCACCGCGCAGTACAACCTGACGGACGACATCACGTTGAAGTCGATTAGTGGCTACCGGCAGATCCGTTGGCTCATCGGGACCGACCTCGACGGCTCCCCGGAGACCTTGCAGGAGGTCAGCGACCACCAGCATCAGTGGCAGGTCTCGCAGGAATTCCAGATCAACGGCAAGGCATTCGACAACGCGCTGAACTACGTAGCGGGTCTGTACTACTTCGAGGAGTCCGGGTACGTGCACGACTATGTGCCGTTCGAGAGCATCCTCTACGTCTACGACTTGCAGAACGACGCGAACAACAAGAACGAGGCCGCGTTCTTCCATGCCGACTACCGGCTGGGCGATTGGGGCTTCACCGCTGGCGGCCGTTACACGGATGTCCAGGAGGAATTCATTGGTGGCCAGGCCGACCTCAACGGCTTCCCGAGCGCGATTCTCAACCCGCCCAACGTGCCACAATATCCCGGTGTGTTCCGTTATTTCCCGCCGGGCGACAACAGCCAGTCCTGGCGGATCTTTGATCCAACACTGGGCGTGCAATACCACATCAACGACGACGTGATGGCGTACTTGAGCTGGGGCAAGGGCTTCAAGGCCGGTGGCTGGACCACGCGGCTCTCGGCGAGCATCACCGACGCGAAGCAAGCGCAGTTCTCCCCCGAGTCCACCAAGACCTGGGAGCTCGGCCTCAAGTCGAGCTGGCTCAACCACCACCTGCGCGCGAACGCAGCGGCGTTCTACACGGACTACAGCGGCATTCAGCTCAACATCCAACAGGGTATCTCGCCGGTGTATACGAACGCCGGCAACGCCAAGATCATCGGTGGCGAGCTCGAGCTGCAGTCGGTCATCGGTCGTGGCCTGTCGCTCAACTTCGCGGGCTCATACATCCATGCGTACTATACGTACGTGAATCCGTTCGCCAACATCCCGCAATATTTCCTGCCGGATGGCACGAACGTGTGTCCCTCGACACAGATCGCGGGTAATCCCCCGAAGCCGATCTGCGCGATCCAGCCCCCTGGCGTCACGCAGCGCGATGCCGAGATCCCCAAGACGCCAAAATACAAGCTGTCGATCTATCCGCAGTACGACCTCACGCTGCCGAATGAATCAACCTTGCGATTCCTGGCTGACTTCACTTACACGGCGCACATGTTTAACGACTCGCTCAACACGCCGCAGCTGTATCGGCCGCCGACGCGCATGTTTGACGCGTCGATTCACTACGTCTCCTCGAACGATTCCTATGATATCGCCTTCGGCGGGACGAACTTGACGAACGATCGCTTCATCACCGCAGGATCGCCGAACGCCGGCGCCGGTGAGGTGGGGGGGTACTACAATGAGCCGCGCGAATGGTATCTGCAGGTGACGGCCAGGTTTGGGGGCAAATAAGCACCGCCAGACGGGATCGGGTCGGCCCGGCGCCTTCGGAGCACATGCTCCGAAGGCGCTCAGCGGTTGACGAACCGGTTGCGCACGATGACAAACAGATGACTGAGGAATAGTGCAATCGTGCCGAAAATCTGCAGGGTTAGAAGGCCCACTTGAATGCTCCTTTGTTGATTCAGCGGGACGCATTCTAGGGCTCCCCACGCCCGCGCGCGTCGCGATGGCGATAGGTGTCCGGTACCCAATTTGGGGGATTGAAAGCGGCAGCAGAAGCCTTACATTGTAGCCAGGGCCTGTCACTCGAGGACGGCTGCCAGGGTGCCCCTCAATAGATTTCCGGCACCAACATCTCCGCTGGGACGGCCTGGCGTGAATAGTGCTCATGCCGCTCGCGGGCGGGTAATACTACCCCGGGTTTTTGCACCTCGGTATACGGAAATTGCCGCAACAGGTGATCGATACAGTTGAGGCGGGCGCGCTTCTTGTCGACCGCCTGCACGACCCACCAGCGCGCTTCCGGGATATGTGAGCGCGCCAGCATCACTTCCTTGGCCCTGGTGTAGTCCTCCCACCGACGTCGCGATTCCAGGTCCATGGGGCTCAGCTTCCACTGCTTGAGCGGGTCGTTGATGCGCCCCAGGAAACGCAGATGCTGCTCCTCGTCGGTGATCGAGAACCAATACTTCAGCAGCCGGATTCCGGACCGCACCAACATGCGCTCGAACTCCGGCACCGAGCGGAAAAACTCGTCGTATTCCTCCGGAGTGCAGAAGCCCATCACTCGCTCCACACCGGCCCGGTTGTACCAACTCCGATCGAATAGCACGATCTCGCCCGCGGCAGGCAGGTGTTGCACGTAGCGCTGGAAGTACCACTGCGTGCGCTCGCGGTCGTTCGGCGCAGGCAGCGCCACGACACGGCAGGCGCGCGGGTTGAGCCTCTGGGTGATTCGCTTGATCGCACCGCCTTTACCGGCGGCATCGCGCCCTTCGAAAAGGATGACCACTTTCTCGCGCGCCGCGACCACCCAGTCCTGGAGTTTCACCAGCTCGGCCTGCAAACGCAGGAGTTGGCTGAAGTAGTGGGCACGGTAGCTCTTCTCCATCTCCGCCGCGGTTTGCGTGCCGGAGATGTCGGGCAGGGGGTGGCGATCCTCGACTTCCATCTCGAGCTCCTCGTCGTAACTGTCCGCGAGGTCGCGCGTGATGCGACGGATGAGCTCTTCGTGATCCAGGGGCGGAAAATCGTTCATGGTGGGCCTGTGCGCTGCTCGAGATTCGCCTGATCGTCCAACGACACTGTGTCAGTTTTGTTTCGTCAAGTCTAAGACTATGATTCCTATAGGGAAATCACCACGGACCCAGAATCCCGGGAGGATACTCCATGCTCTTCAACCCGACTGAACGAGGCACGCCCATGAAGTTTCTGGCTCGTATCGGCTCCCTGTGCGCGGCCGCGCTCGCCTTTTCCGCCGCCAACGCGGACACCCCGCATCAGCCGACGCTGAGCGAGATCTATGCGGTGCTCGCCACCAAGCGGTTCGTCGATCTGACGCACGCGTTCGGATCCGGTACCCCCCACTGGAAGGGTTTTGGGGAGATGAAGGTCCGCACCCTGTACACGATCGATAAAGCGGGGTTCAAGGTCGATGAGTTCTGCCATGTTGGGCAATGGGGGACCCACATCGACCCGCCCGCGCACTTTCACCAAGGATTGAAGACAGTGGATCAGATTGATCTGCAGGACATGCTGATGCCGTTGGTGGTGCTCGATGTCCACGAGAAGGTGGCGAAGAACCCGGACTATGTGCTCGCGGTAGAGGACGTGAAGGACTGGGAGAGCCGCCACGGGCGCATTCCTCGGCACGCCTTCGTAGCCATGCGGACCGACTGGTCGAAGCGCTGGCCGAACGATGCAGCCATGCAGAACCGGGACAAGGCGGGGGTCGCTCATTATCCCGGCTGGAGCAGGCCGGTGCTCGAGCTGTTATACGAGGATCGCAGGATTGCCGCCTCCGGCCATGAGACAACCGACACCGATCCCGGAGTGGCGACGACCCGGGACGATTACTCGCTCGAGTCCTATGTGCTCGGTACCAACCACTACCAGATCGAGATGTTGGCCAATCTGGACCAGGTGCCCGAAGACGGTGCGCTGGTCATGGTCAGCTTTCCGAAGCCTGAGCACGGCTCGGGATTTCCCGCTCGGGTCGTAGCCATTCTGCCATGAGCCTCCGCGTGGTCAGTTTGGGTTAACATCCGTCCAAAGCTCACAACAACTGCCGAGCGCTTCAGGGATCAGCGATGCATGAATTGCGGGACTATCCTGCCGCTTCCGCGGCGGGACGGACAGGGAGTGACGAGTTGGATCCGACCGGCGCCCTGGTCTTGACCGCGCTGGGGCCGACGCGACTCATCGCATTGCTATTCTTCGGCAGCGCTGCGCTGCTCGCGTGCAGCTCGAAGAAGCAAGCCCCACCGCCACCGCCCCCATCGACCGTCAAAGTCATCACCTTGACGCCCCAGACGGTGAGTTTGACTACCGAGCTGCCTGGCCGCACGGTGGCCTACAAAATAGCGGAGATCCGCCCGCAGGTATCGGGCGTGATCCAGAAGCGCATGTTCAAAGAGGGCAGCGATGTCAAGGAGGGGCAGCAGCTCTATCAGATCGATCCGGCGCTCTATCAGGCCGCTTACGACAGCTCCAAGGCATCGGCGGAATCGGCGCGGCTGCAGGTTGAGCGGTACAAGCCGCTCGCTGAAGTCAATGCCGTCAGCAAGCAAGACTACGACAATGCGATTGCGGGGGCAGCGCAAAGCAAAGCTGCGGCGGACACTGCCCACATCAATCTGATCTACACGCGCCTGCTATCGCCCATCTCAGGACGCATCGGGCGCTCGTCGATCACAGAAGGTGCGCTGGTGACCGCGAATCAGACGGCATCGCTGGCGACGGTCCAGCAGCTCGATCCCATCTATGTCGATGTCACCCAGCCCAGCGCTGTGCTGCTACGGTTGAAACGGGAGCTGGCGGCCGGCGAGCTCGTGCAAGCGGGAGCCAATTCGGCGCAAGTTCGCCTCATCCTCGAGGATGGCAGTCCCTACCAGCTGCCGGGGAAAATGGAATTCGCGGAAGTGCAGGTCGACCCGACCACCGGCTCGGTGACGTTGCGTGCCTTGTTCCCAAACCCGGACAAGTTGCTGCTGCCTGGAATGTACGTGCGCGAGCAGATCCAGGAGGGAGTGCGCAAGGATGCGATTCTGGTGCCACAGGAGGCGGTAACGCATAACCAGAAGGGGGATGCCACCGCCTTGGTCGTGAACGGCGGCGACAAAGTAGAGCTGCGCACCCTGATCACCGAGCGCGCCATTGGCGACAACTGGGTCGTTACGGACGGCCTCAAAGCCGGCGAGCGTGTCATTGTGGAGGGGCTCCAGTACGCCAAGCCCGGTGTGACCGTAAAACCTCTGGACGTATCGCTCACCGCCGGCACCCCTCCCGAGCGAGCTGGAGCACCAGCCGCCGCACCTGGCGCAGCCCGGTCTGACGCGACCCGGCCTGGCGCGGCTCGGCCTGACGCGGCCCGGTAGGAAGCCCGCACGTGTCCAATTTCTTCATAGACAGGCCGATCTTTGCTTGGGTGATCGCGATTGTGATCATGCTGGCCGGCGGGCTTGCCGTCGTGAATCTGCCAGTAGCGCAATATCCGCCGATCGCCCCGCCGGCGATCTCCATCAGTGTGGTCTATCCTGGTGCATCGGCCGAAACGGTGCAGAACACCGTGACGCAGGTAATCGAGCAGCAGATGAGCGGGCTGGACCACCTGCTGTACTTCTCGTCCGAGAGCGACAAGGACGGGAGCATGACCATCACCCTGTACTTCGCGCAGGGGACCAACCCCGACATCTCTCAGGTGCAGGTTCAGAACAAACTGCAACTCGCGGTGCCGTTGCTGCCCACACAGGTGCAACTACAGGGACTGCGCGTCGCCAAAGCAACTCGCAACTTTCTGGTGATCATCGGCTTCGTGTCCACCGATGGCAGCATGACGGCGCCCGATATCGGCGACTACGTGGCTTCCCACGTCCAGGATGCCATCAGCCGCACCCGCGGCGTCGGTGATTACCAATTGTTCGGCTCCCAGTACGCGATGCGCATCTGGCTCGATCCGGCGAAACTGACCAATTACGGGCTCACGACCGAGGATGTCGCTGCCGCTTTGCAGGCGCAAAACGTCCAGGTGGCTTCGGGCGAGATCGGTGGGTTGCCCTCGGTCAAGGGGCAGCGTCTGAATGCAACCATCATCGGTCCGCAGTGGCTGCAGAAGCCGGAGCAGTTCGGGCGCATCCTGCTGCGTGTCACGACGAACGGCTCGCGCGTACTGCTGCAGGACGTAGCACGAGTCGAATTGGGCGCCGAAAGCTACTCGGTGAGCACCAAGTACAACGGTCTGCCGGCATCGGGCTTGGCGATCAAGCTCGCTCCAGGGGCGAATGCCCTGGATACGATCAAGGCGATCAACGAGACTTTGCGTCAGCTCGAGCCGTTCTTCCCGCAGGGCCTGAAAGCGGTCTTTCCGTTCGACACCACACCGTTCGTGCGCATCTCCATCGAAGAGGTGTTGAAGACACTCTTCGAGGCGATCGTGCTGGTGTTCATTGTCATGTATATATTCCTGCAGAACTTCCGCGCGACGCTCATCCCGACCATTGCCGTGCCGGTGGTCCTGCTGGGCACGTTTGCCATTCTGGATGTCGCGGGGTTCTCCATCAACACTCTGACGATGTTCGGCATGGTCCTGGCGATCGGGCTGCTGGTCGATGACGCCATCGTGGTGGTCGAGAACGTCGAGCGCGTGATGGCAGAGGATCGCCTGTCGCCCCGGGAAGCGGCCCGCAAATCCATGGGTCAGATCACCGGCGCATTGGTCGGTATCGCGCTGGTCTTGTCTGCCGTATTCCTCCCGATGGCCTTCTTCAGCGGCTCGACGGGCGTCATCTACCGACAGTTCTCGATCACCATCGTTTCGGCCATGGCACTGTCGGTGATGGTCGCGCTCGTCCTCACACCCGCTTTGTGCGCCACATTGCTGAAGAACCCGGAATCCAGTGAGTTGCAGCACCACGGCGGTTTCTTCGGTTGGTTCAATCGCAACTTTCAACGTACGAACCAGCGTTACTCCCAGACCGTCGCTCACTTCACGCGACGCACGGGACGGTACATGCTCATCTATGTACTGATCACCGCCCTGATGGCCGTGCTCTTTGTCCGGATCCCACGGTCATTCCTGCCGGACGAGGACCAGGGAGTGCTGTTCACCCAGGTCACTACGCCACCCGGCACTCCGGTGGAGCTCACCGAGAAGGTGCTGGACCAGGTGCGGGAGCACTATCTGCAGGAGAGCGGGGTTCGCTCGGTGTTCACCGTCAGCGGCTTCAGTTTCGGCGGCCATGGTCAAAGTGCGGGCCTGGCATTCGTGAGTCTCAAAGGGTGGGGCGCCGAGCGTGGCAAGGGGGACAACAGGGTCCAGGCGATCGCTGCCCGGGCGAACAAATACTTCTCGACCCTGCATGCGGCGCAGGTGGCCGCCTATGCGCCACCTGCCGTGTTCGAGCTGGGCAACGCGACTGGATTCGACTTCGAGCTCCTCGACCGGGCTTCCGTGGGCCACCAGGTAATGATGCAAGCCCGCGGCAAGCTCCTGGAGTTGGCTTCGCAGGACCCGGTGATCGGCCAGCTGCGGCCCAACGGGCTGGACGACGAGCCGCAATATCAACTCGACATCGATTGGGAGAGAGCGAGCGCCCTCGGGGTCGCGGTCACCACGATCAGCAACTCCCTGGCCGCGGGTTGGGGCTCGTCCTATATCAATCAATTCATCGATCGCGGCCGGGTGAAAAAAGTATTCATCCAGGGCGAGGCCCCTTACCGCATGTTGCCGCAGGATCTCGACCGCTGGTACGTGCGCAACTCCGGCGGACAGATGATTCCCTTCTCGGCATTCTCCGGTGCCCACTGGACTTACGGCTCACCGAAACTCGAGCGCTACAATGGCACCGCCTCGGTGGAATTTCTCGGGGCTCCCGCACCGGGCCACAGCAGTGGCGAGGCGCTGACAGCGATGGAAAAGCTCGTCACCCAACTTCCGCAGGGTGTCGGTTACAGCTGGACAGGGCTCTCGTACGAAGAGCGGGCGGCGGGCTCGCAGGCGCCACTGTTATACGCGCTATCCCTGATCGTCGTGTTTCTGTGCCTCGCGGCTTTGTATGAAAGCTGGTCGATTCCGGCGGCGGTCCTGTTGGTCGTGCCGCTGGGCATCATCGGTACGGTGCTGGCCACGTTGGTGCGCAGTTTGGGCAACGACGTATTCTTCCAGGTTGGTTTGCTCACGACCGTCGGCCTGGCTGCCAAAAATGCCATCCTGATCGTTGAGTTTGCGAAAGAGAACCACGATGCGGGCATGGAGCTGCTCGAAGCCACTGTGACTGCCGCCCGGCAACGCCTGCGCCCCATCTTGATGACATCCCTGGCTTTCATATTGGGCGTGTTGCCGCTGGCGATTGCCACGGGCGCCGGCGCAGGAGGACGAACGGCAATCGGTACCGGCGTAATCGGCGGCATGCTGACCGCAACGGTCCTGGCGATATTCTTCGTCCCGGTATTCTTCGTAACCGTCCGGCGCATATTTCCGCAGGAGAAGAACAGGTCTGATGAGAAGAGGGCGCCGGTCGCAGACGCGGGAGCTGCGCCGGGCGAGGCGTCAGCATGAGACGTTGCAAGCTCGAGCGCTCGGCCGTCCTGCTAGCGTTCTCACTGCTGTCGGCGTGCACGATGGAGCCGCGTTATACGCGGCCGGCGCAACCTACACGAGCCACGTGGAATGGCAATGCCGCGGGCGCGGCGGATCGGAGCTCGGTGGCGGACATCGGGTGGCGCCAGTTTTTCCCCGATCCCACGCTGCAACACCTGATTGCCCTGGCGCTGGCCAACAACCGCGACCTGCGCGTCGCCGTGTTGAATGTGCAAGCGGCGCAAGCCCAGTATCGAATCCAACGCGCGGACCTGTTTCCCACCATCGCGGCGAGCGCAATCGAACAGGTGGAAAAATATCCAGCCGGCGTGGTCGCGGCCGGCAGCACAGGGACCGGCCCCTCCGCTGGCGCGAGTACTCCTGCGCGTGGTGGTACTACGATCCGGTTCTATGACGTCGGCCTCGGGTTTACCTCATACGAGCTCGATCTTTTTGGCCGCATTCGTAGCCTGAACCACGCGGCCCTGGAGCGGTACTTTGGAACCGAAGAGACGCGGCGCAGCTCGCAGCTTACGCTGGTGGCGGAAGTGGCCACCGCATACCTGGCCGTGCTCGCGGACGAGGCGATTCTCAAGGTGACGCGCGAGACGCTCGACGCCCAGACCGCCTCGTACAACCTGATAAAGCGCAGTCTGGAGGCGGGTACCACTACCGAGCTCGGCCTGCGGCAGGCGGCGATGACGGTGGATACCGCTCGCGCCAATCTTGCGGCTTACACTCGGCAGGCGGCACAGGATCGCAACGCGTTGGTGCTCCTGATCGGCGCTCCCATCCCGGATGACGTTCAGTTCATCACCGATCTGGATGCCGAGGCCCTCGATGCCGCCAACTTGCCGGTCGGCATTCCTTCGCAAGTCCTGCAGCGCCGGCCGGACATTCTGGCCGCCGAGCATCAGCTCATTGCGGCCAATGCCGACATCGGCGCCGCTCGCGCGGCGTTTTTTCCCAGGATCGCCCTCACCGGCAACTTTGGCACCGCCAGCAACCAACTGTCGGGTCTGTTCAAGCCCGGCTCGATCTCCTGGAGCTTCTCGCCCCAGATCACGGTACCCATCTTCGCCGGCGGAGCCAATGTCGCCAATCTCGATCTGAGCAAGATCGAGAAGAACATTTTCATCGCCCAATACGAGAAGGCCCTGCAGACCGCATTCCGCGAGGTCGATGATGCGCTGGCCGCACGCGGCACGCTGGATGAGCAGCTCACTGCGCAGCGAGCTGTCCTGGAAGATGCTTCCCGGTCGTATCATCTGGCAGAAATGAGATTCCGCAGTGGAGTGGACAGTTTTTTGCCAGTGCTGGATGCGCAGCGGTCGCTGTACGCGGCCCAGCAGGCTGTCGTGAGCCTCGAGCTGTTGCGGCTCCAGAATATGGCAACTCTCTACAAGGCACTCGGCGGAGGCATCAGCGAGGATTCCGCTGCACACTGATCTTGCGATATTGTCAGGTGGCGTGTTCGTCAGCCCGGCCGCAGAGGGGATGAAACACCGAGGGGGCTTGTAGAGATGGTGACGTTGACCGTGGACAATGGTGGGCCGGTCCCTCCGATGGGGCGAGGAATCGCCGCAGTACGCGAGCTGGGGCTGCGTTTCGTGGGCGCCGCTCTGCAGATCCTTGCGACGGTAGCGGTGGTACAAGCCCTGGCCCCCCAGGTGGCAGGGATTTACTTCAGAGGGGTAGTCATCGCTTATGGGCTCGCGGCCCTTCTGCGCGGCAAATACGAGCTCTTCATCGCGCAGCACTTCGTTGATCCACGCAAGTCGGCGCTGCGTGCCCATTGCCGTGCGGTAGTTCGGGGCTTGGGTATCCGGCTGCTCATCCGCAGCGCCATCGCCTGCGCCATTCTGTTGGTCATTACGACGGATCTGGACGTCATGGACGTCTACCTCCGTCCTTATCTCCAGACCTATCTCCCGTTCGTGCTCGCGGTGCCCTTCGCGACCCTGGCATTGTTTCTGGCCAGCACGTTGCGGGCAGTGAACCACACGGTCGGCAGTGTCATGGTGGCGACCTACAGCATCAACGTGTTGATCATCGTTGCCGCCAATGTCACTGGAATGATCAGCCCCGACACTCCGCTGGTGACCGTCTCCTGGGGTTTCCTGGTCGGCTGCGTATTGGCGGCCGGCATGGGAGTGCTGCTGACCCGGCATGTGTTCGGAGCACCCAAGGGGCCTGACCAACTCGAGCTCGACGCCGCCGAGTGGCAGGAAATCTATCGGGCCTCGGCCGAGAACGGCCTGACGGGTATAGCGTTGGCCGCTCTCCAATGGGGTCCGGCGTGCGTGCTGGCGGTTTTCGGGACCGCCGTCGAGATCGCGCAATATGCCGTCGCGGTACGTACGGCGCAGGCGATCGACTTTCTCATTCCGGGTGTCATCTTCATTCCACACAGCGCGCGTATCCAATCGCGCCTTTGCCAGGCGATGCACACTGCCCGCGGCAAGCTTGCCGTGGATCTCTCCGTTTCGTTTGCGACCACGACCGCGTGCGTCCTGGCGGTCGGGCTCCTCACGCCGCTTCTGTTCGTCAACTGGTATGGTCCGGCCTATAGCGGGCTGGGTTTGTTGTTCGGGTTGCTATTCTTCACTCAATGGGTCCAGGGAGGTGCGCGCCCGGCCCTGCGTCAGCTGGCCGCCGAATGGGACCGCCGCCGCATCCGGCGCATCATGTTTGTCAGCATGACCGGGGCGATCGCCTCGAGCCTTGCGGGTGTCAACGCCTATGGGCCGCTGGCAGCGGCGGTCGGCGGCCTGGCCGGTGCGGTGTTGCTGAACGGCCAGGCGCTGGGATCGGTCTTCAAAAGGTCGGCCGGGCGCCCTAGCCGGTCGCCCTAGAAGCGCAAGCCGGCTCTGATCGGCAGGAAGTCCGACTTTGCATCATTCGGGTTGAGGCGCATGTAGCGCGCTTCGACAAAGAATGAGGTCCAGGGACTCAGGGCAAACTCGAAGCCCAACCCCGCATTCTTGGCGAAGTGCCAGGTGCTCAGATTCCGCGCAATGATGGTGTCTACGCCGAAATAGCCATACTCGCAGCCCCACCAGTCGCAGAGCAGGCCATTGTAGTAGTTCCTCTGCCGGTAGGTGGTCTGCTGCCGGTACCAACCGCCGCCAGCCAGCAGATACATACGGGCGTAGTGCGATAGCGGCAGGTCGAGTTCCAGGTCGACATCACCGCCCCACATCTTCTGCGTCGCGTTGTCTACGCGCGTTCCGAAGGTCGAGGTTGCCTGGTTCAGCAGGCCTGGGCGTCCCGAGAACTCGTTGTAGGTACCATCGACTCGCAGGCCCAGTGGCAGATGCGAGGTTGGGAACCATGAAAAGCCGAGTCCCGCGTTCCAACCGTTATCCAGCAGCGTTTGGTTCGAGCGCTGCGTGATCGTGCCGCCCCCGTCGATGTGGAAGCGGAACGGGTGGTACTTGAACCCGCTGCTTTCGTAATAACTCGTCTCCGAGTGCTTCCATTGGCTTTTGTCATACTGCCGGGCTGGTGGTGAGCTGGGCGGTGGGCTCGGTGGCGGCGTGTATTGGTACTGATACTGCGGCGGCGGCGGACTTTGCGGGGGCGGCGTGTAGCTCGGGGCCGGCGGGCTCGCCGGCGCGCTCTGCTGTGGTGCCGGTTGAGTCTGCTGGGGGGAGTTCTGCGCCGTGGCTGTCGCCGTGGCAGCCAGCAGGCATAGCGCGACAGATTCCATCTTCATGACAATCCCTCCGGTGCGTCGAAGGTTTGATTACTCGAGCGCAGCAATGCGTGTACCCGCCGACGGAAACAACTTGCAACATGGCGTTCCTGATGTTGCGTCCCGCGCACACATTCGACTGCGGCCAACCCGTGCATAACGATTCCCCTGCAGCAGGGTTTACACTGAAGAGACGCGCGGTTGCATCGAAATGTTCCGCGAACAAACATGCCGGCCGTACGATGTTTGTTTATCCAGCACGGCTGCGCGGGATGCACAGTCGGTGCGCGCGCGGCTCGGGTGAAGGCGGTCGCGCCTGCGGTAGCGCTCGCAGTGGCCTCATGCCGGGGCGGCGCGCGCGAGCTTGCACCCTGGCTGCTCGATGAGCAGCGATTCCCGTGCGCGGTCCAAGTGAGCATTGCGTCACAAGTCTCCCAGCGCGCCTCAATCCTACGCGTTCCAGGCCGAGACCATTGGCGATACCGTGCTGCAAAACTCAGGTTTGGCTGGCGCTTATAGCTAATGTAGGCGCCAGCTGGCTCGATGCGATCGGGTGGGGAGTGCGATTGATGCTTTTTTCGACGGCAAAGAACACGAGAGCTCACGAGCTGGAGCAGCTGCGCGAAGAGCTGAGTGCGCTGCGTGAGCGGGTAGAGCTCCTGGACACCTCCTGCGGTGTGGGCCTGTGGCAAGCGGTCCTGCACAATACCGACGCTTTCGACCCCCGCAGCGCCTGGACCTGGTCACCCGAATTCCGCCGCCTGCTGGGCTATTCCAGCGAGGCTGACTTTCCCAATGTCTGCCAGTCCTGGTCCGACAAGCTGCATCCGGACGATGTCACGCAGACGTTTGCCGCGTTCGAAGCTCATCTGAAAGACAGGACGGGTGCCACCCGATACGACGTCACCTATCGACTCAGAACCAAGCTGGGTGGCTATCGGTGGTTCCGTGCCACCGGCGGTTGCCGATATTCGGCGGATGGCCGCACCATTCGCGCGTGCGGGTCGCTCTCGGACGTGCATGATCAGAAAACCATGTCGCTGAGCGCTGCACAAAGCGCGGCTGAAGACAAAGCCACCACGGCGGCCCTGGGGGCGGGACTCAAGGCCCTCGCCAAAGGGGACCTGACTTTCCGGATCCACGAGACTTTTCCCGTGAAGTATGAGGCGCTCAAGGTCAGCTTCAACGAATCCACCGAAAGCCTCGCCCGTGCCTTGCGGGGATTCAAGGATGCGGCATCCGATGTCACCCGCGGTGCGGGCGAGATCGAGGAGGGCAACCAGGATTTGAGCCAGCGCACCGAGATGCAGGCCGCCAGCCTGGAGGAGACCGCTTCCTCCATGGACCAGATGACGGGCACCGTGCGGCAGAACGCCGGCAACGCCGAGCAGGCCAACCAACTCGCGCTCGCCGCACGCGGTCAGGCGGATACGGGAGTCGCCGTAGTGGCCACTGCCATCAAAGCCATGGGAGAAATCAACGAGTCCTCCAAGAAGATCGGCGACATCATCGGTGTGGTCGAGGAGATTGCATTCCAGACCAACCTGCTGGCGCTCAACGCAGCGGTGGAAGCGGCCCGCGCGGGCGACCAGGGGCGGGGCTTCGCGGTCGTCGCCGGCGAGGTGCGCAGTCTCGCTGGCCGCAGCGCGGTTGCGGCGAAGGAGATCAAGGGGCTGATCCGCGATAGTATGAAGAAGGTCGAGGAAGGTTCCTCGCTGGTGTCCGAGTCCGGTCAGACTCTCGAGCGCATCGTCACCTCCGTCAAGAAGGTCGGTGACATCATCGCCGAGCTGGCGGCGGGCAGCCAGGAGCAGTTGGCTGGCATCGAGCAGGTCAACCGCGCGGTCACCCAACTGGACGAGATGACCCAACAGAACGCCGCGCTGGTCGAGGAGGCTTCCGCGGCCAGCAAGTCCATGGCGGGTCGCGCGCAAGCCATGTCCGACATGCTCGCGCACTACCAGTTGCACGAGAGCGGCGCGGGGCAATCGCAGGCGCACGGAAACCTCGCGGCGCGCCGCGTCGCCTGACAGGAACACAACATGTTGGTTCTGTCTTCCCGCTAGAGGGTGGCAGTCCTCAGGAACGCTTGTGCAACGCGATGTTGGTTGCGCCTGTGGTGCATCCGTGTCAGCATCCCATTCGATAGTCGTTGCGTTCCGCACAAGATGAACAATAATTGGAACGAAGCGGATGCCGTCCGTCAGGTTGCTGCGATCCACTCGTATGTTGTCGCATCGCTGAGCGCGGCACTGCTCGAGTGGGTGTGGCAGGGGCATGAATACGTCAGGTCCGCCCTGCCACACCGGTTGGATATCGCCCCGGTAGCGCAGTCGCCGGAGCCGGCGCCCGCACGCTGGCGCATCCAGGCCGGCACACAATTTCTCGACCAGCCGCGGGCGCCTCTGGCGGTTATCCGCCTCACCTGGACAGCGGGCGAGCTGGATTGGGAGTCGCTGCTCTCCAGTGCGTGGCTGATTGCTCACGAGTTTGTCTGTCACGCACAGCGTTTACTGCCCCGTGATGGCTCGCCCCGAACACCATCCGGGCGGGATTGTCCGTTTTATGGAGGGTGGATGGAGGAGGTTGCGTATGCGCTCTTCTGTACGCGAGTGGCAGGAGCCTCGTACATCGGTCCTGACGCGATGCCGCCTGTACCCCATGGTGTGGTTGTTGCTGCCTCAGACGAAGGGCCGGAGGCTGACGACAGACTCTGGGTCGGTGCGCACCTGGGGGAGATGGCGCGGGTCGCCGTGGATTTCCGCCGCGACCGCTATGGAACCGGGATGGATGGGAGGCGGCACCTGTTCGCGCAACAGTGGGAGCTCGGAGCCCACGCTGTTCGCCTGCTCTGGCGCTTCCTGGCGAGCTGCACGAGCTATGAGGTCGTGGAAAAGCGCAATCGCGCCGCCTTAGCGCAGCTGGTCAGTTTGTCCTTCAGGATCCAAAGCGCAACGCGCTCGCCGGATGAGCTGCGTCGGGTCGTCAACGGCTGCCTGCTCGCGGGACAGACGGCACTCAGTTTCATGAAGAATCCCGACAAGGCCCGGTTCCTGCAGCTTCTGACGCAACCTATCCCGGACATTGCCGTTTGGAGCTATAAGCTGGAAGCCTTATGCCGTACGTTCCCGGTGTGATCTCCGACCAGACTCGGGTGCTGCATGCAGCGCTGCAGCTGGCCACCTTCTCCATCGAGCACCTCGCGGATCTTGCCGGTGTCGAGCCACCTGTGGCGCAGGCGATCGTCGATCGCTCTCGAGACATGATCGAGGAGGTCGGGTCGGAGTCGCCGTTCCCCAAGCTGTATCACCTGCGCGAGTCGGCTCGTTCCAAACTGGCACGAGAGGCGGTCGATCTCGCCGATCGGCTGCGCGGCGCGCAGCGGCCTACCCTCAACGACACTGCGCGTACGGCATTGGTTGTCATTGAGGCGACCGAGTCGTCTGTTCAGCTGCGCAAACTGGTCGACAGCGACAGCCGGGCCTGGGGAGAGCGGGCGGTCGTCCAGTTGGAGCTGGCGAGGCGTCTCGTGGTGCTGGTAGGTGATCTCGCCTATCGGGCGACATTGCGGCGGAGAGTGGTGCAGCTCGCCGGTCGCCTCGAAGGAATACCGCTGCCGCCACCCGCGCAGCCGCCCGCGTCAGTGCAGCAGCGGCCCGTGGGGAAGGCGTGGCGAGCGCCAAGGTCCAACAACTCGCGAGCACCACGCACCATCTGGAGATCTCCGAACCGACGGCTCTATGATGCCGTGGAGCGGCGCTTCATCACACTCGACGATGTGCGCAAACTGGTGAACGAGCTCGTCGACTTCGTGGTGATCGACAAACGAGGCAAGGGTGATATCACCCGCGCCATCTTGCTGCAGATCATCAGTGAGGAGGAGGAGGAGGGTGAGGATCCCCTGATGAGCACCGAATTCCTGATCGAGCTCATCCGCTGTCAGGGTGGCGAGCTGCAGGAGCTGCTCGGTCAGTATCTCGAGCACAGCCTGAAGCTGCTCACCGCGGAGCGGGGCCCGAGCGCACCCAACTGATTTGCGGCGGTCGCGGTTGGGCTGTGGCCTACTCCACGGTGACGGATTTCGCGAGATTCCGTGGTTGATCGATCTCCGTTCCGCAGGCCAGTGCGACGCGATACGCCAGCATCTGTAAGGGAATCGTCAGGAGGATCGGATCGAGCTCCGGCTCGGACCGCGGCACCTCCAGAATGCCATCTACCTTCACCGGTAACGATCCCGCGTGCGTAATGACGTATGTGGGGCCGCGGCGCGCCTTGATTTCTTCGATCGTTGATACGTTCTTCGCGAACAGCTCATCGCGAGGGAGCACCACCACCGTCGGTGTTTGTGGATCGATCAATGCGAGCGGCCCGTGTTTGAGCTCCGAGGCGGGGTACGCTTCGGCGTGCTGATAGGTGACCTCTTTCAGTTTCAACGCACCTTCCATGGCGACGGGATAGCCTGCGGCGCGCCCAACGAAGTATATGTCGTGGTGTTTGGCGATCGCTTGCGCGACGGACTCGATGCCGGACTCGTCGGCCAGAATCCCGGCGATCTGGTGGGGAAGGGCTTCCAGGGCTGTGAGCAGGCGATCGCCTTTGGCGGTAGACAGATCGCGCAGGCGCCCCAGGTGGATGGCGAACAGCGCGAATGCGACAGCCGTGCAGACGAATGTTTTGGTGGATACCACCGCGATCTCGGGACCGGCGTGGAGATAGATACCCCGGCCGCACGCACGGGCGATGCTGCTACCGACCGCATTGATGACACCCAACACGCGGCCGCCTTTGCGCATGACTTCCTGGATGGCCGCCAGGGTATCAAATGTCTCTCCCGACTGACTCACCGCAATGTAGAGCGTGTCGGACTCGATAACGGGATTGCGGTACCGGAATTCCGAGGCGGGCTCGGCGTGTGCGGGGATGCGCGCGAGCTGCTCGATGAGCTGAGCTCCAACACAACCGGCAATGTACGCGGACCCGCACCCGAGGATCTTTACGCGGCGAATCTCGAGAAGCTCGCGCGCCGCCATTTCCAGGCCACCCAGGTGGGTGGTATGGAACCGGCGCTCCAGGCGGCCACTGAGGGTGCGGCGAATCGCCTCGGGCTGCTCGTAGATCTCCTTGTGCATGTAGTGAGCGGAGTTGCCCTTGCCCAAGGCTTCGTTTTTCCAGTCGAGCGCCAGGGGCACCTTCACCGTCTGGCTGCCGTCGAGGGTCGCGGTCTCGTAGCCATCAGCGCGAACAACAGCCATCTCACCGTCATCCAGCGGCACGATGCTTTGCGTGTGACGCACCAGCGCCGCGGCATCGGACGCCACGAACATCTCGTGGTCACCAATGCCTAGAATCACTGGGCTGCCATTGCGCGCGACGACGAGGGAGTCCGGCCGTTCGGCATCGATCACGGCGATGCCGTAGGCACCGGTGATGAGTTGGAGCGCCGCGCGTACCGCTTCTGCCAAAGTATCGCCGCGCATTGCGGCGATCAGATGCGCCAGAACCTCGGAGTCTGTCTCGGAACGGAACTCAACACCTTTGGCGCTCAGTTGGGCTCGCAGAGCCGCGGCATTCTCGATGATGCCGTTATGAACGATGGCGTAGCGATTGTGGGTATCCGTATGAGGATGGGCGTTCCGGTCGCTCGGCTCACCGTGTGTGGCCCAGCGCGTGTGGCCGATGCCCGGCGTCCCTTTGAGGTTTTCCGGGAGCAGGCGTTCCAACTCACGGACTTTCCCCTTGCTCTTGTATAGACGCAGGCCACCGTTGCGAACCACAGCGATGCCGGCGGAGTCGTAGCCGCGGTATTCGAGGCGATGGAGGCCCTCCATCAGGATGGGGGCCGCGTCTTGTCGGCCGATGTATCCAACGATTCCGCACATGCCCCGTCTTCCCTTGCGCGCTGTCGCGCGCCTCAGCCGTAGATCATTCGGCGGATCTGTCGGGCTGTGTACTGCGGCGCCCGGAAGCGCCAGGCCGACAATTCCTCCGCCAACCGCATGTAGATGGAGGTATTCGACAGGCCTTCGGCCTGCAGGATCCGGTGACGCCGTCTGACATATTCCTCAGGGGTTTCCTGGAGGAAACTCAGCACCTCCGCCACCACCCGCTGTGCCTCGGAAGGCGTCAGGCGGCTGGTTCGCGTGAGGTAGGCGATCAGGTCCTGAAGCTCTCCCAGATCCGACATGCTTGGGGACAGTGTGACGTAGGCGAAGATGACCAGGGTGAATTTTGCCCGAATTCGGGCAGGAATCCATCAGGGCGGCGCAGCCTCCTGCTGCACCCTCCCAACCCCACGGGAGCGTAATGCATCAATACTGGGAGGTGAGGCATGACGATCGAACGGGCAGGAACGCTGATGCAGGCGATCGCAAGGCTGGCGGCGCTTGTGGTTCTGGCGGTTACCGGTGTGGCTTCGGCGCTGGAGCTGCCTCAACCACTGGCCGCAGGGGCGGCCAGCCGGGCCGAGGGGTCGAGTAACGCCGCTGATCAGAAGTTTGCCTCCTTCGTGGAGTTCATACGCGACCGCAATGCGCAGACCTACGCGATCACGGGTCCTCGTCACATCGATGAGGCGAGCTACGTGCGGATAGGTGGAATTGACCAGTGGATCACCATCCGTGGCGAGGACCGTGACAATCCAGTACTGCTTTTCCTACACGGAGGTCCTGGCGACGTCACCAATCCCTGGTCATATCCATACTTCAACACCTGGGAGAAATACTTCACCCTCGTGCAATGGGATCAGCGCGGTGCTGGGCGAACGCTCGGAAAATCAGGGGAATCCATCGCTCCCACCATGACCATCGAGCGGATGGTCGCCGATGGCATCGAGCTTACCGAATACCTGCGCCAGCACCTGGGTAAGCCTGAGATCGTGCTGGTGGGTCATTCCTGGGGCTCCGTCTTCGGCGCACTCATGGTGAAAGCCCGACCGGATTTGTTTTATGCCTGGGTGGGCACCGGACAGGTCGCCGACTTCCAACAGGGCAATCGTGTTGCCTACGACCTTGCCGTGCAGACGGCGCGCCGCCGTGGGGGGCGTAGTGCCGCGGCGGAGTTGGAAGCGCTCGGACCGCCACCGTACACGGATGGCAAAGGCTGGCAGCTACTGTACAAATGGCGCAGCGCTTGCGAGGGTGCTGATCGGTTTCTCGGTGGCCTGGTCGGCCTCGCCCTGACGTCCCCGGGTTACTCCATCCGCGACATCAATGACTGGAACGATGGCCAGCTCCTCGGCAGCCGCCAGTTGTTTGATCAGGGTACGAAACTGGATCGCCAGCGGTTTGCGGGCCATTTCGCAGTGCCGGTATTCGTATTCCAGGGTGCCAATGATTGCAGCTCACCGACGAGCCTCGCCAAAGAGTATGTCCGTTCCATCACGGCGCCGAGCAAAACTTTTGTGGCGATTCCAGGGGCAGGGCACTTTGCCGTGTTCACGCAATCGGACGTATTTCTGCAGGAGCTCGTCACGCGGGTGCGCCCGCTGGCCATGGGAGATACGACAGGCACGAAGCCGGCACGCTAACCGCAGATTCCAGCACTCATCTGGCGCGCCGCGTGCCGGCTGATTTTGCGGTCGAGGCGTCGGCCGCCGGCGACGACTCGGGTTCGGTGGTCTTCGCGGCGTCCGCGAGTCGACGCTGGCGCTTGCCACGCGCGATCTCCGTCGCGAGCGCTTCCAACTTCGGTGCCCAGAACGCCCTGAAGCGGTCGAGCCAAACATCGATGTCCTGCATCGGCTCGGCGTTGACGGCGTAAATGCGGCGCGCTCCGTCGACCCGCACAGTAGCGAAGCCGTTATCCCGAAGAACCTTCAAATGTTGGGAAACGGCTGATTGTGTTACACCGAACTCCGTTTGGATGATGTCAGTCATGTCGCCCGACGAGCGCTCACCTTCGGCCAACAACTCCAGGAGCCGCCTGCGAACCGGGTCAGCCAGAACGTCGAACGCGTGCACTAGCCACCTGTGTAAAACGCCGCAGTCCTTGCGGCCATCCCGTGAGCCACTTCGGGGTCCTCGCCGCCGGCAATGTGTGCCTCACACCAGGCGTTCGCGCTTTTGCGCATGAATGCCTTGCCTGCCGCTGAGCCCATCCACTCGGCAGCCGCTTTGGGATCCAAAGTAACGCCGTCACCTTCGAGGTGCTTGCCGAGACTCTCGAGCGTCAGATCCCAGCCGACACCCACCGCGCCCGGGCCATATTTCAACCAGTGCTGGTCCGTATCGGATGCCAGGGCGATGTGCTCGAGGGTAAGCCGCGTGCGCTCATCCTCTGCACTCAGCCGAACGGTCACCCAACTCATGCCGCCACCGAACTCCCAAGTGACGTCCAGGGCTTTGGGAGGCTCGCATCGGGTGATGGTTCCGCCGGCATTACCCCTGAGCTGATAACGGCCGCCGAGCTTCAAGTCGCCTTCGACAGGAAGAAACCATCGCGGGATACGCGTCGGATTGGTCAGGGCGTCCCACAGGTCTTCCTGGTCGGTATCGTAAGTGCGGATCGCGACGACCACTCTAGCTGGCTTGCCTTCGTGCTCCCGATCCTCGACCCGGCGGAATTCAGCTCCCAGTGCGTTCGCGAACATGTGGGGGGATCTCCTGTGAGGGTGGCATCGTATGAGTACTGTCTTATATAAGATCACGCTAATATCTGCAAGGACCGGAGCTCGTTGCCAGCGCGGTCCGGCCGCTTGTCGGGAACCCGGATCGCAGGTACGGTCGGCTCATCCCTCGGCCTTTGGTGCTCGAGCACTCTTTAATCTGAGCAATCTTTCTATGAGTGAGTCTTCCAGGGTGATCCCCGGCAGCGCGGCAACGAGCTCGGCGGCTACGGCCGTGCCGACATCATTTCGTCCCTTCGAGCTGAGTGAGCTCGAACAAGCCGCCGCGCTCGTTCATCGCTCGATTTTGCCAACGCCGCAATACGCGTGGCCGAAGTTGGCCCGACGCGTGGGAAGCACAGTATGGGTCAAGCACGAAAATCACACGCCGACCGGTGCGTTCAAGGTTCGTGGCGGTCTCGTCTACCTGGATCGTCTGTTACGTGCGCAACCCAAGGTTGCCGGTGTGATTTCCGCAACCCGCGGCAATCACGGCCAATCTATTTCCTTCGCCGCCGCGCGCGCCGGGGTCAGCGCTACCATCTACGCACCTTACGGCAATTCGCCGGACCAGAACGACTCAATGGCTGCGTTCGGCGCCACGGTAGTTGAATTCGGCCGGGACTTCGATGAGGCGAAGCACGAGGCTTGCCGCGTCGCGGCCGAACGCGGTTTGCATTTCATCCCCTCATTCCATCGCGATCTCGTCGCTGGTGTCGCCAGCTACGCCCTCGAGCTGTTTCGTGCGGTTCCCGATCTCGACACGGTCTATGTTGGAATCGGCATGGGCTCCGGCATCTGCGGCCTGATCGCCGTACGGGACCTGCTAGGCCTCAAAACGGAAATCGTGGGGGTAAGTGCCGCCAATGCGCCTGCATCCGCTCTGTCGTTCGCCGCAGGCCGTCCCGTTACAACACCTTCCGCCTTGACGTTTGCCGATGGTCTCGCGACGCGAGAGCCGAACGCCGACGCCATATCCATCATCTGTGGCGGAGCTGCACGCGTTCTCCAGGTGAGCGAGCATGAGATCGCGGAAGCCGTCCGCATCTATTTCGACGACACCCACCAGATCGCCGAAGGCGCCGGCGCCGCACCGCTCGCCGCACTGTTACAAGAGCAGAGCCGCATGGCCAGGAAGAAAGTCGCGGTGATCATGACAGGCGGCAACATCGAGCGTGCTCGCCTGCTGCACACACTGTCGGGTAAGACACCGCAGTGAGTCGCGGATAAACACGTAGAGCTTATCCTTTGCCGTTGGCGTCACAGGGTTGCCTTTCACGTCGCTCGAAAGTGTCGCTCGCTTGCGACGCCAGGCTCACCGAATCGCCCGGAAAAGCTAGCGATTCCCCGTGCATGTTCGGGCAAAAAGGTTTAGCTTTGACGCAGTGTTGGATCAGGGAGCGAAGATGCGGAAGCTGGGATTGTTAGCCAGTGTATTGGTTCTGGGTGGGTCAGCGAGCGCGGACGAGCTCACGTTCTCATTCACAGGAGTGGTGACTGGCGGCACTGACGCTGTCGGCTCGAGTATTACGGGGTCCATGACTTTGGATCCGGCAAGCCGCGCGAATCCGGTGTATTCCGATACGGATGGCGCGACCTTTTCGACCGTTTTCAATGATTCCCCGCTGCCGACCAATCCACTGCAGCTCAGTGGGAATATCTGCAGTGTCACGACCTGCATCAACATCCTGGAAATCCCCGGCGGCGTGGTGCAGTCCGATGTGTACCTGCAGAAGAACTATCTGGGGACCTACAATCTGTATTCCCTGAACCTGATCAATTTCGACCCGGGCGACGTCTTCACTCCGGTCCTGTCGATCGCCACGAGCGATACCAAAGGAGCCGCGTCCAACATCTTCTCCACACCCGGGCTGGCTCTGGATCAACCGGTCAATTGGTTTGCGGATGGGGCGGTCACCACCGGTTCGTTCTCCAAAGAGGCCGGCGCTCCGGGCGAGAAGTTCTTCCGCGATGGCTTCACGATCACCTCGATGAAGGTTGTTTCCGCGCCCGAGCCCTCGACCTTCGCGCTGATGGCAGCGGGCCTGTTGGTGGTGGGTTTTTCGATCAAGCGCCGTCTGCGCGACAACTGAACTTCTGTAGTCCAGAAGATCTGCCCGGAGCCGGACTCGAACCGGCATGGCCTTGCGGCCGAGGGATTTTCGTACTCGCTACAGCTTTCGCTGCTGAGTTGACCCACTCATTTGGAGTCTGGACTTTCTCTTTGCCATGGCGCGGTGCGCTTGCGCTCACACCGAACGTTAGGCAGGGGCCGTCAAGTCTCTACACTTTCCCCCGAGGCAACAGCAATCAACTTCGCGCCGTGTGGCGGCAGCGCCTCGGAGGGCTTAGCTCGGGATTGCAGGCACCGCGGCGAGCGGTGGGGCTGGTTCCCCGAATTTGACCCCATTCACACCGGCCGTTTCCGAGCCGGGTGCTCAAATTATCTCAAGTCCCTTGCGTCTACCTATTTCGCCACCCGGGCATACGGGAGGGCGCGCAATTGTATGCGATGTGGGCGCGGCCCGGGCGAGGAAGCAAGCGGACCCGCCCAGATCCGGCCCGCAGGCACGCCCTCCGGCGGGGCGGGATAGTGCTCTTTACTCATGGCGCTAAGCCCCTGAATTTGCGAGACTCGCGCGCCAGTTAAGGCACCGACCGGCACGAGCCCTTGCCAGCCAACACCGTCACTAGTCGCCACCCGTCCGGGGTCGGATCCGGGGAGCCGCTGCTGCAGGCGGAGAACCTGCATCTGTGGCGGGGGGATCGGCATGTTTTGCAGGGGGTGAGCTTCGCAGTGCGCCCGGGGGAGTGTCTGCAGATCACGGGCTCGAATGGCGCTGGAAAGACCAGCCTCCTACGCACCCTGAGCGGGCTCATGTATGCCGAGGAGGGAAGGGTGCTGTGGCGGGGGGACGATGTCCGCCGCGATCTGCCGGGATTTCACCAGGAAATGGCTTACGTCGGCCACGAACCGCCCCTGAAAGCGGATCTGACCCCGCGAGAGAATCTTCTTTATTGGATTGGAATTCGCTGGCCCCTGACGCGCTCTAAGGTGGACGAGAGCCTGGAGAGGGTCGGCGCGCGGGGATGGAGTGATCGACCCGTGCGCACGTTGTCGGCGGGCCAAAAGCGGCGGGTGGCCTTGGCAGGCCTGGCGCTCATGGCGGCCCCGCTGTGGCTCCTGGATGAGCCGACCACCAATCTGGACAAGCAAGGGCAGCAGCTGGTGGGCGGACTGATCGATGAGCAGTTGAGCCGCGGGGGGCTCGTGGTCGCGGCCATTCACCACGAGCTTTCGGTGCGGCCGACCGCGTTGCGGAGGCTCGAGCTCGCGCGTGAGTGATCAAATAGCACACACAGGGGAGGCCATGGCTGCGGCCCTCGCGGAGGCCAGGAGGACGCGCACCCCGGCGACGCCACTGCTGACGGCCGCGGGTCTGGCGCTGACCCGCGATCTGAGACTTGCGTTCCGGAAGCGCGGGCAACTCATCCAACCCCTGGTATTCTTTGCGATCGTTACGACCTTGTTTCCACTGGCCATTTCGCCTGAATTGTCGCGTCTTCGAGACGTTGCGCCCGGTGTGTTGTGGGTGGCTGCCTTGTTATCCTCGCAGCTGGCGCTCGAGTTTCTGTTTCGGGACGACGCCAGCGACGGCACTCTCGAGCAATATGCGCTCTCCGGGCAGTCGCTCAGCTGTCTGTTGTTTGCCAAGACGGCGGCCCATTGGCTCCTGACGGGATTGCCGCTGGCAATCATGGCGCCGCTCGCCGGGCTCTCGTTGGGAGCTCCCGCCGCGGCGGTACCCGGGATAGTCGCTGCGGTGGCCGTGGGAAGCGTCGCGTTGAGTCTGATCGGCGCCACGGGAGCCGCACTCACGCTGGGTGTGAAGCGCAGTGGCGCTTTGCTGTCGTTACTGACGTTGCCGTTGGCAATGCCTGTGTTGATTTTCGGCGCGCGCGCCACGGAACTGGCGATCAAGGGCGAGGGCTATGGACCGCCGCTGGAGCTCCTCGGAGCGCTCGCAGTACTCGGACTCACACTGGCGCCGTTGGCGACAGCGGCCGGTGTGCGAGTCAATCTGGAGTGAATTGAAAGATGGCCTGGACCTGGTTTCACCGCCTCGGCTCGCCGCCCTACATCTACAGCCTCGCTGGACGGCTGACCCCCTGGTTTGCCTGGCCCGCGGCGCTATTGATCGTGGCGGGCCTGTATGACGGGCTCGTGCTCGCGCCCCCTGACTATCAGCAGGGCGACGGATTCCGCATCCTCTACGTACATGTCCCGACAGCGTATATGTCGATCATGATCTATACGACCATGGCGATCTCCGCTGCGGTCGGCCTCATCTGGCGGATCAAAGTGGCTCATGCGGTGGCCGCCAGCTGTGCGCCCATTGGGGCCTCGATCACCTTCTGCGCGCTGGTCACCGGCTCGCTGTGGGGCGCGCCGATGTGGGGAACGTACTGGGAATGGGACCCGCGGGTCACCTCGGAGCTCATCCTGCTGTTCCTTTATTTCGGCTACATGGGACTGCGCTCGGCGATGGAGGATATGCAGCGCGCGGATCGCGCCAGTGCCCTGTTGGCTGTTGTCGGCATCGTGAACGTTCCGATCATTCATTACTCCGTGGTCTGGTGGAACTCCCTGCACCAGGGGCCGTCTCTGATGAGGCTCGACCGGCCCGCAATTCAGGTCTCCATGCTCGTGCCGCTCCTGATGATGATCCTGGGGTTTACTCTGTTCTTCGTGGCGGTCCTGCTGGTGCGGCTCCGCGGCGAGGTGTTGAGCCGCGAGCGTGCGGCGAGTTGGATCCGTGAGGCGGTGACTCCATGAAGGAGCTGTCTGATTTCTTCGATATGGGCGGCTATGCCGCGTACGTCTGGCCCTCGTACGTGCTCACCCTGATTGTCGTCGTGTTGAACATTTTCTGGGCCAGGCGGCTGCTCGCTCGCTCGCGCGAAGAAGCGCGCCGCCGTCTTGCGATGCGAGCCGGAGGAGGAGAGACGCCATGACGCCCCGACAACGACGTATGACCCTGGTGTTCGGCATTCTCGCGGGCGTTGCGATTGCGGGTACGTTGGCTTTGAGTGCCTTCCGCTCCAACGTGACCTTCTTCTTCGATCCAACCCAGGTTTCTCAGGGCGAGGTCAAGGCCGGCGAGCACTTCCGCTTGGGCGGCATGGTGACCGAGGGCAGTGTGAAACGCGTGCCCGGCAGCCTCGAAGTCCATTTCGTCGTGACCGACTTCAAGCATCAGGTACCCGTAAGTTACACCGGAGTGCTTCCCGACTTGTTCCGTGAGGGCACGGGCGTCGTGGCGCACGGAAGGATGAGCGCCAACGGCACGTTCGTCGCCGACGAAGTGCTGGCAAAGCACGATGAGAAATATATGCCTCCGGAAGTTGCGAAATCGCTGAAGCGTCGCCACGGCGAAGCGCGCGAGGAGGCCCTCAGCCAGCCTACGGCACCCTCCGCAGGCACTACGAAACCGGTTCCCTCCGGAGGTATCTGACATGCTCCCCGAGCTTGGCCATTTCGCCCTGATCCTGGCCCTGCTGCTGGCAGGCTTGCAGGCCTTCTTCGGCATCGTGGGCCCGATGGCGGGCCGGGATCGCTGGACGGCGGCAGTGACACCCGCCGTCGCGGGACAGTTCGTGATGATCGGCACCGCCGTCGGCTGCCTCATCTACTCCTTCGTATCCAACGACTTCTCGGTCCTCTATGTCGCCGAAAATTCCAATTCGGCGCTGCCCCTGTTCTACCGGGTGACCGCTTTGTGGGGCGCCCACGAAGGCTCCCTGTTGCTGTGGATTTTCCTCCTCAGCTGTTGGACGGTAGCCGTGTCGATCGGAGTGACCCGGCTGCCGCAGCGCTTCGGCGCGCGCGTGCTCGGCGTATTGGGTATCGTGAGCTTCGGCTTCCTGCTCTTCACCCTGGCAACCTCCAACCCGTTCTCCCGCCTCGATCCGCCGGCGCCGGATGGCCGTGATCTCAACCCCATCCTGCAAGATCCGGCACTGGCCATTCATCCGCCGATTCTCTACACCGGCTACGTCGGTTTCGCCGTCGCCTTTGCGTTCGCTTGCGCGGCCATGCTGGAAGGACGGCTCGACCAACACTGGGCGCGCTGGACCCGGCCATGGACGACCGCGGCCTGGGCCTTTCTGAGCTGTGGTATCGCCCTCGGCAGCTGGTGGGCCTATTACGAGCTGGGTTGGGGCGGCTATTGGTTCTGGGATCCGGTCGAGAACGCGTCTTTCATGCCGTGGCTGGTCGGAACCGCGCTCATCCATTCGCTGGCTGTGACCGATAAACGCGGCCTGTTCAAAAGCTGGACGCTGTTGCTCGCCATTCTGGCGTTCTCCTTGAGCTTGCTGGGCACATTCCTGGTGCGCTCCGGCGTCCTGGTGTCGGTGCACTCGTTCGCGGCAGACCCGACGCGAGGCATTTTCATCCTGTGCTTCCTGGTGGTCATGATCGGCGGCGCGCTGAGCTTGTATGCGTGGCGCGCACCCCTGCTGAAATCACAAGCGGGATTCGATCTGAGCGCCCGTGAGTCATTCCTGCTCTTCAACAATATCCTGCTGGTCGTCGCCGCCGCGACGGTGTTCGCGGGCACCTTGGCGCCCCTGATCGCAACCACACTCGGTCTCGGCACGCTGTCGGTCGGCGCTCCCTATTTCAACCCGACGTTCATGCTCTCCATGCTCCCATTGTGTGCGCTGCTGGGAATCGGCATCCACGCGAACTGGAAGCGGGGCAGGCTAGGCGAGAAATCGCGCGTGCTGCTGACGACCCTCGTCATCGCAATCGCCCTGGCATGCCTCATCAGCTTTGCAATCTACTCCCACGGCAAGATCCTGACGCCCGTCGGCGCAACGCTGGGCGTCTGGATCATCCTGACTTCCCTGGTCGATCCTATCGACCGAGTGAGACGCAAGCTGTCGCTCTCGCGCTCCGTCGTGGGAATGACCGTGGCGCACATCGGGCTGGGTCTGTTCGTTCTGGCCTTGACGACGGTCGAGTCGTTCACCACCGAGCACGATGTGTCACTCGCCAAAGGCGCCGCCACCGCGGTCGGTCCGTACGAATTCCGGTTCGAGGGCGTCAAATCCATCGAGGGCCCGAACTACGAGGGTGTGACCGGGACGGTCCGGGTCAGCCGCAATGGCACACCCCTGACAGTGCTCTACCCGGAAAAGCGCAAGTATGATGTGCAGCGCCAGGTGACCACCGAAGCGGCCATCGAGATGCACTACGGCAGCAATCTGCTGGTTGCGATGGGCGAGGATCTCGGTGCCGGTAAATGGAGTATCCGTATCCAGGTCCGGCCTCTGGTGAATCTCGTCTGGCTGGCCGCGTTCATCATGGCCGTTGGTGGCGGAATCTCTCTGACGGATCGCCGCTACCGCCTGACCAGGTCCGCCGCCGAGGAAGGGGCAGCCACAGTCGGCTCGACCACCGTCACGGGAGAGCGCGCCGGATGAACCGTTTTCTCATTCCACTGGGCGTTTTCGCGCTGCTGGTCATCGTGCTCGGTGTCGGCATCAAACACTCGCCGGAGTTGGGTATCATCAAGTCGCCGCTGCTGGGAAAGCCGGCCCCCGAGTTCACATTGCCGAACCTGACTTCGCCGGGAGCGGTGGTCAAATCGACCGATCTCCACGGCCGCTGGTACGTCTTCAACGTCTGGGGAACGTGGTGCGGTGGATGCCGCCAGGAGCACAGCACCTTGCTCGATATCAAACGTGCGGGTGTGGTGCCGATCATCGGCATGGACTGGCGTGACACGGACTCCGAGGCGCTTTCGATGTTGGATCAGCTAGGTAACCCGTACGAGACCATTGCCGTCGACAAGGATGGGCACGAAGCGGTCGATTGGGGGGTCTATGGGGCTCCAGAGACCTTCCTCGTGAATGACAAAGGTATCATCGTCTACAAATATGTTGGGCCGCTCACCCCGCAGGCATGGGAAAAGGAATTTCTGCCCAGGCTGCCGCAGCGGCAGGCCGGCACGGCGGGCGCGCCCGCGAAGTCATGAGGCTCATTCACGACAAGGTTGGGCTTTGGGCCGCCGCTGTGGCGATCGCCGCGCTGGTTCTTTGCGCAACAGCCGCCCGGGCCGTCGATCCAACCCAGATGCCGACTCCCGAGCTGCAGGAGCGCTATCTCGCGCTGACTCACGAGTTGCGTTGCATGCAGTGCCAGAACGAGGCCATTGCCGACTCGCCGGTGGATCTGGCCGCGGATCTACGTCGGCAGGTGAAGGAAATGCTGTTGGCAGGCAAGAGCGACGACGACGTTCGCAACTACATGGTCTCGCGCTACGGCGAGTTCATCCTGTTCCGGCCGCGCATGTCGGCGCGCACCGCATGGCTGTGGTTTGCTCCGGGAGCGCTCATCCTGCTGGGGGCATTGATTGCGGTGCGCATCATCAAACAGCGCGCGGCACTCGTCCCGCAAGATAACGAGCCTCTGGAAGAGGACATCCGCTCCTGATGATTACTTTTCTTCTGTTGGCCGGCGTTCTGATCATCGCCGGCGTTGCGCTCATCGCAGTCCCCTTGCTGCGTCGAGTCCCCACGAACGTGGCTCCCGCCCCATGGGCCGCTCTCGGTGCTGCAGGAGTGCTGGTCATCGGCTCCGCAGTGCTGTACGCGAGTCTGACCAACTGGTCGTGGCGCGCGCCGGCGCCCGCGGACTCCCCGCAAAACATGGTGGCGCGGCTCGCACGCAAGCTCGAACGCGATCCGCAGGATCTCAACGGCTGGTTGATGCTGGGACGCTCCTACGTCGTCCTGGAGCAATATCCACTGGCAGTGCGTGCGTTCGAGCGGGCCGATCGGCTGGCTGGCGGCAAAAGTGCCGACGCCCTCGTTGGCGCGGCCGAAGCGCTCGCGATGGGTGATGAGTCACAACTGGACGGCCGAGCGGGCCGCATGATCGAGCAGGCACTCACGCTGGATCCCAACTCCGGCAAGGCGTTGTTTTTCGGCGCCGCTGCGGCGGTCCGTCGCGGGCAATTGCCTTTGGCGCGCGAGCGCTTCGCGAAGCTCCTCAGCCTCAATCCGCCGGAGAGCATCCGGCCGATACTGGAGCAGCAGATCGCCGCGATCGATGCGAAGCTCGCCTCGAACGGCAGTGACGGCAATAGTGCCGCAGCGGCCGCGCCAAGCGCGTCCTCATCCTCGCCCGCAGCAGCCGCAGGCGGTGCCGCCGTACGCGTGCACATCGAGTTGGCGCCGGAATTCTCGAAAGGGGGCACGGATGCCGCGCCGCTGTTCGTTTTCGTCCGGGATCCCGGCCGGCCTGGACCGCCATTGGCCGCAAAACGACTCGCGAGCCGCTTCCCGCAGAACGTGGAACTGACACCGTCGGACTCGATGGTGCCCGGGCGCGCGTTCGCGGCCGGACAAAAAGTGCAAGTCGTTGCGCGGATTGCCCGCTCCGGCAATCCCATTGCCGGAAGCGGTGATCCCTTCGGTGAGGCCGCCTACTTCGTAGGTCACGATGGGCTGGTCAACATCGTCATTGATCATGTTACGCCCTGAAACAGGCCTTTCCGCGAACCCCAACGTTCGACGATGCGTTAGCGCAGGTTAACGCGGCCGCACGGATTGCGCACCGCGACCGAAGGTCACCGCCACCACTGGCCCCCCGGTAAGCGCACAAAAGTTCAAATTTTGCACGAGCGGCGGCTTCGGCATGGGTCTTGCTGATCTTGGCATGCGCTCGCTGGCCGAGGGCTATCTTCACGAGCTGAGTGTTCCGTGGGAGGTTCTAGGTCGCACATCGTTTGCTGCCAGTTGTGTTGCCCGCGAGCCTGGTATTCATTGTGGAGGAGAGTAACGATGGCTCACGAACCAACTCAGGACGGACGCACTTCCAATCGTGGATTCGCGTCAATGAATGCGGAGCGGCAGCGCCAGATTGCAAGTATGGGCGGAAAAGCAGTTCCCGATGAGAAACGGAGTTTCTCGCAAAATCGGCGGCTCGCTGCCGAAGCCGGCCGTAAAGGCGGACAGAGCGTGCCCGGCTCCAAGCGCAGTTTCTCGCAAAACCGCGAGCTCGCAGCGGTTGCCGGCCGCAAGGGCGGACAAAGCGTCCCCGATGAAAAACGCAGCTTCTCGCAAAACCCGGAGCTGGCCGCGGAGGCCGGCCGCAAGGGAGGACAGGCGAGCCATGGAGGCGGCTCCAGCAGCAGCGCCAGCAACGCGAGCGAAAGTCATCAGCGCGAGGGCACCGAGCGTCGCACGGAGGAGTAGCACGCACTGAGGGACCACACGGGGGCTGCAAGGACGCGGCCCAGACGCCGTCGAGCCACCCCGGATCTCCGGTGTGGCCGGCGGACCCGGCCCCGTCGGGCGTGAAAAGTTTGCCTTTGCCATTGCAGAAGTTACCGATGCGCTGGCGCTTGAGGTGCGCCCTGCACGGTCCCGAACGCGGCACAGAAGTGCGGTGAAACGGCAGCTTTCCACGACTCTCCACAGGGAAGTGCGCGAGAGCTGACCCTTGGCGGCTTTGGCGTCTGCCCAGTCGCAGTCTCCTTGTGCGGCGCAACGGAAGCGAACGCGCGGATCAGCTCGATGGTACCCTGGCGGGCATGAGATTCTCGCCCAAGACGATCGTCCTCGTGGTGACCGGTGTGCTGGCGATCGGTATCGCCGCATCGGGATGCGCCACGCCCTGGTTTGGCAACAGCGGTGCTACCAAAGGCGCGGCGACGCCAGTGACCAACAGCCCCGGTGATGCCCAGCAGATGGCCGTAAGCTATATCAACGGTATCTGCAAGTTGCCCAAAGAGCAGCGGGACGCCAGATTCCGGGAGCTGAACGAGGCGCTGCTGCCGAATCATGCGGCTATTTCCTGTGGCCGCGGTGGTGAGTTCTAGCGCTATCCGCGCCGGCGCGTGTTGGAAGTGCAAGCCCGCGCGGGACTGACAGGCTCGCAGGCATTTGGCAAGTCTTGTTGCCGACGATGGGTGCGAGCATAGTGCGCGCCCCGTTGCACCGAATTACCCAGTGCCGATGCAGTCCATTGAATCCCGTCTCGCGGCCGAACTCGCTGTCAAGTCCCAACAGATTACCGCCGCCGTAGCCTTGCTCGATGCAGGCTCGACCGTTCCCTTCATTGCGCGTTATCGCAAAGAGGCCACTGGCGGCCTGGACGATGCGCAATTGCGCATGCTCGAGGAGCGCCTCGTCTATCTGCGCGAGCTCGACGAGCGCCGCGACGCCATCCTGAAGAGCATCGAGGAGCAGGGCAAACTGACAGACGAGCTCAAAGCGAGCATCGTGGCCGCCGAGACCAAGCAGCGCCTGGAAGACCTGTATCTACCTTACAAGCCCAAGCGGCGCACGAAGGCACAAATTGCGCGTGAAGCCGGTCTGGACGTGCTGGCCACGACCTTGCTCGATGATCCGCGATTGGATCCCGAGACCGAAGGGAAAAAATTTCTCAAGGCGGCGTTCACCACGGAGAATGGCGACAATCCGGGTGTGCCCGATATCAAAGCTGCATTGGACGGCGCGCGCCAGATCCTCATGGAGCAATTCGCAGAGGACGCACAGCTCCTCGGCGAGCTGCGTGAGCATCTGCAAACGAACGGCCAACTGGTCGCCAAAGTGGCTACCGGCAAGGAAGAGGCGGGCGCCAAGTTCCGCGACTACTTCGATTATCGCGAGCCCATTACCGCGATTCCCTCGCATCGTGCGCTCGCCTTGTTCCGCGGGCGCAAAGAAGAGATCCTGCAACTTGCGCTGAAGCTGCCGGAGGAGCTCACCGAACAGCAGGCGGGCGCCAGTGCCACCCCGGCGGCCGCGGCACCGCTCAACAGCTGCGAGCGTCGCATCGCCGCGCGTTTCAACATCTCGGACCAGAAACGTCCCGCGGATCCGTGGCTGTTGCAAACAGCCCGTTGGACCTGGCAGGTGAAGCTCGCCTGGCAGCTCGAAGGAGAGCTGTTCTCCGCTTTGCGCGAGCGTGCCGAAGAAGAGGCCATCCGCGTATTCGCGCGGAACCTGCACGACCTGCTGCTCGCGGCACCGGCTGGGCCGCGCGCGACGATGGGGCTCGATCCGGGCCTGCGCACCGGAGTCAAGGTCGCCGTGGTAGACCGCACCGGGAAGGTCATCGAAACCGCGACAATCTATCCCCACGTGCCACGAAACGATTGGGACGGCTCGCTCCATACGTTGGGAGCGATCGCCAAGAAGCACAACGTCGATCTCGTCAGCATCGGTAACGGAACCGCTTCGCGCGAAACGGACAAACTCGTCGCCGATCTCCTCAAGCGCCATCCCGAGTTGAAGTTGATACGCATCGTCGTGTCGGAAGCCGGCGCCTCCGTCTACTCCGCCTCCGAGCTGGCATCGCGCGAATTACCGGGACTGGATGTCACTTTGCGCGGTGCCGTGTCCATCGCCCGGCGCTTACAGGATCCGTTGGCGGAGCTGGTCAAAATTGATCCCAAGTCGATCGGCGTGGGGCAATACCAACACGATGTCAGCCAGACCAAGCTCGCCCGCTCCCTGGACGCTGTTGTCGAGGATTGTGTGAACGCAGTCGGCGTGGATGTCAACACCGCATCCCCCGCGCTGCTGGCACGCATCTCCGGTCTCTCGGCGTCACTTGCCGAGACGATCGTGCGCCATCGCGATGAGAACGGCCCGTTCCGCACCCGCGAAGCACTGAAAAAGGTCCCGCGCCTGGGCGCCAAGACGTTCGAGCAGGCGGCTGGCTTTCTACGCATTACCGGTGGTGAGAATCCGCTGGACAGCTCCGCGGTACACCCCGAAGCCTACCCAGTAGTCGAAAAAATCCTTGCCGACCTCGGGCACCCGTTGGCAGCCATCACCGGTGATTCGCGTGCACTGCGCCAGATCGACGCGAAGCGCTATACCGATGAGCGCTTCGGTCTGCCAACCGTGCAGGACATTTTGCGCGAGCTGGAAAAACCGGGTCGCGACCCGCGACCGGAATTCAAGACCGCAGCCTTCCAGGACGGAATCGAGGACCTGAAGGATTTGCAGCCCGGCATGTTGCTCGAAGGGGTGGTGACCAACGTCACCAACTTCGGGGTCTTCGTCGACGTCGGCGTTCACCAGGACGGCCTCGTGCATATTTCCATGATGTCCCACAAGTTCATCAAGGATCCGCGCGAGTTGGTGAAAGCGGGTGATGTGGTGAAGGTGAAGGTGTTGGAAGTCGATCTGCAGCGGCGGCGCATCGCGCTCACGATGAAGCTCGACGAGGCCCCGGCACGTGGGCGTCCCGATACGCAAGCGTCCCGGGATAGCCGGCCGCCGAGCCGCGGGCGAGATACGCCGCACGGCGCGCGAGACGTCCATCCTCGTGGCCGAGAGCAAGACCGCCGGCCGGCCAAGCCGCGCGAAACCGAATCCCAACCCAACGGCGTACTGGCCGAAGCTCTGACGCGCGCGCTGAAGCGCTAGGAGCCTGCTCGACCAACAATCGGCTGCCCGCGAGGGGGCGCCTGCCGCATTTCCAGCAGCTGAAAGGCTGCGGAAAGCTCAGAGAAAGTCTGCGGAAAAGGGCGCTCATTAGAATGCGATTTTGAGCCCGCGGGCGGTCGATCGATGATGCAGAAGGCTGAGCTTTCCCTGCGGCGGCGTACGCTACCGCCAGGGAAGCAAGTTCGTATCGTGCTGGTTGTTGTCCTCGTGGCGGCAGCCGCGCTTCTCATTGGGTGGGGCGCACTGCGCGCGAGCGCCGGTGAGCCTGTACAGCCCAGTCCCGCTGGCGCAAAAAATGAAGTCCACCTGAGCAGCGCTCAGCTCGCCACGCTCGAAATCAACGCGGTGACCGTACGGACCTTCCGCACCGAGGCCGTGACCGAGGGTCAGATCGCGTTGAATGGCGACACCACCACGCAGATCTTCTCGCCGTACTCCGGGCGCGTGGTACGCGTACTGGCAAGTCCAGGAGAGTACGTCAAGAAAGGCGCGCCCCTCCTACGCATGGAGGCGTCGGAGTTCGTGCAAGCGCAGAGCGATCTGCTCAATGCATCGGCGAGTCTGAAACTCGCGCGAATCAACGAGCAGCGTAAGCAAGCAGCCTATGAGAGCAAGGGGGGCTCGCTGCAGGATTGGCAGCAGGCCCAGGTAGATCTCACCGCGGCCGAGAATGCTGCCAACTCGGCGCAGAACCGGCTGCGCATCCTTGGGAAGACGGACGAGGAGATCGCGGCAATCGCGTCTTCAAAAAAGACCGATGCTGCAACCGACGTGGTGGCTCCCATCAGCGGTGTCGTGACCGACCGCCAAGTCGGGCCGGGCCAATACATCCAGGCGGGGGCTGCCAACCCGGTCTTCTCTATCGGCGACCTCTCGACAGTCTGGTTGGTCGCCAACGTGCCCGAAACGGAAGCACCATTGATCGAGCGCGGCCAGACGGTGCAGGTGAAGGTGTTGGCGCTCCCGGGCAGCTTGTTCGAAGCCAAGCTGACCGCCATCGGGGCACAAGTCGACCCGGTGACTCGCCGCGTGCCGGTGCGCGCCACGCTTGCAAACCCGGACGGGAAGCTGAAGCCGCAGATGTTTGCCAGCTTCAACATCATCACGAGCGGGGCTGCGTCGGCTCCGGCAGTTTCGGAGGAAGCTGTTGTCCGCGAAGGCGATCAGGCGCGCGTTTGGGTAGTGGCCCCGAATGGCACGTTGGAGCTTCGGTCCATACGCATTGGCCGCCGCAGTAATGACGGCATGGTTGAGGTGCTCGAAGGTCTGCAGGCGGGCGAAAGAGTCGTCACCCGAGGCAGTCTCTTCATAGACCGGGCCGCGCGGCCGGGATAAGACCAGGATGCGCGCCCTCGTCCGCCGATGAATGCCATCATCGCATTCGCGCTGAAGCAGCGCGTCTTCCTGGCAATCCTGGTGCCGCTGATTTTCATAGGCGGTCTCGCACTCTTTTCGCAACTCAACATCGAGGCCTATCCCGACCCGGTTCCACCGCTGGTCGATATCGTCACGCAAAGCTCCGGCCAATCCGCCGAAGAGATGGAGCGTTACATCACCATCCCGATCGAGATCCAGATGGCGGGGATTCCGCATGTGAGCGCGGTCCGCACCATCTCCTTGTTTGGCCTTTCGGACGTCAAGGTCCAATTCACGTACGACTTCACCTATCAACAGGCCGAGCAGTGGGTCATCAATCGCCTGGCGCAATTGCCTACGTTGCCCAATGGCGCGGTCCCGCAGATCTCACCCACCAGTCCCATTGGCGAGATCTATCGTTACCGCGTGGCAGGTCCCAAGGGATATTCCTCGCTGGACTTGAAGACGTTGCAGGACTGGGTGCTGGAGCGGCGCTTCAAAGCGGTGCCGGGAGTGATTGACGTCACCGGCTGGGGCGGCAAGACCAAGACCTACGAAGTCAGCGTCGATGAGCACCGCCTGTTGCAATACGGCCTCTCGCTCGGCCAGGTCCTGCAGGCCCTCAACACCAGCAACGTCAATGTAGGCGGCCAGACGGTCAACATCGGGCCACAGGCGGCTGTCGTACGCGGTGTCGGTCTCATTCATTCCATGGATGACATCGGCAAGACCATGGTGACCTCGGTTCGCGGCATCCCCGTCTCGATCAGCGATGTCGCGACAGTACGGGTCGGCAATCTGCCGCGACTCGGAATCGCCGGGCAGGACCAGGATGCCGATGACATCGTGGAGGGCATCGTGCTCATGCGGCGTGGTGAGCAGAGTATGCGCACCATCGAGCGTGTGCAGGCCGAGGTTGCGGCCATCAACAGCTCCGGGGTTCTTCCTCCGGGGGTCCACATCGAGCGCATCTACGACCGCTCCGACCTCATCCGTGTCACCACCCACACCGTACTCCACAACGTCCTCGCCGGCATTCTGCTCATCTTCCTGCTGCAGTGGGCTTTTCTCGGCAATCTCCGCAGCGCCCTCATCGTGGCCTGCACGATTCCGTTCGCACTGACTTTTGCGATTGCGCTGATGATCCTGCGCGGCGAGTCGGCCAACCTGCTGTCGGTCGGCGCAATCGACTTCGGGCTCATCGTGGACGCCTCTGTCATCATGGTGGAAAACATCTACAGACACTTGAGCGAGAGCGTCGAGCAACGGCGCACGGGCTCGGCGCTACTCCACGTGGTCCGGGCGACTACGACGTTTCGCGGGAAGTTTGCTGTCATTGCGAACGCCGCCACGGAGGTGAACCAGCCGATCCTCTTCGCCGCAGCCATCATTATCGCGGGCTTCGTGCCGCTGTTTACGTTGAGTGGAATCGAGGGACATATCTTCGGGCCGATGGCGAAGACCTATGGTTATGCCATCGCCGGTGGTTTGATCGCAACGTTCAGTATCTCTCCAGCCCTGAGCGCCTTGCTGCTGCCGGACAGTGTGGCTGAAATCGAGACCGCGGTCGTGCGGGTGCTGCGGCGTGGCTACGAGCCCATGGTGGAGTTCGCACTCGCCAACCGTGTGATCACTCTCGGATGCATGGGCGTGCTCGTCGCATGCGCGGTCCTCGCATCGCGCAGCCTCGGCCTGGAGTTCCTGCCCAAGTTGGAGGAGGGCAACTTCTGGATCCGCGCCACTCTGCCCGAATCGATCTCGCTGGAAGAGGGGAATAGCTACGTCAACGCGATGCGCCGGATCATCAAGAGTTTTCCCGAGGTCGAAACCGTCATCTCCCAACATGGCCGGCCGGACGATGGCACGGATGCCACGGGATTTTTCAACGCGGAATTCTTCGTACCCCTGAAGCCCTTCGAGGCCTGGCCCAAGCATGTCGACAAGGAACAGCTCACAGCACAGCTGACCGCGGCACTGGAGGACAGGTTTCCGGGCGTGGATTTCAACTTCTCGCAGTACATCCAGGACAACGTGGAGGAAGCGGCCTCGGGTGTGAAGGGTGAGAATTCCGTGAAGGTTTTCGGCAATGAGCTGGAGCTGCTGGAGAGTACGGCACAGAAAATCCGCGATGTGCTCCAGAGGGTTCCGGGTGTCACGGACCTGGCGGTGTTCAATGCATTGGGGCAGCCCACGATCCGCATCGATGTCGATCGGTCTCGGGCGGCGCGCCTCGGCCTGACACCCGGAGACGTCAACTCGACGATTCAGGCCGCCATCGGGGGCCAGGCGGCGGGCGATCTGTATGAGGCCGGCAGCGACCGGCATTTCCCCATGACCGTTCGCCTGGACCGTCAATACCGCGCCGATCCGGAGGCGATCCGCCGCATCTCGATCGCCGCCCCGGACCCCTCCGGCAGCAGCAGGACCGTACAGGTTCCTCTTGGAGAGGTCGCGAGCGTCCAGTTGATTTCCGGACCCTCCTTCATCTATCGCGAGCGCCAGGAGCGCTACGTCCCGATCAAATTCAGCGTGCGGGGGCGCGACCTGGGAAGCGCCGTCCTGGAGGCGCAGAGCAAGGTCGCGCAGCAGGTCCGTCTTCCGGGAGGCTATCGGCTCGAATGGGTGGGTGAGTTCGGCAATCTGCAGGACGCCTTGCACCGGCTCGCGATCGTCGTGCCCCTGAGCATCGCGCTGATCTGTGTCCTTTTGTTCATCAACTTCGGCTCGGTGGTCGATGTGTTGCTGGCCGCAAGCGTGATCCCCATGGCGCTCGTCGGCGGAGTCTTCGCGTTGGCACTGACCGGCACGCCTTTCAGCGTCTCGGCCGCCATCGGCTTCGTGGCCCTGTTTGGTATCGCCACCATGGACGGCATCATCATGCTGTCCTACTACAATCTCCACATCGAGCAGGGCTCCGACCGCGCCACGGCGATTGTGCAGACTTGCCGGGTGCAGATGCGCCCGGTCCTGATGACCTGCGTGGTGGCATGCGTCGGGCTGATCCCAGCGGCTCTGTCGACAGGGATAGGATCCCAGGTACAACGTCCGCTCGCGCTCGTAGTGGTAGGCGGCATGTTGCTCACCCCCATCCTGGTCTTGTTGGTGCTGCCCGTCCTGATTCTCATGTTCTCGCGGCGTCGCCCCGTCGACGCGGACGCGCCCGCGCAAGAGGCGGCTGTGTGAGAAGCGCGCTACTCACATCTCTCGTTACGGCGCTCCTTTGCGGTTGCGCGGTCGGCCCAAACTTCAAGGCTCCAGAAGCGCCGCGGGTCGACAGCTATCTACCTGCGCCGCTGGCGGCGCAAACCGGGCAGGACGCTCAGCAGTATGTCTCCGGGAAGGATATCCCGGGGCAGTGGTGGTCGTTGTTTCGCTCGCAAGCGCTGAACGAGCTGATCCAACAGTCGCTGGCGCACAATCCTACTCTGCAGCAAGCGCAGGCGAGCTTGCGCCAGGCTGACGAGGCCGCCGCGGCCCAAAGTGGCAGTCTCCTGCCAGCTGCGCAGGCCAGCTACGAGTTCAGCCGCAACCGGGACGCCACCGGCACTTTGCAACCGACGTTGAGCTCCGGTGCGCCGGTCTACAATCTCCACACGGCCCAGGTCAGCGTCTCCTATCTCTTCGACGTCTTCGGCCTGAACCGTCGGCAGCTCGAGTCGGCTCAGGCGCTGGCTGACTCACAGCGCTATCAGCTCGAGGCCGCCTACCTGTCACTCACGGCCAATGTCGTCACGGCGGCCATCCAGGAGGCCTCGTTACGCGCGCAGCTCGCAGCAACAACGGAAATGCTGAACAGCGAACGCGAGTCTGCCCGTATTCTGCGGCATCAGTTCGAGCTGGGCTCCATCGCGCAAACGGATGTAATGGCCCAGGAGGCGGCGGTCGCGAGCCTGGAAGCGACGCTCCCGGGGCTGCAAAAGCAGCTGGCGCAGCAGCGCCACTCGTTGACCGCACTGGCAGGCCGTTTCCCGAGCGATGCGCCGCAGCAGCAGTTCGAGCTCAGCGAACTGACGCTGCCGTTGGAAATTCCTGTCAGTGTTCCGGCGGCTCTCGTGCGGCAACGACCTGACATTCTCGCGGCGGAGGCGCAGTTGCATTCCGCGAGCGCGCAGCTCGGCGTCGCAACCGCGAATCTATTTCCCCAGATCACCCTGACGGGCACCAAGGGCGGCACGTCGACCGTATTCAACCAGATGTTTACCAACGGCAACACGTTCTGGACTGTGGGAGGAAGTCTGACGCAGACGTTGTTTCAGGGTGGTGCCTTGATCCATCAGCGGCGCGCTGCGGCGGCCGCGCTCGATGCGGCCGGTGCGGGCTATCGCGCTGTGGTGCTGGCGGCGTTCCAGAACGTCGCCGACACTCTCACCGCCTTGCAGTTGGATGCCGACGCGATGAGTGCGAGTCTGAAGGCACAGCAGGCGGCAGCCGAGAGCTTGCGAGCCACGCGGCACAACGTGGAGCTCGGGCTCACGAGCTACCTTGCGCTGCTGTCCGCACAGCAGTCTTACAGTCAGGCAGTACTTAACCTGGCGCAAGCGCGCGCGAGCCGTTTTGCGGATACCGCAGCTCTTTTACAAGCGCTCGGCGGCGGCTGGTGGAATTCGGATGGTCATGGTACCTTCCCTCGCGCTAGGGGAGTCCCGACAGGGGGCTGAGAGGCCATCCATCGCAGCGGCGGCATGGCGACCCTTTGAACCTGATCCAGTTCACGCTGGCGTAGGAAAGTTCGCAAAGCGTCGCGCGGCCCGTCCGGTGTCTTCCGCCCGACTTTCTTTCCCGGCAACAGCGTCATCTGGATCTCCGCGGTTATCGCCCAAGGAGCATGACAATGAACGCCGTTCCGCAGCAGGTCGCCCAAGAAGCATTGCCCGCCTCCCGCAAGGTCTACAAGAGCGGAGAGCTCCACAAAGGCCTGCGAGTGCCCATGAGGGAGATCACCCTTCATCCGAGCGCCGGTGAGGCACCCGTGACGGTATACGACTCCTCCGGCCCCTTTACCGATTCGACGGTAAAGATCGACATCACGCGGGGTTTGCCTCGGTTGCGGGAGGGCTGGATCACCGCACGCGGCGATGCAGAAGCTTACGATGGGCGCCCCGTGCAGGCGGTCGACAATGGCCATGTAGTTGGCACGAAGCAAGCGGCACCGGAATTTCCCAACCTTCGACGTCCTTATCGTGCGGTAGGCGGCGCGGCGGTCACGCAGCTCGCCTACGCTCGTGCGGGCATCATCACCCCTGAGATGGAGTACATAGCGATCCGCGAGAACGTGGGCCGTGCGCGCAGCAAGGACGCGCTCGAGCGCGATGGCAACTCGTGGGGAGCCAGCATTCCGGACTATGTCACTCCTGAGTTCGTACGGGCCGAGGTTGCGGCGGGCCGCGCGATCATTCCCGCCAACATCAACCACCCGGAATCCGAGCCGATGATCATCGGCCGCAACTTCCTGGTGAAAATCAACGCCAACATCGGCAACTCCGCGGTTACCTCCTCGACGGCGGAGGAAGTCGACAAGATGGTCTGGGCGATCCGCTGGGGCGCGGACACCGTCATGGACCTCTCTACCGGCCGGAATATCCACACCATCCGCGAGTGGATCATCCGCAATTCCCCGGTGCCGATCGGCACCGTGCCGATCTATCAGGCGCTCGAAAAGGTCGACGGCATTGCCGAGGACCTGACCTGGGAAGTCTTCCGTGACACGTTGCTCGAGCAGGCCGAGCAGGGCGTCGATTATTTCACCATCCATGCCGGTGTCCGTCTGGCTTATGTGCCGCTCACGGCACGCCGCGTCACCGGCATCGTCTCGCGCGGCGGCTCGATCATGGCGAAGTGGTGCCTCGCGCATCACCAGGAGAGCTTCCTCTATGAGCACTTCGAGGAGATCTGCGCAATCTGCCGTGCCTACGATGTCAGCTTCTCGCTCGGTGACGGCCTGCGCCCCGGGTCCATCGCCGACGCCAATGATGCCGCGCAGTTCGCCGAGCTCGAAACCCTGGGCGAGCTGACCCAGATCGCCTGGAAGCACGACTGCCAGGTCATGATCGAAGGCCCGGGCCATGTCCCGATGCACAAGATCAAGGAGAACATGGACAAGCAGCTCGCCCACTGCGGCGAGGCGCCGTTCTACACCCTGGGGCCACTCACGACCGACATCGCGCCCGGCTACGATCACATCACCTCCGCCATCGGCGCCGCCATGATCGGTTGGTTCGGCACTGCCATGTTGTGTTATGTGACTCCGAAGGAGCACCTCGGGCTGCCTGACCGCAACGACGTCAAGGTAGGCGTGATCACCTACAAGATCGCCGCGCATGCCGCCGATCTCGCCAAAGGACACCCGGGCGCGCGGGACCGGGACGACGCGGTCTCCCGCGCGCGGTTCGACTTCCGTTGGGAGGATCAATTCAACCTGTCGCTGGATCCGGATACCGCCTGCGCCTTCCACGACCAGACTTTGCCGAAGGAAGCGCACAAAGTGGCGCACTTCTGCTCCATGTGCGGGCCGAAGTTCTGCTCCATGCGCATCTCTCACGAGGTCCGCGCGGAAGCCAAGCAGCAAGGAATGCGTGAAATGTCGGAGAAGTTCCGGGCTGTCGGCGGCGAGCTGTATGTGCCGGCGCCAGCAGCCACCACCCCGGAAAGTTGACCCCCATGCAAGTCAGCGTGATCGGCGCCGGCGTAGCGGGCCTTGCCTGTGCTGTGGAGCTTGCCGAGCGTGGCGTTGACGTCGAGGTTCTCGACCGTGGCGAGCAGCTGGGTAGTTCGAGCTGCTCCTGGTTTGCGGGTGGGATGTTGGCGCCGTGGTGCGAGTTGGAGAGTGCCGAGCCCCTCATCGCTCGGCTCGGCACGGAAAGTATCGCGTGGTGGCGCGAGAGGCTGCCGGACACCGCGTTGAACGGTAGCCTGGTGGTAGCTCACGGACGCGACAGCGGCGAGTTGGTCAACTTCAGCCGCCGCACGGAGCAGTTCGAGTGGCTCGAGGGCGAGGCGATCGCAGCGCTCGAGCCCGATCTGCGCGGCCGCTTCAACAAGGCGCTCTTCTTCGCGGCAGAGGGGCATCTCGATCCACGTGCCGCGCTGGGTGCTCTGGCGCGCAGGCTGGAGGAGCGTGGCGTACCCATTCGCTTCGGCGTTGCAGGCGCTATGACGGCGCCGGCCTGCTGGGGCGCGCCTGCCGCTCAACGGCAGGTGGTGGATTGCACCGGCCTGGCGGCGCGCGGCGTGCTCAGTGACCTGCGGGGGGTGAAAGGTGAGATGTTGTTACTTCGGTTACCTGACATCTCCTTGTCCCGGCCGGTGAGGGTGTTGCATCCCCGTATACCGTTGTACATCGTGCCCCGTGGCAACGGGCTGTTCATGGTAGGCGCGACCATGATCGAGAGTGACCAGGAAACGCGTATCACGGCCCGCTCGATGCTCGAATTGCTGAGCGCCGCATATGCGCTGCATCCCGCTTTCGGCGAGGCCGAGATTGTCGAGATCGGGACAGGTGTTCGGCCGGCGTTTCCGGACAATCTACCGCGGATCCGTTGGTATGGCGACACGCTCTACGTGAACGGCTTGTTCCGGCATGGCTTCCTCCTGGCGCCGGCACTGGCCAGGCGGGTGGCCGGAATTCTGTTGGAGGAGCGTTATTTTCCAGAGGTGCAAGATGAAGATCCTCGTGAACGGCGTCTGGCGTGATACGGGCGCGGCCGATCTGGCGGGGGCATTGCAAGAATTGGGTTACGCGGACGCTGTGGTCGCGACGGCGCTGAATGGCGAGTTCGTGCCAGCCGGCTCGCGGCCCGGAGCGCGTCTGAGCGACGGAGATCGGGTCGAGGTTCTCGCGCCGATGCAGGGGGGCTGATGTTACAGATCTACGGAACAGAGCTGCGCTCACGGCTGCTGCTGGGAACCTCGCGCTATCCATCCCCTGCGGTGTTGACCGCGGCCGTGAAGTCCTCGCAGGCCCAGGTCGTCACCGTCTCCTTGCGGCGGGAATCCAGCGGCGAGCGTGCCGGGCAAGGCTTCTGGTCGATCATCCGCGAGCTCGGCGTGCGCGTCCTGCCCAACACGGCAGGCTGCCATTCCGTGAAGGAAGCGGTCACCACGGCGCAAATGGCGCGCGAGGTATTCGGCACCCCCTGGATAAAGCTCGAAGTCATCGGTGAGGACGACACACTTCAGCCCGATGTATTCGGCTTGGTCGAGGCGGCGCGTATTCTCGCCGCTGACGGCTTCCAGGTGTTTCCCTATACGACCGAGGATCTGGTCGTCGCTGACCGGCTGTTGGATGCAGGTTGCCGGGTGCTGATGCCTTGGGGTGCCCCGATCGGCTCGGGCCGCGGACTCAACAACCTGTTCGGGCTAAAAGCATTGCGCGCCCATTTCCCGGACGTTCCGCTGGTCATCGACGCCGGGATCGGAGTGCCCTCACATGCCGCGCAGGCAATGGAGCTCGGCTTCGATGCGGTTCTCATCAACACCGCGGTGGCGCAGGCTGCCGACCCGGTGCGGATGGCGGCCGCCTTCGCGCAAGCGGTCGAAGCGGGCTGCGAAGGCCGCTTTGCCGGCCCCATGGAGCCGCGCGACCTGGCTACACCGTCAACACCCGTCATCGGCACGGCTTTTCTGCGATGAAGCTTCCTCGGGTTTATCCGATCGTCGACAGTGCGGCATGGGTGGGGCGAATGCTGTCGGTGGGCGTGCGGCTGATCCAACTGCGCATCAAAGAGCGGTCCGCCGCCGACGTGCGCGCGGAAATCCGCGAGGCCAAGGGATTGTGCACGCGGGTAGGCGCGCAGTTGATCGTCAACGACTACTGGTTGCTAGCCCTGGCCGAAGGCTGCGATTTTGTGCATCTCGGCCAGACCGACCTGGACACGGCGGATGTTGCAGCCATCCGCAAGGCCGGTGTCAAGATCGGCATCAGCACCCATAGCCATCTGGAGCTGGAGCGAGCGCTCGCACTGTCCCCGGACTATGTGGCGTTGGGACCGATCTACCCGACCGTGCTCAAAGTGATGCCTTGGTCGCCTCAGGGGCTGCAGCGCATTACCGAATGGAAACGCCGGATCGGCGCAACGCCGTTGGTGGCGATCGGTGGCCTGACGGTCGAGCGGCTACCAGGCGTGTTCGAGGCTGGCGCCGATGTCGCCGCGGTGGTCAACGACATCGTCAGCAATCCCAACCCTGAAGCGCGGGCTCGCGAGTGGCTGACGACGGCAAGCCAGCATGGATGAGGGAGGCTGACTCATGACCGACCGATATTCCCGTCAAACGATTCTTCCGCAAGTAGGCGCCACGGGGCAAGCGCGCCTGGGCGCGGCGAGCGTGTTGGTCGTGGGGGCTGGTGGCCTCGGATCGGCAGTATTGCAGTACCTCTGTGCGGCAGGCGTTGGCCGTCTCATCGTCATGGATCACGATCGGGTCGAAGAATCGAATCTGCATCGGCAGCCGATCTATCGAATGAGTGACATCGGCGCCCCAAAAGCCGAGGCGGCCCGGCAGGCGTTGCTCACCACCAACCCGCAGGTGCGCGTCCAGGCTGTTCTCGAGCGCCTGACGCCATCGAATGCAGGCCGTTGGATCGCCGAGGCGGACCTCGTGGTCGACGCCGCGGATAGTTTTGCCGTGACATACGTCCTCAGCGACATGTGCCTGCATGCCGGCAAGCCCATGATCAGCGCATCGGTCCTCGGTCTGTCGGGTTATGTGGGGGCGTTTTGCGGCGGAGCGCCAAGCTATCGGGCTGTTTTCCCCGAGATGCCCCGACAGGCGGGCTCCTGCGCATCGGCGGGTGTGGTCGGTACGGCTGTTGGCGTCATGGGTACCTTGCAAGCCCACCTGGTACTGTCATGGCTTCTGGAGTTGCAGCCGGGAGTGTTGGGCCAATTGGTGACTGTGGACTTCCAGACGCTGCGGTTTGGCGGATTCTCGTTCGCGGGCGCGCAGGAGCCGGCCGGTGTCGTCTGGCCGTTCATTGCGTCTGACCAGGTGGTCAGCGCGGATGTCGTGATTGATCTGCGCAGCCTTGCGGAGGCGCCGGTGTCACCGATTGCTGCCGCATTGAGGCTTGATGTGGATGCGGTGGAAAAGGGTGCCGCGAAGAACTTGCCAGCCGCACCGCGTGTCGTCCTTTGTTGCCGCACTGGCGTGCGTGCCTGGCGAGCCGCCAAAGCCCTGCAGAAGCAAGGGCGCGAGAACCTTGCCCTGATTGCTTTCGGCGAGTGAGCCGGTCCGCCAAAAGCGCAAGTCGAGCTCCGGCGGTCCTGGTGATTGCCGCTACCGATTCCAGTGGCGGCGCAGGGCTGACCCGGGATGTTCGAGCGCTCAGCGACTTCTCGGTGGATGCACTTTGTGTTGTTACCGCGGTCACGGCGCAGTCGGATCGGCGGGTGACGGCTGTTCATCACGTACCGCCGGAAATCATACGGGCGCAGATCGCTGGAGCATTCGCGACGCGCCCGATCGGCGCGATCAAGGTCGGAATGCTCGGCACGGCGGCGACTGTCGAGGCGGTGGTACAGGGGCTGGCTGCTGCCGCTGCGAGGACCCTGGTATCGATGGCGCCTGCTACGCCTACTGCGTCCGCTGCGCCAACCACCCCCGGCCCGCCGATCGTCGTGGACCCTGTGTTGGTTTCGACCTCCGGCGGCGTGCTGCTCGACGCGGGCGGGCGCGCGGCTCTTCTGGAGCGCTTGTTTCCGCGTGCGGCGCTAGTGACGCCGAACGTGCCGGAAGTGGCCGCTTTGTTAGGTGAGAGCGTGGCAGTCGATGAAGCCGAGCTGATCGAGCAAGGGCGCTGCCTGCTGAAGTACGGCCCCGCCGCGGTTTTACTTAAGGGCGGTCACGCTACAGGCGAAAATGCTGTGGACCTCCTGATCCGCGGGCCGCAGGAGGCGATAGAGCGAATTCTCTCCGAGCGGCAGTCAGGCTCCAGCCGCGGCACCGGCTGTGCGCTCGCCGCAGCGATCGCTGCAGGGCTCGCGATCGGAAAATCCCTCCCCGAAGCTTGTCGCGAGGCGAAGAGCTACGTCTTGCAGATGCTGGGTGGTAAGCCAACGCGGGCGCCCAGCCTCGGTTGACAAACCACCTGCACTTCGTCCGTGGGTGTCGGCTGGCACCGACAATTGTAACGAGCGCGCGTGCAGCGGCGCAAATAACATCCCGTCCGGGTCAACCAACTCCCTCCACCGACGCTGTTGGCTGCAGACCAACTAGCAACGCGATCGGAGGGTAGGGTTATGCAGGCGGATTCTGTGAAGCGCGCTGTGTGCGCCGCACTAAGCACGGGAATGGCATTGACGCTGGCGGCGTGCGGTGGCGGGGGCTCCGGCTCGATGTCGACCACCCCGCCGGGCGCGCAGACAGGCAATGTGCCGCTCGTCATCAGCGATGACTCCTCGGACGACTGGGCGACCATCGGCGTCAAGATTCTGAGCATTGCCCTCACACCGCAGGGCGGTGGCGCTCCGGTTACCGTGTTCACGGCCCCAACCCCAGCCCCCATGGTCAATCTCGAGGAGCTCGATCAAATCGGTGAGATCCTCGGCAATGTCAGTGTCCCGGTCGGCACCTACACGGGGGCCACAGTCACGATCAGCGGTAATCCCGGTGATGTTGCGTTGGTCGTCTCCGCGGATCCGGAAGCCGGATTCGCCGCGGCGGCCGGCAGCACCATACCCAGCAGTCAGATCCAGATCCAGGGAACCCAGGGCAGCTCCGGCAGTCTCACGGTGCCGGTCAATGTGAAGTTCGCCTCGCCCCTCGTAGTAACGACGAGCGCCAACAACGCGCTCGACCTCGAGTTCGATCTCTCGCATCCGGCGTTTATCGTCGGGCATTCACCGCCCGGAGCCGGCACGACGCTGTGGGCCGTCAATTTCAAAGGCCCGGTCCGACACCGTCCGATCGCCGATATCGCGCATCTGGTGTTGCGCCACATGTATGGCAGTGTGAGCGCAGTTGCCTCCGACAATACCTCGATCACCATCACGAGGGATCTGCCTACCATCCCGGTGGTGAGCCCGGAAACCCCCGCGCCCACTTCGCAGTCGTTGGTTGTCCTGGCGGACGCCACGAATGGCACGCTCTTCTACGATCTTGACGCGAAGACCGCTACGAAAATCACTAACTTCTCTGCCGAGGCGTCCAGCCTGGTGGGCAAGTACGTGCGCATCGCTGCGCGGTACCAGGAAAACGGGACCCTCGTTGCTGTCCGCGTCTGGACCAGCAGCAGCTTCAACACGGTGTGGTTGAGCCCCGAGGGGCATGTGCTGCATGCCGACGCCGCCACGAACGTGCTGACCATTCTGAACGAGTCAGGAAAACCTGTTCCGGTCACCGTGGACGCGAATACCGAGTTCTTCTTCCGCACACCGCAGAACGCGCAGGCCGATGCCACGCCGATCGCGACCGGCACTGGCTTCCTGGCCAGCAAGAATCTCGTCCGCGGCTTCAAGGTGCACGTCAGTGCCGTTGATCCGCTGGCCACACCCCTGGTGGCGCAGACCATCGATATCGAAAGCGCGGTCTATTCCGGCAGGATCTCTGCGGCCAACAGTGTGGGCTTCACGGATACCCGCCAGTTTGCTACAGCCGCGGATGATTACACGGTCTCGTTGAGTTACATCAGCAGCATGACGGCGAACGGCAAGGACTCTAGCGGCAACGCCGTTACCGGATTCAAATATTGGGATTTCGCCTACCCGACCCAAGCCACGACCGGTGCCAACGCGACGGCGGACTTCGTCGCAGCCACCAACGGGGGCGTGAATTTCGGCGGTACGGTCGGATCACTTTCCGCCTGGGGTGTGTCGAGCGCGATCTGGGGTGATCCGGCCAATCCGACCGGGTGGTCAGCTCCGTGGACCATTCTCATGCCCACGCCGGTTCCGCTGGGGGCAGTGGCAACGGGGTATGCCAACAATGCGTTTACGATGACAGTCGCGGGTGGAACGATGCCCGCAACAGTTGACGTCAGCACGACCTCCGGTTCGGCAACACTCGTCTACCAGGTCGATAGAAGCAACGGGGTTGTCAGCGTGAGCCCCGTCGACATTACCGCGAGCGCCGGCCTCACCACGCTCACGAACGGGTTGACGGCCGCTACGCCCGTGAAGGTATACGGTACTCCGCAATCAGACGGCACGCTCAAGGCCTATGTGCTCGTCTACTTCACCGGAACGACTATGCCCAATAACTGAGCAGCGAAGCTTCGGAAGGTGCGGAGCTCATGCGTATCGGCGCATGACTCCGCACCGTCACTTTCGAATGATAGAATAGGGCGGTGAACCCAAGAAAACCGCTCATCCGCTGTGCGCTGATGCTCGCCGCCGCATCCGTTGGGTTCGCGGCCGATATTCCCGCGACCTTGCAGGTTCCGAACGGTGAGAAACCAGTCCTGCGAGCGCATGCCTCGGGTTGGCAAATCTACGTTTGCGGCACGGAGGCCGACGGCAAGCCCAAATGGACGCTGAAAGGGCCCGACGCGGATCTCAAGGATGCGAAGGGCGACATCATCGGACATCATTCCGCCGGTCCGACCTGGAAATACAAGGACGGCAGTGAGGTCACCGGCAAGGCCGTAGCTCACCTGGACTCGCCCGATCCGGGCTCCATACCTTGGTTGTTATTGACTGCCACAGGCCACTCGGGCACCGGGACGTTCGCCTCTGTCACCAGCATCCAACGGCTGCATACCCAAGGCGGGCAGCCGCCCGCCGCGACGGAGTGCGATGCCTCCAAGCCGGGTCACGAGGCCCGCAGCAGGTACACCGCCGACTACTACTTCTACGCCGCCGCAAAGTAGTGCTGCCCTCCCAACCCGTGAATGACCTCAAGCGCATCGCTCACCGGGCGATGTTGGATCATGGTTTGCAGCCGGACTTTCCGCCCGCAGCGGTTGCACAGACCCATTCCATCCAGGCAGCGGCCATCCAGGCAGCGACCGCCATCGACAGGTCGGCGCTGCGTGACCTGCGCGGCTTGCTCTGGGCTTCCATCGATAATGATGATTCGCTCGATCTGGATCAGTTGTCGGTTGCCGAGCCGCTCGCCGCAGGAGCGGTCAAGATCCTGGTAGCGATCGCGGACGTCGCCGCAACCGTGCGAATCGGCTCGCCGATCGATGAGCACGCGCAAACCAACACGACATCCGTCTACACGGCTGCGCAGATCTTTCCGATGCTTCCGGAGAAGCTCTCCACGGACCTGACTTCGCTCGCAGCGGACCAGGACCGCGCGAGCATCGTGATGGAGATGACCATCGCGCGGGACGGCACCGTTACGGCATCCGCTATCTATCGTGCGCTGGTGCGCAATCGAGCCAAGCTCGCCTACAACAGTGTCGCGGCCTGGCTGGACGGTACGGCGCCACCGCCAATGCCAGTCGCCGCGGTACCGGGAATGGAGCAACAGATCCGGGTGCAGGACGAAGTCGCGCAGCGGTTGCGCCGCGTCCGGCGTGCGCGCGGAGCGCTCTCGTTGCAAACTCCCGAAGCGCGCCCTGTGTTTGACTGGGACTCTCACCGCCTGAGTGATCTTCGTCTCGACGTCGACAACCGCGCGAAGGACCTCATTGAGGATCTGATGGTCACCGCGAACGGCATCGTCGCGACTTTTCTGGAGGGCAAAGGGCTACCGTCACTTCGCCGGATCCTACGCACGCCCGAGCGTTGGAATCGTATCGTGGAGCTCGCTCGCGGCCGCGGCGTTGATCTGCCGCCCAAACCCGATGCCGTTGCGCTCAACGATTTCCTCGAGCACAGCAGCAAGGTCGAGCCGGAGCGCTTCCCGGATCTCTCACTCTCGATCGTGAAATTGCTCGGCAGAGGAGAATACGCGCTCAAGCGGCCCGGCCAATCTGTGCCGGGACATTTCGGGCTTGCCGTCGATGACTACACTCATTCCACCGCGCCAAACCGTCGCTTCCCCGATCTGATCACCCAACGGCTGCTCGGGGCAGCCCTCGACGGCGGTAAACTTCCGTACACGCTCGAAGAGCTGGAGACCCTGGCTACGCACTGCAGCGAGCAACAGGCCAACGCGGACAAAGTGGAGCGCTGCGTGCGCAAATCGGCAGCCGCATTGCTGTTGTCATCCCGGGTCGGCCAGCACTTCGACGGGATTGTCACGGGTGCTTCCGATAAGGGCACGTGGGTGCGGATTGTGGAACCTGTGGCGGAGGGCCGGGTCATCAGAGGATTCGAGGGACTCGATGTCGGCGACCGCGTGCGGGTGGAGCTGGTCCACACCGACGTCGAACGGGGTTTTATCGATTTCAAGTGCTCCAGGTGACCTTGAGTAGCGACGCTTCGGCCGCATCTAGGAGCCTGGCTGGACAGGCTCTGAAGTGCTGGGGACACCCAGCTTCACACTGAGGCTTTCGAGAAATGGCAATGCTCAAGCGGTTTGCAGCTCCTTTGGTTCTGGTCACGGCGCTCGCCTGCACCGGTCCGGTGCTGGCCGCTACCCCAACGGTAGACCAGGTTTACGAGGCGGCGAGGGCGGGGCACCTGGACCGGGCGCAGCAGCTGATGGACGAAGTGCTGCGCGACAGGCCCAATAGCGCCAAGGCCCACTACGTGGAAGCGGAGATCTCCGCCCGCGCGGGTAATTTCACGCGAGCCAGGGCGGAGCTGGCTCGAGCTCAGCAGCTCGACCCCAATGGGTCGTACGCCAAGCCGGAGGCGCTGGCGAGTCTGCAGCGTGAGCTGCGGGGCAATTCCTCTGCCTACCGCACGTCTCCACCGGGGACTTACGTCCGGCCTGCCGAGCACCGTTCTTCATTTCCTTGGGGCATCGTGCTTCTGGTAGTCGCCGGTGTGGTCATCGCCTGGGCGCTCTTCAGCCGGCGGAATCCGTCGAACCGCTATGGCGGGTATCCCCAGACCGGCGGAATACCCCCTGGAGGAGTTCCGGGTGGCGGCTACGGCGCGCCTCCTGGCTACGGCCCGGCTGGCTATGGGCCGCCGATGGGCGGAGGTGGCATGGGTTCGGGCATCGTCGGCGGCTTGGCCACCGGACTCGCAGTGGGTGCGGGCGTGGCGGCCGGCGAGGAGCTGGTACGCCACTGGATCGACCGGGACGGCGTGCGCCACGAAGGTCCACCGCCTGCCGATTACATGCCACCGGACGATAACGCCAATATGGGCGGAAACGACTTCGGCGTGTCGGACAGCGGCTCCTGGGACGATGGCGGCAGCTCGTTCGGCGGTGATAGTGGCGGCGGCGGCGGTGGGGACGACTGGACTTGATCAGGGCTATGACCTGATTAGGGGCGCGTCTCTCATAGGACGCGCCCTGTCGCTTTCGGGTGCTAAAGTCACCCCCCCATGCTCGATCCCGAACAACTTGCCGCGCGCGCCGATCGCATCCGAGCGAGCGGCCTTCTGGGACGCTCCGGGCAACTCAGCCGTCTTTTCGACTACCTCGTCGAATGCTCCGTACTAGGGAAATCTCCGAAGGAGATTGACATCGCCGTCGAGGCGCTGGGACGCGGAGCGGAGTTCGACGTGACGCAGGACGCGGTGGTCCGCGTGTACGTCCACAAGCTCCGGCGACGACTCGATGAGTTCTATAGTGGTCCCGGCCGCGCCGAGACTCAGCGCATCGTCCTGGCAAAAGGTGAATACCGCCTCTCGCTCGAACCGAACGAGGAACACGCGGTGGAAGCGCCGGCCGCACCGGCCACACCGCCCGCACCGGCGACAACCAGGGGATTCGCGCACAGATGGCTCTTCGTCGCGCTCGCGGCCTCCCTGTTGATCAACCTTCTTCTGGTTTCCTTCGGCCGCTTCCGCATGCCACCCGCTGAAGCCGATCTCGTGCGGGTGCGCGCCAACCCGATCTGGTCCCCGTTGCTCCAGGACGACCTGCCCATCGTGATCGTCGTTGGTGATTACTACATCTTTGGCGAGACCGACGCGTCTATGAACGTTACGCGCATGATCCGGGAGTTCGCTATCAACTCGCACCACGAGCTCGAGGCTTACACACAGGACCATCCGGAAGTCGCCGAGCGCTATATGGATCTCGGGCTCAGCTATCTACCCACCTCCGTAGCGCCCGCCTTGCGCGAGCTGATGCCCATTCTCTCGTCCGCTGGCAGGCGCGTGCGGGTAGTGTTGGCCTCCGAGATGACGCCTGACCTGCTGACGCGAGCCGACATCGTATACGTCGGCTATTTGAGCGGGTTGGGGCTGTTGCGGCACTTCGTGTTCGCCGGCTCCCAGTTTGCCATCGGGGACACGTATGACGAGTTGATCGATCGCAAGTCCGGTCATCATTACGTGAGCCAGAGCAGTAGCCTGTGGCGCGGCGATCCGAACTATCGGGACTACGGTTACTTTTCCACGTTCTCGGGCTCGAACGGCAACCGGGTCGTCATTGTGGCCGGCACTCGCGACGTTGCACTCGCCAACACCGCGGAGGCGCTGGCACACCCCGATTCACTAGGACAGCTGACGCGGCAAGCCGGGTCGCGCCGCGATTTCGAAGCGCTCTATGAGGTCTACGGGATGGAGGGGACGAACGTGGACAGCAAGCTGCTGACCACGGTCCCCTTGAACCCCGCCGCCATCTGGCGCAATTGACGGCCTACTCGTGAGTTTTGCCGATAAACGTCGCGACGTTGTCGTGCAGAGCCTTCAAGTCTGGCTCATGCGCGTACACCATATGGCCGGAGGTATAGAAGTGCGTCTCCGTGTTCTTCTTCAACAGCTCGGGTTGGATCGGTAACTGCTCCAATTCCCACGCGGCCGCAAAGAAAGGCGTGGCGAGATCGAAGTAGCCGCCATTGAGCTGCACTTTCAGGTTGGGATTCTGTTTCATGGCGACCGCGAGGTCCGGCATGACATTCATGCTCTGGGTTACTTTCATGGTCGCCCCCGGAGGCTGGTGCAGAAAATCCCACTGCTTCTCGATATCCGCTTCCGGTTTGTAGATCTTGTGGTCACCGAACTTGAGTGTGCGGCGCACGTAATCGTTGAATGCGGAAACGTAGGCCGATGAGATGGCCGCGGACTGCGGGTCATACTCGGCCTCCTTGCTCATCGGATCGATCGTCGGACCCGCGAAACGGCTGTCGAGACGTCCGGCCGTGACGTCGCTGCCGAGCAGGTTCTTCTCGAACTCACCGCCGTTTACGCGCAGGTTGGCCTGCTCGATATATTGGGCCGGCAGGCCCGTATACTCATGCAGCTTCGCGGCGATGACGGCTTTGCGCTCGGGAGTGATTTTCACGCCATCCGCGAGGGCCCGCGCGTAGTCACCCACCGCAAACTGCTCCACCTCGGCCAGGAACGGCTCCAAGGCAGCCGGCTGGTTGGGCAACTTGTGGTGATACCAGGCTGTTGCGGCGTAGGTCGGTAGCGCGAGCACGTAGGGCTGGTCGACTCCCGGGTTGAACTGGGGAGCATCCACGCTGTCGTCCGCCGCCAGAAAGGCTGAAAGCAGAATGACACCGTTGAGGTCGAGCGACTTCTCGTTCTCGAGAAGGTAGGCGAGCACGGCGGCCCGCGTCGTTCCGTAGCTCTCGCCAAACAGGTACTTCGGCGAATTCCAACGCCCGTGGCGGGACAGGAACTCGGTGATGAAGTTGGCAAAGGCGTGCGCGTCCTCATCGACTCCATAGAACGCTTTTTCCTTGTCAGCACCGCGCAAATGGCTGAAGCCGGTTCCCGGTGCATCGACGAAGACCAGGTCGCTCGCATCCAGCAGACTGTATGCGTTGTCTACCACTTTGTAGGGCGCCGCGGGGCTGTGCGAGTCGTCGGCCGTCAGCACGCGCTTTGGACCGAACGCTCCCATGTGCAGCCAGATGCTGGAGGAGCCGGGCCCACCGTTGAACAAGAACGTGATCGGCCGCTGCGGGCTCTCATGCTCGCCTTGAAAGTAAGCGACGTAGGACATGGTCGCTTCGGGCGGTTGCGGGTGAGAGGACTCGCCGTGCTCTCCCGGCGGGGGCGGATCATCGTCCATCGGGTCTTTCTGGTGAATGACCAGCACGCCGGCCTCGGCCTGATAGACGATCTTGCGGCCGCCCATGACCATCGAGCCCGCAGTCACCTGGCTCTCATCGGCAAGATGCCGGGGTGACTCTTTCTCCTCCGGGGGCTTGGCCTCGTGCTCTTTGCCTTGGCTCTCATCTTTAGCCTGCAGCAGGCTCGTTGCTGCGAGGAGTAACGCGCACAACCCCAGGGTGGCGGGGCGCGCCTTGGCGCGCAAATCGGGGCGATTCATAAAATCCGTGTCACCTTACCAAACGGTAAAGCGACCATTATAGAAGCCTGCCGCGCCGCGATCCGAGCTTTCGCGGCTCCTGCGACGAGCTGTGCCCGTCAGGCGATCAGCCGGGGACGTCCGCGCCGACTTGCCAACAGCACTCCACCCAGCGACAACAGTGTGAGCAGGTCGAATGCCCCGCCCCCGTGACTGCCGCCACCACCACCACCACTGCCGCCGGAGCTCGCGGTGACAGTGAGCGTGGCCGAGCTGCTCATATTGCCGCTCGCGGTTGCGCACGTCAGCGTGTAGGTGTTGGTACCCGCCGCCGTGGGTGTGACACTCTGAGTGCCGCTCGCGGCCTGCGAGCCCGACCAGCTCCCCGAAGCCGTGCAGCCGTTCGCGTTGATGGCGTTCCAGGTCAGTGTGGCGGCGCTTCCCACGGCTACCGAGGCCGGGTTGACGGTGATGACGGGTGCCGCGGCCGGTAGCTGTTGGAATGCCATGTTGACCTGCAGGAAGCCATGGCCATCGTCGTAATCATACCCGCTGGCATTGCTGTTCCTGCGGGTCATCGGCAGCGCGCTGTTCTGTAGTGCCTGGAAGATCTGGGCACTCGTCAACGCGGGATTGGCTTGCAACATGAGAGCCGCAGCTGCCGCCGCGTGCGGCGCGGAGGCTGACGTGCCGAAGAAGTTGGGAAAGGATGTGTTGTCCTCGCAGCCAGCCACGGCGCTCGTGTCCTGGCGCCCCGATTGGGCGAGCGTAGCGCCGAGGATGGTGTTGTCGGCGCCGTCCGGCCCTACGAAGTCGGGTTTCGCGCGCACGTCCGGGGTGGCCAGGCGGTTGCCGGACGTATCGAACAGGATTGGATCGCCACCTTCCGAAGAATAGCTGTGCAGCGTCACGGTGGTCGCACCACATTGAGTCGTTTGATAGAAGGCGGCGGCGCCCACCGCGGCGCCCGTGGCCGCCATGGAGTGACCCTGGATCGTGGGCGCCCCGGTCGCGAAGGTGGCATTGATCTTGGCTCCCGCGCCATTGTCGGCGAGTTGGAATTTGACTCGCCCGGGCACCGTCGTGCCGTTCATGAGACCGATGGTCAGATTGACCGTGGTCGCGGCCGTCGCGCTCGCGGCGCTGGCGGGATTGCCGATGATCAGCAGCTGCACCGGATCCTTGCCCAGGGCGCTGCCGCCGGTGCAACTCACCTGATTCGGATAGGAGTTGTTGTCGGTCACGAGGTCGGAGCCGGCACCCGTCACACACATATCGATGGAGCTGGTCGCGCCACCGCTGTTAGGCGCGCCGGTCACGTAGGGCTGATCCCACCCCACCACCAGATAGATGAACTCACCCGGATACATTGCCGGGATGCTCAAGCTGAGTGAGGTCGTGCTGGTGGCGCCGCTCTGATCGAAGTTGAGTAGCTTTTCGTTCGACTGCGCCCCGGTGCCCGCAACCGGGAAGGTTGGCGCAGTGTTCTCGTATGCATTGATCCCGTCGTTTCCCGCGGAGGAGAAGTAGACCACGCCCTGGGCGGCAACGGTATTGATGGCCTGCGCGATCAGGCCATCCTGGAAAAACGGCTCGTCAGGATAACCCACATCATCGTCGATCACCTTCGCGCCGGCCGCGGCGAGCTGCTCGATGCCGTTGGCAAAATCGGCTTGACTGTTCACTGCCGTGTAGAAAGCCAGTCCGGCCCCCGGCGCGATTGCATGGACGATCTGCAGAATCGCGCGCCCCTCATCTCCGAAGGGAGACTGGTAAGGCGCGCCGTAGTTCAGACAGCTCGCCTCCTTGATGACTTTCACGCCGGCAGGCAGGGCAGCCCCCTGGCTGGTCGAGGGCTGTTGATCGGTCGCGTAGGTGGCCGTGAAACCGAACCTTGCGTAGCCGTTGTAGCCCGAGGCCGGCACGCCACTGCCGCTCTGCTCGTAGGTTGCCATGCAATTGAAACTATCGGACAACACACCGACCGTTACTCCGGCACCTGTCAATGCCGGGTAGGTCGTGCGGACGGCAGCGCTCTGTTGCGCGAAATCGCCCTGGGTAGCCACGATGCTCGCACGGGTCCTGGGCAACGCTGCCCGAATGAAGTGCAGCTCGGCGAGCGCTTCCGCGGCGGCGAGTTGCTCGACTGGCAGCCACCCGCCCACGTCGTTGGCGAACACGGCGGCATCCTGCAGCCCGAGACGCTGCAGTGAGGCTTTCAAAACCTGTGGGTCCCCGGTGGTGATGGCGTCTACCAACACCTGCGGGCCGGTAAGAGGCGTCGATAGCCGGAACCGCGCTGCCGGGTTGATCTGGTGCAGGTCGCGCATGGTGTGACCGGCGCTGACGGTGGAATAATGTTCCGTAATCTCGCGGAGGGACCCATCCAGCTTGCCTGAGTGCGCCCCCGTCACGCTCGCAGGGATCCCAAACACCTTCAGTTGTGCAGAGGAGCTGCCGGCCGCGGCCATCTGTGTCCGGGAGTGCGGGACGATAGCCGCCGATGCCTGCGCCCCTGCAAACAACACCACGCCCGTA